>Ga0209526_10002294_pt1 | contig 12863 bp, 8 predicted proteins | sample JacPinW_OM2H0_M1_FD_188566 | JGI IMG/M metagenome (GOLD analysis project Ga0209526, IMG submission 188566) | Forest soil microbial communities from Algoma, Ontario, Canada - Jack Pine, Ontario site 1_JW_OM2H0_M1 (SPAdes) (version 2) | ecosystem: Environmental > Terrestrial > Soil > Boreal... | reverse complement strand
AGCTCTTTCCTGTTCTTGCTGGAATGATCGATGCGCACGTGGAAGGCACTCGCTACAACATTCGCGTGGACCCCGCGGATGCGCTGCTCTATGCGGGCGGGCCGGGCGTGCAACTCACGTGGATGGATGCCAAGGTGGGAGACTCGGTGGTGACCCCGCGCACCGGGAAGCCCGTGGAAGTGAATGCGCTGTGGATCAACGCGCTAGAAGCGATCGCCGAATTTGCGCGATTGCTCGGGAAACCTGGGGGTGGCTACGAAAAGCTGTCCGCAAAGGCCAAGCAGGGGTTTCAGAAATTTTGGAACGCCGAACGGGAGTGTTGTTTCGACGTGATTGACGCGCCGGGCATCGGCAACGACGCGACGCTGCGGCCTAATCAAATTTTTTCCGTGTCGCTGCCTGTTAGCCCATTGACGGAAGAGCAGCAGAAAGCCGTCGTGGATGTTTGCGCGCAGCATCTGCTCACATCGTATGGGCTGCGCAGCCTGGAACCGGCCGCGCCCGGCTATCAAGGTCATTACAGCGGAGGCCCGCGCGACCGCGACACGGCCTACCATCAGGGAACGGTGTGGGGCTGGCTTCTTGGGCCTTTTGTGCTGGCCCACCTTCGTGTGTACGGCGAACCAGCGGAAGCGATGCGTTTCCTAGAGCCGCTGGGGATCGCGGTGCACATGTACGGTCTCGGCACGCTGGGCGAAATCTTCGAAGGAGAAGCTCCGTTTACGCCCCACGGGTGCATCGCGCAGGGCTGGACGGTGGGGGAAGTCCTCCGCGCCCTGCAGGAGATTCAGAGAAGCAGCGGGACGTGAATTGCGCCTAGCGTCGATGTTCCGGCTGTTCATATAGCTCGATCAGCACTTTGCCGGATCCCGGCGCCGATACTAGGAAGAAATTGACGCGGGTGCCGTCGGCTCCGGGACGGGTCTGCGGATAGACCGGCGCAACGCTGAAGTTTTCCCTCAGGATCGCGGTCGCGCGGTCTACCCCGGCGCAACGAAACTCCACCTGCTGTATCCCTTCGCGAAATTTCGCCAGGTAACGTGCGATTGCTCCTTGGCCGCCTGGCGCGCGCGTGGTGAGCACGTCCAAGGAGACCCCATCCGGAAAATGCAGCTCGAACTCTTCGGCGTCTTGATCGGGCGGCACCTGGGCCAGTGGCGGCGCATCGTTGGCTGCGCGTATCTCCGCAAACGTATCACGTTCTACGGCCAGGCCCACGGTTACCACCGGCTCGGGCCCGAGGAGCACGGACAATTCCGCGTCGCGCCACCACGAGAACATAGCTTGGTCCGCAAGCCTGCGTCCGGTGCGATAAATTTCGGCCGCCGCAGCAATTCGCACGGAAGCGTCAGGAGAAGTAAGGCCCGCGATGGCGGCAGAGAGAGGACTGGACATCACGATGCAAGAATTGTAGCGTGGAGGCAAAGCCAAGAGAAATGCGGCAGGTTCGAGTAACCAAAAGACCGCTAGCGTCATCCCAAGAGAGCCATGCCGAAGCCAGTTTTGTTGACCGTTGACGACGATCCCGAAGTTTTGCGCGCGATTGAGCGCGACCTTCGTTCCCACTACGCCGAGCACTACCGCGTCATGCGGGCCAACTCCGGCAGCGCGGGCCTGACCACCTTGCGCGAGCTGAAAGCACGCAACAATCCAGTCGCCCTGCTCCTTGCGGACCAGCGCATGCCCGCGATGGATGGTGTGGGCTTCCTCGCGGAAGCCATGGATCTTCATCCGCAAGCCAAGCGCGCGCTGCTGACAGCCTATGCCGACACCAACGCGGCCATCGACGCCATTAACGAAGCCCGCGTCCACTACTACTTGATGAAGCCGTGGGACCCACCGGAAGAAAAACTCTTCCCCGCGCTGGACGATCTTCTGCACGATTGGGCCGCGCAGTTTCGCCCGCCTTACGAAGGCATTCGCGTCCTGGGCACGCGCTGGTCCTCACGCTCCTACGATCTGCGCGATTTTCTGGCGCGCAACCAAGTGCCTTACCAATGGATTGACGTGGAGCTGGCCGCGACTGATCCCGAGGTTCGCCGTCTGATCGCGTCCCTCGGACCTGAAGTCGAGACGCTGCCACTGATTATTTTTCCGGATGGCCAGCGTGTCGCGGAACCTTCTCTTCCGCTTATCGCGGACAAGATCGGTCTGCGCACCCATGCGCAGACCAGCTTCTACGACCTCGCGATCGTTGGTGGCGGCCCCGCGGGCCTTGCGGCGGCTGTTTACGGTGCTTCGGAAGGCTTGCGCACGGTTATGATCGAACGCGAAGCGCCGGGCGGCCAGGCGGGACTTAGCTCGCGCATCGAGAATTATCTGGGTTTTCCATCCGGACTCACCGGAGGCGATCTCGCCAGGCGCGCGGTAGCACAGGCCCGCCGCTTCGATGTCGAAATCCTCTCGCCGCAAGAAGCGGTGAGCGTGCGAGTCGATGGGCCGTACCGCTACATCAAATTAGCCGACGGGTTCGAGCTTTCCTGTCATGCATTGCTGCTGGCCACTGGCGTACAGTGGCGAACTCTCGACATTCCCGGCATCGACCGATTGCAGGGCGCCGGCGTTTACTATGGCGGTGGCACTTCGGAGGCAATGGCCTGCAAAGGTGAGACCGTGTACATCATCGGCGGCGCAAATTCCGCGGGCCAGGCGGCCATGCACTTCGCGAAATTTGCAGGCAAGGTGGTCATGCTGGTGCGCGGCAACTCGCTCGCCAGTACCATGTCCCACTACCTGATCGAGCAGATTGAAAAGACCCCGAACATCGAAGTTTGGCCGCAGACGAGCGTCGTTGAGGTTCACGGGGACACCCGGCTATCGGGCATCACCATTCTCCGCGCCGTTTCCGGCGAGACGCAGCAGCTGCCGGCCTCCAGCCTTTTCATCTTTATCGGTGCGTCGCCGCGCACGAAATGGCTGGGTGATCTGATCGCGTGCGATGACCGGGGATTTATTTTGTCCGGTCCGGATTTGCTGCGTGACGGCAAGCGGCCCGCCACGTGGACCCTAGACCGCGACCCCGGCTTGCTGGAAGCGAGCGTTCCAGGGATTTTTGCGGTCGGCGACGTGCGCCACGGTTCCATCAAGCGCGTCGCTTCCGGCGTAGGCGAAGGCGCAGTGGTCGTTCAATTCATCCATCAATACCTCGCGAAGGTGCAGTGAGTGACGACGGGCTATGAAGACGGAGCGTGAATGAGCGAAAAACCAGATCAGGCGCGAATCGAAGCGCTCGTTGTGGATCTGCGTAAAGTGCCGGTATTCTCCGACCTCGCGCAGGCGGATCTCGAATGGTTCGCGGCGCAGACCGAAGAGCGGCGATTGGAGCCCGGGCAGATCTTCGCCAAGGAAAATTCGCCTGCCGACACCATGTTTATTCTGCTGGAAGGAGAAATCCGTGGGCGTCGCGAGAGCGCCGGCCCGGATAGCCCGGTGATCACAGTCCAAGCCGGCGCGGTCACCGGTCTCCTACCTTTCTCGCGGCTGAAAGTGCTTCCGCTCACCATCCGCGCCGTGGTTCCAGTGCGCTGTCTGTTGTTTCCTTCGTCGCAGTTCCCAGAACTGCTCCGCCGCATGCCGGACCTGGCGCAACGTCTCGTCGGACTCCTCACCGACCGCGTGCGAAGCTTCACCCTCGCAGAGCAGCAAAGCCAGAAACTTGCCGCGCTCGGAAAACTTTCCGCCGGTTTGGCCCACGAACTGAACAATCCTTCCGCCGCGGCTCGCCGCTCAGCCAGCGCTCTTCGGGATTGCCTGCAACGTCTGAGGACCGCCAGCCGCGGATCGTCGATCGGTCCGGACGATTGCGCCAAGCTGGCACAATGCGAAGAAGAGATTCGGTCTGCGCTGAATCCGCCGAACTTCCGGGACGAATTTGCGCGGGTTGAGCGCGAAGAAGCCATTCAAACGTGGCTCGAGGCGCGGCGCCTTACCGAGGCATGGAAACTTGCGCCCCTCCTGACGGAAGCCAACCTCAGCGATGCGCAGCTTGAGAGCTTCGCGGGAGCCGCTGGCGAGTCGCTTGGCCCTGAATTGACTCGCTTCGCCACCTTGCTGGAAATGGACCACATCGCTGACGAGCTCGAGCACAGCACTGTGCGCATCTCCGATCTCGTTAAGGCCATCAAAGAATATTCCTACATGGACCAGGCACAGCTTCAGGAAATCGACATCGCCAAGAGTCTGGACACCACGCTCACCATCATGCATCACAAGCTCAAGCGCGGCATTGCCGTGACTCGTGAGTACGCGCCGGACCTGCCCAAGGTCATGGCCTACGGGAGCGAGCTCAATCAGGTTTGGACCAATCTTATCGACAATGCCGCCGACGCCATGAAAGAGACCGGAAAGCTGCGCGTTCGTACCGCTCGAGAAAACGAGTTCGTCTTGGTGGAGATTGCCGACAGCGGTCCGGGCATCCCGCCGGAAGTGCAGTCGCGAATCTTTGAGCCATTTTTCACTACCAAGGGAGTTGGCGAGGGCACCGGCTTGGGTCTGGATATCTGCTATCGCATCGTCAAGAAGATGAACGGTCTGATCTCCGTCAACTCCGTGCCCGGCAACACCCGGTTTGAGGTGAGGATTCCAATTCAAGCCGCGCGGTGACTGCGGCGGAGACAATCGTGGCCGAAGAATGCACTCACATCGATCAAATACGCGCCGTTAAACCAAAGACCAAGGGCTGCGAAGAATGTCTCAAGATCGGCGACAGTTGGGTTCATCTGCGCCTCTGCCTGAACTGTGGTCATGTCGGATGTTGCGATTCCTCGAAGAACAAACACGCCACGAAGCATTTTCGCGCCACACAGCATCCCGTTGTGCGCTCCCTAGAGCCCGGTGAGAACTGGATGTGGTGCTACCTCGATGAGGTTATGTTCGAACAAGATTGAGCTGCTACGTTTCCGATCTTGCGGGGAAGAGCAGGGAAGCCAGCAGCGCCAGCAGCAGAATCCCGCCCACGACGGCCAGCGAAATATGATCCGGGATGTGCAGCCAGGGGTCAGCAATCATCTTCCCCCCTATAAACAGCAGCACGAAGGAAAGTCCCGGCGTCAAGAATCGCAGGCGGTTCAAGACTCCCGCGAGCAGAAAATACATCGCGCGAAGCCCTAGGATCGCGAAAACATTCGACGTGTACACGATGAAGGGATCGCGCGTGATCCCGAATACCGCCGGGATCGAATCGATGGCCAGGGTTACGTCGGTGACCTCGACGACCAGGAGAACCAGAAACAGGGGCGTCGCATAGAGTTTTCCCATATTTCGGACGAAGAAATGTTCGCCGTGATATTCATGGCTAACCCGAAGATGACGGCTAGCCCAGCGAAAGATGGCGTTTTCTTCAGGGCGAATTTTCTCTTTCTTGGCGAACAGCATATGGATTCCGGCGTACAGAAGAAACGCGGCGAACACGTACATGACCCATGAAAATCGCTCGATCAATTCCGCGCCCGCCGCGATCATCACGCCGCGCATCACCAGGGCGCCCAAGATGCCCCATTCGAGCATGCGGTGCTGGAATCGCTCATCGATGGCAAACGTCCGGAAGATCACCAGAAACAGAAAGAGATTGTCGACGCTCAGCGCCTTCTCGATAAGGTAGCCGGTGAAAAATTCGAGGGCCTTTTGGTGGCCCGCGTAGTGCAAGACCCCTACACCGAAAAGCCCGGACAGTGCGATCCAAACGAGGCTCGACAAAGCCGCTTCGCGGAGTCCAATTTTGTGCAGGCGGCGGCCGACGACGCCCAAGTCGAGCGCCACCGCTCCGAGAACGAAGACGTTGAATGCCAGCCAGAGGAAAGGCGTGCCCATAGCGACCGCGCTTGGTGCGCGCTAGGGGTTTGCGCCGCGTGTATCACTTGCGTTCAGGTTGGTTAACTCGATCCGCGTTGTTTGTCCCGCCTGGATCGCCACAGGTACATCCCATCGTAGGCGCGTATCGCCCGCGTCCGCATCCAGGCTCAGCGTGCTCACCCAATAGCTGCCTGCAGGCAGGCCGGAAATGACGGCGCGCCCTTCGAGATCCGTGTCCGTCTTTGCCGCCAGGTATTTCGTCTGCGCGACGTCCGGTGCCAGTCGTAATACCCGCTTGCTGTGGTCCGCCTGGATCTGCGACCATTTTCGCTGAGGGTTGACGCCTTCCATCTCCAGCTCGATCCCGCTCACCGTCTCTGGACGCGCCTGAATGAATTTTTTCAGCGCCACGACGTACTCCTGATACTGCTTTTGGTAGCGCTCCGGATTCTCCGTTTTGTCCGCGTCTCGATATTTTGGTCGCGGGGTTCCGTTGGTCACGCCGCCGCTATTGGAACGCTGATAGGCCAGCAGAAATTCCGGTACATGGATGACATCGTCCGGCGTGAGCAGTTTGTCCAAGCCCAGCATGGTCAGATCCAAGACGTCGTGTCCCTTCAGCCACTCTTTGAGATCCGGGGAGATCTTCAGGTCGTCGATGAACTTCTCGCGGGATGGCGGGGGATCCTGCGCCGCCACTTCCTTGGCGATATCCGCGTAGCTTTTCGTCAGAACGTAAAATGTAAACTGCCTTACCGGCTCCGACCGCGCGGCTGTCGGAGTGATTCGCGCGATGAAATCGAGCGCGCCGTTCACATTCTGTGCTCTCGCAGCAGGCGCCGTGCCGAGAGCGCAGGACAGGAGGGTAAGGAAAAAGGCGGATGCTTTTCGCATGAGCCTCATCCTAGCAGATTGCCTACATGCCATGTAGGAGAAGCATAGGAGCTGTGCCACGAGAACGAATCCTTCGCAGGGTGCGCAACCGTAGCGTCGCGGGAATGCATGGAATGGGTCCGACGGTTTTTCAGGGTGGAATAGCAGGAGAGGCATTCCAAAGCGTCGTGTGTTTCGGCGGCGGACCACCAGAGCGTCCTGAGGCTGTGTGCGGCTCAGGTTCCGGCTTCCACTCGGGAATTCCTATGCTATCCGGAGAACTCTCGTACACGGGCGATGCCGGCGAGCGAATCAGAAGAGCCGAAAGACTGCCTCGATGGTCACCCAGGCGGCCACGGCGCGCTGACTGGCATCCCGCGCGGGCCTGAACTTCCACCCTCGCACGGTTTGCGCCGCCCGCTCTTCCAGTCCATAGCCCACGCTTCTGACCACGCGAATATCGGAAGCTTTCCCGTCCGCTCCTACCAAAACTCGCAGCGTCACCGTGCCTTGCACTTTTACCTGCCGCGCTTCGTCGGTATACATCGGGTCGGGACAATAGCTACAAGTCGGCGTCGAAACTCCATTCGCGTATGCCCCTGCGCTGCCTTGGCCCCCGAATTGGCTGTCGCGATCGCCCATCCCGCCTCTGCTACCGGTGCCAAACCCATCGTCTTTGCCGGCTCCTGCGGAGTTCGTGTCTTTCCGCATCCACGGAAGACCAAGATCACTTTCGGACCTAAGTTCCGGCGGGGCTTGCTCATCCAGGATCGTCGCGGGAACGGGCATCTGGTGATTCCAATTGTCCGGCATCCGCGGTTGAGCAAGCTGGATCGAAGAACGCGGGGCCAAAAGGCCGTGCGTCGCCGGAGCGGGATTGTTCTCCCCACCGCCACCGTTATGCCCAAGCGACGGATTATTCGTGATGGCATGGTTGGGCCGAGTGAAAATCAAGTGGTCGTTATCGATGCCGATGATCGCGCTGGAAATTGGTTTGCCCGTCCGCGACTCCACGGCCAAAAGCGCAATCGCCGTGATCACTCCGAGGTGGGTTATTAGAGAAATTATCTGAGCCTTCCCTCCGGCTCTGCGGCGGGAAATTTTCGGAAGATGAATTGGCGCTCCATTTGCCGATGAAGGAGCGAGTCCCGTGGGGATGAAAAGTTGCTTCAGGTTTTCACGAATACGATGGCACCACGAATCTGGTTTCGAGGGAGAAAACCACGGGGCATGCAGAACAGGATCACGCATCGTGCACCTCCGCATCCGCCTCCAGATTGGACCCCACACTCGACAGAGGCGAACAGCGATTGGCAACTGAGAACTCGCCAGGCCCGCATTGGGTTGCCTGCCGATTGGGCCATCGGGCGCAGGTTGCGCACGAGGATCTGTAAACGAGGTTTTGCCAGGGGTGAGTCGCGATATACGGATCGGAAAACTTAGTACAAGCGGAAGGTAACTTCGATCGGAACGATCGTCGGAACGGACCGGCCATTTGGCCCCACCGCCGGCTTGAATTTCCAGCCCTTGACGGCTTCGATGGCTTTTTCTTCCAGCCCAAGCCCGGGACCCTTAACTACGGAAATGTTAATCGCGCGGCCGTCCGTCGTAATGGTCACCTGCAAAACCACGGTTCCCTGGTACTTGGCCTTGCGCGCTTCGTCTGAATACTGCGGAATCGGGCAGTACAGGCAAATCGGCACCCCGACGCCGTTTACCCCAGCGCGAAACGCGCCCCCGCCTGTTCCCCCGCCTTCACCCGGGCCCAGACCGCCGCCCGTGCCACTACCGATACCCGTCCCATTGCCGTGGCCGAGAGAATCGGAAAGTGCCGAGGCGAGCGGATCGCCAAAGGTCGACATGTTGGGATTGGCCACTTTCAGGTCCGGTGGGCCGAGCAGCGAGGGGTCCATCGCCAGCTTAGGATTCGGGTTCTGGATCTTGATTTGGGGCGGCGTGAACTGCGTCCACTTGAACTTAGGTATTTTCCCTTTTGCCGGGGGAGTCAGGGTATGGTCGTTGGCCCCACCGCCTCCGCCGGCCTTGTTGGCGCCCGCGGGCAGTTTTGACACGTACGGGGAAATATCCAGCGGCGTCACGTCGACATTCTTGTTGTTGGCCTGCGTCTTCGGCGAAAAATGCCAAAACAAGGGAAGCACTAGGACGAGCGCGAACACCGCGCCGTGGATTCCAATCGAAACCACTTGCGTCCAGCCGAAGTTTTCATCCTTCGACCAGATGTCCTTCACCTTGACCGGCTTGCTCGTCACCTGCAACGGCGGAAGTTTTGCCGGCGCAAAGAACTCCTTGATCCGATAGAAGAATCCGCCGAAGTTCGCGCCCCAGTTCACGGCCAGCCGGCTGTTGAGCGGGCCTTTCGGGACCGGCCGCGAGCTGAAAAAATCCTTCAAATTGTCGCTGAATCCGCCGCCATACTGCTCAGGCATGAGTGGCGAATGGATCCTGCCGTCCACCTTAATAGGCTTCTCGGTGAGAAATTGCTTCAGGTTGGACCAGAAGCCGTCCGTTACCACATTTACGGGCGTGCCGAACTTTGGCACGGCGGAGGAAGGCACCGATGTCACCTGCGCATTCGCCGAAACTGCTCTCGGCTTGTTCATCTCAGGCGGCAGTAGATTGATAAATGAATCCGGCAACGTCTTCCCCTAGCTAAGCAGACGCAAGTATCCTGTTCCCGGTGTCCAAAAAGAGTACGATTCGCGCGGGGCCGGAATGGTTGCACCCCCGTACCGGCTGACACCTACTGCTATTCATTGTAACATACGTCGTTACGCTGCTTTCCGATGTTTCCCGCCGTACACCTTTGGGAAATGACGGCACAGAAGGGACCTGTTCCGATCGACCTATGGCCGAGCCACTCGAACTGAAGAAAACGCTCAATCTGCCCAAGACCGATTTTCCGATGAAGGCCAGCCTTCCGCAAAACGAGCCCAAACAGCTCGCCGCCTGGCAGGAGGCGAATCTCTACGAGCGAATTCTGGAAGTCCGCAAAGGCCAGCCGCTCTTCGTTTTGCACGATGGCCCCCCCTATCCCACGGGAGAGATTCACCTCGGGACGGGCCTCAATAAAGTTCTGAAAGACATGATCGTCAAGTCGAAGAGCATGGCCGGGCATTACGCGCCCTACGTGCCCGGGTGGGATTGCCACGGGTTGCCGATCGAAACCCAGGTTGAAAAAGAGCTGGGTGGGAAAGGCAAGGTTCCGCCGGCCGAGTTTCGCAAGCTGTGCCGCGGATTCGCGACACGCTACGTCGAGCTGCATAAGAAAGAATTCAAGCGCCTCGGGATCTTCGGCCGCTGGAACGACCCCTACCTCACGATGAGCCACGACTACGAGGCCACCACCGCGGGCGCATTCCTGGACTTCATGGAAAAGGGCTACGTCTATCGCGGACGCAAACCGGTCTATTGGTGTATCTACGATAGCACCGCCCTGGCCGAAGCCGAAGTGGAGTACGAAGATCACACCAGCCCGTCGATCTGGGTCAAATTTGGTGTCGTAGGCGGAGGCCAGGGCGACGCGGCCCATATTGGCTCCAATGCCAGCGCTGTGATCTGGACGACCACGCCCTGGACACTTCCTCACAATCGTGCCCTCGCGTTTCATCCCGATTTCGAGTATGCCGTTGTCGAGACCGAGAAAGGTATTCTGCTCCTTGCTGCGGATCGCCTCGGCGCCCTGCAAGCGGAATGTGGCATCAAGGAGGTCCGCGTCCGTTCCAAGCTCAAAGGCGCGGACTTCGAAGGCATGAACTTTCAGCACCCCTTTCTGCCCATACAGGTGCCGGGCATTCTCGCTGCATACGTGACGCTCGACCAAGGCAGCGGCATCGTCCACACCGCTCCCGGCCACGGCGCCGACGATTTCAACTCGGGGCAAAAGTACGGCCTGGAAATCTACGCCCCCCTCGACGATCGCGGCGTCTATCTCGAGGGCTTGCCGGAGTACAAAGGCAAAGACGTTTTCGCCGCCAATCCGATTATCGTGAAACTCCTCGCCGACCGCGGAGCACTCCTTGGGAATCACGACTACAAGCACAGCTATCCGCACTGCTGGCGTTGCCACAATCCGGTCATCTTTCGCGCCACCGAACAGTGGTTCATCAAGATCGATCAAGCGGCCCACGGCCGCAGCGAGTCGCTTCGCCAGGAAGCTCTCGCGGAAATTCGCCACGTCAAGTGGATTCCCGCCTGGGGCGAAGACCGCATGTATGAAATGATTAAAGAGCGCCCCGATTGGTGCGTCTCGCGCCAGCGGTTTTGGGGCGTCCCCATCATCGTTTTCTACTGCGATGCTTGCGGCACGCGCCTGGAAGATTTCAACGCGCTCCGCAACGTCGTGAAGTGGTTCGAACGAGAAGGCGCGGACGCTTGGTATCAGCACGCCCCGGAAGAACTCTTGCCCGGGGGAACAAAATGCCCCTGCGGCGCTGTTAAATGGCGCAAAGAGAATGACATTCTCGACGTGTGGTTCGATTCCGGATCGTCGAACCTTGCCGTTTTGAAAGGCCCGGAGTGGCCTGCCGACGTCTATCTCGAAGGTCCCGATCAGTATCGCGGCTGGTTCCACAGCTCGCTGCTCATCGCCACCGGCATTCGCCACAAGGCACCGTTCCGCAGCGTGGTGACGCACGGCTGGACGCTCGACGAAAAAGGCACGCCCATGTCCAAGTCTGTCGGGAACGCCCTGTATCCCGCCGAGATTTGCGAGAAGTGGGGTGCCGATTTGCTTCGCTTATGGGTGGCGTCGGTTGAATATCAGGCCGACGTGAAAATGAGCGACCGCGTGATGACGCAGCTCAGCGAAGCCTATCGCAAGATTCGCAACACCTTTCGTTTTGCCCTTGGCAATTTGGCGGACTTCGAACCCTCGCGCGACGCGCTGCCCAACGATCAGCTCGAGGAAATGGATCGCTGGATGCTCGAACGCACCGGCGACCTGGTGAAGAAGTGCCGTGAGTGGTACGCCGGCTACGATTTCCACCGCGTCTACCACGCCATCCACGACTATTGCGTCGTGGACCTGAGCGCCTTCTACTACGACGTGCTGAAAGATCGCCTATACACCAAGGCCGCGAGGAGCAAATCACGCCGCTCAGCGCAAACCGCTGTCTGGAAGATCACCAGTGCCTTGGTTCGCCTGGCCACGCCGGTGCTCGTCTTCACTGCCGAAGAAATCTGGAAATATCTACGGAAAGCGCAAGACGAACCCGAGAGCATCCACACGTCCCTGTTTCCCGACGAACAAGGTCTTCGCACCGGTATCAACGCCGAGCAGGTGGCCGCCTGGGACCTCTTATCGAGGGTTCGCTCCGAAGTCCTTAAGGCTCTCGAAGTCGCGCGCAACGAAAAGAGAATTAATTCCGGCCTGGAAGCAAAGGTCTCGCTCAATGCGGAGCTGGAACTCAAAGCCAAGCTCAAGCATTACCTTCCGGTTCTCCCGAGCCTGTTCATCGTTTCTCAGGTGGACTTCTTGAGCGGCGGGACCGCTGGGGACTACCGTTCCGACGTCATTCCGGGTCTGGAAATAACCGTTCGGAAAGCTGATGGCAAAAAGTGCGAGCGTTGCTGGAATTACTCCACGCGTGTCGGGGAAAATGCCCGCTACCCCACGGTCTGCGAGCGCTGCAGCGAGACGCTCTTGGAAATTGAAGGGACGCCCGGACGAGGCGCCCCGGCCGCCGGAAAGACGGCTCGCGGTCTAGACTGAACCGGAGGAGAACCACGGTGACGATCCCAGGACGCCTGCGGTGGCTGTGGCTGACGCTGGTCGTGGTCGTACTCGATCGCGGGAGCAAGGCCTGGTTCGAATCGCAAACCCTCGAAGGCTGGCGCCGTGAGTTGATCCACAATTTCGTCTATCTCGTACACAGCCGCAATCCGGGTATCGCCTTCGGCGTCCTGTCGGACTCGCCATCTCCCTGGACGCGGATTATCCTAATCGCCGGCTCCGTCCTTGTCATTGGCGCGCTCGCCTGGCTCTTCGCTGCGGGGCACGGCGGCGGCTCGATGACCGCCGCAGGCCTCGCGTTGCTCCTCGGCGGCGCCGCCGGAAACCTCACCGACCGCATCGTTCACGGCGCCGTCACCGACTTCTTTGAAGTCTGGCTCGGCTCCTATCACTGGCCGGCTTTTAACGTGGCCGACTCCGCCATCACCGTCGGCGCGGCGCTCATCAT
>Ga0209526_10002292_pt1 | contig 12870 bp, 13 predicted proteins | sample JacPinW_OM2H0_M1_FD_188566 | JGI IMG/M metagenome (GOLD analysis project Ga0209526, IMG submission 188566) | Forest soil microbial communities from Algoma, Ontario, Canada - Jack Pine, Ontario site 1_JW_OM2H0_M1 (SPAdes) (version 2) | ecosystem: Environmental > Terrestrial > Soil > Boreal... | reverse complement strand
AGTTACTTCGCAAGCCGAATGTATGCGCCGGGCGACTTGTACTCGACGAGCGTCAGGGTCAATCCCAATGCTTTTGCCGCTTACGCAACTCGACCGGGTGATCATTGTTTCCACCTTCGCTGACTCGACGCTGAAAATTTCTGCTGATCTGTTTGAAGAGGTCTATCGCCGAAACACACTGTTCGCAGATGCGATAGCTATCGTCTTCATTTTTGGCGATGAGGCCGACTTCTTCGAGAAACTGCAAACATTCGTCGTAGTAGACTGGGCGTGCCGACTCCCGTGACCGATACGGCGGCATATTCAGCTTTGGCCTCATCTAACGTGAAATGGTGGGGGTCAAAATCTGCGCTGATCTGTTTTAGGAGGTCTCTGGCTAAGAGATACGAGAGCGCGCTCGGCGCGCATGTCGTGATCTCGGCTCGATGCGCGCTCGCAGATGTGGCGCCGGGGAATGGCGGATTGTGCTTGTGAGCACTGAGGATCCGTCTGTTGACACCGGCCATGCTCGACCGGTACATTCAGCCTACCGACCGGCTGGCCGGTAGGCAGCTCGGCCGTGCCGGCCAAGAAGACCGAGAGCGCAATGCCCGAATGTCCATTTGACGTGGCAGAGAGGCCAGTTCCTACGACGCTTCTCACACGAGAGGCTTTGCAAGATCCATTTGAGATCTATAAGCGACTGCGCGCAGAGCAGCCGGTCGCGTTCGTCGCCGAGCAGAATTTCTGGCTGGTGACCCGTTATAACGATTGCGAATACATTCTGTCGCATCCGGAAAAATTCTCCTCCCGCGAAGCCGTTTCCAGCACGAACGCCTATCGCCGTTCACCCGAGGCGCTGCGGATCCTGAGCGGCTCGAAAGGCCATCCCCGGGCCCGCACCCTGATCATGTCCGATCCACCAGAGCACACGCGATATCGGGCGGTGTTGCAGCGCGCGCTCTCGCCGGGGAAGACGCTGCGGCAGCTCACACCGCGGATGCAGAGCATCATCGATGATCTGATCGATGGATTTACCGAGCGCGGCGAGTGCGAGTTTGTCCGTGAGTTCGCTTACCCATTGCCGATGCGAGTCGTCGCAATGATCCTCGACGTGCCGCCCGACCAGATCGGCATGCTCAAGGCCTGGTCGGACGATTTCATTTCGGTACAGGCCGGGAATATCCCCGTCGAACGAATCGTCGACGCAGCCCGCCATACGATCGAGTTCGAGGACTACATCCTGTCGAAGATCGATGAGCGCCGGCGCGCGCCGCGCGACGATTTTCTTGGCCGCCTGATCGAGGAACATGAGGGCGAGCAACCTTTGACGACCCAGGAGCTGCTTAATTTTGCGCTTCAGATTCTCATCGGCGGCAATGAGACCACAACGAATTTCCTAGGCAACGGCATGTACGTGCTGTTGCGTCGGCCGGCCCTCGTGACCGAGCTGCAACGCGAGCCCGGTCGCATTTCGGAACTCGTCGAGGAAATCCTGCGCTATGAATCGCCGCTTCAAGGCCTCTTTCGGGTAGCGCTGGACGAGCACGATTTCGATGGCGTTCGCGTGCCAAAAGGCGCCAAGCTGATGCTTAGTTTCGGCTCTGCCAATCGGGACGAAATATATTATGGCGACGGCGAGTTCGACCCCGACCGCGACAACAGGACGACAGTGCATCTCGCCTTCGGCCGGGGTATTCATGCCTGCGCAGGCCAGGCATTTGCGCGGCGGGAGGGCGTGCTGGCGTTCGAGACACTCATTCGGCGATTGCCCGACCTGCATCTGTCCCCGAGCCGTCCGCCGCAACGGCAGACGCTGTTCAGTCTGCGGGGCATGAAAGAGCTTTACCTGGAATTCACGCCCGCTCCCACGCTGCACGCCTCCTCGACCTGACAGCATTGGACAGAGTCTTTGAAAATAAAGGTAGACCCCAAGTTATGCGAGCTACATGGGCAATGCGCCTTCGTGGCTCCCGAACTCTTCCGTGTTGATGGAGAGAGCTTGGTCTTTGAGGAGAGCGTGCCCGCGACTTTGCGGGAGAAGGCTCGCACCGCGGCGAAGGTGTGCCCGCAGTTAGCTATCACCATTACCGACGACTGAGCCGCCGCTTGCATACGATCAAAATCGTTCTCATCAGAATCAAATCGTTCTCGTCGGAGAATGGCTCACCAGTCTCTCTCTTGGCACCGCACGGAAGATGACGGATCAACGGTCAGTAAATAAGTCCCTTGCAGAACTCGTCAGTCTGGAAGGTCGCAACGCCGTGATCACCGGGGCGGCGCGAGGAATTGGCGCCGCCATCGCGGCTCGGCTGGCCGAGGCCGGCGCTGATCTTTTCTTGATCGACCGCAACGCCGATCAGCTTGAGCACACAGCCCGTGAGCTCACACGATACGGCGGCCGGGTCAGTTCATCCATTCTCGACATCACGCGAAGCGATGCGCTGCAAGCGGCCGCCCACGACGCCGTTACCCAGCTTGGCGGCATCGACATCTGGGTGAACAATGCCGGGATTTCACCCCGGGTGGGCGCCGTCGAAATGACGGACGAGCAATGGGACGCAGTGATGGATCTCAATCTGCGGGCGGCCTTCATCGGCGCCCGCAGCGCCGCACAGCGCATGCAAGCATCGGGACGGCGCGGCGTCATCGTGAATATAACCTCCTCTACCGTGAAACGCGTCAGCGCCAATCCCTTGCACTACCGTGTATCGAAACAGGGCCTCGTCGCGATGACGCAAAGTCTCGCGGTCGAGTTGGGTCGGAATGGTATTCGCGTAGTCGCGATTGCGCCGACCTTGGTCGAAACGCCCTGGGTGGCGGAGTTGCGGGCGCGCGGTTATGGCGAGGGTTTCGATAAGTTCGTCAAACGTTTGCCGCTCGGCCGCATCGGATCGCCGGATGACGTCGCACGTGTTGTCCTATTTGCGGTGAGCGAGCTGGCATCGTTCGTCACCGGAACTGTTCTCGAGGTCGACGGCGGCGAGTGCTGCGTTTGACGGCGCATCAGTCGGCGCCGAGATAGGATTTCCGCACCTCTGGATTGTCCCAGATCGCGCTCGGCGTACCGCTGGCGATGCAGCGGCCAAGTTCCAGCACATTGATGCGGTCGGCGAGATCCATCACCAAATCCATATCGTGCTCGATCCACAGTATTGGCACCTTCCAATCGGAACGCAGCCGGAGGATGAATCGAGCGAGGTTCTCCTTCTCTTCGCGTGTTAGTCCACTGGCCGGCTCGTCCAGCAGCAGCAAGCGCGGGCTCATCGCCATCGCCCGAGCAAAGCCGATGATTTTCTGCGTGCCATAGGACAGCGTCGTCACCGGCGCGTCGCGGTACCGCCACAGCTCGAAGAAATCGATGACGTCTTCGGCGACGCTTCGTTCCTTCGCCTCCTGGCGCGCTGTCTTGCCGAGGAACCAAAGCGTGGCCAGCAGATTCCCGGAAAAATGCCGGTCACGAAACACCAGGAGGTTCTCGATGACCGTAAGCCTTTGGAACAGCTCGAGATGCTGGAAGCTCCGGCCGACCCCCTTGTTCGCGATAATATGCGCCGGCAGCCCGGTAATATCCTCGCTGTCGAGCAGCACCTGCCCGGCCTCAAGATGGTAGATGCCCGTAACGGCATTGAGCAGCGCCGTTTTGCCGGCGCCATTCGGGCCGATCAGCGCGGTGATTCCGAAGGATGGCACCTCAAGACTCACCTCGCGCAGCACATCGACCCCACCGAAACGCATGGTCACTCCGCGCACATCGAGTCGTGGCGGCTGCTCGTTGGTTTGCGTCATCCCCACCATCGCCGCGTGCGCCGGTATTGCTTGACGTCACGGTAACTGGGGCGCTGGCCCTCTCCGCTTCGCCGACCTAGGTAGAATTCCTGCACCTCTGTGTTGGCGAGCAGCGCCTGTGCAGGCCCATCGCGCACGATCATGCCGTTCTCCATGATATAACCAAAGTCCGCGATCTCCAGAACCGCGCGCGCGTTCTGATCCACCACCAGCAGCGAGAAGCCGAAGTCCCGCTTGAGCTCCTTCAGCTTGTCGATGACTTGGCGCTGCATGATTGGAGAGAGTCCAAGCGACATTTCGTCGACGAGCAGGAGGGTTGGCCGCTTGATCAAGGCCGCCGCAATGGCAAGAAGTTGCCGCTCTCCCCCGGAAAGCCAGATCGCCCGGCGGCGGCGGTGGGGTGTGAGCGTCGGAAATAAATCGAATACATTCGAGAGCGTGATTGCCCCCTTGGGCCGCGCACTCGATTGCGTTCGCAATCCAACCTCCAAGTTCTCCTCTACGGTAAGAGTGCCGAACACCTTGTTGAGCTCGGGCACGAGGACGATGCCGCGCGCAGCAGTCTGGTCCGCGTGCCATCCGGTGATATCCCGGTCGCGGAAACGGATCGTTCCCTGCGTGATAGCCACATTTTCAGACGGCAGAAAACCCGAAATTGCGCGCAGGATCGTCGTCTTGCCGCTGCCATTGAGCCCGACCACTGCCACCGTGCTGCCGTCCGGAATGCACATGGAGATGCCCTGCACCGCCCGCACGACGCGCCCGTAGACGACTTCCAGCTGATCGAGCTGCAGGACCGACTTGCTCATCACCGCTTCGCCTCCAGCGGCGTGTATTTTAGCGGCCAGAGCATGCAGGTGTTTCGGATGCGATACCAAACGGCAGCCAAGCCGAGCGGTTCGAACACCAGAAACAAAAGAATAAGGGTGCCGTAAGCGATCGAATGGATGCCATTGAGCGAGCCGCCGGACAGTGCGATGCCCGCGGGCTTCATAGCGGCATCCAGGAGATACGGAAGAAAGGTGAGCAGGAGTGCCCCCAGCACCGATCCGAGCACGCTGCCGACGCCGCCAACGATAATCATGGCCAGGGAAGTGATGGCAAGCTGAATGTCGTAGGTCTCCGCGGTCAGCACGCCTTCGTAGTAGGCGCCGAGCGCTCCAGCCAACGAAACCATCGCCGACGAGATCGCAAAAGCCGTCAGCTTCGCAACCGAAATATTGATGCCGGCGGATCGCGCGGCCACTTCGTGGTCTGCGACCGCAATCCAGCGCCGGCCAATATAGCTGCGCTCCAGATTCAACGCGGCAACAATGACGAGTGCCACCACCAGCAGCAGAAAGTAGAACCAGGGTCGTGAATCGCCGAGCTTGGCGAAAACAAAATCCGGGATCGGCATGACGATGCCCTGCGCGCGCACGGCCTCTGTCTGATAGATCGACACTAGGGTCGTTACCGCGAAATGCAAAGCCAGCGTGGTGATCGCCACGTAGATCGCCTTGAGTCGAAGGGATGGCACGCCAACAAGAATTCCGGTCAACCCGCCGGTACCCAACGAGGTCAGCAGGCACAGCCAAAAGGGAAGATCATACTGGGCACCCAAAATTCCGGCCGTAAAACCTCCGACTGCGAGCAAGGCGGCCTGACCGAGCGAAACCAGTCGCGCGTTGCCCGACAGAAGATTAAGTCCGACCGTCGCGACGACGGCGATCAGGGCGAGGTTGCTTAGGTGCAGCCAAAAGGCGTTGACGAGAAATGGCCAAATCAAGGTCACGCCGATGCCGGAGAGCAGACACCACCATTCCTTGCCACGCCAGAGCCGGAAGGTTTGTCGGTAGCTTGTGTGCAGCGTCGGCGGGCGACGCACCGCCGGGGCGCGCGCGCGTCCGTCGGTCATACGCGTTCCACGTCTTCCTGTGTCCCGAACAGACCCCAGGGGCGGATGGTCAAGATCACCAGCATGAGACACACGGGCGCAAGATCGGCGTAGCGCGCCTCGAAATGCAAAAGGACGAAGTGCTCGGAAGCTGCAACCGCCAGAGCACCGATCACGGCACCGATGAAACTGTCCATCCCACCGATGAGAGCAGCGATCAGCGCATTGACCCCGATCAGAATCGCGGCAGTTGAAACAAATGCCCGTTGGCTGTGCAGGAACCCGCCCGTGGCAGCCGCGCAAACCGCGATGACCCAGGCCAGGCAGACGATGCGGTCAATGTTGACTCCGCGTTGCGCCGCTAAAACGACGTTCTCGGTGGTGGCGCGCATGAGGAGTCCGATGCTGGTGAATTGGTTCACCGACACGATCGCACCGACCACGCCCCATGCGGCGACCGCGACCAGCACCTGCGTTGCCGACAGATCGGCCCCGAACAGCTGGATCGAGCCATTCAGCAGGGGTTGCGTGGTGATCGTCACTCCCCCAAAGGCCACAACCATCACGCCGCGCAACAGGATCGCAATCCCCACTGTCGCCATCAGCCCGACAAAGGCTGGCTCGCCGACGATGCGGCGCATGACGGCGAAATAGATGACTGCGGCGATCAGACACCCGACCGCGATCGTCACCGGCAACGCGGCGGTCCAATGGTAGCCCGCCGCCAGCAAAGCGGCGACGCAGAATGCACACAGGATGGCGAGATGGCCTTGCGCGAGATTCACCACGCGGCTCGTGCGATAGACAAGCACGATACCCGTCGCGAGCAGGGCGTAAATTCCTGCGACGCCGAGGACCGACGTTAATTGCTGCATCGACGAGATTGTCGCAGCACAAACGGGCCCGGCCGCCGGGCGGGCCCCGAAAGCAGCGACGTCATTTCTTGTCGCCGACCGTATATGTGAGCTTGCTCGGGGCTTCGACCCAATCCCCAGTCGGCCTAAACTTCTTGCTGGCGGAATCGAAGCTGTAGGTCTTCCACCACGACGTGCCCTGATGATCGGCGGGCTGGAAGACGACCGGCCCGCCGCTGAGCCCGCCGACATCGACCGACAGATTGCTCAGCGCGCCGTTGAGCTTCTCGCCATTACAGGGGAAGCCGCACTTCGTCAGCGCTGCAACTGCGACCTTTCCGTGCACCCAACCGGCAATGTGGTTGCCGGAGAAGTCGGCCGGTTTCACACCGACGGCTTCGGCGGCGCGCCCGATCTCGGCGACTTCCGGCAGAGGATCATGCGCCAGCACGTAGCGACTGAACACGTAGGTGTTCTCGAAATTGCCAGCAGTCTCCATTGCCTTGACGAGCGTTGCTTCGTTGAAGGCCACGTTGTGCAGCAGCATGGGCCCGCGATAGCCCGCCGAACGTGCCGCCAGCAGGACACCGGGTGCGAGGCCGGCAGGCAGGTGGGTGACGACGATCGCTGGTTGAGAGCTTGCAATCCTCTCCCCGATCGCGCCGTACTCAACCTTCGCCGGGGGGAACATGAGCGGATCATTGGTGAACCCCATAGCGCCCGCCGCGGCCGCCGTATGGCCGCAAGCCGCAAAGCCGCCGGCGCTGTCGATGGTGACGCACATCAGCTTGCCCTTGGACGGCGCCACCGGAGCCGCGAGCTTCGCCGATACCTCGCCGGCCACTTCGAACGGACTTCCGGTCGAGTAGGCGTAGTCCTCCGCCGGTGGCAAGGTGGATTTGATCGCGCTGACGGACGAAATCGCCGGCACGCTGAGGCGCTTGGCTAGCGTGTAGACGCCGGGCAAGGTGCTCGACAAGCTCAACGACCAAATGCTGTTGACGGCTTCCGATGTCACCAGCTCGCGCATCAGTGAGGCGGCGCGTGTGGCGTTGAGCTGATCGTCACGAACGATGGTCTGGATCTGCCTGCCGTTCACGCCGCCGGCGGTATTGACTCTGTCGATATGGGCACGGAAGCCGTCATGAACGGGGGAAAATGTGTCCACGAACGGGCCCGAGAAATCCGAGATGTACCCAATGACATAGGGCTGCGGGGTCTGGGAGCTGGTTACCCCAATGCCGGCGCACAGGAGCAAGGCGATCCCGGCCACGACTGCGATTCGTTGTGACATCTTCTTCTCCTCCCGTAGGTGAGTGAAGCCTTCGTGATCCGCCTGCGCCGAGGACGATGGAGCCTAGTGAGCGGCATACATTTCATCGACCAGACCCTTGAACATCGCATAGGCATGCTTGCGCTTGATCTTCCGGGTTGGGGTCGTGTCCCCCTCCTCCGGGTCAAGCTCCTTCGGCATGATACGAAAATATTTGACCTGCTCGGGTCGGGCGAGAAGACTGTTCGCCCGTTCGACTTCACTGGTCAAAAGCGAGGTCACGCCTGGGTGCTGAATCAACGTGGTGAAGCCGGTATATTGCACGTCATGCGAGCGTGCCCAGTTGGCAAGCGCGTCGAAGTTCACCTCGATCAACGCAGTCAAGTATTTCTTCCCGTCCCCGAAGATTACCACCTCGCTGATATAAGGACTGGCCTTGAGCGCATTCTCCACTGCGGCCGGCGCGACGTTTTTGCCGCCGCTCGTGATAATGATGTCCTTCTTGCGATCGATAACCCGATAGCCCTCGATTTCGAATTCCGCGATGTCGCCGGTCATCACGCGACCGTCCGCATCGAATGCAGTAGCCGTTGCCGCCTCATCGCGCCAATATCCGCCAAACACGCCCGCTCCCCTAACGAGGACTTCACCGTCAGAGCCGCCTTCGATCTGGCGGGGGAACACCGGCGTCAAGGCAGCCTGCGGGTCGGCCCAAATGTTATTCGGGCTGCCCATCATTCCGGCTTCAGTGCTGCCATATACATTGCGTAGCGGCACGCCCCAGGCCTGCCATTTCTCGATCACGCTGGCTGGAATCGGGGCGCCGCCCGATGCCCCACCGCGCAGATGTGCAAGGCCGAGCTTGTAGAGTGCCGGCCAGATCATCAGCCCACGGACCACTTGCCAAAGCGGTTCGAAGCGGCGCCTTTCATACGCGTTTGGACTGGCGCAAAGCCGCCGGGCGCGGCGCCGGCCGATCTCTTCGGCCCAGGAAAAAAGAGTCCGACGCAGCCAACCCGAATTCTCGATCTGCACGGATAGCTCCGCCCCGATCTTCTGCCAGATTCGCGGCACGCCGAGACAATAGGTCGGGCGAACTTCCCTCATCATCGCGGCCAGCGACTGACCTCGCTCGGGCAGATGCTGCACTACGTCGGCGAATAACGGTACGAACAGGCTCATTCCCTGGCCCATTCCATGCGCAAGCGGCAAATGGGTCACCACGCGATGTGCCCGATGGCGCAGGTCCGGCATCACTTCGAGAAGCCCGAATCCCAATCCGACCATCATCCCCGCGTGCGTGTAGTATGCCCCTTTTGGGTTGCCCGTGGTGCCCGATGTGAAGATCAGCCCCACGATCGAATTTGGCGTCACCTGCTCGACATGGCGCTCCATCCGGACGCGCACATCCGGTGCGCCGCGTGCGCGTTCCTCAAGCTCCGTAAAGGAGACCAGTCTCGGATCATCGTAGAGAAATTGAGTTCTGTCGTCGATCAGAACAATGTGGTCCAGCAACCTGCGTCCCGCGTAACGTTCCGCGCTGAGAAGCTTGTCGAGATGCTCCTGATCGCCGGCAATGACGATGCTCGCCCCGCCGTGCTCCAACAAGAACGCAATCTCGCTGCTCGAACTTGTTGGATAAATCCCATAGGGGATCGCGCCAATGATGACGGCTCCCAGATGGGCGAGAAGATATTCAACGCTCGGATCGCCCATGATGGCGATCCGACCGCCCGGAACTATGGCCAGCATGACGAGGGCGGTCGCGATATCCTGGACGCGCGCATGGTATTGCGCCCAGGTCAACTCCCGATAAATGCCGCGATCCTTGTAACGCAGCGCAATTGAATGCGGCGTCTGGGCAACGCGTTCAACAAAAATTTGTGGTACCGTGCTGCGCGTCAGCCGCTGGCATTCTCGGCGTGCCTCAGCATCAGGAAGACCGGTGACATTCATCGTGATTGCTTTGACAGCGGCGCCGCAGCGGAACTGAGTACGCTGTTGTCGGCTTGACCGCGCGGCCAATGGTTGACGAAATCGGCATCGCGCTTCTTCCACTGGTGTCGGCGCTTGATCAGCACGGTCCGCTCCAAAGTCGCAACCGCGGCTCCAGCCTGGTTCGATACGCAGATGCGATAGTGCACGCGTCCGCTATGCGGGATTGCGGGCTCGTCGGCGATCTCCAGGATCACGCTTTTGGCGGTGAGCGTATCGCCCCCGAAAACAGGTGTTGTGAGGCGAATCGCGTCAAGCGCGACGTCGGCAAAAATGTTCTCGCTGATGTCTTCGCTAGTCAATCCGACGGAGATCGCCAAGATGACGGCAGCATTGACAAGCGGCCGGTCGAAGCGCCCATCCAGATAGCTTTTCATAGCCTCCTGGTTCCAGTGCGCCTGCGCCGTGTTCATGGTGACGAGGCTCCAGCGGGCATTCTCCTCCTGGGTCAGCGTCCGGCTTCTGCGGTGATGGAATTCCATCCCGACGCAAAAATCCTCGAAATACGACGTAGATCTCGTCGCGCCCATGAACCCCTTCGCTCGCGTTACGCGTTCATCGGCGAACCAGATTAGTCCGTCGAAACGACAGCACCAGCTCTCCGCGCTGATTGCAGCCAAAAGTCTCCCACTCGACGATTCCATAGTCCAATTTCGAGCTCGATGGCCTCCGCGACACCACCACCGAAGAGGCGAACAGCGTATCGCCAGGATAGACAGGGCGCAGAAACCGCACCTCGTCCGACCCCAGAAATGGTCCACCGGATTCAGAGAGATCCTCGACTGACAGCCCAAGAACGATCCCGTAGACGAGCATCGGACTGACAACGATATCGTCGTATCCGAGATGTTTGGCGTAGACACGGTTGAATCGCACGGGCTCGTGCAACAAATTCTGAGTGGCGAAGCTGATTGCTTCGTCGGCCATGATCGTTCGTCCCCAGTGGTGATCGAAACGGCGGCCGAGGGTAAAATCCTCGTAGCGATTGACCTGTGGCGGGGCCGCCGGCTCGCTGGCGCTATTACGCGAACTAGCCATCCTTCCAACCGCCTCTCCGACCCACCTGGACATGAGCCGTAAATTGCGCTGTAGATGGAAACCGGCATACGGACCGGCCAGCCGGTCGGAAAGCTAGCCGGTAGATTGAGTCATTGTCAATGTGTCAGCCGTGTACCGGCAAAGCGTGTGACAAGCCCTCCGACGGGAAAGCGACGTTGCATCAATTCCATCGGATCTCGACCACGCCCACGCGACACTGGCGTGCACTGTCTGCGGTCTCTTGGCGCCCGAATTAAAGGCTCGGTGTTTATATCGACATGCGGCCCAACGGCACAAGTTCGGCAGAGGTGCGGAATTCCGGCTTCGCATTGAGTATCGACGACTATTTGAACGGTACGCCGGACATCCACTGTCGGATTATCGATGGTGCCGCACGGCTTTTTCACGAGCGGGGATTTTCAGCGGTCACCATGCAGGATATCGGACGAGCGGTTGGGCTTTCGAAGGCGGGCCTTTACCATCACTGTCCCAGCAAGGAACGGCTGCTTGGCGAAATCGTGCGACTAGCGGGCGAACTGTTATTGCGCCAACTCGAGACAGCGAAATCGTCCGCAGACTCTTCTGGGCAACGCGTTCGCATGTTCGTTATCACCAGAATGGAGATAATTGCCCGCTATCAGGATTTCTTTGCCGTGATCTGGCAGGAACGCCCGTTCATTAATCGGGCCGATTTCGCCGACATCGTCAGGATGGCGCAAGTGTATCGCGGGGGGGTGCGGCGGCTGATCGAGAATGGCATCAAGGACGGCGAAATTCGTTCGGAGGTCGATCCGCATCTACTCATGCTCGCCATAGATGGCATGACTGGATGGGCTTACCTCTGGTACCGAACCAAGGGTTCTGAAAGCCCGAGAGAGATCGGCGAGGCGTTTTGGGCTTATTTGGCCCAAGGTATTTTGAATGATTCACACTCCGCGCGGTATACAGTACGGGCGCGCAACCCAGCAACGCGGGTGTAATCGCCAAATTCTTTCCCTCGCTGTAGCCGAGCTTGCTCATGCCGTCGATGACGGCATCTGAAACCGCATCGGGACCAGGTGGGCTCGGGCGCATGCGCGGTGTCAAAAAACCAATGCGCCAAACCGTACCCGCCGGCTGATCCCGCGCGGCAAGGGGGCATACCGCTATCGTGCCGCCGAGGAGCGCGATGAACTCGCGCCATTTGGATTGAAATTTCATCCAACCTCCGTGAAATAGGCCTCGCAGAATATCTGATTGCCAGGACTCAGTCAGTTGGCGTGAGAGCGATCCCGGTCAGCGGGCTCACAACCCGGCCATAGCTCGCGTCAGCGCAACGAATCTGTGATCATTTATTGATTCTCTTCTGCTCCATGCAGATCGAATCTCATCAGAAGGAAATCAGGTGGCTGCACGCCCACCCCTTGTCCACCCCCGCGTCCGCTGAAACCGCGCCACGACCTCCACATGCGTCGAAAAGAGAAACTGATCGACGGGGGTGACCTGCGCGAGCTGGTAGCCGCCGTCGAGCAGGATACGGGCGTCCCGCGCCAGCGTGCTCGGATTACAGGAGACCGCAACCAACCTGGTTACAGTCGATGCCGCGAGCGCGTGCGCCTGCGCCGATGCGCCTTCCCGCGGAGGGTCGAACACGACAGCCTCGAGTCGGTTGAGCTCTTCCGGAGCGAGTGGCCGCCGGAAGAGATCGCGCACCTCCACATCGATCGGTTTGAGGCCCTGCGTGTTGGCTTGAGCGCGCCGCACTGCCTCGACCGCGAGCGCATCGTTGTCGACGGCCGTCACACGGGCGCGCTCGGCAAGGCGCAATGCAAACGGGCCGACGCCACAGAACAGGTCAGCCACGGTCCTCGCCTCTGCGCAGTGGCTTTCGACCAGCTTGGCGAGCGCGATCTCGCCCGCGTGCGTCGCTTGCAGGAAAGCTCCCGGAGGCGGCGCGACGTCTGCACGGCCGATGCGCAGCGTTGGCGTTGCGCGTTGCGCGATCATCTCGCCATGACGGGTCAGCCGCGCCAGACGGTGCCGCTCCGCAACGCGTGCGAGCTCTGCCATGTGCAGAGGCGGGAGCG
>Ga0209526_10002291_pt1 | contig 12871 bp, 8 predicted proteins | sample JacPinW_OM2H0_M1_FD_188566 | JGI IMG/M metagenome (GOLD analysis project Ga0209526, IMG submission 188566) | Forest soil microbial communities from Algoma, Ontario, Canada - Jack Pine, Ontario site 1_JW_OM2H0_M1 (SPAdes) (version 2) | ecosystem: Environmental > Terrestrial > Soil > Boreal... | reverse complement strand
TGAGAGCGGTCTGGAGGTCGGGGCTGATCGTGTCGGTGGTCATGCGTCTTCTCCTTCGGTGTCGCGCTCGCGGGATGCGAGCGGGAGGGCGTACTGCGCGGCCGGCCGCAGGTGGCGCGCGAGTGGAATCACCTTGGCGGGAGGCGACGGCTGCTGCGGCGGGGCCGCGCGCTTGAGCATCCGCTCGAGGCGATGGACGTCGGTCATCTCGGCGGCGAGCGCGAGGGCGCACGTCTCCTCGACGCGCGCATCACCGTAGCGCTTGCACAGCCCGAGCAGCGCGTACACCTGGCGCATGCGCGCCCACGGCAGCGGCCCGTCGAGGAGCGCCTTCGCGAAGCGTCCCGTTTCGGGGCCGTGCTTGGCGGCCTCGCGCTGGAGGAAGGCCACGTCACGCAGCGCGTACGGGGTCTTCTCGGGCGGGAAGTCGTTCGGGTCGATCGACTTGCCGCCGGGCGGCTGGCGCGCGTGGATCTTCACCAGCAGCGTGCCGTCGTAGAAGCGCACCACGGCGCGGTCCGCTCGGGCGCGCAGCGTCTTGCCGATGAAGCGCGTCGGCAGCGTGTAGAGCGCCTTCGCGACCTGGGCGAAATGGTCGCGCGCGACCTTCGGTTCGCACCAGAGCGGCACGTCGTATGGCTCGGCGGGCGCCGGCAGCAGCGCCGGTTTCTCGACGGCCTCGAAGTGCTCCTTGGGCAGCCGCTGCGTGCGCGTGTGGCGGCGCAGGCCGTAGTCGCACTCGCACCACGAGCGGCCGCGGGCGCGCGCGTCGTCGAGCGTGCGCAGTTGCTCGCCGGCGAAGCAGTCGTCGCGCACCAGCCGCACCGTGCGCTCGACGCGGGCCTTGTCCTTCGGGCTGCGCGCTCGCGCCGGATCGACGTGGAAGCCGCGCGCCTGCGCGTACTCGAGAAACGCCGGCGTGATGCGCGCGTAGAGCGGGTCGGCGAGCACCACGATCGCTTTGGTGTTGTCCGGGCGTAGGACGCGGAAGACGCCGCCGTAAAACTCCCACGCCGCCTCACACGCGGCGATCGCGCTCACCGTCGTCTCCTTCAGGCACGGCCACACGAAGCGGTGGCGCGAGACGTTGGCTGTGAAGATCCACGCCCGCAGCCGCCGCAGCCGCCCGTGCTCGTCGGGCAGCGAGAGCACCCAGCCGGTGTCGACCTCGAGCTCCTCGCCCGGAACGCCGTCGGCGACTGGGACCGTCGCTGCGGTGCGGCCGAAGCCCAGCACCTCGACCGCGAAGCGGTGCAGCGTCGAGTATGGGATCGCGACGCCGCTGCGCACGAGGAGCTTGCGGGTTTTCGACAGCCGCACGCCGCCCGAGAGGTGCCCCTCGATCGCCGCGCGCTCCCGCTCGCACAGCGACCACGCGTCGCCGTGCGGACGGCCTATCGCCGGGCGCAGGTCCGCGAGTACCGCCAGGAGCCGCTCGACGGTGAGCGCGGCCTCACCCAGCGCCGGCGCGAGCCCGGCGCGCTCCCCGGCCGCGACGTAGCTGCGGACCGTCTTCGGATCGACGCCGACCTGCCGTCCGATCTCGCGCTTGCCGTGGCCCGTGAGCCACAGCCGAAGCACCTCTTTGACCTCGACCATCTCCACCTCGCGGTACGCCAAGTCGGCCTTCCCGCCCGGCCGGAATGGCAGGGCGGAGCCGAGTACGACGGCGTCGCGGGGGGTGGGGGAAAGGTTTTGAGAAACCTCAGCCCAGGTGGGGGAATGGTTTTGAGAAAGTCCCTACGAAGTGGTCCATAGGTTTCGAGAACCTACAAGTCTCGAGGAACCGCTTCTTCTCGAGCAATGTCAACCTTACGAGTGAATCACTAAAGGTTACTTTTGACCCATTGTTGAATGTGAACGACAACGAGAGCACTTTCACGGGTCCCGCAAGACAATCTCGCCAGTCGGAGCGATCGGGTGCGATGCCTTCCAACCTGTCATCGATGACCCAGCCGTCCGTCGGGGGCTTGCCTTCGAGCACGAGTCTGGCCGGAAGACTCAACGCTACATTCGCCGTGAATGACCACACTTCGAACGTCTCGGCGACCGGAGTCCGGAAAAACACCGAGACATCTTCAAAGGAGAGGCGCGCCTCAACTTCCCTTGGGAAGATCCCGAGGTGAAGCAGACGGGCATCATGAAATTCGATCGCCTCGAAGTCACTCATGGGAAACCCGGAATCCAAATGGGACCAGGGACCGGTACAGGGATGGGACCGGGCCAGGGCAGGATTGGGAAACCGGGGAGGCCAGAGTCCTCTTGAAGAATGCGCTTGATGTCGTCCACGTCATCAGAATCATTGATCTCATCGCCGTCGCCACCCGGCTCTGGGTTTGAAACGTTCGGTTCCTCTTTGCAGGCCTCGGGTGGATCCGAGACCTCATCGCCCGGCTTCAGGTGCTTGTTGTCACCATTGTGATGCCAGTGATCCCGCCCCTTCCAGCGGCGTTCTCCAGGACGCCCCTTGTGGAAATCAAGATAGTCTCCACAGGGAACGCGAGCGCGAATGCCACGCCGACCGACGACCTCAATCGCATGTGTGCCCCTCCGGGCCAGGGACGCACAGTCGGTTGCATGGTGTTCAGCAGTCAACCAGCCGGAATTTGAGCCGGTTAGGCCAGATTTCCGGCCTCGCGCGCGATCCTTCTTGTTTGTTCAGCTCATTCTCATTCCGGGTGCGCGCCATCCTGCAGGACAAGCCGGGCATGACGCACGTCCCCGCGCTCGACATCCGGCAAGCGTGCATCGGGTTCATCTACCTTCAGGGGTGCTGAAGGCGGGCCAGAAGCAGCACGGTTCTGGCGATGGGCGCCGAGGTTCATTCCGGGTTCATGCTCTGGAAGGCTGGGACTCCTCTTCAGGCCACGTGATGATCCAGTCGATGCCGGTGGCAGGGTAGACCGGCCACCCGAGCGGCAGCCCAAACTCCGAGAGCGCGTTCACAGCATCCTCTAACCCGCTGCTCGCGTGCTGAGCTGCGCCAGTCAGGCAGCGCGAATTCTCTGTTCCTGCCAGAGGGTCGAGGCTATGGCCACGCTCACGACGCACCACGACAAGCAGCGCCCTTTGCAGTTTCAGAAGATTCAACGACCACAGTGGAAGGGAGTGACTTCCGAAACTACTGGTCAGGTCAGCTTTTCTTTTAAGGCGGCAGCGATCTCGGTGAACGTCACTCCGATACTGCCGCGGAGGGTCGTTTCTGCTCGCTTGCCCGATGCCGTCTCCAGAATGTCTCCAAGACTGCGGCTGAATTGGGGGGGCTCGCGCGGAACCCTGCGGACATCGGTCTATCTGACAACCTACTGCGCCTTTGAGCGAATCGACGAATTGGCGTGCGTCGTCGCCCTGTTAGAAATTTCGCCTCTTGAAAATTCGAGTCCCGTACACCCCGCCATCGCTTTCGCGAGGGAGTCTCAGCGGATGGCGGAGACTCCCTCGTTCAACTCAAGCCGTTGCCACCCGGTTGCCAGCTTCGGCGTCGCCGGTTGTACTTCGCAGCGGCACGATCTTCCCCTCGCACGGCTCCGCCTTTAGCTTGGCCACCCCCCTCGGATCGGCCGCCCACGCGGGCGTCCGCTCGTCGACGTTCGCCTCTACGGCCAGCAGGCGTTGGCCTGGTACTGGTGTCGGCAGGTCTCCAGCTCTCGCGGCAGCCCTATCGTGTAGAAAAAGCTGAACGGCGTGTTCACCCCGCCGCTTCCCGCAGCTGCAGGCGGCGAGAGCTGACCGACCGGCGCGATGATGCTGTACTGAAGCTGCCCCTTTGCGTTCTGCGAGACGAGCTGCTGCGGAGGGGGCGGCGGCACGAGAAAAGCGTTGAGCGGCGCGCCGGTGCGGAGGTAGCTGCTGCTGGTCAGGCCGCAGTTGCTCGACCCGTCGGTGGCATTGACCTGGTACAGGAACGCGCTGCGCGCAGGGATTGTCGTCGCGCCGGAGCCGCAGGCCGTGGGCGCGACGCAGGTGTGTGTGGTGGTGTTGCAGGTGCCTGCGCTGCAGTCGGCGTCCGCGTTGCAGGGTTGCCCCGGTTCCATCGAGTACCAGGTAACGCAGTTCTGAGCGACGACGGAGTTGGTGGCGGTGCGCTCGTCGAGCACCGGGTAATAGAAATAGTAGCCCGGCGAGTTGCCGTTGACGGTCGCCGAGACGGTGGTGTTGCCGGCCGCGCTGAAGCTCTTGCTGGTCGTGTTGTAGAAGAGGTTCGGAATCGTCCCCGCCGGGATGCCGCCAGGAGCGGTTCCAGCAGCGGCCTCGGTCAACGCGCGGCCATCGTAGGTGGTGGCGGTGCTCGCGCTGGTGAAGAGCGAGCGCGGGTTGCTGGTCGCGTTGTCGAAGAGGTTGAGGGCGAGGAACCGGCTGTAGTACCCGATGTCGCTGTTCGGGTTCGGATTGGGCGTCGTGGTCGAGACCTCCAGTCTTTGCCCGCTGGCGGTGTCGCTGATGGTGACCACTCCGCACTTCCAGCCGGAGGACGTGTTCGTGCACGCGTATTGCGGCTCGCCCGGCGAGGCGGGGGTCGCCGCCGAGGTTCCTCCCGCGCAGGACACGCAGGCGTTGACTTCCTGGTACGAGGGCGAGCACGCCGCAGTGCTCCCGGAAGTGAAGGTCCCGCTCCAACTGGTCGCGTACGTCGCGTTGATGTCGCCCTGGTAGCTGGTGACGCCGCCGACAGACGGGTTGCCGTTGATCGACGCATTCTCCGCCATAGTCATCACGCACTTCAGTTTTCCGCAGGCGAGGGGATTGTAGATGCTGCACTGGCCGACGCCCGACTCGGCGGCGTTGGCCCGATCGCCGGAGCCGATGAACGCGCGAAGCGTACCCGTGTCGAGCCGCGCCGCAGACGCCATGGCGAAGAACGGCGTCCGGTGCTGCATCTTGTATGGGGAGACGCCCATGTCGTCCCCTCCCGCCTCTCGGAAACTCCGGGCGAAGAACCAGTTGTTCACCAGGCCGTTCGCATTCAGGGTCCCTACGTCGTTGAAACGCAGCGTCCAGACCTGCCCGCCCATGTCGCCGTAGACAGCCGTGTCGAAGAATCCGTTGTTCCAGGTCGGGGTCCCGGAGTTGACCGCCTGGGTGCCCCACGGTATGGCGGCAGGGAGCGCGGCAAAGGAGAAATCCTGTTTGATGCCCGAGAAGTCGTTCGTCTGAAATAGCTTCGTCCCCATGTATGCGTCGAGCATGTAGATGTGCTTGCCGACGATCCCGTAGGGATCGTAGCCGCCCGGGAGGAGCACGACCCACTTCTCCTGGAACGCGACGGGAGTGCCGGTGCTGTCAGTATAGGTCGGGTAGCCCGTCCCGGCGGTCGGCGCGGCGAGCCGGACGGGGACAATCGGCGGTGCGTTCGGCACCCAGTCTCCCCAGCTCTGTCCGACCGCCAGCTCCTCTTCGGTATTGGGCTGCGGAAAGATCCAGCGGAACTGGGGAGCGGTGGGGTCGGTCACGTCGAGCCCGAACCAATGCGTTCCGCCCTCACGTTCGCCCATGATCGCGATGCGTTTGAAGTCGAGCACCGGGCTGGGCGCCGCATCCTGTGTGTACCGCTTGGTGGACGACGGGGTGCCGGACGGCGCGTAGATGTCTCGAACCATCGGAGAGTTGTCTGCGAAGAACAGGTGCTTTCCTTGCACCATCAGACCCAGCTTGGGCAGCAGGTCCGGAGGAATGAACGCCCACAGCTCACTGCCGTTCGCCTTCGATCCGCTGATGCAGCTCCCGGTTCCGGGTCCGTCCCAGTAGTTCGGCATGACGACGCCGTTCACGGTGGACGTGTTCACGAAGCAGGCGGTCTGGACCGCGTGCACCATGCCGTCGTTGGCGCCGAACATGGCGACCTGCGGCCGCTTCAGCCCGAAAGTCTCGTTCTGGTAGTAGGCTTGGTAGGCGTCGATGTTCTTGCTGTTCGGACCCAAGCTGCCGGTCGCGGGATCCACGACGTTGGGCGGGTGACCGAGGGGCTGGTAGTTGGGGGAGCCGTTCGTGTTGACGCCGTTGAACAAGGTGTTCACGCACCGCCGCGTGGTGAGGCCGCAGTCCGCCTCGCTGACAGGAGGGCCAGTGTCCTGGGGGGAAGAGTGGAAGATGTCGCCCAGCATGCGAAGGCGATTCCCGATCCTGTAATTGGGGTCGGTGCTCTGGAGCAACTGCTCGTTATACAGATCCTCGCCCAGCGCGTAGTTCAGGATCACTCGCGCGCAAGCGCGCAGGCGCGGGGTCCCGAGCGTAATTCCCAGCTTGGCCTCGATGTTGGAGCAGGTCGGCGTTCCGTCGATGGCCAGGTACGGCGTGAGCGCGTCGGCTACCGCATCCGTGACGCCGCCTCCCATGTTCGACGTTCCGGCCGTCGCGCTCGCCGTGATCTTGTACATGCCAGCGGGGCTGGTCCCGTCGCCGTCGCTTGCGTCGATCTTCCCGTCGCCGTTCGAGTCGATGGCGGTGTAGACGGGACGCTGATACCAGTTGACCGACCGCATCAGGTCGTTCGCGTCCCAGACCGGCACCGCCGCGGGGACGTTCGGCGGCGGGCACTTCTTCGTCACCGTGTTGCACGTCAGGCCGCCGCAATCGGCGTTGGTGGTGCAGCTCGCAGCAGTCGGCAGCACGAGCGCTGAGCCGTTCCAGGTGGCCTGATACAGGAATCCCGACGAGTCGGGGGTGAGCAGTTTGCACTGCGAGTCGATGAGCCAGCGGGCGCTGCACGAGCCGCCCGGACAGACGCAAGTCGCGTTGCACACCGTCTGCTGCGCGTTGGGCACCGGCACCACGTCGCCCGCCTTGCTGCAGTTCGCAGCGAATTCGCTGAACAGATAGTACTTGTAAAGGTGCCCTTCCCAGACGCCTTCGGTTGAATCGGCGACGAAGCGCGGCACCAGCTCCTGCTGACCTGCGACGTTGACCTGCACGGCGTTGACGGTGCTGGTGGCGCTGGAGCTGGCGATGTTGATGATGTCCACCAGGATGGTGACCAGTCCGTCATGGAAGGACGCGACGTCGCTGGCGTCGAAGTACTTGCCGTGTCCTTCAGACGCGGCGCGACGCATGGCCGCGGTGTGCGCCCCCATGCCGAGAAAGTAGCTGCGGATGCCCAAGTTGTTGTACAGGTAGCTCGCCGTCTGTGGGAGCCAGTTGGTATTCGTATTTGCTCCGCATCGGCATTGCGAAGCCGGATTGGTGTAGTTGCATTCGCCTGTGCAGGCCGGATTGAGCGTCGTGGTGGGGAGACCGGTCGGCTTGTCCTCGGCGCAAGGTACGCCGAACCCGATATAGAGGATCGCCTTGGGCTGGCAAAACTTGCACGTGTTGGTGGTGAAGTCCTGCAGGGCGTTGGAAGCCTGCAGCATGTCGCCAGCCGGCGTCGAGGGGGCGGTGACCGTTCCTGAGAACGACGCCGCCGAAGCCCAAGCGTTGTTCCCGCCCTCCATGTTCTGCAGGTCGTTGGTGACGGGTCCCATTCCGAGCGCTTGGATGCTCGCCCAGTTGTACGTTGGATACGCGATGCCGCAGTTGGAGGAACCGACCGGCTCGTAGGAGCCGCCGGCGTGGACGATGTTGGGGGCCGAAGGACACGCGACCGAGTTGTTCGACTGGTACTGATCGCGGACGACCTGGAAGAGCGGGTTGTTCGCCGCATCTTTGAGCTGAAAGTCGAGAACGTAGCCGAAGCCCCAGGCGAGATGGACCCAGGCCGGAGGAAAGTCGTTGAGGATGGCGCCCGTGAAGACGGACTTCATCAGATCTCCAGCCACAGCGCCGTCCTTGAGATAGTAGCCCTTGGTGGTCAGGCAGGTATTGCAGCTCGTGAGGTCCGTGCCGGTGAGGCCTTGCGCAGCGCAACCGGTGCCGACCGTGCGGCCGGGATCCATCAACGGATGCATCTGGTCGGCGGTGACTCCTCCGCTGGGGTGGGGACCCCAGGCATACGCCTGCGTACCTCCCGGCACGTTGCTGGGGTCCATGTACAGGTACTCCTGCGTCTCGTTGTAAGGAGCCCACTTGGTGTACGGCGACGTCACCAACGTTACGGTGGCGGGATCGTTGGGCGGATTGGCGATGTAATCGCCATAGTAATAGGTCTTGCCGAAGAGCGGCCAGCTCCGGTGAAGGTGCCGTTCGATGGCGGCGACTCCGGTGGTCACGCCGGCGTCGTTGCAGCCACCTCCCGACGGTGCCTGGATGCTCTGATCCGGAAACGCTTTGGTGTCGGGCGAAAGAGACGAGATCATCTCGAAAGTAGGTACTGAATTGCTCTGGTTGGGATTCCTCATCAGGAATTTGAAATCACCAGTATTGGGCGCGGTGATCACCGTTCTCGCGTAGCTCGTGTCGTTGAGCCGCCCGGCGGTGCTCGGGGAGCCGGCGGTGCAGGCGACCGCGGTCGCCGAGGTCTGCTGGTTGTTCGCGTAAGTGGCGCCAAAGGAGGTGGAGGCGTTGTTGTAGGTGCAGACCGGGGCCGCGTCGGCCGCCAAGGCCAAGGCAAGGACCGGGATGGCTACAATAAAGAGCCGGTGCTTGCGGTTCGTGGAGTACTTCGTCGCCATGGTTGCTCCTACTGGACCCAGCTGAACTCGACTTCGTAGGTGCGGCCGTCCGGGTCGGTGCAGACGGCGGAGCCGCTCCTCTGCGTCGCGGCCGTGCCGACGGTCATGGGCATCGAATTGGCAATGTTCTGCACCGACGAGGCGCTCTTGACTCCAAACGTCGGGGCCGCCGCCAGGGCGAACCCGCCATCCGCGGCCTCGTAGTGGCCACCGGTCAGCGAGATCGTGGCGCCGGTGGAGGGGACCGTGAAATTCAGCGTCGTCAGACCTGACCCGCCGGACACGTTGGCCGCGATGTACTGGCGCACTGCCATCGCACAGTTCGAAAGCCCGACGTTGGTCTCGTGCAAGCGGGCCCCGGAGAGATGGCGGCCGGACGCGAGCATGAGCGCGGTGCCGAGCAATGTGATGGCCAGCACTACGATGAGAACGGTGAACAGGACGCTGCCGCGGTTGTGGTTCGATGTGTCCATGATCAGTTCCAGAAAGGGCTGGAGATGGCGATGTTCGCGGGGCGGACACCGCCCTGGACGATGACCCGCTTGCGGCCGAGGGGAGCGACCGAGGCGTACCAAGTGTTGTAGGCGGGTGCAGTGAGCGTGCCTCGGTTGAGGAGCACCGCCAGGTCGCGGCTGTCGTTGCTCTGAGTGGAGCGGTCCTCGATCACGGGTCCCGTCCCGACGATGCCGATCAGCACGTACGAGATGTTCCCGGGCCAGGCCGTCCAGCGGTAGGCGTGGATGTTGTTCTGCGGGCTCGTCTCGACGGGAGAGGTGCCGAAGATGCAGGGATATTGATAGAACGGCGCGCCCGCATAGCTCGTGCAGGCCTGATTGACGCCGGAGAACAGAGCCGTATTGGCGGCGTTGAACTGCGCCGTGGGCGTGTTGCCTGCGCCGGCGTACACGGGCTCCGTGAGTTGCTCGGCAGTGCCCGGCGTGTCGCCCCAGATCCCGTTCGTGTCGCTGTCCACGACGTAGGTCGCCTTGGCCCAGCCGGTCGGTGCTGTCGAAAGCGCCATGATGCCCGGCTGCTCGGTCGCGTAGGCGACCTGCAGGTCGAGGATGTCGGAGGCGACGGGAAGAACGTCGGCGTCGGTGAGGGCGCTGTCGTCGTTCAGGTCGAGGCCCTGATCGAGCATGAGATAGGTATGCGGCAGCGCCGCGTTACTCTGGTCGCGCCGGATGAAGAAGCGGTTGCGGCGCACGGCGTATGCCCTCGCGCTCGTAGCGCCGCCCAGGGAAAAGCAGGCGTTGGAGAGGATCGAGGGCTGGTTGAAGGGATCGTAGGCGTTCAGACTGGCGGTGTAGAGGTTGAGAGCGACGGTGGAGCAGGTCGTAGCGCTGGCCGCGATCGACTGCTTGGGGCTGCTGACGGTCGCGTATGCGTAGGTTGCGCCGTCGTTGCACACAATCTGCAGCACCTGGCCGCGGTAGATCGTGTCGCCTGGCTTCATCACCAACGTCACGCTGGAAGCGGTCGCGGCGGTAACTCCCCAGACCTTGCCGACGAACGTGGACCCATTGCCGGCGTTGCATCCGGTTCGCGTGTCCGCCGGCGCCGAGGTGGAGTACGCGGGATCGCGGTAGGCGACGACCAGCTCGTCGGGTTGCGTAGCCGAGTCGCGGGTGGCGTTCGTGCACTGCGCGCTGTCGGTCATGTTCAACGCCCCCCCTGGCAGGACGCATCGGTAGAAGTCGAAGTCGAACGCCATCTGCGGATCGATCCCGGTGCCCGCGAGCCGCACCGCGTTCTCGATCGCATCCAGCGCCGTCTGCGTTTGCGCGACCGCCGCGCCCAGCCCGCTCTGCCGGGTGAACGAAGCGCTCTGTGCGCCCAGCACCGCCAGCGCCGCCCCGATGCCGACGAGCGAGATGGACATCGAGACCAGGACCTCGATCAGCGTAAACCCGCGCCGGCTCATTGTGGTTGGTACCTCGTTCCGACGACCACCGTCCGCAACCACTGGTTGTTCTCGTGCCAGCGCACGATCACCGCGATGACGACGCCATTCGTGCCGATCGGCGCGATGTTCCAGTACCGCTGATAGGTGATTCCGCCGGCCGGCGACGGACCGACCATCGCCAGCACGTTCGCGGGAAGCTCCGTGTCGGCATGGTCGAACGAGTTCGCCGGCAGGGTGGCAAGCTCGAAGTTATGCGCCGAATCGATCAAGTCCGCGTCGTTGGCCGTGGTGGTGTTCGTGAACAGCGTGTTCGGGGCAGCGGCGTTGCCAGATCCGCTCGATGCGTAGGGGACGGCCAGAAGCGTCGTCATCAGGCTCTGGGCCACGGTCGTGGCCTGCTCGACGTGCATGCCGGTCGAGGTGAACTTGGACGCGTAGATAACCGTGGAGGTGCCCGCCAGGAGTCCGATGGCCAGCACCGCGAGCGCGGCCATCACTTCGATCAGAGTAAGCCCAGATGCGCGCGATCTCATGGATGCTCCACCTGCTGCACGAAGCCGAGCGGGGAGATGCCCATGCCGGTGCGGACGCTCGTGGTCGGTCCGGCGGCATCTCCGGACAAGACGATGAAGCCACCGAGCGTGTTGCTGTCGCTGAACACGACCCGCCCGCTGGGGAGGAACCCGATCGCCCCGTAGCCCCCGCTGCAGAAGCTGCACCCGCTGGTGGAGGTGTTCAGCGCGGTGGGAGCAATCGGCGTCCAGGGGATCGGAAGCGGACCGTCCCACGCGTCTGCGTTCAGGTAGTAGCCGTTGTTGGAGCTCGTGCGCGCATCGCGCAGGCGCAGGTTGTAGCCCGCCGGAACGGTGGGGGGAGCCGTCATCGCGGTGACCAGCGCGCCCAGCTGCGAGCTGCTGAAGAGCGTCGGGGGGGTTGCCGCGTCCTCGAAGTAGAAGTAGCCGAACGTGTTGTTGCTGCCCGCTGCGGCGTCGATGACGATGATCTGCATCCGCTCGGCGGTGCGGGCGCGGTTGCGGGCCAGCGCGAGCTGCGAGTAGAGGTCCGCCGCCATCGATCGTCGCGCCACGCTGGACTTGACCTTGGTGAAGGCGCCGACTGTCAGCGCGGCCAGGATCGAGACGATCGCCAGCGCAGCCATCATCTCGATGACTGTGAAGCCGCGGCGGCGCGCGAGCGCCTGGCGAACGTTCGTCGGAAGCGTAGGCATTCTCGGTTCCCCTCGCGCTGGTGGAGAGCAAGAAGGCTGCCGTTCTCAACGTCTCGGTTTCAGTGGCCGCTCACACGCGGCTACCTCGAGAGTGATGGGCCACTTGACCCAGGTAGCGAAAACACCCGGGTGAAATGACGAATCCTGCTCCAGGATTTCTTGTAAGTGACTGCCAGTGCAGGCGCTTTGCGCGGGCATGCCGGATGCCCCAAATGATCCGGTGCGAGGGCGGCAGATGAGGGGATTCACCTTGATCGACGTGATGATTGCCTTGGCCGTCATCGCGATCCTCGCAAGTCTTGCCTCGCCGGAGTTCGATACGATGCTGGCTCGGACGCGCAGAACCGAAGTGGTGGTTGGCCTCCACGCCTTGTGGACAGCCTAGGCCGCATACCGCGCCAACGAGGGTGACTACGCGAAGACACCTTCGACGATCTGGGCGGCATGCCGCTGCAGGGCGTCGTCCCCGTCTCCGCCGCCAGCGCGAAATGCCTCTCCACTAGCAGCGCCTATCCATCACGAGAGACCTACCCATTCGGTACTTTCAGCCCACTGTGAAGTGCCCTGGGCCGGAGTACCTCATGTCTGCGGTCCGCCGCGCCGCTAGTCGTCAATCGCTTCCAAGACACGAAGCAGCAGCTTGCGAACCGCGCGAGGGCTTCGGCCCTCTGCCCATCGGCGTACCGTCTGTTCCAGCAGCAACGCCATCGTCTGCTCGGGTAGCCTTGCTACGTTGCTACGATCAATCCGCGCGAGGCTAAGCGCCAAGAAGGGCGACCGGACCGAGAGGATCGGATTCCCCTCGAAGAGCGGCGCGAAACTGTGCGAGCCTGCGCGTCCTGGCGTTTGCCCGGCCCCCTTCGAGTCCCGTACACGTTTAAGTGCGCCTTCGCGAACCAGAAGACGGTCTGTAAGCTCAGGGATCCGCGGACGCTGGAGTTCCTGAGGGACCAGTTCGGCGCCTGAGACGCGGCCTCGAACCGCTTCGCGCGGGGTACACTGCGCGATGCTCGAGGCGCCGCGGCCTCTCGGCGCCGCTGCGCTAGAATGCGCTCATGCCGAAACCGGTCAAGCCGGCAGCGCCGACGGGAGAGTGCCCGTACTGCCACAAGGGAGTGCAGTTCATCCCTCACATCCCCGATCGGGCCTACATCCTCGCGCTGGCCGCGCCCACGGCGAACTCAACTGTTCAAC
>Ga0209526_10002289_pt1 | contig 12874 bp, 12 predicted proteins | sample JacPinW_OM2H0_M1_FD_188566 | JGI IMG/M metagenome (GOLD analysis project Ga0209526, IMG submission 188566) | Forest soil microbial communities from Algoma, Ontario, Canada - Jack Pine, Ontario site 1_JW_OM2H0_M1 (SPAdes) (version 2) | ecosystem: Environmental > Terrestrial > Soil > Boreal... | reverse complement strand
GTGCCGACGCCGCAATTGGGGTGGCAGCCACAGGAGAGCGCTCCCCATTGGGAATCAGGGCCGTGCACTAGGTCGGAGAATCCGGCGAAGGTAGCGATGAAAGAGATGGGGAACCAGTCGCGGGTGGGCTCAACCTTACCGACCTGGCGGCTGACGTCTTGCGCGAGGTGCGAAAGGGTGTAGCGCTGCCGCAGGCGGCGCTCCGGAGTAATGTCCTCGTCGCGACCGGTGAAAGAAACCGGCTGGAAGCTGACGAAGGCGATCTTCTTGGGGTTTTCCATCGCGAATTTGACGATGGCGCCGACCTGGTCGTTGTTGACGTTGTTGACGATGGTGACGACGAGCACGATTTCGATGCCGGCTTCGTGCATGTTCTCGATGGCGCGAAGCTTCACGTCGAACAGGTTGCCGACTTGGCGATGTCCGTTGGCGTCGTTGCCGATGCCGTCGAACTGCAGGTAGGCATAGCGCATGCCCGCTTCAAAGGCTTTCTTGCTAAATTCCTTGCTCTTAGCGAACTCGATGCCGTTGGTGGCGGCCTGCACGCTGTTGTAACCAATCTTGCGGGCATAGGCGACGGCGTCGAGGAAATACGGGCTCATGGTTGGCTCTCCGCCGGAGAACTGCACGGACATCTGGCGGCGCGGCTTGATGCGCAGGGCGTTGTCGAGAATTTCCTGAATTTCATCCCAGCCAAGCTCATGGACATAGCCAACCTGGTTCGCATCCATGAAGCACGGGTCGCACATCATGTTGCAGCGGTTGGTGAGGTCGACCGTGAGAACGGATCCGCGGCCGTAGCGCACGGTGCTGGAGCCGTGCTTGTGAAGATCTTCGTCGTTGTGCGCGGGAATATCGCGGCCGGGAAACTGCTTTTCGATGTGGTCGAGGAACTTGGCATCGATAGCCATCATGTCTTCGTAGTGGCCGTGGACGGGACAGTCCTTAATCATCCAGACTTCGCCATCGCGCTCGACGATTTGCGCCTTGATCTCGCCGACCTTCTCATTCATTAGGTCGCGCCAATCTTTTTTGCCGTGAATGATGGCTTCGCGCGCTTCTTTGACGCAATCCGGACAGAGCGAATCGGTCTGCCGCGGCCAGCCGAGGGTTGGCTTGGTCTTTTCCCAGGACTTTAGAAGCGGCTTATCCGACCACTTTGGAGTGAACGATGGGTTCGGATTGCGCTTGTTGAAAAATTGAATCGCATTGAAGGTGATACCGGCTGCTCCGCAGATCGTAGCGTCAACCGCTCGCATCACTTGAGTGCCTACTCGATTCGGCATAAACCTCTACCCTCCAGTTTCAGAAAAATCCCAATTTAATTTCTTGATGCGTTATGGAGAAGCCCGCCCAAGCGCTACAAATACGAAAATTGCAGCGATTGCCCCCGGGCTTCCAAATACCGTACCACGCCGGGTAGAAACGCCCAATAAGTCTTTGGACCTGTATAGTTTAACGGTTATAGGGTGGGAAGCCAGCGAGTTGCATTGAATGGCGAAAATCGAGGTTGAACGGGGAAAAACGGGGGTCGAATGGGGATTCGGGGTGGGGTTACTTGTAGGCCTCGGGACGTGAAAAGTGTGCTGATTTTGAGCGTGAAGAGCACGGGCACAATCAGATGTGACGCTTCTTAGCGCGCCGAGAAGTCAATCGTTCAGCGCGGGGCGGAGGACGGCGACTACGAAATGGGCGAAGTGAGATGCACCTTCGTCGAGTTGAAGGTAGCGCACGACACAGTGGTCGGCGAGATATTTCGCAACGCGGGTTTCCGCGATGCCAAGATGTTCCGCAAGGCGCGGCTTGATGGATTCGGAGCCGCGGCGACTAGCCGTGCCGCGCAGAAAACTTCCAATCGCGATGGGCAAGGTTTGGCACGCTTCCACGTAATAGTAGGTGGAAAGATCGGAATCGCTGAGCAAAAGCACGCCGGGACCGACGGGAGCACGGTCGGCTTCGTTCAGCTTGAGGGGAGCGCAGGTCAGCAGGCGTCGGAATTGCATCTCCAGGAGCGAAAGGCGTGAAGAGAGACCGGGATCGCCATAGCGACCGCGCAAAGACGTGCCGGTTTCCGAGACCGAATCAATGGGTAGGCGGGGCGGAGAAACGGACTTGGGGGCCCTGCCAAAACGAGGCTCGGGAGCCTCGTCCACCGGTGGAGGAGCGTGCCGACGGACCGGAGTATCCGTGGAAGGTGCAGGCGAAAGCACGCGTTCTTCGGCAGTGGCGCCGGTTTTCCGGCGATTGCGGCCACCGCGACGGCCACGCCGGCGGGTGCCGCGTCGCGGCGCCTCGGAGATACTTCCGCCGGCAGCTTCCGCCGCGGGAGCTACGATCGCTTCAAAGGTCGTTGCCGTTTGTTCAAACGGCAAGCCGGGTTCGGGAACAGAAAGAATAGGCGTCGCAAGCGGCAGATCATCGGATTGCGTGGCCGCCTCTGCCGTCGGAGCCTCTCCGCCGAGACGCACAGCGGCTTCCTGCGCCTTGGTCTTCCAGTCAGCGCGGCGAAAGCGCTCTGCGGCCGTGGAGTACCATTTGGCCGCTTCGCCATTCTGCCCAGCGGTCTCAAAAAATTTAGCCAACTCAAAGGCGACCATGGCATCGCGCGTTTTCTGATACAGGTTAGAGAGTTGCGCGGCAGGGTCTTTTCCAGTGCGAGCGCGGCGAATACGAGCGGTAATCTGTTTCCAGTCGGCCATACAGTAAGGGCATTGTAACAGCGACAGAACATTGCCACCAGCCCAGCCATGCATACAGCAAATCACGTAGAAGCGCGACTTTCAGAACTTAGCCAGTGTTTACAGATTGACGATCGGCAGAGTGGCCGCTATCCTGCTCATGGCCCTCTTGGAGACGACGATGCCGCGCCGGCGCGGGACCCACTCGATTATTCTATCTATATTATTATCAGTAAGTTTACTGGCAACGCCGATTTTAGGAAATTCGAGTGTAGGCTTGGGTACTGTAGTGTCTGCGGAGCGCGCACATGTTGGAACGGCAGCTGCCTCCGCGGGGTCTACTGTATTCGCGGGAGACAAGCTCGATACGGAGCAGGCGGGCAGCCTACAAATAAGGGCCGGGGCGGCGCGGTTGGCGCTGACGGGCTCGAGCCGCGTTGTTTGGGGCGCGGAGTACGGTGTGGCTAGCGCAACTCTTCTGGGCGGCACGGCGGCTTTTTCCACAGCCGATGCAAAAGCGTTCGTTCTTCATGCAGGGACTGCGGTCTTTCGGCCGCGCGGCAACGAACCGATGGTTGCTAATGTGACTTTCCTCAACCCCAAGGAACTAGTCGTACGGTGTTCGCGAGGGACGCTTCTCATCGGTGTCGACGATGACATCCGAGCAATACCGGAAGGCACGGCGTATCACGTGGTGCTGGATCCCGAAGCTGCCGCTCCTGCTGGCGAAGTTCCGGCTCCGGCAACTCCGGCGTCCTGGGGACAGAACCAGCCAATCAAAGCGGGAAAGAGTAAGTTCATCTGGTACGCGATAGCATTCACCGCGATTGTGACCGGGATTGTATTGTGGCGGGCCTTGGAAAGTCCGGACCGGCCTTAAAAGTTTTGGTTGTTCATCGTCTGAGTAAAATCCCTCAAGACGTTCTGTGAATTAAGAGCCCGCAGCAATTACTTCGATCTCGACCAGTGCATCTTTCGGCAGACGCGAGACTTGGACTGTAGAACGAGCCGGGGCCGCGGTGGTGAAGTAGCGGGCGTAGACTTCGTTCATCGCCGGAAAATCGTTCATGTCCTTCAGGAACACTGTGGCCTTGACGACGTGATGGAGATTCGCTCCCGCCGCTTCGAGAATCCCCTTGATATTTTCAAAGACGCGCTCGGTTTGCTGACGGATATCGGAGCCCACCATTTCACCGCTTTGGGGATCAAGCGCGACCTGTCCGGACAAATAGATAAAGCCGTTCGCTTTGATGGCCTGCGAATACGGACCGATCGGTTTTGGGCCACGATCGGTAATCACTACATTCTTCATGGAGTGCTCTCCTTTGAATCACTGGCCGATCGAGATGCCACGGGATTCTCGTAGCGTGCTCGAAACTCTTCAGGGACGCCGGGACGCTTCATCCAAAGGCGAACGAACTGTGCAACGTTTTGGTGCGCTTCTTGTTCAAACGCGGCAATGAGATCGTCCAGATCGAAGCCGCCGCCGCGGCGCGCGTCAAGCATATGGCTGAGTGCGGCGCTGAAGACTTGCTGACCATAACGATCTTGCAGCCCATAAAAAAACAGAAGGCTCTTCGCGCGCAGAACATCGTCGGCTTCCGGCTGATGCGGCGCCGGGTTTTCGGGAATGGCGCGGAGCAATCGACGGATGATTTGCGCGCGTACCTGCGGACCTTCAACAGCTTCGCGGCCACGCGAGGCAGCGAACGCCGGCAGAGCGGAAAGCGGCGGAGCTTGCTCGAAGAAGCCCGGATTTTGGCCGTAGCCGAGCCAACTAGAGGCAAGCGATGGACCAACGGAAGCGATTTCCGGAGCACCGCCAGTGAGGTCGATCATGGCGGTCTCCTGCGAGGCCATTTCGGCGGTAATCTTCTCGATTCCTTCTGAAGTAAGCTTCGAAAAATTGGATGAGGCAGTGGAAAAGCATCCAGTCAAATCGGGGCATTCGACGATCCACAGCTGGTGAGAATCCTTGGGGCGTGTTCCGAAAGTGGAATCGTACGCTTGAATGGTCCGAGCCAGCGCTTCGCTGGGCTGCCGCAGTGCCTCGGGATTTTGGGGAGAGCGCGTCCAGAGATTCACGGTTTCGTTGGCGGCCGTGAGAGTTGCCGTGACGTAACGCCCGGCGATAACAAAGGGATACTTGTCTTGGAACGTCTGCTTGACGCGAATCGTCCGTTCGGCGGTATTGCGAGAATTGCTTGCCGATTGTTTTTTCGCTTGACCGCTAGTATGAACCAGGAAATCGCCGGGGACACGCACGATTAGATTCCACGATTTCGGCGGCACGCCTCCCGTAGCGAAAATCCCGCGCGCGGGAAAGAGTTCTGGACTCCAACCTTGGGCCGGGAGAAAGAAAGCGTCGGGAGTGAAACTAAGGGCGGTCTCGTCGGATGCGCGCTGGTATTCCACGTAAAGCCGCAAGGTATGTCGCGAAGAAACGGTCCAGGGTTGCGGCAACGCGAGAAGGACATTGCGGGGATTGTCAGGCGAGGCGGCCAAGCTAAGCGCGGTTTTGTCCCAATGGGCGCTGGGACCAGAAAAGTGGAAGCGCCGGCGGCCGGGAAGACGAAGCTCGAGTGCGGTGAGGGGCTGATTTCCGGTGTTTTTGAGTTGATAGACGCCTTCGATTCGAATGACGGGCTGCGGAGCCGGAACGAACTGAACGGTGATCTGCTGTTTGACAATGGTGTAGCCCGGGCCGAACGCGGCCGTACAGCCGGCAGCGCAATAAACGGCGCCGGCCAGCAGGAGCGGCGGACGAAATCGGCGGCTGAGTTTCAAAGCGCTACGATTGTAGCGAGGGAAACGGATTGACGCAAAAAAGGTTGCGAAGGCGCGCGGAGCACGTTATTTAGCGAGGCTTACGACCTCGGACACGAACGAAGCCGGTCCCGGCGTGATTGCGGGTCGCTTCGCGGACGGCGACTTCGCGGTCGGCCTGCGCGTCGGTCATGCCCGATTTAATTTTGTCCAAGATCTGCTTTTCGCTAAGACCCGTATTTTTCAGGCGCGCGATCTGGGGAGTGCCGAGCGTAGCCTGCCCTTGCAAGCGGCGCTGCAGAACAAACTGCACAAAGTTGTCGGATAAGCCGATGAGGCGAAGAGCCACGGCGTCGCCGCTGATGGCATCCAGCTGATCGGCTCGAGCGATCTCAAGGATTTGCACTTCGGAATAACCCGCCCGGGCAAGATTCGCGGTCGAGTCGCCGCTGGCGAAAGGATGCTTCCTCTCGTGAGCCGCGGCGACAAGGGCCACGCAGCCATCGTCGCTCACTCGAGCTTGCTTGACCTTGACAAGGTGAGCGACTTCGAAATCCGAAGTATTCAGCTTCTTGAGTTGCTCGAGGCCGCTCGACCACATCCCTGCTTGGTCAAGCGGACGGTAGTCCGTCAACATGTGCTGCTTGCAGCCCACCGTGAAAAGGACACAGACACCGAGAAGCACAGCACGAGACTTCATATTTCCATTCTAGCGGGCGGCAACGTGAACGCGCCGACCGTGTGCCGTCGAGGGTACTTGTGCGGAAGGACAGGTAAACGCCGAATTAAGAGAGCGTGGGTTGCAGCCGTCGAAAGGAGAGACTGGAAAGAGGGAGTTCAGACCTGGTAGACGCGCTCGACACCGTACACCCCCGAGACTTTGCGGATATTGGCGAGGATGGTCTCCAACTGGCGGCGATCGGCAATCTCCAGGCTGGCGTCAATCCGCGCATTCGAATGGTCGGGGCGGCTCTCCAGGCTGTGAATGTTGGATCCGGCACCGCTGATTACCGCCGTAATATCGGCTAAAAGGCCGGCGCGATCGCGGGCCCGGATCTGGAGCTGCACCTGGAAGGTGGCCGCCCCCGCGCCACCCCACTCGACGGCGATGCGCCGCTCCGTTTGATACAGCAGATTTTGGACGTTCGGACACCCGCGCGTATGTACAGCCACGCCGCGCCCTCGCGTGATGTAGCCAAGAATGTCGTCGCCAGGAATCGGATTGCAGCACTTAGCGCGGTAAACGAGAAGATCGTCATAGCCCTTGACGATAAGCGGCGCTTCGCCAAAGCCGAGCATGCGTTTTACGGTTTTGACCAGCGTCGGCTTTGCGTCATCCGCCGGCTCGGCGCCCTTCACTGCATCGCCCAGAACGCGGGCAAGCACCTGACGCGCGGAATATTTGCCAAATCCTACGGCAGCGTAGAGATCCTCAATCTTCGAGAGTCCGGAATCGGACGCGAAGCGCAGCAAATCCTCTTCCGGAATTTTCTTAAGGCTGCGGCCAAAGTGGCGCGCCTCCTTTTCCAGCAGGCGCTGCCCCACCTCCATTGCTTCTTCCCGCTCCTGCAAATTGATCCAATGGCGGATTTTGCTGCGCGCGTGCGACGACTTCGCGAAGCTGAGCCAATCGCGGCTAGGCCCGTGGCCCTTCTGCGTCAGAATCTCGACAACGTCGCCGCTCACAATTTCGTGGCGCAGCGCAACCATCTGCCCGTTGACCTTTGCGCCCACGCATTGATTGCCGACTTCCGTGTGCACCGAGTACGCAAAATCCACAGGGGTCGCGCCGCGCGGAAGCTCCAGCACGCGCCCCTTGGGCGTGAAAGCATAGACCTCGACGGGAGCGAGATCGACCTTCAACGTCGATAGAAATTCGCCGGGCTCTTCCAATTCCTGCGACCACTCGATCAGTTGCCTCATCCAGGCGATGCGCTGGTCGTCTTCCTGCGCCGGCTTTCCGTCTTTATATTTCCAGTGCGCGGCCACGCCTTCTTCCGCGATACGGTGCATATCTTGCGTGCGAATCTGCACTTCAAAGGGTTGACCGCTGTGCAACACCGTCGTGTGCAAGGACTGGTACAGATTGGGCCGCGCCATGGCGATGTAGTCTTTGAAACGGCCGGGAACAGGACGCCAGATGTGATGCACAACGCCGAGCGCCGCGTAGCAATTCCGCTCGGTATCGCTGATGACGCGAACGGCAAGAAGATCGTAGACCTGCTCGAGCCCGCGCTCCTGGCGCACGATTTTGCGATGCAGCGAATACAAACCTTTAACACGCGCTTCGAGTTCGGCGGGAATGCCGTTTTCCACGAGCTTGGTACGGATTGTGGTTTGAACTTCCTCGAGGAATTTTTGATGGGCGGGCGCTTTTTCGCTGACTTCCTTTTGCAGAGCCAGGAAAGAGTCCGGTTCCAGGAAGCGGAAGGATAGGTCCTCCAGCTCACCGCGTACGATTCCCATCCCCAGCCGGTGTGCTATCGGCGCATAAATATCCAAAGTTTCGCGGGATATGCGTTGCTGCTTGGCTGGCTCCAGATACTCCAGCGTCCGCATGTTGTGAAGGCGATCGGCCAACTTGACCAGCACAACGCGAACATCATTGACCATCGCCAAAAGCATTTTCCGAACGCTTTCCGCCTGGCGCGCCTCGGGAGCCATCATATTGAGGCGGCCAATTTTGGTGACACCTTCCACCAATCGCGCTACTTCGACACCGAAGCGTTCTTCGATGCGTGAAACCGGGTACTCCGTGTCCTCGATAGCATCGTGGAGAAGCGCGGCGGTCAGTGTGATGGCATCAAGACGCATGTCCGCGAGGATGTGCGCGACTTCCAAAAGATGCGTGAGGTACGGGTCCCCTGAACTGCGAAGCTGGTCGCGATGGCGTTCCGCCGCGATTTCGTAGGCGCGGCGCACCATCCAGGGGTCTTCCGAGGGGCGATTCTTGCGCAGCTTCTCCAGCAGCTCGTCCAGGCGGGCGTCGAGCTGGCGCTCGGTGCGGTCGCGGTGGAAATGCAAAGGCAAATTGCTGGGCGACGGCATGATCTATTTTACGCCAGAAGAACGATTAGGTGCGACTTGGAGCTCGCTTCCCAATGAAAGAAAAAGGGCATCCTGGCGGACGCCCTCTATGGAAAAAACGGCAAAGAGATTACGAGGCTTGCGGTTGCTCCGATCTCTTCTGCTTGATTTCCTTGACCTTGTCGACGAGATCTTCGGCCTGCTTCAGCAACGCCTCGCGCTCTCCCTTGCTGTCCACCATATCGGCTTTGCGGCGATAAAGCAGGTTGAGGTACGCCATAGCATCGTCATAGTCTGGCCTGAGCGAGATAGCCTTCTGCAAAGACGAGATGCCTTCGTCCACCAGCGAACCATACTTACTGGCGTACTCGGTGCGAACTGCCGCAGGAAGCGGATCGTCGTCCCTCACCTGTTTTTTGATGTTGCTCTTGTTGTAGTCCATGCGCATTACGCCGTTGGCACGAAACGCCAAAGTCCAATCGATAACGCCAATCCAGTAGTAAGGCTCGGGATCGTCGGGCTTCAACTGAATGTGCTTCTGATGATACGTCTTGGATTCTTCGAATTTCTTGGGGTCAAAGGGCTGTCCGCCCATTTGAAACAGGATGGAGCCGATGCCGTCAATGGCGGGAATATTATTCGGGTCCTTATCCAAAACCTCTTTGAATTCCGCGACGGCCTGGTTTCCGCGGGCCATGTTTTCCTGGGAAGGCGCACCGGGAATGTACAAGCTGGCGTAGGCCGTGGCGAGATACAGTCGCGCATTCAGGAGCTCTGGATCAGCCTCCTTGGCCTCCTTGAAATCTTCAATGGCCGCGTCAGACTGGCCATTCTTGAAGGCAGTGACTCCCTTGTTCAGGAGGTCGCGGGCCTTCAGCTTGTTGCAGCCGGAAGCTGCAAATGCGACAACCAGGAGCGCGACGACCGCGGCAACCTGGCGAGCAAGTTTTCGAAGCGATGCATGAGTCATTGAAGCGTCCATCCCCACTATGCGCGGCCCGTGTTAATCGATGCCCGCGCTAGAATTCACGTGCCCTTTGCGAGAGGCAATCTAATCTGTTTCCGCCAGTTTTTCCAGCTCCGGGGTCATAAGCCCAACAGACGATACACCTGCGGAACGCATAACGTCTATGACCCTGGCGACGACCTGAAACTCCAGAGCACCTTCACCGCGAACGAAAGCCGTACGATTAGCCCTGGACCCGAGAATCTCTTCCAACCTGACTCCTAAACCGTCCCAGTTCACGGCCTCCTGATTGATCCGCAATGTTCCATCCGCAAGCACCTGAACGACGATGACCGACGACTGCGGATCTACCGGACGATCAGGCGGCGCGGGCTGCGGCAACTCCGCCATCAAACCCTTCTGCTTGTGCGGAATGATCATGAAGATCACCAGCAGCACCAGCAGAACGTCAATCAACGGAACCACGTTCACTTCAACGAAGATTCCGCGATTCGAACCGCCAACTGACATACCCATGAGCCACCTCGTCCGGAAATTCCCGCGAGGAGGACTCTCACATCCAACGAGCAAACTGCGAACCTCTCTTCAGCAACATGGACCTGAAGAATTCTACTGGCCGGCCTCTAATTTGGCGGTAATCAGCCCCACTTTATCGATTCCGGAACCACGCATGATATCGATGGCGCGGGCCACTTCGCCAAACAGCACATCGTTATCGCCCTTCACAAAAGCGATCTTCTCGGCGCGATCCTTGAAAATTTGTTCGATGCGCGGGCCGAGATTGTCCCAGGTGGAATCTTCGTTATTGATTTTCACTTTGCCGTTGGTCAGCACCTGGACCACCACCGTCTTGTTTTCGAGTTCCACGTCCTGCTTCTGATTGGGATTCGGCTGCGGCACCAACGTATCCAGACCCTTTGGCGTGAGCGGAGTGATCACCATGAAAATGATCAGAAGCACTAGCAAAATGTCGATCAGCGGAACGACGTTCATTTCCGCCATCGCGCCGCCTTTACTCTCACCTACCTGCATTCCCATTGAGCTTCTCCTGTCGGCCCTTCCCTAGCGAGTATTGCGGGCCGTCGTGCCGCGCCGTTGTGGGAGCGGCGCGGCCTCGAACTGCCAAAAAACGTTAGCAAACAAATGGTTACTTCTGCCCTCGCTGCGCTAGTCCGCTTGAGGCGGAGGAGGCGGCGGCGTACTTCTCTCGTTCCGCTCCGTCAAGAGGCCGACTTGGTCGACACCTGCCGAGCGGATTTCGTCGACGACCGCGACCACGTCGCCATACTTGGCACGCGCGTCGCTTTTCACGTAGACGACTTTCTCGAGACGATTGGCGATTCTGTCCTTGACCTGCGCGGTGATCTCTTCCTTCCTAATCTGCGTAGTGCGAAGAAAGATGTTACCGTCGCGAGTCACGGCAATAACGATGGAGTCGTCTTTGTCCGCATCCTGCATGTCCTTGGCGCTATTCGTCCTCGCCAAGTCCACCGGATGGTCCTTCTGCAACATGGGCGTGACCACCATAAAGATGATCAGCAGCACGAGCATGATGTCCGCCATGGGAATAACGTTGGGAGTCGACATCTGACTCCCAGTTTGCGGCTTGTACCGTGCGTGTGTTACTGGTGCAGCCATAGTTACCTACTTCCTCGCGCCGCGACGTAGGATAAAGTAGTTGATGAGCTCCATCGAAGAGTTGTCCATCTCAACGTCGAACGCTTCCACTTTATTTGTGAAGTAGTTGTACGCCCACACCGCAGGCACGGCCACGAGAAGTCCTAGCGCCGTGGTTACCAACGCTTCCGCGATACCGCCGGCAACCGCCGACAGACCGGTAGCCTTGCTCTGCTCAATGCCCTTGAAGGCGTTCAGGATGCCGACTACCGTGCCAAACAGTCCGACGAACGGTGCGGTCGAACCGATGGTCGCCAGAGCGGAGAGGCCGCGCTTCATTTCGGCGTGCACGATGGCCACCGACCGTTCGAGACCACGCTTGGCTGCTTCTATGACGTCAGCATCAGAAACCTGCTGCGAAGCGGACTGAAACTCCGAAAGGCCCGTCGCAACGACCTTGGCAATGTGGCTCTTCTTGTTGCGCTCGGCGATGGCGATGGCTTCGTCGAGCTTGCCATCCTTGAGGGCGCCGGCCACTTGCTGCACAAAGACGCGCGATTGCTTGCGGGCGGCACTATACATAAGCGCCCGGTCAATCATCACGCCGAAGGAATAAATGGACAGAACGAACAGAATAACAACTACGGTACGGGGCAGGGCGCTCATCTGGGACCACATTGAGCGGAGGTCCCAACTGGACGCGCCTGGGTTCCCCGTCTGAAACAGGAAGAGGATCGCGTGAACGTAAAGAGTAGCTACCATTCGTTTGCTCCTTAAAGTGTTTGCAAAATTCTTGATACGCGGAACGCTGCGCCGGCCCCACGACCGAAGCAGTGTGCCGTACTACTGGTTAAGCGAGAAAATGACGTCGATCGTGGTATCGACCTCCACCGGTTCGCCGTTGAGCAGCGTCGGCTTGTATCTCCATTGCTGCACGGCGTCCATCGCGGCGCGCACCAGCAACGGATGTCCGGACATAACTTCCAGAGACTCTACCGAGCCGGACTTGGAGATGAGGGCGTGCAAACGCACAGTGCCGGAGATGCGCGTCTGACGCGCGAGCGGCGGATAAACCGGCTGCACTTTGTTCACCAGCATTGCGGCCTGCACGCTACCGCCCTGGCGAATGCGCTGCACGTTCGGCTTTGGCGGGGGCGGCGCTCCGCCCATGCCACCAATTACGCCGCCAATTACGCCGCCCATGGAACCGCCGGCAACGCCACCGGGAACACCGCCTTGCATACCGGCGTTTACGTCTGGCGCGTCTTCTTTGATGATCTTGATGTCTTTAGGGATGACCTTCGGCTGCACAAGTTTACCGGCGTCCATCAAGTGGACCTGCGGCTTGACGTGCACCACCTGCGTCTGCACCGGTGGCGGCGGAGGCGGGGGCGGCGGAGGCGGGGCGGTGAGCATCGTCGCCATCATCGTCTTCGGCAGCGCTTCTGTGTAGATCAGCGGAATAAGGATCAGAATGGCTAGGAAAATCGTCTGAGCAATCATGGACACTACAACGGTCCATGGCTTGTTCGTCTTCGACGGGTGCGGACTCGAAACCACCATATCTTCAAACATGGATGATTACCTCCTCCCGGCAGGCGCGAGACGCGCTGGTACGCTTTCGCTACTGCGGGTTTTATTGCCGGCTGCGGGTCCGGGACCTGCTACCGCTCCCTGGCCGCGCCAACGATTCCAGGCGACCACAAGCGGAGCAGCAATACCAAAACTGGAGTACGTTCCTACCACAATCCCCACCACCAGGGCAAAGGAGAAAGCACGAAGCACCTGGCCGCCCATCAGGAACAGGACGAGCACGGTA
>Ga0209526_10002288_pt1 | contig 12876 bp, 15 predicted proteins | sample JacPinW_OM2H0_M1_FD_188566 | JGI IMG/M metagenome (GOLD analysis project Ga0209526, IMG submission 188566) | Forest soil microbial communities from Algoma, Ontario, Canada - Jack Pine, Ontario site 1_JW_OM2H0_M1 (SPAdes) (version 2) | ecosystem: Environmental > Terrestrial > Soil > Boreal... | reverse complement strand
CCTTCCTGGCCGAGCCCGCCGTCCTCATCCTGGACGAGGCCACCAGCTCCGTCGACACGCGCACCGAGGTCCTCATTCAGCAGGGGATGCGGTCCCTGCGTCAGGGCCGGACCAGCTTCGTGATCGCCCACCGGCTCTCGACCATCCGCGACGCGGACCTGATCCTGGTCATGGAAGCCGGCCAGATCGTCGAGCAGGGCACTCACGCCGAGCTCATCGCGGCCGGCGGCGCCTATGCGCGGCTCTACGCGGCGCAGTTCGCAGGCGTTCTGGCGGCGGTGGACTGAAGGCCAAGGGAGGAAGTCATGAGCGACGAAACTGAAGATCACGCTTCTGGTCGGCGGCAGCCGCCACCGATGCCGCCCGACATGAAGGACTTCAACCGCAAGCTCATCCGCGAGTTCCGGTCCAATGGCGGGCAGCTGAGCGGAGCCATGGCGGGGCGCTCGCTTCTTCTCCTAACCACCACAGGCGCTCGCTCGGGCGAGGCTCGCACCACGGTCCTCGGCTACGGCCGCCAAGGGGACCGGTACATCGTGATCGCATCCAACAACGGGGCGCGATCACATCCCGCCTGGTATCAGAACCTCCTCGCGGATCCCAGCGCCATCGTCGAGGTCGGCCCCGAGAAATTCGGCGTCAAGGCACGGACGGCAGCGCCGCGGGAGCGAGACGCCCTGGCCGCTGCCGTGTCTTATCTGGCGCAGCAGCAGGGCCTCACCGGCCGGGAGATCCCGATCGTCGTGCTCGAGCCGAACCGTTCTTAACCGCCCGCCGCCGATCAGGAGGTCAGGGATGGGACGGCGCCGGGGGCGCATCCTGTAGCTCGAAGGCCACCTCGTCGACGTAGCACCAGTACCAGTCCTCGCCCGGCTCGTACGACCGGATGATCGGGTGGACCACGGTCTGGAAGTGCGCCGTGGCGTGACGCCCCGGGGAGTTGTCGCAGCAACCCACATGGCCGCACTCCTGGCAGACGCGCAGGTGCACCCAATTACGGCTGCCGGCCGCGAGACAGTCCTCGCAGCCGGGTGACGACGGGGTGACGTCGGCGATCTGGTCGAGGTGCCCGCAGACAGCCATCGGATTCCTCCTCATCTTCAAGTGGATGTCCCAGCCGGCGGCTGCTCGGCCGTGACCAGGTCTGTGCTCCAGCCGAGGCCAGTCGCGCACGCGAGGTACGTGCTCTCCAGGAACTCGAGAATCGCCGCGCCGGGGGCCGGAGCCGTGCGCACCGCTTCGTAGGGCAGCAGGAACAGCCCGACCTCATCCACCCAGCGGGCGGCCTCGGGCCTGAGCTTCGCCAGCTCGATGCCGTCCGGTTTTGGATAGCCATACGCGAAGAAGGCCGGGAAGGGCGTTCGCTCGTCTCCCGGCCAAAACCCCGCGCAGATCTGTTCGGCGTCCTCGGAATACCGGGCGATCGTGCCGGCGCCCGGCGGCGGGCTGGCCGGTCGGCCGGAGAAGCGCGTGTTGGCCAGGTCGAAGCTGCCCCAGAAGAAATGGACAGGTGAAGTCTTGCCGCGGAACCGCGCATGGTGCCGCTTCATGACCACGTCCACCCGACTCAGCACCTGCCAGAACCGGTGCGCCTTGGCGCTCTCGTAGGTCTGGTGCGTCCGGTCCAGGGGAAACGGGATCGGATCCGGGATCTCCGAGGGGAGCTCTGAGACAGCGACTGACAGACCCAGGTCGTGCAGGGCCGTCTTCACCGCCCCATAGAACTCGGCGACCGCACCGCGGAGCGGGATGCGTGCCAGCCCGCCGTCGCTCACCCGCATGACGAGCACGTGGTCGAAGAGGTCGAGCTCGGCGTCGAAGGCCACCGATCCACAGGGAACTGGCGACGTCGTGAGGCCTCGCGCCGTCAGGTAAAGCGGCACACTGGCCCACTGCGGCTCGAACGGCGACAGCGCCAGTCGCAGCTTTCCGACAACCTGCGTGTAGAGGTGGAGCGTATCCCGCGTCGGTCGCCACCACTCGTACGGCAGGTCTGGCCACTCGTCCATCACTTCGTCCTCCTGATGCCGTTCGACCTGTCAACTCGTCCGGCTCTGCTCCTATTCAACCGCCCCCTGTCCGGAGCCGTCTTCGCCCCCTGGCTCCAACCGTCGGTCCCGGGCAGAATATGCCCTCTATTGCATATTCCAGATGTCGGATATATAGTCGGCACGATGCCGACCGAAGCGCTCGACGTGGCCCTCCTCGGACTCTCGCATCCAGCTCGGCGCGAGCTCGTCCGGTTGTGCGTCGCCGGTGAGCGGAGCGCGGGCGAGCTCGGCGAGCTGGTCAGGCTCCGCCAGCCGGCGACCAGCCGGCACCTCCGGATGCTGCGCGAGGCCGGCCTCCTCGTGGTTCGCCGGGACGGCAACCGGCGTCTCTACAGCGTCGACTTCGCCCGGCTCGCGCGCGTCAGCGAGGCGCTGGACGAGTTGTGGGGCGCCAAACTGCCCGAACTCAAGCGCGCCGCCGAGGCTCGCGCCCACGCCGGCGCCGCGGCCAGGCCTCGATGATCGACTACTCCATCCGAATCGAGGCGCCTGCCGAGATCGTTTTCGGCATGCTGACGGAGGCGGACCTCCTTACGGAGTGGATGGCGCGCGAGGCGACGATCGACCGCCGCCCGGGCGGCGAGTTCCGCTGGGTCTACGAGAACGGCGACGTAGTGCTGGGCCGGTTCGTCGAGATCGACGCCCCACACCGGCTGGTCCTGGCGTATGGCTGGGAGGAACCCGCGTCGCGGGGCATCCCGCCGAACTCGACTGAGGTTGAGATCACGCTCGAGGAGGCCGAGGGCGCGACCCTCCTCCGGGTGGTCCACCGCGGGCTGCCGCCGGCGGAGGTCGAGTCCCACAAAGGCGGCTGGGACTTCTTTCTCCGTCGACTGGCAGCGCGCCTCGCCGAGGCCGCGGCGTGATGGCCGACCGGCGCAACCCGGCCGTCGACGCCTTCCTGGACGAACGCGGCCACCCGATGCGGACCGTCATCGACAGGCTCAGGGAGGTCGTGCTGTCTGCCGATCCACGAATCACCGAGACGATCAAGTGGGGTGGGCCGACGTTCGTCCTCCCGGATAGTCGGGCGAACCTGGCGACCATCATGCTTCGGGGCCGGTCGGCCGTAACGCTGTTCTTCCAGGAGGGTGCGTCGTTGCCCGACCCGCACGGCCTGCTCTCGGGCAGCGCCGAACACGTGCGCACCTCGCGCTTCGAGTCCCTCGCGGCGATCGACAGATCGACCGACGACCTCGGCGAGATCGTTCGTGCGTTCTGCGATGCCCACGGAGCCGCCACGTGAAGATGGTGGAGAGCTGCCTGAATTACACTCAGGGAAACTTTTGAACTGGAGGTGTCATGCAGACCAAGCTGAACCCGTACCTGAGCTTTAAGGACAGCACGCGTGAAGCGATGGAGTTCTACAGAAGCGTGTTCGGCGGCAAGGTCGACCTGAATACGTTCAAGGACAATCACGCCTCCCAGGATCCCAGTGAAGACGACAAGATCATGCACTCCGTACTGGAGGCGGAGAATGGGATCACATTCATGGCGTCCGACACGCCAGACAGGATGGAATACAGGCCGGGCACCAATTTCAGCATGTCCCTCAGCGGCGATGACGAAGCGGAGCTGAAAGCCTACTTTGAAAAATTGGCCGTCGGAGGGACGGTCACGATGCCACTCAACAAGGCGCCGTGGGGAGATACGTTCGGCATGCTGACAGACAGGTTTGGCATTACCTGGCTGGTTAACATCTCCGGAGCCGCAGGCTCTTAGAGGTTTCCCTCCGCTTGTGGGGGAGGGCTGGAAGGGGATCCTTTCGAAGCAGCCAAGAGACAGTCAGCCGGTGTCCTGTCGCACAACCCAAGCCCTCACGATCTCCATCGTAGAGCTCGGGCCGCGGTATCCATGCGTGACGGTGGCGCGCCTGGATCCGCCGGGAACGGAGATCTTCGCGAACCGCCAGGGCGGCTGATCAGCTGGGGGGAGGATTTGCGGAGAGGAACGTCCGTCGCATGTTTTGAATCCATCCAAAGACTTCGTCGGCCCATCCGATCGCCTTCAGATCGGCTGTCACCGACTTGGGCGGGTCGTTGATCAGAGTGTCGCGTGCCAACACGCGCTCGAAGTCGATCTGGATGGGTGGCACCCGGGGCTCGCCGTTCTGGCTGTAGAACACGACGCCCGCACCTGTCATTACGTTGATGAACTCCTGGGCCAGGATGGCGTAGGCGGTCGTCGTTGGATGTACCCCGTCCAGAGTGAAGATGCCGCCCGCGGTCCGGCCGTCCGGCCCGGCCGCGAAGAAGCGCGAGTCCGGCGGGGGATTCAGAGCGGCGACCACCGCGGGCAGCTTGTACGGCGTCCACCATGGCGGCCGGGCCGATACGTCCAGGATGTAGCGCCGGGCCGCCACACGGTCCATCAGTCCGCAGGTGTCCATCAGCAGCCAGTCCCGTCCTTCCTGTCGCGCCGCCCGAACCGTCTCTGTGATCGCGTCGTTGTACTGGTCGATCGCCGAGTCGATGGCACGGGCCTGGTTGGCCGTGATGAAGGGGTCGACCGTCGCATCGAACGCGGTGTCCTCGATCCAGGGACGGGTGTAGTAGGGGAAGTAGCGAGAGCCCGGCCGCACCTTTGTGCTGATGCCCCTCGCGATCGGGGCGATCGTGACGTGAGGAACGGTGGCCCAGATCACATGCTGGGCGTTCACCGCCTTCGCCTGCGCTGCCAGCGCGTCGAGCTCGGAAATGAAATCGGTCGGCCGCCAGACGTTGAAGGCGCTCTTTCCATCCAGGGTGTCGTAGCCGGGACCGCTCCAGCGAACCTTGAGGTCGATCAGCGCTCCAAGTGCGTTGTTGGCACCGATGAAGATGATCATGGTCTCGATCCCGCCATCGTTTCCGAGAGCGGCGGCCGCCTCCATCGGCGTCAGCGCGTTGCCGGTTCCCTCGTCGCGCGCGGAGCTCAGGACGTAGAGGCTCATGAGCTGGCCGGCGTTTTCCGCCAGCAGGTGCACGCCGGTACCCTGTGGCGGCTTCATGCGGGCCCGCTCGGTCTCGGCAGTCCGGGCCATCAGGTCCCGTATGTCGTAGCCCGAGACGGCCAGGTTGTGCATGATCCCCGGCGCCTCGGGCACCTGCGATCCGGGGCCCTGCTCCCAGTACAGCCGGACCTGGTCGAGAAGGTTGTGAACGAAGAAGGCGGCCGATCCCAGCTCCCACCAGTCGATGGTCGGCCCGTAGCGCACTTCGAGCTCCCGCACCAGGTACTCGAGGTTGAGCGGCAAGCCGCCGTACATCCGGTACTGGGGATGGAGGAACGAGCCGGACCAGCCAAGCTCAGCGGCGATCATCGACGGCCAGGAGAGATCGGTGTTGAAGATTGCGTTGCTCTGGTAGCCATGAGTCAGCGAGTCACCAAGCACGACAAGACGGTGGCGGCCGGGTGGGGCATCCCCCCGGTCCAGTGGGACGCCGAGCAAGGGGTCGGTCTCGGGCGCCCGTGCCTGGAGACGGACGATTACGTCCGACGGTGTGTCTGGATCCTTGAATTCGTCCGGAACGTCACCACCGGTGACCGGTTGCTCCACGGGACCACCACTGTCGGCCATCACACCTCCCTCAAGCCGCGCCCACCCGCGCCCAGGGTGCGAACGGGTTTCTCACGTTGCGCAACGCCGGTCGCAGGCCCGGGAAGTGCCTCAGTAGAACCGAGGCGAAGCCGTTGTCGTCGACCCACTTCAGGCCGGCCGGCGTATAGACCTCCGGTGTGAAATCCGTGGTGAAGAAGCGGTCACTGTTGAGGCGACGCGATGCCATCAGGATGAAGATGCGAAAAGCGGTGTCACTGAAACCGAATCCTTGGGGCAGGGGTTCTGAGTACAGCCCAACGATCAAATCGACCCGGTCGATCTTGCCTTCATAGACCGTCCTGATCTGCTCGACCCACTCAGGGTTGTCCGAGAGGTCCTCGAACCGACGGACGGGTGGCTTGTGGAGGAGCCGCCTGAACTCGTTGTAGCGAGGGACGCCGCGCTCACGAACCCGGAGTATGTCTGTTGCGGCCAGGTCGACAACCGTCCCATCGGGCTCTTCCAGTCGCTGCATCGCCCGGGGAAAGTTGTGGAGCGTTATGGCACCGGGATTGAGGAGACCGAACGAGTAGAGGCTGTCTTCCATCCCGATGCGCTCGAGGACCTGCCGCGCATGCTTGAAGGCGACTTCGGGAAAGCTGCGCTCCTCGATAACGTAATCGTCGCTCGATGCGCGAAATGCGAAATCATCGGGTATGAGAGGGTGCATGCGGTATACCGCCACGAACTCCTCGGTGATCGAGAACGGAACACCGAAGTGATTTGTCTCCGAGCCCGGTATCCCGCTGATCAGCTCGCTCTGACTGACTCGCCCCAGGATGCGGTGGATCCGCTCCCCGGCCAGGCCCCACCAGTTGGCGCGCATCGCGACCTCGAGCGTCGGGTGGCCCAGGATCGCGGGGGTCCAATCAACGGTGTGGATCTTGGCCAGCAGGGCCGCGTTGATCAGACGGGCTCGATCGAACAGCTCCTGGTCGGACCAGGACGGGTAGTCGGCCCGAAGGCGATCGCATATCGCGTTGTGCTCGAGGGTGAAGAGCGTGTGCAGCAGGTCCAGACCCAGCCACCAGTTTCCCGAAACGCCGGTCCGCTCGATGCCTGTCTGGGGATCGAGCGGCAACAGCCGGTTGGGCTCTATCTTCAGCTTGCCGCCCTCCCCTGCTCGGACCATCGCCTCGGTCTGCTGGTCGCCGCCATAGAGTTGCGAGGCGTCCCACCAGTGAGTGGCCGTGTTGGCGAAGGTGGGCGGGCCGGTGGCGTCTTTCGGTCGGGTCGGGTCCGGTCGAGTGCGCAGGATCTGCATCGGACGCTGTGGCCAGGGGTCATCCCTGTCCAGTTCCACGCGCCAGGGATTCTCCTTCTGGTTCTTCCCGTGCGACAACCAGTCGTGGACCATGAACTGCAGCCAGGCCGCGGCCAGCAGATTCAGCGAGGTTGCCGGTATGAACCTCTCGCGCGTCAGCAGGCGCCGGCTCACGACCCGCGGGCTTGGCGTCAGCAGCGACCGGTCGGCCTCCGGATAGGTGTACTTGAGGGGAACGTTCCTCCCAAAACGGGTTCCCGCGCTCCCCATTGCGGGCACGCTCAGATCGTTGAACCTCCCATCCGCCGTTCGAGTGGTGAGATGGCGATCACCTTTGATGGAGGGGACGGTGGGATGGACGGCCGGGAGCGCGGAAGTGTCGTGGAGGTTCTTCCAGCGCAGCGTCGTCCTGAGTCCGGCAAGGACGAGTGCGCCTGTGTAGCGCGGTAGCTTATCCCAGCCGATCGACCGATCGACGCGCCCAGCCCACCAGGCCTGGAGCCGGCCGATGAGCGAGGGTCGAAAGGGAGGCACCGGTACTGACGGCATCAGATCAGTGCCATTGGCGCTGGCGCCTCGGCACCCGCCTGGCCGCGAAGACTGCGAGCGCGGTATTGATGGATGAGATGGAACCGGCCATCAGTGCGGAACGGACGGGCAGCTCGCCGAAGGCAGCCGCGGTGAGAGCCGCCGTCGCATCGCAGGCATGAATCAGCACGGCCTGCTGAAGCGATCGCTGACGTGCCTCCGGTTCGAGGATGAGGTCGGCGCCGATCAGGATGGTGCGGATACCGAACATCCGCAGCGGATAGACCGCCGCCGCCTGAGACTCCGCTCGAACGCCAAGGCGGCTGGCCAGCCATCTCGGAGCGAACAACGCCAGGACTCCGTTCACAAGCCTGATAGTGGCCAGGGCTTTCCAGGCATATTCAACGGAGCGGTCGACGGTGCGAGTCTCGGTCATCACTCCTCCCACGTTTGGCGGGTGGCGTCCGACTCTGGTCCCCCCGTCGCCACCGCGTGAGTCTGCGCCATCTTGACAGCCCCGCGGAGATAGTCAAGTGGGCGGGTAGTCATCCTGGTCACTTTCTTCCATTCAGCCATGTCGGGTAACGCGACAGTTGACCTGTCGGGTGTAGGCAAATTGCCCATGTGGTCCCGTCTTAGCTCATCTGACGCCGAGGCGGCTGGAGCTGCATCCACCGCTGATTGCTGGCACAGACTTCAGCGCACTCTAACGGTGCTCAGTGTGCGACGCTATCGTGGGCACGCATGACTGCAAACATCGAGCACGCCCGAGCTGGACGGCTGTGATGGATCGGTCCGAGGAGGCCCGAATCTACGCCCCCCATCCGCACGGCCGCGGTGAGACGGCGCACTCAAGGGTCGGGTGCGGCGCCCTCACTCTGGCTAAGGACGTGCGGGCACTCATCCACGGGCTGCGCCTTGACAGACCGCTCGAAGCGTACCGAGCTTGCCGTGGAATCGTCATCTGGATCATCGCATTGGTGGTGGTCGCCGGCTGCGGCGGCTCGAGCCCGAGCACCAGCTCGTCGGCGAACTCCCCGGCGGCCAGCTCGTCGCCAACCGTCTCCGCGCCGGGCTCTACCGAGGCGCCTGCATCCCTGACACGGCCGACTCCGACCCTGGTGCCTTTCTTCGACAAACTCAAGGCGAACGGCAGCAACACCCACTTCGACTTCAGCAAAGTCCTGCCGGGTGCGACATGCACGGTCTCGGTCACCGTCATCCCCGATGGAACCAAGCCGTGGAAGACCGTCACCTTCACGCAGCGTGACTTTTCGCAAGACCTCCGGCCCAAGACCGCGGATCGCGGAGGGACCGTCAGCTGGGACGTCCGCAACCCGCCCGACCAGCTGTTAAATGCAGCAGCCGGGACCTGGACTGGGGATTGCAAGCTGTACGATCGCAACCAGCCCGATTTCCTCGTGTACCACCAGTCGAACTCCCTCAGCTTCGGTTCGCTACCCGCGACGAGTTCGACCTCAGCGCCGGCGTCGACTCACTCAGCACCGCCGGTCTCCGGGACTCCACCGCGATCATCAACTCCTAGTCCTTAAGCTGCCATCAGCGCGAGACGACTTGTCAACTCTGGAGGACTGGAATGTTCCGCAGGCACATCCGCTCTGACGAGCTGGAGCTCTCACTGGCCCGCTACCTCGAGCTTCGCGTCCAGGAGCTCGAGGACCAGGCGCGACAGGAGCTGGCTAACAATCAGCGTGGCAAGATCAGGGCGGACGTCGGCCGGATGGTGGCCTGGCTGCTGCTGCTCGCGGGATATGCGGCGATCCTGGGCACGGCCAGCCAGAGCCTACTGGTTGGCAGCCTCCTCAACCCCCAGGAGCTGGCGCAGAAATCGACAGCCCTGCTCAGCGGCGTCGGCCAGGCCACCTCGGCCTTTCCGGAACCGCTGCGAGGGCTGCTGCTGTCCGGGATCAGCACAGTCGTGCTGCTCGTGCTTCGGACGGCCTCGTACAGCGTCAGGGCGGATGTCGGAGGCGCGCTCTACGTAGGGGTGACCCTGCTGGCCCTTCTGGCGTTCTCGGCGGCTGCCAGCGCGGGTTCGCTGAGCACGCTGGTGGCGTTTCCAGGCCTGCTCGCCGTGGGCTTCCTGATTTATGAGTTCGGCGTGATGCTTCAGCGTGTGCGGAGGTCGAATGCAGCAGGGGACACGCCTGAGAGTGGTGCAGTGAGTGCATCGCGCCCTGCCACACAGATGCAAGACGTCATAGGAACCCTCGTAGCCGCGATGACACCGAGCAGAAGCAGACGGGTGGCCGTGGTGTTCCTGGCGGTGCCAGTGCTCTGCCTCGTCATCGCGACGGCTAGCTTTTTTACCGAGGGCGGCGTGCTCTTTTTGCCTACTCGCTTGTCCTACTTCGCCTTCGCGCTGTGGTGCGCGTGGGCCTTCGGCGTCACGCCGGCGGAGGTTCGGATCCCACTCTGGTCGATCGTGGCATGGGCGGTGCTCTTCATAAGTCAGCTGGGAGACACGGCGGTCACCCGGGTGTTCGCTCCCGCTGCCGTCGCCGTGCTGCTGCTAAACGTGGCCGTGATCACGCTGCGAAGGGCGGCCCCGCGGATGGCCAGATAGGATCGCGGTCATGATCAACGTCTGCATCGCAGGTATTACCGGCTGGACGGCAAAGCCCATCGCCGCGGCTATGGTGGAAGCCCCTGACCTGGCTCTGACCTCGGGTGTTTCCCGTTCCGCAGCAGGGCAGAGCCTGGCGGCGGCTATCGGTCTCGAGGCCGACGGACTCGTCTACTCCACCGTCGGTGAGGCGCTCGATTCAGCACAGGTGGACGTGCTGGTGGACTACACCAGTGCCACCGCGGTCAGGGACAACGTCTGGGCCGCAGTAGAGGCGGGGGTTCACGTGGTGATCGGGTCCAGTGGGCTGACCGCGCGTGACTACGAAGAACTGGACCGTCTCGCGCGTGATCGGGGCGTCGGCGTGGTCGCCGCGGGCAATTTCTCTGTGATGGCCGCCATACTCCGTCGAGCGGCCGCGATGGCCGCGCGACACCTGGACCACTGGGAGATCATCGACTACGGCAGCGACGAAAAGTCGGATGTGCCCAGCGGCACATCACGGGAGCTCGCCGAGACTCTGGCCGAGGTACGCAGGCCTCAGGCAACGGTGGGCCCGCCAGACCTGCAGGGACCCGTCGAGGCGCGGGGTGCGGAGGTGGGCGGCACCAGGGTGCACTCCGTGCGCCTGCCCAGCTTCGTGGTCACCACCGAGATAGTGTTCGGAGGGACTGGTGAGCGCCTGATCATGCGCCATGACCCGGGTTTGGGCCCAGAGCCATATGTCGCCGGGACGCTGCTGGCGGTCCGCAATGCAGCCGACGTCGTGGGTGTGCGCAGAGGACTCGACCTGCTGCTGTTCGAGGCCGATGAGGGCGCGAAACAGCCAGGTAAGCGTTGATCGTTGTTTCGCTCGTCCGCAATTTCGAGTGCTGGCTCGAGTCAGCTGAGCGCTGACCGTACGTCCAGAATCCTGAGCGGTAGCTGAGAAAGCTTTCAGACGAGACGCTCAGCCCTGGACCGGCTGGCCTCGTCCTGTTCTCTCAGCAGCCGAAGCGCGACCAGGGCGATCCACCCCGACGTCACCACCCCCATGACGGCGTAGGCAACGCTGGTCGCGATCACGCTGGCATTCCCCAGAGCGATCAATGCAATGGCAGCGACGCCGCTGGCGGCGCAGTACGCCGACCAGCCGCGCAGGTGGAGGCTCGCGAACCGGCGCGCGAACACGAAGCACGCTGCGATCAGGCCGATGAAGGCCACCGTGAACCCCAAGAAGTGCAGGCTGGCGTGCCAGCTGAAGCCGTTGAAGCCCGCCGGTGCGCCGGGCGGGAATCCGAGCGCCGGATCTATGCGAAAGATCCCGGCGATGATGAAGCCGACGCCGTAAGCGCCGATCAGCGGCGGTCCCCAGGTCCCTGCCCGACCAGGATGCAGCGCCCGCCGAATCCCGACGGCGAACGCGATAGCCAGGAGACCGGTGAGCTCGAAGTTCGTGATCTGGATCCAGCCCAGGTCGCCAAGGCTCAGCATGCTGATGGCGTGGCGCTTGAGGTCGAATCCGGGACGGGTGAATGCCTGGACCAGGCTCACGACCATGAACAGCGGTCCTGCGATCACACCGCAGGCAAGCAGCGCTTTCGTCACTTTCGTGGTCGCCTCGGACGGCATGCTCTGGCCGGCGACGCTATCCCCTGCGATCTGACTCAATTCGGCACTCCTTCCTGAGTTCGCAAAAGTAAACTAAACGGTATAGTACCACGCTTGTAAACTAGCCGGATTAGTACCAGGCTGGAGCGACACCATGGATCCGCAGATTGAAAACCGGTCGGCGCGGAAGCACAGGGCGATCGTGGAGGCGGCCACCACGGCGTTCCTGAAGAAGGGCTACCTGGGCACGAACATGGACGAGATAGCGGCCCTGGCGGCGGTGTCCAAGCGCACCGTCTACCACCACTTCGTCGACAAAGACCGCCTCTTCTCCGAGATTGTCCTCGCGACCACCGACCGGATCGACGGCCTGGTGCTCCTGGTGGCCGACTCGCTCTCCGACACAGCAGACGTAACCCGAGACCTGAGCGAGCTCGCCCGCCGCCTCCTCGAGGCGCTCATGCAGCCGGAGCTGGTGCAGCTTCGACGACTGGTCATCGCCAACGTCGACCGCTTCCCCGAGGTGGGCCGCGCCTGGTACGAGCGAGGCTTCGAACGCGTCCTCGCCACGTTGGCGGATTGCTTCCAGAACCTCGCCGACCGCGGGCTCCTACAGCTGGACGATCCGCTCTTGGCCGCCCGTCACTTCGTCGGACAGCTGCTGTGGATACCGATGAACCAGGCCATGTTCACGGGTGACTATCAGCTCGAGACCGAAGCCAACCTCCAGCGCCATGCCGACGCAGCGGTGCTCGCCTTCCTGACCGGCTACGGCCCGCGAAGCGATCGGGCCGCCTCACAGGTAGCGGTCCGGTCGTGAACCTTCCGGCCGAGAGGCGTCAGACGCTGGCGCGCTTGGTGCCGGGCGTGGGCCGCATGGCTGCGATGCTGACAATGACCAAGACCGCGCTCACGGCGGCGGTCGCCAGCGCTATCTGGTGCAGGCCGGGACTCGTCACGTGGGTGCCGAACACCAGCCCGATGAGGCTGGTCGAGAGGATCGCCCCCACGTAGCGGAATGTTTGAAACAGGCCGCCCGCGGCGCCCGTCTGCTCTGGCTTCGTCGCCTCGTACATGGCTGCCTGCAGTCCCAGATTGTTGAAGGCGTTGGGTATGCCGAGCACCGCGCCGACGGCTATCAGAGTCGGAATCGGGGTGTGCTGATCAAAGAGCGTCATCAGAAGCGTGCCCGCGGTCAGCGCTAGCGCGCCCGTGACGAGTGCCGGCCGCGGACCGGCCCTGGAGATGAGGGTTGCCGCCAAGGGGGTGACTGCCA
>Ga0209526_10002287_pt1 | contig 12877 bp, 9 predicted proteins | sample JacPinW_OM2H0_M1_FD_188566 | JGI IMG/M metagenome (GOLD analysis project Ga0209526, IMG submission 188566) | Forest soil microbial communities from Algoma, Ontario, Canada - Jack Pine, Ontario site 1_JW_OM2H0_M1 (SPAdes) (version 2) | ecosystem: Environmental > Terrestrial > Soil > Boreal... | reverse complement strand
GCATTTACGACAAGCTTCCGCAACGCCTAAAGGCGATTGGCGGAGGGGCTTCGGGGAACCATCCCTTAAAGGCCTCCGCCAAAGCGTGAGCCGATCAGCTAGAGCGAAACTTGCGCTTGCTCTCGTCGGACTAGTTGGGCTAGGCGCGAGTGAGGCAACAGCGCAAGATTGCCATCACTCGGCTCGACCTGCGGCGGTCCGATACGTTGTTTCCCTGGCCGACGCGCCGCAGCATTTGGTCAGAGTGAAACTTCTTCTCCCGCGTGGCACAGCCGAGCGCAGCCTCCAACTGCCGGTGTGGAACGCTCTCTACCAGATTCTGGATTTTTCTCAATATGTCCACTGGGTTCGGGCCACAACCATCGGGGCCAACACCGTCGCAGGAAAGGCCGTCGCGGGCGCTCCCCTGGAAGTCCGTTTGCTGGACAAGAGTCGATGGCAGGTCAACGGAGCCGAGGGTGGCGCCAGCGTTGAATATGAAATTGCTGCCGACCTGCCCGGGCCTCAGGGTGCGCAAATCAATACCCATCATGCGTTCTTCAACCTGGCCGAAATCCTGATGTATCCTGTAGATGCGCGCTCTGCTCCTGCAGAACTACGCTTCCAGGATGTTCCTGCCGGTTGGCGGATCGCTACCACGCTTGCCAGTTTGAGCCCGGACGCGTTTTCGGCGAACGGCTACGATCAGCTGGTGGATGCTCCAGTGGAGATCGGTTCCTTCCAGGAGGCAGATTTCGAGGAGGGCGGTGGACACTATCGGGTGGTGGTTGACGCCGAGCCTGCCGACTACGATATGCGGAAGATCGTTCCCCTCGTCCGACGCATAGTGGCCGCTGCTACCGGGTGGATGAATGATCGACCATTCGATACCTATTTGTTCATCTATCATATCCCGCACAATTTGGGCGGCTACGGAATGGAGCATGCCTATTCGACGGCAATTGACATCAATGCCCAGGTGCTTGCCGAAAGTTCCCTGGCACTGCCTGAGGTCACGGCGCACGAATTCTTTCACCTCTGGAACGTGAAACGTATCCGACCCCAGTCGCTCGAGCCGGTTGATTACACCGGGGAGAACTACAGCCGGGCACTGTGGTTCAGCGAAGGAGTCACCAACACGGTGGAGGACTATCTGCTGCTCCGCGCCGGGCTGCTGGATGAGCCGCACTCCCTGGGTCGTCTCGCCGGCCAAATCCAGGAACTGGATCAACGCCCGGCCCGGCTGACGCAATCCGCGGAGGAATCGAGCTTAGATGCCTGGCTGGAGAAATATCCGCAATACGCCCTCCCTCAACGCAGCATCTCCTACTACAACAAGGGCGGACTTCTGGGTGTGATGCTCGATCTCACCGTGCGCGACGCCAGCAACGGTCGCTCATCTCTACGTGACATCATGCAGTGGATGAACCAGAATTATGCGCGCAAAAGCCAATTCTTTCCCGACTCAGAGGGAGTGCGCCGGGCCGCAGAAGCCGTGAGCCATGCCGATTTGGGATGGTTTTTTCAGAAGTATGTGGCCGGCACGGAAGAGATCCCATGGGATGACTTCTTCCGCAGTGTGGGATTACGTCTGGTACGTCATGCGAAAATTGTCGCCGACCTGGGCTTCTCGGCAACGCGAATTTTCGACGCACCGCCACAGGTGATCTGGGTAAATTCCGGAAGCAATGCCGAAGGTGCGGGGTTGGCGACCGGGGATGCCATCCTCCGGATCAATGGTCAGGCGGCCAGTTCAGACTTCCAAGCCAGACTGGGGCAATTGCGCCCAGGCGATACACTTCGCCTTAGTGTGCGCAACTTAGACGGGGAGCACGAAGTGCATTGGAAACTGACTCGCCGGGAAGAAGTTGGGTTGGAACTGGCCGATGTGGACAATGTTAGCCCACAGCAGAAGGCCCGTCGTGCTGCCTGGCTTAAAGGTGAATCCCAGATGTCCGGAGAAACTAGGCCGTGATTCGCACCATCTTGATGCTTGCCTTCTGGAGTTTGGCGCTGCCCGCGGCGGCGCTGCTGTGCTTTCCCTGGACTTTCCTCGCCGGGGACATCAGGTTCCTCTACCGCGTGGCCATGTGGGGAGCTTGGACGGGAGTTCGCGTCGCAGGAATACGAGTGCAAACGGTTGGATTAGAGAGGCTGGATCCCAAGCGCACGTATGTATTCATGTCCAACCACGTGTCCAACATCGATCCGCCGATTATGCTGCCGCTCATTCCGGGCCGCACCTCGGTTATGGCAAAGAAAGAGTTGTTTAACTATCCGATCCTGGGAAAGACGATGAGGTTGGGTTCACTGGTTCCGGTCGATCGCGGACATCGAGAGGCCGGGATCGCGGCCGTCCGCGCGGCAGCGGCGGTCCTGCGTCAAGGCATCAATATGACCATCTACGTCGAGGGCCACCGCTCGTTTGACGGCAAGTTACTGCCTTTCAAGAGGGGCCCGTTCTATCTGGCGATGCAGTGCGGAGTGCCGGTCGTTCCGGTGACCATTGCGGGTTCGCACTACGTAATGCCCAAAGGGAGATTTGCCATCAAGCCAGGAACGGTTACGGTGATCTTTCACGCCCCCATCGAGCCGATGGATTTTGGTAGCCGGGAAGGCTTGATGGAAAAGGTAAGGCGAGCGATTGATGGCGGATTGCCGGCGCAATTTCAGGAGCAAAATCTTCAAACCATTAGACACTAAGTTACACGAAGGAATTACTTCAGCCTGACATGTCCCTCGTGGTGTCAGTCTTTTTTGGCCCGCACAGCTTTCGCGATCTCCGGCAGCTTACTCAGTATGGCGGAGTACTTCAGCCATAACTTGTGATCAACCGCGGGTGCGCCGCTGACAATCGCCCCGGCCTCGACGTCGCCCGCGACCCCGCTTTGTGGGGTGACGATAGCTCCATCCCCAATCTTGCAATGACCGACCACTCCCACTTGCCCGGTGAGAATAACCTTGTTGCCGACGTCGGTTGAGCCCGCCAGACCGACCTGCGCAGCCAGCAGCGAGTCCTCCCCGATGCGCGAGCCGTGACCGACCTGCACTAAATTGTCGATCTTGGTGCCGCGACCGATGTGGGTCTTTTCCACGCTGGCCCGGTCCACGCACGAGTTGGCCTGGATCTCCACGTCATCTTCCAGGACTACCGGCTCTGGCTGCACGATCTTGTACCAGTGCCCGGAGTCGTCCTTCGCGAAGCCAAAGCCATCGGCTCCAATGACCACGCCATTCTGCAAGAGCACATTGTTGCCCAGCCGACAGCCTTCCCGCACCACAGCATGGGCGTGAGCGAAAAAGTTGTGGCCGATTCTGGCCCCGTGATAGATGACCACATGCGCCAGCAGCACGGCGTTTCTCCCAATTTCAACGTCATGATCGATGACTACGTAAGGGCCGATGTGCGCGCCCCCGCCGACCTTGGCCGAGGGATGCACCACCGCGGTCGGATGCACGCCCGGCTCATATCGCGGCGCCTGACAGAAAAGCTCCAGGGCGCGCGCAAAACAGAGGTAGGGATTTTTGCTGCGCAGCAGGGCGGCAGGAATGGGCGAAAATTCATCAGCTACGATCAACGCGGAAGCCTTTGTGGTTCGCGCTGCCGCGGCGTACTTGGGGTTCGCGACGAAGGTAAGCTGTCCGGGTCCGGCTTCTTTGATGCCTGCAACGCCGGTGATCTCCAGGTCGGGCGAGCCGTTTTCCAGCCGCGCCCCGAGAGTGTTGGCAATTTGAGCGAGTTTCATAGGTATTGGCCCGAGATGCCGGGCAAGACCGTGATTGTAACGGAGGGAAGGCGCGAGTGCTTGAGAGAGAAACGCGTGGATAATGGTCAGTTTATAAGGCGTCGTCGCTGCAGTGGAGTTTGTTTCAATGTGACCCCCCACCAAAACACGAAATCAGACCAGCCCTAAAATTGACCCCAGCAGGTACAGCGCTTCCATCACCGCCAGAGTGATCAGTAAGGCTTCCCGCACGCGTGAACGCGACAGCGCACTCTGCAATTTACCGGGGTGGGTATGAGCCGATGTCGCATGGGCAGGTGGAATTCGAGCATACCCGGCCAGCGGCGGCGCGGATACGACTCGAGAACTGCTCGGTTTGGCGGGGGTAGCGGTGAAGTGCTGCCGCTCTGCCAGCGGAGCTTTTGGCAGAGTGATCAATGAAGACCAGCGCGTCAACTGCATGGACCCGGATCTAAGGCTGGCATCTACCGGAGCGGAAGTCAGTTGCAGCGCGGGCAGGCGCTCGGGCGCGATCCGGTCGGCCAAGTTACGCAGCAGGGAAGTCCACCAAAGATGTCCCATCTGATCGCTAATGAGCTCGCCCACATCCACCGGCCGCGACTCCAATTCGAGGGGCGGCAGAGTCTCCGGCGTGATCACGTTGCCCAGGTTGGTAAAAACCGTTCGGTACCAGGGCAGGCTGACAATGTCGCCGATCAGCATGCCGGTATTTACCGGCCGCGACGTGATTTGCAACGGCGGTAATTTTTCGGGAAAGAAGCGGTCGCGAAGATTGCTTAGCAGTGACTTCCAAAGTGGACGAGTCACGCTCTGCGGAAGCAGGAGGTCAAGCTCCTGGCGACTCTCATTGCTGTCCATAAGCTATTCTAATGTAGCACTAATTCGATGATCGGCAGAAGGGTGACGATCTAAGCCGTTGCGAAAAGACAAAAACTCGAAGTGCAGTTGGGAAGGGCACGAGTGTACTCGGGCCCAGAAGCAACTTTATTCTTGTCGTTCCGAAGCGGGCTTCACCCGGACTCTCACCACCTCTTCGAAACCCTGCTAAAGAGCTCTGGTGGGAAGATCATGACCCGGCGAAAAAAGTTGATCCCCTAGCGCACATCGCCAAGCCCTCGCCGACAAGAAGACGCCAAACCTGCTAACATAATCGCCCGGCAAATATGACCCTCTATAGCCTGCGCATCGACCAAGAACGGAGCATCGAAATGAAGCTACGAATTATGATTGTCGCTGGTTTAGTGCTCGCATTTGCATCCGCGGTCTTAGGCCAGCAAGCCACTCAACCCTCCTCGCGAGCCACTGAGCGGATTACAAAGGAAGTCAGGCACGAGTTGCTGATGCTGCCTTACTTCGGCGTATTCGATAACATCGCGTACAAAGTAGATGGATACAACGTCACTCTCATGGGACAAGTCTCCCGTCCAACTTTGAAGTCGGATGCCGAGAACGTAGTAAAGAGAATTGAGGGCGTCGAGCACGTCGACAATCAGATTGAAGTACTGCCCACGTCCCCGAATGACGATCGTCTTCGTCTGCGCCTTTACAGCGCCATCTACGGTTACCCGGCGCTGCAGAAATATGCTTTAGGAGTGCAAAAGCCGATCCGGATCATCGTGAAGAATGGCCACGTAACCCTCGAAGGCGTAGTCGACAACGAGGGCGACAAGAACATCGCCAATATTCAGGCCAATGGTGTGTCCGGAGTCTTCTCCGTTACCAACAACCTGCAGGTCGTGAAGTCATGAAATAGGATAGGAACGTCGTGCCGGTTCGTATCGGAGTATTTCATCGGCCGAGGAGAATTCTGGCCTGTAATGTTTGTCATTCTGAGCGGGAGTCAGCCCGCGAGGAATCTCTTGGGAATTTTCCGCACACCATTTCCGTACCGCACGGACAGCGATGTTCTATGCGCTTTGAGGCAACACGTGCTCGAATGGTTCCTTCGTGTGCCGAGCCTTGTCAATCTCGATCACGAGTGCGACCGGTACCTCGGTACGATACGGCCAAGCTTTGCCCACGTACTTGTTTGAGACTGCGTCTATGTACTTGAAGTCGGAGTCGCGACGCCGCTCCACCACTCGGCCGCGCAGTTGCGCTTCGCTATAGGGATCGTTGAGGTCGACGATTGAAATGGCAATCCGTGGATCGCGCCGCGTGTTTCTGGCTTTGACTGAGTCCTCGTCTGTGCAGACAATGAGGCGGTCGCCTTCGCGTCCCACCCACACGGGCGCGCTGTGAGGCGAGCCATCGCGCAAGATGGTGGCAAGGTGGGCGAAGTTGCGGCGGTCGAGTAGACTCTTGACAATGTCGCTTAGGGCAATTCCCATCGGACTTCTCCTCGTTTCGAATTTTCTCAGAAGGATAGCCCTGGTTCAAATATGCACAGGCCGGCCAGGTTTTTCTTTCCTATGTGGGTGTGCTAGTTCAACGTGTAATTGGCGTGGCATTGGTTCGCCGCCGCCCTGCGCCGTCGCAGTAACAGGAATCAGTGTTTGGGTTTGAACTGAACAATCGTAAATGACGTAAAAACTGACTAACTTGCTTTGATCTAAAAAGACTGAGCACAACATTACTTAGATGCCAGCCCGGCTCATCCCAGCACCTAGTTCGGAGAAGAATAGCGAGATCGCCAATGTCATCTTTCCCATGATTGGTGAGCCTCAGGGCAAAAAGTCTCCCGAGGGAGGAAAATACTTGCCATTTTGCCCGAGACGTTCCATGTACTCCTGAACCCTCAGCGTCCCGATGCGCCGCGCAGCCCTCTGGCATGAGCCATTTCCTTATGACCCAGGTAAAAGTAGGGAGGTTTCGGAAATCGGATGTCGGGCCTCGGACCTCGGCTCAAGACCCGCAACCACCCGCTTTCGGCTGTCCGAAGCCCGACGGCCGAAGCCCGAGGTCCGACGCCCGATAGTGGAATTCATTCCCCGAACAACTGCACCTGCCGGGTGTCCGTCGGCACCGCCTTGGGATGGCGGCGGGTTGCGCCGATCACCGCCAGGACCGTCAGTGACTCCAGCGCGCTGCGAGGCACGAATATGCGTTGCGTGTTCGAGCGCAGATCGGGAGGATTGATCAAAAACCCCTCGGCGGCGGTCAGGCTGAGATCGTTGGGCATCATTCCTTCGAGGACTTCGTTGTCTTTAAACTTGAGGCGCACCCAGAGTCCTTCGGTGCGCGGACGGCTGGTGAAGGTCTTCCGGCTAAGCGATTCGGAATCGCCGAACTCGCGGACAAAATACACGCCCTTAATGTCCCGCAAATCGATCGCCACCACGTTTCCGGAAGTGTTCAAAAGTTCCAGCTTTCCTTCGTGGACGAAATTGGCGGGCGCAACGTGTCCGTTGATCGAATCCCGGTCCATCTTACGGACCACGACTTTTTTGTGGGTTGAGGGCATGCTGGTCTGGCTAAAGCGGCCTCAGGTGGGCTCTCCGCCGCCAAGCTTAGACACCAGATTCTCGCACTTTTCGGGCAAAAAACCGCGCCTTGTATGTTCGCTGTAGCCAAACCGTAAACGTTGTGTTATTTTCTGTAGCTTGCCGCGTCCTATGTCATGTAGTCTAAGCCTATTTGATAGAGTCACTTACATGACGGCGACCGGACTGTTTTGTTGCCACCGTGTCCAGCCTGTGGAAAACTCACTCTCTGCTGTGGCGCACCGGATGGGGGAGCGGCGTTCGTAGAAAGCATGGCCGATTACATATACACGATGGAAATCCGGTTGACGCCGGACCAGCAGCGCGGCGTTACCCTCGTACAAGACGTGGCCCGAGCCGCCGGCATGAATATTTACCTGGCGGGAGGTGCGGTCCGCGACATTATCAGCGGGTTTCCCATCCGCGACCTCGATTTCTCCGTCCAGGGCAATCCACTCAAACTGCAAAAAGATCTGGAACGTGGCGGCGTCAGGACTGCCGGTATTGATGACGACCTGAAGACGCTCTACCTGGGTCTGCCCGGAAATGTTCGCGCCGAAATCAGCATGGCCCGCACCGAGCGCTACGAGAAAGCTGGCAAGCCGCCGGTCATTTCTTCGGCGACGCTGATCGAAGACCTGCGCCGCCGCGATTTCACTGTCAACGCAATGGCGTTGTCGCTGAATCCAGGCTCGCGCGGCCTGCTAATGGATCCGTTCAACGGTGCTGCGGATATTGAAGCCAAGCTGCTCCGCGTGCTGCATAACTACGCCTTTGTCGAAGATCCATCGCGGCTCATCCGGGCCAGTCGCTTTGCCGCGCGCTTTCATTGGCCGCTCGAAGAACGCACCCAGGCTCGCTTCGAGTCGGCGAAAGAAAACAACTATGTTGAGTACATCACCAACAAAGCCATCGGCTACGAGATCGAGCAGTTGGCGTACGAGGAAGACCCACTGCACATTGTGCGAGTGCTGGAGAAGGAAGGCTGGCTCAAGATCCTGAATCCACATTGGACCAGTGCGAAGGTGGATACGGCGCTACTCAGCCAACTCCTGAAAACGCGCCAACAAATGATGGAACTGGGCTACGCGCCCGATCCGGCCCCAGCGGTAATGTACTTCCTGACCGCCCGGCTCGGCGACAAGGATATCGCCGACATGCGCAAACAGATTCCGCGCAAGGACCTGGTCGAGGCCTGGCGAGACCTCGAGGATCACGCCAAGGAATTGGCTAAGCGGCTCACCAGCAAGGAGGCCGCCACGCCCTCTCGCACCTGGAAATTGCTCTCTGAGGCGCGGCCGGAAATGATCCTGTTCCTGGCTGTCACCGCGCGTCAGCAGGCGGTAGCGCAAAAAATAAAAAACTTCTTCACCAAATGGCGGCAGGTGCAGCAGAAAATTCCGTTGCCCGAGATGACGGAACTGCACATCACGCCGCAAATGCCGGAGTACCCGAAGATCGCGCAAGACGTGTTCATGCTGCTGCTCGACGGGAAGTTGCGTTCGCGAACGGAGACCTTAAAGTTCCTGAAGCCGCTGGCGCCTCCGCCTCCGCCTCCGCCTCCACCTCCACCGGCCAAGCGAGGCAGAGCGGCAAAAGCTGCCGCTGCTGCGGCCGCCGCCGAAGCTGCTGCCATCGCTCCAGTCGTGGGCAAGAAAAAGGGAAGGGGCCAGACCACCTCGTCTCCGGCCCCAGCAGCGGCAGCCAAGACAGAGCCGCCGAAGCCTTCCAGTTCGCCCAAGCCCGAGAAGAGCGCTGCGAAAAAAGTTAGCAAGGCGGCAGGGAAAAAAGGTAAACAAAAGAAACAACGCTAACATGCTGCGGAAAAGATCTCGTCTTGGCTGGAGCACCGCTTTGGCGCAGCATTAAAAGCCTATTTTCAGGCGCGCTTCACCAGTTGGAAAACTCACGATTTGTATCAGGGTATGCCTTTTGGGCATACCGTGAGTACGGCAATCTCAGTTTCGCCTTTAAGCGCTGGGCTTCCAGATCGGATGTGGTCGAGTTTTTCAGCAGTCGGGCCAGCCGCTGGGGGACTGCATCGACTCTTTGCGCAACCGGCCAGGAGCCGTGCCTGCTCTCCGTGGTTGGGCAGTAGGTCTGAGAAGGCCCCAGCGCGCCGCGATCTCCGACAGGCAGAGCCTTAGAGGTACGCAATGAAAAAACTGGGCAAGATTCTGCTCGGGATGGCGATTACTCTCGCCGTATTGCTGGTTGTCGCCATAAGTTTGACGATCGGATGGCGGCCCTTCGTTGGCCCTAGAGCACGGCCTCTAACTTCGCGCCAGTTCGAGCGCACGGCGCAGCGTCTGGAACGCGGTCGCTATCTCTTTGCCGCTTCCACAGGATGCACCGGATGTCATTCGCTGCACGACTGGAATACACATGGAGGGCCGATATTAGCGGGCGGGGAAGGCGTCGGTCAGGTGATGTGGTTCAACAACCTTCCCGGTCGAATCGTGGCCTCGAACATCACTCCAGATCCAGAAACCGGCGCCGCCAACTGGACCGACGATCAGCTGGCGCGCGCGATTCGGGAGGGCATCGGCCACGACGGCCGAGCGCTCTTCCCCATGATGCCGTATGAAAACCTGAGGCACATGTCGGACGAGGACCTGGCCTCCCTCGTCGTGTATATACGTTCTTTGCCGGCTGTGCGACAGGAATTGCCGGCGACCGAGATTATTTTTCCCGTGAAGTATCTGATTCGGGCGGTACCGCAACCGGTTACGGAGCCGGTCAGCAGTCCGGATCGTACCGATCCTGTGAAGTGGGGGCACTATCTGGTGACCATCTCAAGTTGCGGCGAATGTCACACGCCGCGTATTCGTGGCGCCTTGGTACCAGGACTCGAATATGGCGGTGGATTACGATTGGAAGGCCCCTGGGGCGGAGCGGCGGCCGCCAACATCACTCCCGATGCGACCGGTATCGGCTACTACGACGAGGCGCTGTTTGTACAGGCGATGCGCACCGGATTCGTGAAGGCGAAAAAGCTGAACTCGATCATGCCCTTTGGCGAATTCAAGGACCTCACCGACGAAGACCTAAAGGCGATGTTCGCCTATCTGCGCACGCTGAAGCCGGTGAAGCATCGCGTGGACAACAGCTTGCCGCCGACATACTGCAAGCGGTGCCGTCAGAACCACGGCGCCGGAGACCAAAATTAGAGCAGTGCCAAATTCATGATGAAGGCGGTCGGCCGATTCATGGGCACTCCCTAATTCAGGCGACCGCCTCCCTCGGCAGGCGGCATCCCGAACCTGGCTTCCCCGGTGAGGGATCAGGCGCGCATCTTCGCGGAAGCGGGTACTCATCGACCAGCGTCCGTTTCTCTCGATCACCGGGCCTAACAAAAGATTTGACACACCAAAGAATCCGCCAGCGCTATAATCTCTGTATGGAGCGCCAGTTAGCTAGTGTGGTGTTAAGCGCCACGGTTCTCCTGGCCCCCTTGTGGGCTCAGATGCGTGCCGCTCCCAGAGGGTCCGCTCCCTTGGGACGAGCCGGATTCGCCGCGCGGGCCCCGGTTGGTGTGCGTGGCAGCGGTTCCGCCTTTATTGGTACCCCTCGCATTGGGGTGCGTTTCGGTACCGGTTTTCATCAACCCTTTATCGGTCCCCGTCAATCTTTTGTCGGTTTTCGCCGACCCTTTTTGGGTGCTCGACGCTTCCACGACCGCGTTTTTTTTCCGACGTTTTCCCCATTCTATTTCGGATACTACGGATACCCCGGTTATTACGGCGACTATTCCTACTCCACGCTGGATTCCTATCCCGCTTATAACTATTCCCCCGCCTACCCCGCCCAGAATGACATAGCGCGGCAGCAACAAGACATCGATCGCCTGGAGGATGAAGTGGCGCGTTTGCGGGAGGAACGGGAAGCACGGGCAGTGGATCCACCGAAACCGCAAGCGGAAAGTAAGTCGGAGCCATCAAGTCCTACGCTGCTGGTCTTCCGTGACAGGCACACGCAGGAAGTGCAGAATTACGCCGTCGTCGGCGAGACCCTGTGGATCTTCAACGCGCAGCGTGCGACGAAACTTCCGCTGTCCTGGCTGGACATTGACGCCACCGCCAAGGCCAATGATGAACGCGGAGTGCAATTCCAGGTGCCGCGATAGAGGCTACTTACGGCCCGGTCCTCCGTGTGTTCGCTGTGGTTAAAAACGCTTTGCTCGCCTGTGGATAACTCTTTCCTTCGCCGGTCGCACTTTCCCTTTAGAATGACGGCAAAGTAAAATCACCACACCGACTCATGTCTCAATTCGTTCACCTGCATCTTCATACCGATTACTCCATGCTCGACGGTGCCTGCGACGTGGAAAAGCTTGTCCAGCGCGTGAAAGAGCTGGGCATGCCTGCCGTGGCGATGACTGATCATGGCAACATTTTTGGCGCGGTCCACTTCGTGAATGCCGCCAACAGGGCCGGCGTGAAGCCGATTGTCGGCTGCGAGCTGTACGTTTGCAAAAAGGACGACCACAATATCGAGCGCACGCCGCCTGAAGGTGACGCCTACAACCATTTGCTGGTGCTGGCAGAAAACGACGAAGGCTATCGAAATCTTACCAAGATTACTTCGGAAGCCTCACTGCGCGGCTTTTATTACAAGCCACGCATTAGCAAGAAGTTTCTTGCCGAACACTGCAGGGGCCTGATTGGACTCTCCGGCTGTCTGAAGGGGGAAGTGGCGGAATACTTGATGGAGGACAAGTATCAAGTCGCACGCGATGTGGCAGCTACGTACGCTGACATTTTCGGCAAAGAGAATTTCTTTCTCGAGATCCAGGACCAGGGCCTGGAGATGGAGCACCGCATTCATCCCCATCTCCTCCGCCTGGAAAAAGATCTCGGTCTTCCGCTGGTGGCCACCAACGACAGCCACTATCTCTGCGAAGACGACGCGCACGCCCAAGATGTGATGCTGTGCATTCAGACCGGCAAGTCCATCCAGGATACCAATCGCATGAAGTTCCAGGGCACCGGATTTTTCGTCAAAAGCCATGACGAAATGTACCGGGTCTTCAAAGACACGCCCGACGTGCTGTCGCGCACTCTGGCCATCGCGGAACGCTGCAACATGCGGTTGGAGAAGGTGAGCAATCCGTTCCCGCACTTCGACGTGCCCGCCGGCTTCACCCTGGACAGCTACTTCGAGCATGTCACGCGGGAAGGATTTGCCCGCCGCCTGGAAAGCCTGCGCGGTCTCGAGGCGCAAGCACGGCTGAAGCATAGTCTGGCGGAATATGAACTGCGGCTGGCTCGGGAACTGGCCATCATTCAGCAGATGAAGTTTTCCGGATACTTTCTGATCGTATGGGATTTCATCCGCTATGCGCGCGAACACGATATCCCGGTAGGGCCGGGACGTGGTTCGGCTGCTGGTTCGTTGGTTTCGTACTCGTTGGGCATCACTGACCTCGATCCGTTGCAACACGAGTTGATCTTCGAGCGTTTCCTGAATCCTGAGCGCGTGTCCTTGCCGGACATTGACATTGATTTCTGCATGAATCGCCGCAGCGAGGTCATCGACTATGTGACCAGCAAGTACGGGCGGGAAAACGTCGCCCAGATCATCACCTTCGGTACCATGGCGGCCAAGGCAGCAATCAAGGACGTGGGCCGCGCCATGGATGTGCCCTACAGCGATGTGGATCGCATCGCCAAGATGGTCCCCACCACGCTAAACATCAAGCTCGAGGATGCGATCAAAGAGTCGCCGGCA
>Ga0209526_10002286_pt1 | contig 12882 bp, 9 predicted proteins | sample JacPinW_OM2H0_M1_FD_188566 | JGI IMG/M metagenome (GOLD analysis project Ga0209526, IMG submission 188566) | Forest soil microbial communities from Algoma, Ontario, Canada - Jack Pine, Ontario site 1_JW_OM2H0_M1 (SPAdes) (version 2) | ecosystem: Environmental > Terrestrial > Soil > Boreal... | reverse complement strand
CCAGGTCATTCTTAATGAGAACCTGAGCGCAGTCGTGATGGACGATCTGAATCCCGTGGTAAAGATCGCTGGCGTTCTCCAAGCGCATGGCACAAAGTACAGCCTCAAGGGCGAAGGATCGACCACGCTGACGGACTTGCGCATCGGTCCAACTGTCTTCGTGGGCGCCTTCGATAATGCCTGGACGTTGCGGCTTACAAAACCGCTTCGCTTTCACTTCGCAAACAATCCCGACATGACACGGTTTTGGATTGTCGACTCGGAAGCGCCGGACCGCACCGACTGGGTCATCGATCGAGCGAAACAGCAGGCAACGAACAATTACCGCGACTATGCGATTGTGACGCGTTTCACAGACAGCAATACTGGAAAGATCGCGATTGTGGCGGCGGGAGTGGCTCGCGGAGGCAGCGCTGGCGCTGGGAAAGTCCGAAGGGTTCGCGCTCACCTGGGCGCTGCTGCGGAGCGTCTCCGAGCTGGAGTCCGTCGCGCAGCGGCTGCTCGGATCGCGGACCCCGCGCGCCACGGTGCGTCAGGTACTGCACGGGGTGGGGCAGCGCACGTTGCGAGTGGAACCCTTCGCGGCGTTCGTAGTGCGTGTGCTGAAGATCGCCCAGGCCGCCTACGCGGCGTTCCGGCATGCGGGCCATCCCCACGACGAGGCCTGGGCAGCGGTGCAGGACAGGCTTTGGATGCCGCACCCGACCGGCCGCTCGAGCCGGTCCGGAGTGGAGGCGCGCGGCGCCTATCTGCCCAGCCTGCTGCAGGCCGCGGCGGGAAACGCCCGCAAGCGCCTGCGGCGCAGCGCGGACGAGCACCGCACGCAGGACCACGCCCGCGCCTTGCTGGCGCGATTCGCCGCTGGGCCCGGGGGCCGGCTCTGGCCCTGGACGGACGGTTCCGGGCGCTTCTTGCCCCGGTCCGAGGAGGCGCTCACGCCGGAGATGGGCGGCGCCTGCTTCTTCGCGCTGCTCGCGCATGCGGCCAGCGAGCGGCGCAGCCGGGGCGGCCCCGCCGGCGGCCTCTCGGCTCCCCTGGCGGAAGCTGGATTCGGCTCCGCGGAATGGCTGCCGGACCGCACCGATGATCTCGCGATCCGGCTCCTTACCGCGGGCGCTTCCGCGGGCGTGCCGCGCAGCGACCTGCTCGAGAGCGCCTCCGTGCTGGTCCGGGCCACGCTTTCCAACGGGTCCGCGCGCGACCTGCCGTCCGCGCTGCAGCGGATCGGCGCCGATCTTCCCGAAGGCGGCGCTGAAGCGATGCTCGACCGTGCCCGTGCCCGGCTCCCGGACCTGGCGCGGTGGCTGGAAGAAAACGCCCGCGAGCTGTTGGAGAGGACCTGACGTGCGCCGCCTGCGCACCGAAGCGATCTGGCCCGAGACCAGCGCCAGCGCCTCCGGACCCGAGCTGGTCCAGCGCTGGGAAGCCTTCCTCGACAAGGCGCCCAGGCTGCGGCCCTGGCTGGACGAGATGCTCGGGCAGCAGCGGCTGCGACTGCAGCAGAGCGGCGTCGCGCAGCTCGAGGTGGAGCGGACGCTCTGGCAGGAGTTGTCGCGGTGGCTCCTCGACTTCGAGGCGCTGCCGGAGTTCGCGGTCTCCGCCATCGCCGTCACCCTCGAGGACGAGACCCTCCACCAGATCGACGCGGATGCCGCGCAGCCCATCGAGGTCGCGGGGACACCGTCGCCCGAGCGGGCCGTCTTGGAGCTGGAGACGCTTCTTTCGGATCCGGCGTTCGCGCTGGCGCTCCACTGCATCGACGTGCGCCTGCGGCCCGGCCTCGCGGCCCGCCCGGAGCTCGCGCGCGTATCGGAGAGCGACTGGTTCGCCCTGCTGCACGCCAGCGCCCGCCCCCAGCCCGCGCTCACCGCGCAGGTCGCGGTCACGCTGGTGCTGCACGTCCTCAGCTCCGGATGGGCGCGCCACCCCGGCCCCTGCCGTCATGCCGCCCTGCGTCTGTTCCTGGCCGGCCCCGGCGATCTGCGCGGCGATCTCGAGCGGCTGTGCGGCTCGCTCCCGCCTCAGTGGGGCCTGCTCCCCACCCAGCTTCCGGTGTTCGTTTCGGCCGCCCAGGCCGCCCGGGTCGGTCTGGCTGAGGCCTCCCGCCTCTGCGCGCGCTTCGTCGCCGGGACGAAAGAGCGCCCCGGCGGGCTCTCGCTGCTCGCCGCCGATTCCGCCGGCCCGCCCTCGCCGGCGGAGGTGGCGGAGCTCTTCAGGAACTTTTGGAAATACGCGCACATGGGAGGTTTCCGCCGGCTGGTCTCGCTCCTGTAGCCGCCTCGCCGGATTTTTTTGCTTGGTCGAACGTACGGCATCGCACGAGGTCCCCGATGGTTCCCCTCAACGTGGCAGCAACCTGGACGCGGATGCTCTCGGTGACGGCCGGCGCCTGCGCCGCCGCCGGCGCACCCGGTCCCGGCACGCGCGTTCGCGGACGGCCGGCGCTGGAGTGGATCGGCGGCCCCTGGCTCGGCCTGATCGATTTCGACGGGCTGCGCCGCGCCGAGCGCGAGGTCCTCGAGCCCTGGCTGTTCGCCCACGCCGAGGCTCTGCTGCTCGTGCGACACCTGCTGCTCGCGAAGCCGCTGGGCGAGGACATCTTCATCGACCTGACGCCGCAGGCGATCGAGGCCATGCCGCAGGGCTGGCGCGACGCCGCCCGCCCCATCCTCATCCTCGCGCCTGCCGGGCGCGGCCGCCCCGAGCGGCGGCGCGAGTACCTCGACGCGCTCTCGCGGCTCCGGATTCCCCTGGTCTCCCAGGGCAGCGAGCTGTGGGCGGTCCGCGAGTTCGACGTGGACTTCCTGGTGGCCGTCGCGCAGCTCTCGGAGCCGGGAGAGCGGGACAGGTTCCGCGACTCCATCGAGCCGGCCCAGACGCGGCTCTTCGATCAGCAGCTCGCGGTCGCCGAGGCAGCGGTCCTGGACGACCTGGTCGGAGGGCGCGACGAAGAGAGCGCGCTGGCGCTCGACCTCGACGCGCTGTCTTCCCTGCACCCGCGCGCCCATCCGCTGGCGCTCTACTCGGCGGTGGAGCGCGCGCACAACCGCAGGCTGGACGCGGGCGAGCGCACGCAGTTCTCCGGCCGGACCACCGAAGCGCGGCTCTCCGCCCGCGGTTTTCCGGAGACGCCGCGCCCCTGCACCGGCGAGTTCGCGGATCGCGCGAGCGCCATCGCGCCCTTGCTGCCCAGCGATCTGCAGCGGATCTTCGAAGCCGAGGAGCTGCTGGCCTGGCCATGAGCTCCCGCGCTCCCAGCGCAGCGGCCGACGCTTCGATCGCGGACAGTGGCCGCCTGGTCGTCGCCACCGCCCTGCACCCGCCCGACGACGGACTGGTCCGGGTCTCCTGGCCGCGCACCATCTGGCGGCTTGTGCTCGAGCCCTCGGTCCACCCCTGGAACGCGCACTGGCGATTGCGGGGGAAGGCAGCGGCCGCGGCGGTGATCATCGCCCTCCTCTTCTTGCTGCTCTTCGCGGCCAGCGGATGCGCGTCGGCGCCGCTGCAGTCCCTGCGCAGCTCCACCGCTTCGCCGCGGCCGGCGCAGGGCCTGCGCTGCGAGAGCATCCTGGTTTCGCAGGAGGTGCAGATTCCTCCCGAGGGGGAGCTGGGAGACCTGCGCCTGACCATCGACGACATCCCCAGGGCCACGGGGAAGCTGCGCGTGCTGGTCCGGCGGCCGAGGTTCGCTGCATCGCTGGAGCTGCAGTCGGACCAGGCGCCCGAGTTCGACAAGGTGCTCGACGTCTCGCTGGGCGCTGGCCAGCGGTCGCTCACCATCGTGCTCCCGCGGCCGCGCCGGGCGCGCGACGATTGGCCCCGCCGAGATTGCAAGGCCTGCCGCCTCGACGTCGAGATCACCGGGCTGTTCGGCGCGCGCGAGGCGCTGGACGCTTTCTTCGGCCGGGCCATGCAAGAGGCGATGGCGATCGAAGGCGCTTTCGCCACCCAGGCGCAGGAGCCCGCGACCCGGCCTTCGCCGGCGCTGCGCGAGCTGGCCGGCGCTCTGGGCGCGGAAGCAAAGCGCTGCGGAGTCGCTCTCGATCCCACGCTGCAGGCAACGCAGACCGCGCTCGCCCGGCTCGACGTCGCGCGCGCGCAGCTGTACGCCGACGCTCCCGACCTCCCCGACGCGGCGGCAGTCCTGCGCGCCTGGGACTCTGCTGCCTCAGCGATGGATGGCGCCACCGCCGCGGCGGCTCGTGGCGCCGGATGGCCCACCTCGCTGCGCACTGGAGCCGGAGGAAAGCTGCGCGCCAGCGCGCTCCACCTGGATGCGGCGGCGCAAGTCGCTTCGTTGCCGCCTCCGGACAAGCAGATCGCCGCGCGCTGGATCACGGTGGCGCTCGCGCCGGATCCCGCCGCACTCCAGAAGCGGCTCTCCGGGCTGCCTCCGATCCAAGACCTGGAGGACGCGCAGGCCCGACTCGAATGGGTCAACTCGCGCGCGGGGCAGCCGCTCCCGGTGCCCGGAGTCTCGCAGCCCGCCTCGCTTCGGGTCCGCGGCTGGGTCGCGCCCATCCGCGGGAGGCGATGCATCGGTCCGGCGGGCGCGGCGCCCGTGCGCAACCCGGAAGAGGACGCGGCCACCGTCGCCCGGTTGCTGGGTGGCGACGAGCGGCGCCTGCGCATCGCGCGCGCAGCCGACATTCCGGCGGCTCGCGCTGCGCTGCGGCGCTCGGAAGATCTTCTCTGTGAGCAGCCGCTGCCCGACTTGTCGGAGCTGTTCAAGGGGTTGGAGGAAAGGGACCTGGGTCCGATCGCCGAGCGCCTGGAGGAGCTGTTCAACGAGGCGGATTCCAGGCGCCAGTCCGATGAGCTCTCCCGCGCCGTGCTGGCGCGGACCTCGCAGCTGCTCTGCAAGGTCTTCGACGCGGAGAGCATCCCGCAGCGCGTCACCTCGGTGGCCGGCTACAAGGTGTTCGTCGAGGGTGGGACCCGGATCCTGGAGCTCCTCCCTCAGCCGCTGATCTGCGGGAAGAGCGTCCTGACCGCGCGCGAGATCCGCCGGCGCCTGCGCGCCGCGTATCGCGATGCGCTCGACAAGCATGCCGTCAAGGACCGCCTCTGCTCCGTGCGCGGCGGCAAATGCCCGGACGAGGTGGCCACCTCCGTGCGAAGGATCTTCGGGCTTCACCGTCCGGACGTGGCCGCGCCGGCGCCGGTCGAGAGCCGGAGGCTGGATTTTCCGCCGCCCTTCGGATTCAGCGACGAGTGGGTGCAGAAGCTCGACCGCTGCGCCCAGGAGGCCTGCGAGGCGCTCTGGCGCCTGCGCAGCGAAGCGCCCGCCGGGCAGTTCGAAGGCGCCATCTGCCCGCCGCGGGAGGAAGGCGTGGAGCGGCCGCAAGAGGTGACGCTGGCCAGCCCCGAGTCGCCCAGCAGCTTGACCCTGGGCTGCGATGCGCACGCCGGCGTGCGCCTCACCCTGCGCCGCCTGCGGGATTCGGGCACGCTCGTCTCCATCGCCAGCGCGCACCCCTTCCGCTACGGCAGCGAGAACGTGACCCGGCTAGGCAAGCACCCCCAGCTCGGCCGCATCTACGAGCGCGTGGCCGATCTCACCGACCCCGCGGACGTGTCGCGCCGCGCCGACGCGGTCTTCGAGGTCGCGCTGACGCCCACCGTCGCCAACCAGATCTTCTATTTCTTCAGCCTGAGGCGGCGCGACTACTGAGGAGGAACGCTGCGGACGTTGTTCGCCATCGCCATGGCCTTTGCCGGGGTCACCGCCTCCGGCGCCGCGTACGTGCGCAGCAACGCGCCCGTGCGGCCGGCCTCGCCCTGGTCGCTGGTGGAGAGGATGGGCGCGCTTCGCATCGACCGCTCCCTGCCCCCGGCCGTCCGCAAGGAGGCTACGTTTTCGCTGCGGGGCTCCCACGCCGTGATCAAGGTCCGCGAAGCGACCGGTCCGGTGCTGCTCAAGTGCCCGCTGCGCGCGGACGTGCCCGAGCAGTTCCTCCGCTTCGCGACCGCCGGGTCCGCGCACCAGTGCGAAGCGCAGGCGGTGGACGAGGTTGGCGACGTGCTCGTGTACGAGGTGAGCGGGCGCGTGGCCCCGCTCTGCCCGGCCCAGTACGCCACCCTCACCGAGCAGCAATTGCACGACGCGCTCTTCCTCCCGGCGCTCCAGCTTTCACGGCGTCACGAAGAAGAGGCGCCCGGCTCGGTGCTCCAGCGAGGGCGCCTCGAACCCTGTGGCCCTTCCGGCGCGAACTGCGCGCTGAGCAAGGCTGCGAGCGCGCTCCTCTATTGCGGCGTGGTGCGGACCTGCGCGGAGGGGGCTTGCTTCCAGGGCAGCAACGCGGATCTCGCTCCCGACGACGTTGCGGCCAGCCTCTACTACTACCAGGCGCTCGCGCAGGCCACCGCGCCGTCCTCGGTGGCGCCGGCCGCCTGCGGACCGGTGCCGATGAGCGTTCACCTGAGCACGCTGATCGGCGAGGCGGTCACCGCCACCAGCGCGGCCCGCTTCATCGAAGCGCAGCCCTGGAACGCGGCCACCCTGGGCGCACCCGGCAGCCCGGAGACCGGGGCCGAGCTGCGCGCGTTCTTCGAGCGCCAGCCGCGGGGGATCTGCCTCTTCATGCGCGGCATCGACGTGGAGCGCCCGCGCGAGGCAGAGATGGCGGCGCAGGCGCTCGCCTTCCCCGTGTTCGCGCCCTTCGATCCCCGTCTTCCTTCTCGCGCCACGCCGCTGGTGCGCACGCTGCAGCGCGCTGCGTTCGACGACGAGGCGATGGCCGGGCTCTTCGGCCGCTGCGAGCCCGGCGCCGAGCGCGCCTGCAAGCTGAAGCGCGACCGCATGGCAGCGCAGCTGCGCTCCTGCCTCGGGAAGCTGCAGCCTCCGTTGACCAACCTGGCGGCGGACGAGATCCCCTACCACATCGGCGCCAGCGGTCCTTTCCATCTTGCCGATTACGACGCGCTCCACGTCACCCTGGAGAGCTCGGCCGAAGTGCCGAAGGCCCGGGGCGCGCGCTCGCGATTGATGATCCGCTATCAGCCTCTCTGGCCGGAGTCGGTGGCGGAGAAGCGGCTGCAATGCCGGCAGCAGCCGGGCATCTGCCTCTTCCGCGCTCTCTGGAACCTGGACGCGCCGGTGCGCACCGTCGAGTCGGGAGAGGACGGGTTCGAATCGCTGGTCGCGCTCTTCGGGCGGAGGGACGGGAACCCCCGCTGCGTCCGGCGGCTCTTCAACGTGCTCGGGGCGGCCGGCGAAGACCGCCTGCTGGAGCTGCAGCGCGATCTGCGCGAGCCGGTGGGCGCCGGAGAGAACCGGGCGCCGTGCGACGCGCGGTCACGAGCGCTCGCGGGCCTGGTCCCGCGGGGCGACGACGGTCCGCCGGGCGGATGCGGAGAGCGCGGGGGCGCGAGGCCGTTCGGGGACGTGGCGGAGGAGAGCTGCCGGCCCATCAGCCTCGTCTATGTCCAGGAGGAGCCCTGGGCAGCCGCGGCGGCGCGCATCGCCGCCGTCGCCTTCAACCACGGCGTGGCCGTCTCGGTATCCGGCGTCAAGGCGAGCGAAGTGCACCGCGGAGCCCTGGGAAGCTGGGACGTCCTGCTCACGGTTGCGAGCAACTACTACAACCGCAAGTACCCGACGCTGGTGCCGCTGCTGCACCCGGCGGGCAACCAGAACCTGAGCGGCGGCCAGGCGGTGAGCGAGAGCCCGGGGCGGACGCTCCTCGCCAGCTACGAATCCTCGATCGTCTATCCTCCTCCGTCCTGGCTGGGCACGGCTTCCGGGTCGCCGCCCACCCGCGCGGACAGCTTGCGCCTGCTGGAAGAAGACGTGGCAAGGAGCGGGCCGGCGCCGATCTATCCCTTGGCGTTCCTGCGCCCTTCGACGTTGACGATCCCGGAATCGCAGGGTGAGGCGGCCCGGAGCCCGTGGTACTTCGCCCGCCTGCTCCAGGCCTGGAGCGCGCAACCATGATCGGTGTTTTCGCCGCGCTGGCGCTTCTTGCGACTCCCGCCGAGGCGCCGGACTGGTTCCGCGCCTACCAGTACGCGGCGAAATCCTCGCCGTTGCGCGGCTGCGCGGAGTGCCAGGGCGAGCCCGACGACGTCTGCGAGGTCCGCACCGGCTCGCAGTCACGCGCCCTCGACGAGTACATGCGGCTGCGTTCGCCGGCTCCCGGCCGAGTGAAGCTGCTGCGCTCCAAAGCCGACCCCGATTGCGCCGTGCCAGCGGCCGCCTTCTTCGGTCCGCGCGGGACCGTCGAGCTCGCCGCGATCCGGCTTGCTCGCGCGCCGCCGTCCGCCGCGCTGCTCGACCGCTTCGCCGTCCAATTCTCCATCTCCGGCTGGCCCCGGGCGCCGCAACGCCGCAAGGGCCTGCAGCCGGCGCCCGCGCAACCGGACCGGGAAGGCCTCCGCACGGCGCTCGTGTGCTGGGGATCGGAGCGGGGATGGCCCGCCTCCGGGCTGGGCCCGGGCAGCTCTTGCGAATGGTGGCTCCTTCCGGTCAGGGCGGACGGCGAGCCGGAGCTTTCGCGCCCCGCCTTTGCGCTCCTCGCCCTGAGCGACCGCTGGCCGGAGTCGTTCCGGTTCGGGGATCCCCGCTGGCCGCGCGCTTTCGATCGGAGCTCTCCGCTGGATGAGCCCATCCTGCTGGGGGAGGATCGGGCCCGTCCCGAGACCGCCGTCGCTGTTGCCCCTCCGTCTCCACCCTCGCCGGTGGCGGCCCACGCCCTCGCTCGCTGCGCCGGCGAGGCGCGCGCGGGCGCGGCGGTGCTGGACCGCTTCGACCAATGGGAGGCGCAAGTCGTCGGCGCGCGGCGATCGCTGGATCGTTTCAGCTGGACGCTCGACGCCGGCGCATGGTCGGGGCATTGCCAGGAGCTGGACGTGCTGCGGTCCGCGCTCGAGCGCCAGCTCGGGTGCGCGCTGGGTCAGGAAGGCCGCTGCCTCGGCGCCTCCGGGCTCGGGGAGCTCGCGCGATGAGCGCTCCGGAGTTGCCCGCTCCGACCGACGGTCTCTTTGGGCTCGCCCTGGCCGCGCGGGCATCCCGCATCGCCGCTTCCGTGCTGCGCTGGTTCGCCGCCTGCGCGATCGCATCCGCGGCCTTGCTCGCGCTCTCCCTCGCGCTGGCCATGATCGATCGCGGCGCGCCCGTCCCCGCGCAGCCGTCGGCGTCCGCATACCTCGATTTCGATCTCACAGTGCTGCAGTCGCTCGCGGACAGAAGCCTGGGCGCGGCAGCGCCGGACGGCACGCTCCGATCGCTGTGGGCGCGGCGGCCGGCGTGGAGCCTTTCGCCCGCGCCCGCCACCGGTGCCCGGCTGGTGTCGCCGCGCGATGCCTGGGCAGCGTCGGTCGCCGAGAGGAGTCGGTTCCGCAGCGCCGCGCGGGGCGCTTTCGACGCTCTCGGTCTGCTCCTCTCCGGCCTCAGCCTGGCGCTGCTGGCCGCGGCGGCCGGCGGAGCGGTGGCGGAGCGCGCCCGCTGGACCGTCGACGGCAGGGCGGGTGCGGGACGTCTGGCGCTGGGGGCCGCGGCGGCGATCCTGGTCGCGCTCCCGCTCTGGCGTCTGCTCGATCCCGCCCTCTTCTACGATCGCACCCGGTCGGTGGGCGCCGGATTCGCCGCTGCGCTCTTCGTGGCGGCATTCGCCGGGGCGATGTCCGGCGCGGCGGCGCGGGCGCTCTTCGCGCCTGCAGCCCAGGCGGGCTGTCTCAGCGCCCTGGCCGGCCGGCCCGCGCTCCTCTCCGCGGCGCGACTCTCCGCCCTCGACGCCACGCAGTGGCTGGTCCCGCTGGTCCCGGCCCTCGCCGCCGCCGCCGTGTTCGCCTGCGCCAAGGCGGATCAGGATCCCTCGATCCAGGGCATCTCCAGCGGCCTGGGCTCGCTGATCCGCGCCGCCATGCGCGAGGTCTCGGTGGGCGAGCGGCTCTCCTCGGCGGCGCTGGTCGGTGGCGCTCTGGTGGTCCTCTGGGCCCTGGGACACCGCTTCGTCGCCGAGGTGCGGGCATCCCTCGGGTCGGTCGGGAGCGCCAGGTGAGGGTGTCGGCGGAAATCGATTCGCTGTTGCCGCCGGGGTTCCGGGCCGCCTCGGCGATGGCGGGTCTTCTTCTCGCCGTCGGGCTGGCCCAGCTTCTTGCCCTGCCCACCCGCGATGAGCCGTATCCCCTGGCGGCCGCCGCTCTTGCCCTGCTCCTCGCGGGCGGCGGGGCGGTTCTCGTCGCCTTCATCCGACTGAACGCGCGCGAAGGGCTGGGCCGCGATGCCGCGCCGCGGAGGTCGCGAAGCGACGTGCTTGCGGCCCTGGCGCTCGCACTGATCGCCGCCGCCACCTTCGAGACCTGGCGCAGCACCGGGATCCTGTTCCCCGAGCGCATGGCGCTCGCCTGGCGCGGCACCCTCCCCTTCGAGCGGATGGCGGAGCCGGCGCTGGCGATGATGCTCGCGGGCACCTCCCTGGTCGCGCTTGCCGCCGTGGCCACTGCGGCGGTCACCGGCGCCCTCTGGTTCTGGCTCTACGCGCGGGGGCTGCATGCGTGGGCGCGCGTGATCGGAGGCGCGCTCTCCTTCGCCGGAGCGATCCCGTACGTCGCCTTCGCGCTGGTGGTCCGCGCGCTCGTCTGCCCGCCGGTGGCCTTCCTCGCCGCGGGCCGTTGGCTCGCGCTGCGTCCGGATGAGCAACTCGCCTACCGTTCGCTCCTGGGGATCGCGCCGGGCCTGCTCGCCGCGGGGCTCGGCCTCGGCCTTGGGGTCAGCCGCGGTCTCTGGAGCTGGCTCGACGACGTCCGCGCCGCGGAGGAAAGCAGCGACTCGTTCCTCGCCGCGACCATCCGCGGGCAGCGACCCTGGACCATCCTGGTCCGGCAGGGACTCTGGCTCCGCCGCCGCCGTGAGCTGGGCGCCCTTTTGCTCGCCGGGATGGCCGCCGCGGTGCTGATCGACATCCTGTCGAATACCCTGATCGACAGCTTCCGCCCTCCGGGCTTCCCGCCTTATCCGTCGCTGGGCGCGGCGCTCTTCCTGCGCGGAGCCGGCCAGGACGGCGTGCCGGCAGCGCTGCCGCACGCGTGGGGAACGGCCCACATCGCGGTGGTCGTGGCGGCGCTCCTGCTCTTGCTCGCGCAGACGCTGCCCCGGCGGGCGGGGCAGATCACGCTCGAAGGAGGGATCTTGCGCGTGGGACGCGACGTGCTCGCGCGGGGCGTCGCCAGCGCCCATGGTCTCGCGCCGCGTCCCGCGCTGCAGTGGCTCCTGGGCCCCTCCGGATCGGGCAAGAGCACGCTGCTGCGCGCCTGGGCGGCCCAGCTCCCGCGCGCCGTCCTGGTCCCGCAGGATCCCGACGAGGCGCTGCCTCGCGCTTTCTCCTCGACGGATGTGGCGCGCGTCGCCCGCTCGGGCCATGCGCGCGCCGATCGCGTGCTCTGGGACCTGCTCGGACGGCTCGGCGACGGTCCCGTCCGCCGCCGCCTGTTCGATCCTTTCACCTCGGTCGCCGACCTCTCCCGGGGCGAGCGGCAGCGCCTGCTGCTCTCCCTGGCGTTCTCGCGCGCCCGCGCCGATCCCGGCTGCACCCTGTTCCTCGACGAGCCCACCTCGGCGCAGGACGTCCCGCGCACGCACGCACTCCTGGACTCCCTGCGCGAGCTCCTGCCGGCGCAGTTCACCGGCACCGGCGCGGTCGTCCTCACCTCCCACGACCCCGAGCCGATCGAGGCGCTCCTGGGCGACCGCGCCGGCCAGGCGATCGCGGACCACGTCCTCTGGATCGGCGACGGAAAGGCGCACGCGCTCTCGGTGCGCGCCGATCCTGAACGGCGCTGGGAGGGAACCGAGCCGCAGGCGCTGCAGCGGTACTTCACCGACCTCCAGGCGCTGTTCGCGGCCCGCGACCGGGCGCCCGGCGAAGCCGCTCCGCATCGCGACGCCGAGGGCATCCGCGTGTTGCGCGGCCACACCACCATCGCCGGGCGGCCCTACGCGGTGGCCGCGAACGCGCGCATTCGCGGCGGCGAGCTGATCGTCCTTTCGGGACCGAGCGGGAGCGGCAAGTCGACGCTGCTTCGGGACATCGCGTCCCGCCCGCCGCTCTCGCTCGAGGTGGGGTTCGTCATGCAGGATGCGGCGCGGGCGTTCCCTGCCGAAATGCCGGTCCGCGAGGTGCTCGGCAAAGGCGCCGGCGGGCAGCGGCGCGGAACGGCGCAGCGCTGGTTCGGAGGCGAGTTGGGGGCGGATCTGATGTCGCGCAGCATCGGCGCGCTCTCCGAGGGCGAGCGGCAGCGAATCCTGCTCGCGGCCGAGGTGACGCGCCTCGAGGCGGCGCGGCGGACCCGCTTGCTGCTGCTCGACGAGCCGTTCGGCGCCGCCGATCCCGCGGCGCACCTCCGCTTGATGGAGGTGCTGCTCGACTGGGTGGGCGACGGCGGCGGCCGCAATGCAGCCATCCTGGTCTCGCACAGTCCACTGGTGGACCTCGGGCTGGCGAGGGCTTCCGGGATTCCCACCCGCGAGTGGACCATCGAGGGGGGAGATCGATGAGTGGCCCGGGAGGAAGGCTCTCCGGCCTGGACCGCAGGCCATGGACGCTGGCGCTGATCGCCGGCGCGGGTCTGACGCTCCTCCTGCCCAGCGCTCTTGCACTGTACGGGCCGCTCGAGCTGCTCGACACGGCCGTCCAGCTCGGGAACGCCCGCCTCGCCGCCGGCCTGGCCATGCTGTTCGTCGTCAGCACCGGCTGCTTGCGGCTCTTGCTCCGGCGGCGCCGCCTTCCCGAAGAGGAGGTCGACGACGGGCCTCCCGTGCGCCACGCCGCGGCCTCCCGCGACGTCAACGATGCGCCCGCGGCCGCCCCGCGGGCCCATCTCCGCTGAGGCCGCGATTTCCCGCTTCAGCCCCTTCGCGGATTCGACAATCTCGTGACCGGT
>Ga0209526_10002285_pt1 | contig 12883 bp, 12 predicted proteins | sample JacPinW_OM2H0_M1_FD_188566 | JGI IMG/M metagenome (GOLD analysis project Ga0209526, IMG submission 188566) | Forest soil microbial communities from Algoma, Ontario, Canada - Jack Pine, Ontario site 1_JW_OM2H0_M1 (SPAdes) (version 2) | ecosystem: Environmental > Terrestrial > Soil > Boreal... | reverse complement strand
GCACTGGCTGCTGAAGCTGCTCGAACCCAGCGATACGGATCTACCCCGCATCCTGAGGCAATACGACATCGACCAGACGCGCGTTAACCGCGAGCTGACGCGCACTCTGGATCAGCTCAAAACCGGCAACGCCCGCGCCCCGGAGTTATCGCTGGAGCTTCTCGACCTCATGCGCGAAGCCTGGACCATCGCATCGCTCGACTTCAACGCCGCACAGATTCGCACCAAGCCGCTCGAGATATTCCGTGAAGCCAAGCAAGCTGTTGACCTGACGCAGGCGCCAATACTTGTCTCCGTCGGGCGTGGGATCAAGGCGCCGGAAAATATTCCTATGGCGGAGAAGCTGGCGCATTTGCTGGGCGGGGAACTCGCGGCATCGCGCCCGATCTGCGATGAGGGATGGCTGCCGATGGATCGCCAAATCGGAAGCTCGGGACAAACGGTCTCCCCGAAGCTGTACCTCGCGCTCGGAATCAGCGGAGCCATCCAGCACGTCGTAGGAATGAAGGGTTCGCGCACGATCGTCGCGATCAACAAGGATCAGAACGCTCCGATTTTCGAAGTCGCCGATTACGGCATCGTCGGCGACCTGTTCGAAATCGTCCCAGCCCTCACCGAAGAACTCGAAAAGACAAAATCGACTTGATTTACGGGGCTCGAAGGGCGGAACGGTTTCCCGGGCATACTTCTACGTCTTGATTGAGGTGATCTGATCCACGCGGCGTAGTTCCGGGAAACTCCACGCACAGAGAGCCGTCACGATAAGCGTTCCGATTCCACCTAGCACGACGGCCGGGACGGCTCCCAGCCATTGCGCCGTCAGACCGGACTCGAATTGTCCGACCTCGTTCGAAGCGCCGATAAAAATCATCTCCACAGCGTTTACGCGGCCGCGCATTTCATCCGGCGTGGCCAGTTGAACCAGTGTGCCGCGAACGACCACGCTCACCATGTCCATGGCGCCGACAAATAGAAGTGCCAACATCGAAAAGATCAGGCTCCTCGAGATGCCAAAGAGAATTGTGAAGATGCCGAACCCCGCCTCGCACCACAACATCGTCGCCCCAATCCGGCTGCGCAAGGGCCGGTGAGCGATAAGGACCGCCATGCTGACCGCACCGATCGCAGGAGAGCTCCGCAACAGGCCGAGTCCCCAGGGTCCAGTCTTCAGAATTTCACGCGCATAGACCGGAAGCAGAGCGACCGCTCCTCCGAGGAGCACGGCGAACAAGTCCAGCGAGATAGATCCCAATACAATTTTGCGCTCTCGGATATAGTGAAGTCCTGCGAGTATCGTCTTCAAAGTGAACTGCTCGCGCGGACGCGCCTTGACCCGGAGCCTGATTCTCACCATGCAAATAATCGCTCCCACCGCGGCTAACATCGCCATTGTGTAGACAGCCGACGGACCTTTGGAAACCGCGTATATCAAGCCGCCTAGAGATGGGCCTAGAATCGTCCCGCACTGATTGACGGAACCGTTCCATGCCACCGCGTTCTGGAAATGTTCTTGCGGGACGATCTGAGGCAGCATCGCCCGGCTCACGGGGCCATTGAACGAGCGAACGACACCGATGAGCACCACCACCGAATAGATGGGGTAAATTGCATGCATTCCCCGCAGGGCAGAGAACAGCAGCAGACCAGAGCAGATCGAAAATCCAGCGTAGCAAGCGATCAGGAGTTTGCGGCGGTCGAACCGATCCGCCGCATGTCCCGAAACGAGAAACAGGAGAATGCCCGGCGTGAACTGTGCGAGACCCACGAGACCCAGGTCGAGCGGCCGCTTCGTGATTTCATAGATTTGCCATCCGACCGCAACCGACTGCATCTCTAGCCCGGCGACGATGAAAAACCGCGCCAACTGATAAACCGCAAAGTCGGGATGGGTGAAAGCAACGCGCCCAGCGCGTGAGGGGTTCCCCGGTTCGGACATCGCAATCTACTGTGCCACAAAATCTAATTTTCCACGAGGGCCGGGAATTAAACAGAGCGGCGAGCGTTCATGGGACACGGAGCGGCAACCAACACTTATTCTCGCAATTTCAAACGGCAATTCGGGGGATGAGATATTCCTGCAAACGTCGGATTTCTGAAACAGGGAAGCGGTCGAGCAGAATCCCCATCTGCGTGCTGCTCAATATACGCACGATGGTTCCCAACCCGACGATTGGCTCCATGCCCTCGAGGAGATACAGTGTGATTTCCACCAGAGATCCAAGAGGCAATGTGTGGGGAACTCTAATTAACGCACCGTTCAAGCTGATATCGATCGTTTCGCCTACGACTTCTGCTTTGTCGGACTTTAGCTGAACTTTGACTTGTAGGGGGATTCTCCGGAAGCGGCGCTTCTCAGATTCGATCGCTACCTGGGTTGCACAAATCAGACTCATCAAGCGAACTTTATCAATTGGTTTGTAAACAAAAAAACTAGCCCCGGCTTCAAACGCCCGCGAGAGCGCGCCCGGACGTTGATCGTCGCTCAACAAAATGATCAATGTCGTTCGGTTAAAGCCTGACTTGCGCATTTTTCGGACGAGTTCAATTCCGTCCCCGGATGCTGTGCAGAGGCCAATGACGATCACATCAAACTTCTCCTCGCAGAAATGGTGATCCGTTTCGATATTTTTCGCCGGGATTACAGCTTCTATATCAGCTGACCGCAGGACGTCCTGGATGAGCGCGCACATGACCGGTTCCTCTTCGACGACAAGAGCGCGTTTCTGCGCAACCTTGGACCCCTTGGCGCGACTGGAGTCTTTCTTGCCCGATTCACTGTTAGTTTCGACCTTCACAATCCAACCCCCTCCCGCCTCGGAATCTGAATTGTGCCGGACGGCGCGTCACGCTGAACATCGTGCCTTGCCCGCTATGCGAGCTTCCAATTCCCATCGTTTCGTCTTGCTGGGTCGGGAGCTTCTTGAATCGCTGGTCATGTGGGAAGTCTGCTGGCCCTGCATACATCATATGAATTCAATTGCCATATTCCTTGGGTTCAGATGCCCCGCGCTAAGGCCATGTCCGGTACCAGGCCATCGGACCGAGAAACCTCGTAGTAATCAAACCGCACGCTAACACCTTGCAAGGCGCCCGGAGAGCGACCCGGTTGGACCCGCATCACCTTGCCTGCGCAGCGCCATTCAACCGTTGGGTCGCCCGTGACTTCCCTTGGCATGTCCAGCCTGATCTGCATCATTGCGCCTTCCGGCGGCGGCGTGTCGGTTTCATAGTAAGCGCCACACTCGGACACATTGAGCGAGTCGACTCTTTGCTCCGGCGCCTGGGACTTCCACGAGCGGATATACAGCGGGATAATGAGACTAAAACGCTGCGCTAAACGTCTGTCAGAAAGTTTCATGCGAATACCTCGGCGCCCGCATACAGAAAGACGCAGTCTAATCACTTGCAAGATACGGGAACGATACGTCCGGTCCCCCGAACCCGCCTTGCCACCCCATCTCCCCGATGGAAGTCAGCCGCGGGATCTTCTTTCCAAAGCGTTTATGTGCACTAGTCTCCCGCTTGAAATCCTAATCTCCTGGCCTCCACCGCGCTCTTCGCCGGCGTCAAGCTGGGGAGGTTCGACGCGCGTGTGAAGGTTCACGGCTGAAAGCAAATCGTTAGCCTTGTGCATCAGACCCATTCGCCCGTTCACATTGAACTTCGCCAACAACCCCGAGACATGAAATTTTACCGTCCGCTCTGAAAGGTTTAGCTTCATTCCAATTGCTTTATTGGAGAGAATTTGGTGAATTCCACGGAGTACTTCTTTTTGACGGACTGTGAGCTGAATAGAAGCCTCTATCACTGTGCAAGCATGAATTAGTTTCCGTGCACGCTGTCGCAGCCCGTCCAAAAGATTCTCGCCAGCCGGGACCATCACGGCAAACTCATCGGGCATCTGGTTGCGCATCAAACATTGCATGACGAGCAGGCTTACTGCCTCGTCGCCCGGCATGCTTCCATCCGCGTCCGCTTTCACTTCGAAACGCGTCGTGCCAGTCTTCTTATCGATGAAGATGAATGCCTTCGGGCGAAGTGAGAAGTTCTTGTTTGAATGACGGCTAGTCTTGAAACTCTTTTGGCCGTTCATGGGGAGCCCCCTAATCCATTGACCCGGCGCATCCCCGACTGAACTCGGTCTGCTCCTTGGCGAGCGAAGCTTTTTTCTTTTGACACGCAGGGAGCTGGACTAAAATTTCTCAGGGCAATCTAGAAGGGGGGAGAGCTGCGCGGGTAGAACCGGTTGCCGAACTCGCTTCCAACCTGCACCTGTACCTTGCGCCGAAGGCTACCCGGTGTCAATAGATATAGAATTAATTCGAGCTGGCCTGGTTCAAAACGGCGCACGGTGCTGCGCTTTGCGATGCAAATTCTCCAACTCGTTGCCGGTGTCACACACTTCGGTTCGCTGAGAGCGAGCAACAAGTGCAGTCGCGGAAATCAGATATCCGCCGCTTCCGGACCTATCTGGCGGGCAGAGCCTTTAAGTAGTATTATAGTAGGATGAAAGAGAAGGCATCCATCACACTATCATCGGACATCCTGGCAAAAGTGGACCATCTGGCTGGTTCCAAGCTCTCGCGTTCAGCATTTATCGAGCACGTCCTTCGCAGCTACTTCCGTGAACGCAGCCGCAGGAAGATACATGCTCGCGATTTGGAACGCATCAACGCCGCTGCGGATCGGCTGAACTCGGAAGCCGCGGATGTCCTGGATTACCAGGCGGCCCAGGATTGAGCCGTTCCGGCGGGGGCGCGCGTGAGACGAGGTGAGCTGTATCGCGTGTTCAGGCCGGGAGGAGATCCAAAGCAACACCGAATTTTTGCTATCGTTAGCCGCCAGGCGCTCATCGATTCTCGCTTCTCGGCCGTTGTTTGCGCTCCTATTTTCAGCAGCGGCGAGGGACTATCAACCCAAGTCTCAATCGGCCCCGAGGAAGGTCTCAAACATCCGAGTTGGATCATGTGCGACAATCTTGTAAGTATGCGCAAGTCTGAGCTGACCAATTATGTGGGATCACTCTCCAGGCCGAAACTTGCAGAGTTGGACCGCGCGCTCAAGATGGCTCTGGATCTAAAATAAAAAGCCGATCGCATCCATCCGCAACTGTATTTCAAAGCGCTTTGTTTGAGTATCCGCGGCATGTGTGATACGAACTTCCTTGCATCGGAATCTAGCGCTCGTTTGCAATGCGGCACGTTCCAGATCGGCCCGATTCGACTAGGAGAAATGCATGGCGCACAGCAGGAAAGTAGCCTTGGTTACAGGTGCGGCCACCGGAATTGGCCGCGCTGCGGCCGTGGCACTGGCGGAAGTGGGATTCGATGTGGTCATCAACTACAGCCGGAGTGAGCAGGCGGCTCGTGCAACGGCAGAGCGGGCGCAGGCAAAAGGCGCGAAAACGCTGCTCTTCAAATGTGACGTCAGCGATGATCTTTGCGTTCGCAAGATGCTCGAAGCGGCCAAGCAGGAGTTCGGCCGCCTCGACGCGCTGGTGAACAATGCAGGCACAACGACGGATATCAAGGCCAAGGACTTCGAAGCAATAACAGCCGAGGAATGGGACCGCGTTTTCGCGGTCAATGTTCGTGGAATGTTCCAGGTTACGCGCGCCGCCGTGCCTCTTCTGAAGATCGCACACGGCAGTATCGTCAATACAGCCAGCATCGTCGGGCTGCGGCCAGGCCCCCAGCCTCTGCCTTACGCCGCAAGCAAAGCCGCGGTCGTGAGCCTTACCAAGCTGCTGGCACTCAATCTGGCTCCGGAAATCCGTGTGAACGCGGTGGCCCCGGGGTGGATGGAGGGCGAATGGATGGTGCGAATGCTCAAGGACAAGTATGATGATTTGATGGAGCGCCGCGCGAAACACACTCCGCTGCGCCGCGTCGCGACGCCCGAGGATGTGGCTGAAGTCATGGTCAATTTGATTGTGAGCAACCGATTCGTCACCGGCGAAATCATTGTGATCGACGGGGGATTTGCAGCTACAACTTGAGCCAAAAGGGAGAGCCGATGTTGGAAGGAGTCGTTCCGTTTCCGCCGGAATTCGCGAAGCGCTATCGTGAGCGAGGATATTGGGCTGACAAATCGCTCGCGCAGGAATTCAAGGTCATTTTTGAACGCTTCGCGGAACGCGTCGCCCTGATCGACCGCGACCGGTCCATCACGTATGCCGAGCTCGACCGCTGGTCGAGCAACCTGGCCCTGCATCTTCTGGGTGCAGGCCTTGTGCCGCTCGATCGCGTCGTCGTTCAACTGCCGAACGTGGCCGAATTCGTGATCCTATACTTTGCCCTGCAAAAAATAGGGTGCGTCCCAATTGCGGCTCTCGTAACTCACCGGTACGCGGAAATCAGCCAGTTCGTGAAGATCTCCGGCGCTACGGCCTGCGTGATCCCCGACGGCCATGGTGATTGCGACTATGCCGAGATCGTCTCCCGCATTCGAAAAGAGAGCCCCACGTTGAAGCTGGGGATCATTCTCGGCGAGCCACGCGAAGGGTTTCTGTCGCTCTCGGACATGGTTGCAACGCCTGCGAAGCTTCCAGAGTCGGCCCTCTCCGCGATACGGATTGACCCGACTGATCCCGCGGTTTTTCAATTGTCGGGCGGGACCACGGGCATCCCGAAGCTGATTCCGCGCACGCACAACGACTACGCTTACAATTCCAAAACCGCAGCGGGCGTTTGCGGTGTTACCGCGGATTCGATTCTTCTGATCGTGCTTCCGATCGCGCACAATTTGCCACTGGCGTGTCCCGGCGTTCAGGGCTTCATGTTTCACGGCGGGAAAGTGGTTCTCAGCGCGAGCACCAAGCCGGACGACATATGCGCGCTGATCGAGAAACATCGTGTTACACATCTAAAAGTTGTTCCCGCGTTGCTGATTCGTCTCCTCAACGATCCCGCGGTGAAAAAGCATGATCTTTCCTCGCTGCGTTACATTCAAAGCGGCGGGCAACGGCTCCAGCCGGAGGTGCGCTTGCTCTCGAGGAAACTGATCCCGAGCGCCTTCGTCCAGGAAAACTTCGGGATGTCGGAGGGCCTAATCATGTTCGTGCGCATTGACGATCCTGAGGACGTTTGCCTGGAAACAGTAGGACGTCCCATCAGCCCGGATGACGAAGTGAGAATCACGGATGACGAGGGTAAGGAAGTCCCCTTCGGCGAGGTGGGCGAACTGTGCTGCCGTGGCCCATACACATTGCGGGGCTACTTCGGCGTGCCGGACTATAACGCCCGCACCTTCACTCCGGACGGTTTCTACCGCTCGGGCGACTTGATGCGGCAGCATCCCTCGGGAAATTATATGGTCGAGGGACGAAAAAAAGACCTGATCAATCGCGGCGGCGAAAAAATCAGCGCTGAGGAAATCGAAAACCTTATCCTTTCGCATCCGGCCGTGAAAAACGTCGCCTGCATCGCCGTTCCGGACCCCGATCTGGGCGAACGAATGTGCGCGTGCGCGTTGTTGCGCGATGGCGCAAGCCTACGCTTCGACGAACTGAAAACTTTTCTGCTCGGGAAAGAAATTGCCAAGTATAAGCTTCCAGAGCGCCTGGAAATTCTGCCGGATTTCCCATTGTCGGCGTTCGGCAAGGTCTCCAAGAAAAAACTCGTGGAAATGATTTCCCCAATAGTCAAAGCAGAGCGGACAGAGCGGCGCCGTCCGATTGCGTAACCCGCAAATCGTAATTTTCATCGGGGAGTTTTGTGAGAATCATCGACGTTCATTGCTACCCAAACACCAAGGAATGGATCGCGTGCCAGAAACCGTACGTGGATGCGCTGGCGAAGTACTGGAAGCGGGCTTGGGTGCCGAAGTTGGAAGAAGAAGTTGTCAAGGATTTCACCGATGCGGGCGTAGAGGCGATCCTGGTGGCGCTCGATCTGGAAACAACCGTCGCGACGCCGCCCTGCTCGAATGATTATGTGTCGGCCATGCAGAAACGGCATCCGAACCGGATCATTCAAGCTTGGGCCGCGGTTGATCCGTTCAAGGGTGAGGCCGCTATTCATGAAGCAAAACACGCGATCGATGATCTTGGAATGTTGGGGTTCCACTTCCATCCCATCATGGGGCATTTCGCCGTTAACGACATGCAGCTGTATCCGCTCTTTGAGGTCATCAATGAACTGAACGTGCCGGTGATGATCGACGTTGGCACGACCGGGATGGGTGCGGGCATGCCCGGCGGGATGGGCGCCAGGATTCGCCATGCGCATCCGTCGGCGATCGATGATCTTGCGGCCGACTTTCCGGACCTGACTATCATCGCCGCGCACATAGGCTGGCCGTGGGTTGAGGAGATGACGGCGGTAGCTCTGCACAAGGGCAACGTCTTTTGGGAAGTGTCCGGCTATGCGCCGAAATATTTTCCGCCATCGCTGGTCCACGACATTCAAGGGCGATTGAAGGACAAAATTCTCTTCGGCAGCGATTATCCGAGCATTCCGTATCCGCGCCTGCTGCGCGAGTGGGATGAACTCGGGTATTCGGACGACATCAAGGAGCTTGTGTTCTACCGAAATGCGGAGCGCGTGCTGGATCTCGGCAAGTCCGCGGCGTAGCCAGTTTTAGACGCAGCCAATCGCGGGAGGAATCCAACGGGCATGTCCAATGCATTCATTTGTGATGGAATTCGAACGCCGATCGGCCGGTATGGCGGTGCGCTCTCCCAGGTCCGCACCGACGATCTGGCCGCAATTCCATTAAAGACCTTGCGGGAAAAATTCGAGCGGAGTGATTGGGAATCGGTCGACGAAGTTATCTTCGGTTGCGCGAACCAGGCTGGGGAGGACAACCGCAATGTAGCGCGTATGGCGTCGTTGCTGGCCGGCATTCCCTGCAGCGTCCCTGGCGCAACCGTCAACCGCCTGTGTGGATCAGGGATGGAAGCTGTTTCGGTGGCAGCGCGCGCCATTGCCGCGGGCGAAATTTCACTGGCGATTGCGGGCGGCGTGGAAAGCATGAGCCGCGCGCCGCTCGTGATTCCCAAGGCGGCGTCCGCTTTCTCGCGTACCGCGGAAATCTACGACACCACCCTCGGCTGGCGTTTCGTCAATCCACTGATGGTGAAAATGTACGGGACCGCCTCCATGCCGGAAACGGCGGAAAACGTCGCGGAAAAATATAGAGTCGACCGGGCCTCGCAGGACTGCTTCGCACTACGCTCGCAACAGAAAGCCGCCTCGGCGCAGAAGGCGGGGATCCTCGCGGAGGAAATCGTGCCCGTGAATATTCCGGGTCTCAAAGGAACTGTGAAGACAGTCTCGGAAGACGAGCACATTCGCCCGGACACCACTCTTGAGGCGCTCGCCAAATTGCCAACTCCATTCCGTTCAGGCGGCACCGTAACTGCTGGAAATGCCTCGGGAATAAACGATGGAGCCTGCGCCATGTTCGTGGCGTCTGAGGTCGCCGCTGCTCGCTTCGGCTTGAAGCCTATCGCTCGGGTGTTGGGCATGGCGACCGCAGGCGTGGAGCCGGACTTCATGGGAATTGGCCCAATCTTCGCCGTTCGAAAACTGCTCGCGCGATTAAAGATGTCGATGGCGGATGTGGATGTGTTCGAATTGAACGAAGCGTTTGCCTCGCAGTCGCTGGCTGTGACGCGCGAGCTCGGTCTGCCGGACAACAGCGAAAAAGTAAATCCCAACGGCGGCGCCATCGCCATCGGACATCCGCTGGGAATGAGCGGCGCACGGCTGGTTTTGACCGCGGCGCTCCAGATCCAACGTAGCAAAGGGCGCTACGCCCTGGCGTCGATGTGCATTGGAGTCGGTCAGGGGATCGCCATTATGCTTGAGCGGGTGTAAATCCGAAAATTGTAGAGGCCGGCTTCAAGCGGGCCTATAGACTCAAGCACATTCTCGCCTGAAGGCGAGCGCTACGTGGCCCGGACCACAACATAGGCGCTTCATTCTTCCTTCATGTGCGCCACGCACCGCTCGAGATGTTCGCGCATTTCGTCGGCGCTGCCATGGTGGATGCGCCCGTGTCCCGGCAACACCCATTCGAATCGATAGGCAAGAAGCTTCTCCATCGAACGCGTCTGCTCCTTCCACGAATACCAGCAGACGTCGCGAAAGGCCGTCAAAGTTTCACGCGCCGGTGACCACGCCAGGTGGTCGCCCGTAAATAGCACCTTGTCACGATAGAGAAGAACCTGATGACCGCGTGTATGGCCGGGCGTGGGGACCAACAAAAGATCGTCATCAATCCGCAACGGATCCACTCCAGAGATCACGCGCTCGATGCCTCGCGCTGCGGCACGATCCCCTTCGTGCATCACTCGCGGGCAATGAAAATACGCGGCAAACTTGATGTGATCCGCAATATCATCCTGGTGCGAAAGGAACATGAGGCTCACGCCGCCCATTTGCTCAATGCGCTTGACGAGTGGAGTTGTAAATCGAGGCGAGTCCACCAACACGTTGCCGCCCTGGTCCGGCGAGCGCACGATCAAGTACGACCATGCGCCAAAGCTCTTTTCAGACGTGAAGCCGCAGAAGTAGACGTCATCCACAACGTGGACGGGAAACGCCGCGACACCCGGGCGAGCGCTACGCCGGGACGCGGTTCCGATCGACGCCGTGGGGCAGGCGACCAGCGCCATGAGGGCGCGGTGCAACTCGCCCGCATTTTGCGGCTGCCGGTACACGCTGGACTGTCCCCCATGATCGCGAAAACTCGCGGGCGCGATTTGCCGGCAAGCGTCGCAATCGATGCAGGTGGAGTCCACGAAGAACTCGCCTTCCACGTTCTGCGCTAATCGTTGGTCAATCTGAGCCATGGGGATTAGATTCCGCCAGGACATGGCAGGTCGCATTCCCGGCCATCCCATGAGTTTCCCGGGACCGGATACCGAAATACCTTATAATCCTTGCCGTCTTAAGGGAAGACGATACCTGTTCCTGTTCCAAGCGAGGTGATGAATTGGCGGCAAAAGTGAACCGTGCGAAATCCGTGTCCGGAAACAAGCTGGAATCCAAGAGTACGAAGAAGCCTGCCCACAAGAAGTTGAGAATCGCTCTCGCTGGCTTCGGCACTGTTGGCCGCTCCGTCGCCAAATTACTCTGTCAGGAAGCGAACAATACCTTTGAGTTGACCCACATTTTCAATCGCAAAGTGGCCCGGAAAAAAGTGGATTGGGTTCCCCCCAGCGTGCGCTGGACGGAGAGCATCAACGAATTGCTTTCCTCGGACGCCGACATTTTTGTGGAGCTGGTTGGAGGCATCAAGCCTGCCGGCGAATGGATTCGGAAAGCGCTGCGAGCGGGCAAGTCGGTGGTCACCGCAAACAAACTCCTGATTGCTCATAGCGGGCCCGAATTGCTCGACCTGGCCCGCGAAAAAGGCAAGCGTCTCGAATTCGGAGCCTCCGTTGCCGGAGGAATCCCCGCCATCGTCGGAATTCAGGAAGGTCTGGCCGGGGATCAACTCTATAAAATCGCGGGCGTATTAAACGGAACCTGCAATTTCATCTTGACCAAAATGGAAGCGACCGGGGCGAGTTTTCAGACGGCGTTGAAGGAAGCGCAGGAACTCGGTTTTGCTGAAGCGAATCCGCGGGATGATGTAGAGGGATTCGACGCCCGCGCAAAGCTCGTCATTTTGACGCAAGCCGGGTTGCGCGCCCGCGTGCGAAGCGAACAAATTCCTTGCTGGCCGATTTCATCGGTGGAAGCCGTGGATTTTGCGTATGCGCGCGAACTGAATTGCACGATTCGCCAGATTTCCCTGGCAGAGAAGGAAACGGAAGATGGATTGACCGTGCACGGGTTCGTCCGCCCGGCGCTGGTGCCGGTCTCCTCTTTGGTTGCGCATGTGGAAGGCAGCAAGAACCTCGTCATGGTGACGGGACGATATTCTGGGCAAATGGTGTTTTCCGGTTTTGGAGCGGGAGGAGATCCCACGGCCGTCGCCGTGGTTTCCGATCTGTATTCGATCGCGCGAAGTGGCGCGGCGCCGTCCGGCAATAATCTCCCCGAAGTTGAAGTGCCAAAAGAGGTGAGCGGTGAATTCACCGCGCCCTATTACCTGCGCTTCGTCATAAAGGACAGGCCCGGGATCTTAGCTGCTGTGGCAACCGTGCTTTCGAGATACGGGATCAGCATCGACGCTGTTCTACAAAAGCCGGGCTATCCGCACTCCGCGCTTCCGTTCATCATTACTTTGGAAACGTGCACCAGCGCGATGCTTGGTCGCGCGCTCCAGGAAATTAACCGGCTCGATTTCCACGTGGAGCCCGTTTTGTGTCTGCCGATCCTGCTGGATTGAGAATGCGGTACAATCCGGGTTAGACCGATGACGACCGCACGTTTTGAATACATGTTTTGAATAGAGGAGGGGCTATGAAACCAGCTTCCAAATATTTCGGTCTCTTGATTCTGGTCGCGTTTTTCGTCCCGTTCGCCTATGGCGCCACGGTGACTGGCACAGTGAAAGGCCCGGACGGAGCTTCGTTTCGGGGAGCATTCGTCCAGGCACAGAATTCAGGCACGAAAATCATGGTTAGCGTGCTGACCGACAAAGACGGGCGCTACCGGATCGAGAATTTGCCGGCCGGCCAGTATCAACTGCAGGTGAAGGCGGTCGGCTATCGGACCGATCCGCGCCCCGGCGTGAGCCTGGCGGCTGACCAGAACACCTCCTACGAGTTTGCCTTGCAGAAGGGGGCGGTGCGCTGGAGCGATCTTTCGCAGTATCAGGGAGAGAAATTGTTCCCGGATGCGAAGGGAAAGGATTTGCTGGTGGGTCGATGCTTCGCGTGCCACGGGTTTCAATCGCGCATGGCTCCTGTCCGGCGGGATGAAGAGGGGTGGCGGGACCGCGTCAATTACATGATGGAATCGATGCATTTTTTCCTCGGAGGCCT
>Ga0209526_10002284_pt1 | contig 12887 bp, 12 predicted proteins | sample JacPinW_OM2H0_M1_FD_188566 | JGI IMG/M metagenome (GOLD analysis project Ga0209526, IMG submission 188566) | Forest soil microbial communities from Algoma, Ontario, Canada - Jack Pine, Ontario site 1_JW_OM2H0_M1 (SPAdes) (version 2) | ecosystem: Environmental > Terrestrial > Soil > Boreal... | reverse complement strand
GGGCGCGATTTCATCGCCCCGCGCAGCACGCTTCCATGCTTCGTCTCGAATTCGTGGAGTTTTGGAAACGAGGCGCGCAGGCTCAACTTTTCCGGATCACCCGCGTAGATGCCCGAAACGAAAGGTGCGACGATCCGATCGAGAAGTTCACCTCCGAATTTTCGGCGTACGAAGGCGGCGATGGATTCATCAGTTGAAGGGGGATTCGTGCGGCGAAATATTTCCGTGAAAATTCGCCACTTCGTGCGCGGGCCTAGCAATGGCGTTGTGAGCAGGGAGGGCGGCGCGAGCGGCGCCGGGACCAACTGGCCGCGAAAGAGAATGTATCGCGGGGCGCGCGAGTCCGCGTGCAGCAGCTCATTCTTCAGACCCAGCGCGTCAATAAGTTTCAGCAGCGGTTCGCTGGAGAGAAAGCTTTGCGGGCCTAGCTCGAAGCGAAATCCATCTTTTTCTTGCGTCGCGATGACGCCGCCGGGGCGGGCGCCGGCGTCCAACACACGCACGGGAATCCCAGCCTGCTGCAGACGATAGGCGCACGCCAAGCCCGAAATTCCCCCGCCGATGACAATCGCGGGAAACGGACTTATCGCCAGAGTGGACACGAAACCTCGATCCGTTTGTCAGAGCGTTTTTGAAAATAGCGGGCGGCTTTCCAGCTTTTGTTTTTCAAGATAGGGATCGAAGACCATGGCGATATTGCGAATGAAGATGCGCCCCAGCAGGGACGTGCGGAGCACGCCGCCATCGAGGTCGACGAGGCCGTCGGAAATAAAGGGGGCGAGCCGCGCGATTTCCGGAGCGAATGTCTCGTCGAAAACGATGCCGAAGTCACGCTCAATTTCGCTGGTGTGTAAAACGCCGTGGCACAAAATGCGGCTGATGACTGTGCGGCGGAGCAAATCATTATCGCTCAAGCGATAGCCACGCATCGTAGCGATGCCGCGGCGTTCGATACGCTCGCGATACGGGGCGACATCGCGGTCATTTTGCGCATAGCAGGAGCCAATGCCGCTGATCGCGCTCACACCCATGCCGTAGAGGTCCGCGCCGGCCTTGGTTGTGTAGCCCTGAAAATTCCGGTGGAGCGTTCGTTCGCGCTGCGCCACCGCAAGTTCGTCGCTCGGCCGCGCGAAATGGTCCATGCCGATGTAGAGATATCCGGCGTCGAGGAAGTGTTCGAGGCCCGCGCGAAAAATCCGGAATTTCTCCATCCCCTCGGGCAAGTGCATCGCCAGCGCGCCTTGCTGCTTACGCAGCCACGGAACGTGCGCGTAACTGAACATGGCGACGCGGTCCGGCGCCAGTGCGACCACCTGCTCCACCGTGTGCGCGAAGCGCTCCGCGGTTTGAAGCGGCAGGCCGTAGATCAGATCCACATTGATGCTGTCGAAGCCAAGTTGTCGCGCTCCCGCAATGAGATCGCGCGTCATTTCGAGCGGCTGGACTCGGTGGATGACTTCCTGCACCTCGGGGTGAAAATCCTGAATGCCCATGCTCAGTCGATTGAAGCCGAGCCGCCGCAGCGTCTCCAGGTGCGCCTGCGTTGTGACCCGAGGATCGATCTCGATACCAATTTCCGCGTCAGGCGCGAAGGTGAAACGCTCCGCAGTGTAGTGGAAAAGTTGTTCCATCTGCTCGGGAGTTAGATAAGTCGGCGTGCCGCCGCCCCAGTGAAATTGGACGATAGGCCGATCGCGCGAAACGAATTTGCTGACGTGCTCGATTTCCCGTTCGAGGATTTCGATGTACGGCGGTGCAACGCCGTGATCCTTTGTGATTACGACATTGCACGCGCAGAACAGGCACAAGCTTTCGCAGAACGGAAGGTGCATGTATAGCGAAACGGGTGAGTGGGCAGCATTCGCACTTGCGTAGAACTGTTCCAGGTCGTCCGGTCCGAAATTATCCTGCCATACGGGCGCCGTGGGATAGCTGGTGTAACGGGGTCCCGGGCGATTATATTTTTCGAGAAACGCTTCGGAGATCTCAAAGCGTTCCCGGTTCAGCTGCAGATGGAGGCTCGAATCGCTCATGAAGGGTCCTAATGCGCCCTTTCCGAGCGCACATCGGCCGTGACCGGAGCGTTCTGTCCCGCATTCACAAATGCGCGCGCATTTTCGACCGGCGTCTGCTGCAAGATTCCATGGCCGAGATTCAGGATGTGTCCGATGCCGCCTGTTTTCTCGACGGCTTCGCGGGCCGCACTTCGCACGCCTTCTTCGGGGCCGAGGAGAACACAGGGGTCCACGTTGCCTTGGACCGCAACACGTGTTCCCACCAGCTCGCGCACAGTTGCCAGGTCCACGCGCCAGTCCACGCTGAGGACGTTCGCACCTGATTCCGCCGCTGCGGTCAACAAATGGCTCGATGCTTTCGTGTATAGGATGACTGGCGTGTCGCCAGCGCCAATCTCTTCAATCAAGATTTGCGTCGCAGGGAGCGCGAATTCGCGGTATTGCTCAAGCGTCAGCTCGCCCACCCAAGTGTCGAATAACTGGACTGCGGCAGCGCCGGCGGCAATCTGCGCGCTCAGGTATCGGGCGGTGGCGCGCGCAATGCGCTCCAGAAGAGAGCGGAAGAGATCCGGGTCGCTGTAGAGCATCGTCTTCGCGGCGGGGAATCCATCCTTGCCGTGGCCTTCGATCATGTAGCACGCCAGCGTCCAAGGGGCTGCGGCGAAGCCCAGCACCGGAACGGTTGGGCCTAGCTCCCGGCTGAGCATGCGAATCGCATCCATGAGGAAGCGGGTTTCCTGTTCGGGGTCGAATATGGCGAGTTCATGAACTTGCGCGGCGGTTCGAAGAGGCGATTCGATAACGGGGCCCTTGTCTGTGAGTTCGAACGGAAGCCCCATTGCGCCAGCCGGTATCAGGATATCGGAGAAAACAATCACCGCGTCCACGTCCAGGATGCGGAAAGGCTGTAGCGAAACCTCAACTGCCAGTTCAGGAGTCCTGCAGACTTCGAGAAAATTGTGTTTCTGACGCACGGCGCGGTACTCGGGTAGATAACGCCCGGCCTGACGCATGATCCATACCGGGACACGCTCGACAGGTTCGCAGCGGCAAGCGCTCAGGAATAGGGCCTTGCGGTTCACGGGTTGAGCCGATTGGGTCATCATTGAGCCGAGTGGGTCATCAGAGGTTAGGTTCGGCGACACAGCCATCATAACAAAAGACGGCGTTGCCTGCATCGGCGCATGGTTCGAGTGGTTACGTGCTTTCGGCTTCGCGAATTGGCTATAATGTTGAAGAAACAGGTTGCAGGTGACAGGTTGTAGGTGGCAGGTTTTCTTGATTCTGGCGGTTTTTCTCTGTGTTCTCAGTGCACTCTGTGGTGGAAGGCTTCTTGCTGGTGAAATAGAGAAATAAAAAATTTAACGCAGAGAACAAAGAGAACACAGAGAGTCGTGAGGCGTGCTGAAAATTTGCTTCGCTTGAATTTTTCCTGATGACGAACCCCTACGTACTCGCGACGCTATTCTTTTACACGGCGAGCCTTGCGCTTTATATCTGGAATTTGCGCGAACCATCGCGCGTCGCGGGAATCGGCGCTACCGCGTGTCTGCTTGTCGCGCTTGGCCTCCACTACATGGCGCTCTTGGAGAGGTCGCGGCTGATTCATGCGGTGCCGTATGACGATCTCTTCGGTTCGTTGTCGCTGTTCGCATGGCTACTGGCCGCGACGTATCTGGTCCTGGAGGCGATCCACCGCCGGCAGGCGGTTGGACCGTTTGTATTGCCGATCGTGCTGATCGTGTTTTTGCTGGCGCACGCAAGCGAGGCGAGGCCGATAAAAGCGCCGCCCGCGCAAGGTCCGCTGTTTGCGTTTCACGTTACGCTTAACATCCTGGCGTATTCCGCCTTTGCGATTTCCTTCGTGCTGAGCGTGATCTTTCTCTTGCAGTACCGGCGTCTCCGAGATCACAAGCTTGGCAGCGTTGGGTGGCGCTTCCCGCCGCTGGACGTCCTGGAGCGAATGACGCGTAGCAGCGTTCTGATTGGCTGCGGGTCGCTCGCCGCCGGAATGACGGCCGGATTCATCTGGGCGCACCGGCTGCAGGGGCGGTATTGGGATGGCGATCCAAAGGTTATCATCACGATTTTGATTCTGGCGGTCTACGTCGGTTACACACTGCTGGCGCGGACGGCGGCATGGCGCGGGGCGCGCGCGTCGGCGCTGTGCATTTTCAATTTCATGTTCGTGATTTTCAGTTACAGCATCGTGAACCGGTATCTTTCGCACTTTCACCGTTACTTCTGATTGGGTGTAAACGCAGAGATCGGTGAAATCGAGTGAGCGTTCGCTAAATGGAAATTGTTCTCATCGGCCTGAATCACCGCACGGCAACGGTCGAGCTGCGCGAGCGCGTCGCGTTCAGTGTCGAGCAGGCGTGCGAAGCCGCCGACCAGTTGCGTTCGCGAGGAATCCTGGAAGAAACGCTGGTCCTTTCCACTTGCAACCGCAGCGAACTTTACGGCGTTCCCCGCGAGCTTGCTACCGACAGTACCGGCGCGGTGGAGCTGTTTCTCGCGTCGTTTCACCAATTGCCGGCGGCCGAGCTGAACCGTTCACTTTACCGTCACAGGGATCGCGGCGCGGTGCACCATTTATTTCGCGTCGCGGCAGGGCTTGACTCCATGCTGCTGGGCGAAGCGGAAATCCTGGGCCAGGTGCGCGAAGCCTACCGGATCGCGCTCGACCACGGCGCGACAGGGCCTGTGCTCAACCGTATGTTCCAGGGCGCCCTGGAGGTAGGCAAGCGCGTTCGCAACGAAACGGAGATTGGCACGCGGCCGGTTTCGGTGGCGTTCGCGGGCGTAAAACTGGCGGAACGCATCTTCGGCCGCATGGACAATCATCGCGCGTTGATTGTCGGAGCGGGCGCAACCAGCGAGCAGGTTGTGCGTCACCTCTGCGATCGCGGAATCAAGCAGCTGCGCGTGTTGAATCGCACGGAGGAGCACGCCGTGGATCTGGCCGGGCGATTTGGCGGCGAAGTCATCCCGTGGGAGAACTTGACAGCTGCGCTGGAATGGCCGGACCTGATTGTGACGTCGGTGTCGAGCGCGGAGCCGATTCTGACGCGCGCGGCGATTGAACGTGCCATGGCGCGCCGCGGTAATCGCGCTTTGTTGATGATCGATCTCGGGGTTCCGCGCAATGTCGCGGCCGGAGTCGCGGATCTCTACAATACGTATTTGTATAACATCGACGACCTGACTGAAATCGTCGAACAAAACAAGAAAGCGCGCGAGTCGGAAATCCCGCGGGCGGAAGTCATCATCGAAGAGCAAATCGAGAAATTCATGCACTGGCAGGCGGGAGTCGAAACGGGCGCCGTCCTTGGAGACCTCCGCATGAAGCTCACTGCCGAGCGCGAGGTGTTCCTGCGCGAACGCCTTTCGTCGATGTCGAGCCTCTCGGAACGGGATCGCGCTCAGGTCGCCGCTTTGCTCGAAGAGTTTGTGGACCGCGTTGTGCTTAATCCCGTCGAGCGGCTCCGCGGTATCCCGGAACTGCGCCGTAAGCTCCAGAACCTTGAATCGCTGCGAGATTTCTTTCATCTCGATCGGGAGAAGCCTTGAAGGCGCTGCGAATCGGGACCAGAGGCAGCGCCCTGGCTCTCTGGCAGGCCAGGAGCATTAGCGAAGCCCTTCGCGGTATAGCCGGCGTTGAATCGGAACTCGTGATTGTGAAGACTTCTGGCGACAAATTCCAGCAGAAGAGCTTCAGCGAAATCGGGACGAAGGGAGTCTTCATCAAGGAACTGGAAGACGCTCTCCTCGAACGCAGGGTTGATCTGGCTGTGCACAGCATGAAGGACGTCCCCACGGAAATTCCCAATGGTCTGATGATTGCTGCGATCTGCAAACGCCAAGATGTGCGCGACGCGCTGCTTTCCACGAGCGGGGCATCGCTCGAACGTCTTCCTGCCGGAGCGCGCGTCGGCACGAGTAGCTTGCGGCGGAAGTCGCAGTTGCTTTACGTGCGGAGCGATTTGCAAATCCGGGACCTGCGCGGAAATGTGGATACGCGAATCGAAAAATTAAAGCGAGGAGACTACGATGCCATCGTGCTCGCTAAGGCAGGCCTTGACCGCCTGGGCCTGAGTGCGAACATCACCGAAGTGTTGTCGACTGATGTTTGCTTGCCTGCCGCGGGACAGGGAGCGATCGGAATCGAAGCGCGCGCGGATGACGCCGAAACCCTGGAAATACTTGCTAAATTGAACGATGCGGAAACGCGCAGCGGAGTGGAAGCAGAGCGCGCGGTCCTGGCCGGCCTTGAAGGCGGCTGCCAGGTTTCCATCGGCGCGTGGGGACGCGTCGAGAGCGAAAAACTGGTGCTTGAAGTTGCCGTGCTTTCTCCCGATGGCGCGCAACGCATGCGGGAAAAGAATTGGGGCGCGCCGGAAGATGCGGTGCCGCTCGGCGAAAGACTTGCGGCTAAAATGCTCGAGCAGGGAGCGGCCGCGCTGCTTGCGCGCGAGGGTCGTGGAACACGCGCATGAGCCCGGGCAGGCCACTCGATGGAAAATGCATCGTGATCACACGCGCGGTGGAACAGTCACATGAGCTGAAAGAGCGTCTGGAAATGCTTGGCGCAAGAGTCCTGCTGCTTCCCGCAGTGAGTTTTTTTGGGCCCTCGGATACGACGCATCTCGACCACGTGATCGAATCACTCGAAAGCTTCGACTGGGTGTTCTTCACAAGTGCAAACGCAGTGCTCTTTTTCGCAGACCGCTGCCGCAAAGTCGGACGCGATGTGCGTGCAGGCAACGCCCCGCGCTACGCCACTGTTGGACCTGCTACGGCTAGTGCTGCGGCAAGAGCGGGATTTGCCGTGGATTATCTTGCTCAGGAATTTCAAGGAGTCGCTCTAGCGCGGGAGTTAGGCGCCTCGCTTGAGGGGAAACACGTCTTGTTGCCCCGCAGCGACCGCGCGGGACGCGATTTGCCCGATGCGCTTAAGAGCGCCGGCGCAGAAGTTACCGAAGCCATTGTGTATCATACTGGCGGGATCGGCCCGACTGAGGCGGGAGTACTCGAAGCGGTTCGCGAGGCGCGCGTGGATGTTGTATCGTTCTTCAGTCCGTCGGCTGTGGAGAATCTTCGCGCGGAACTCGGCGCGGAAGTTGTGTCGCGGCTGGGTGCGCGAGCGGCGCTGGCCGCGGTGGGCCCAGTGACGGCGGCAGCTCTGCGGAAAGCCGGATTGCCCGTTGCGATCGAGGCTTCGGAGGCTACAGCCGAATCGATGGTCACGGCGATCGTGAAGCATTTTTCATCGCCTACGGTGTCCCAAGCGAGGTCGTCATGAGTTTTCCAGTTACTCGCCCGCGCCGCCTGCGGCGCAGTGAAGCTATCCGGTCTCTGGCGCGCGAGACGCGCCTTTCGACGCACGGCTTCATTTATCCGATGTTCGTTTGCCCCGGGCAAGGTGTGCGAAATCCAATCGGTTCGATGCCTGGCGTGGCGCAGCAGTCGGTCGACAAGTTTCTCGAGGAGTGCCGCGAGGTCGAGCAGCTCGGGATTCCCGGAATTATTCTGTTCGGCATACCGGATAAGAAGGACGCGCGCGGCAGCGAGGCCTACGCCGCCGACGGAGTAGTCCAGCGTGCGATCGAAGCGGTGCGCCGCGCCAAGCTGAACCTTCTGGTGATGACCGATGTGTGTTTGTGCGAATACACGGATCATGGGCACTGCGGCATCGTTGAAAATGGGGAAGTCAAAAACGATCCGACGCTGGAATTGCTCGCCGCGGAATCCTTATCCCATTCTCGCGCTGGGGCGGACATTATCGCGCCTTCGGACATGATGGATGGGAGAGTCGGCGCGATTCGCAAGGCGCTCGACGGCGCGGGGTTTGAAGACATCGCCATCATGAGTTATGCGGCGAAATACTGCTCGGGATTCTATGGGCCGTTCCGTGAGGCGGCGGAGTCGGCGCCGCAATTCGGCGACCGGCGCGGCTACCAGATGGATCCTGCCAACGCGCGCGAGGCAATTCGCGAAGTCGAATTGGATCTTGCCGAGGGCGCCGACATGATTATGGTGAAGCCGGCGCTCGCGTACCTCGACATCATTCATCGTGTCCGCGAAACGTTTGACGTTCCGGTAGGCGCATACAACGTGAGCGGAGAATTTGCGATGGTGAAAGCGGCCGCCGCAAACGGCTGGATCGATGAAAAGCGAATCGTGCTCGAGATTTTGACTGGCATTCAACGCGCCGGCGCGAGCATCGTGCTGACCTATCATGCCAAAGACGTCGCGCGTTGGCTAAAAGCCTGTTGAAATCGAAATTCCGGATTGCAATCACCTATGAGCGCACCGAAACAGGTCAAGAAGGAACGCCCCCGCTCTGAACAAATCTTTCGCCGTGCGACGGAAATCCTCGTCGGCGGAGTGAATAGTCCCGTGCGCGCGTTTCGCGCCGTGGGCGGCGATCCCATTATCGTCGATCGTGCGGCAGGCGCGCGAATGTGGGACGCCGATGGAAATGAATACATCGATTATGTGTGTTCCTGGGGCGCGCTGATTCTCGGCCACGCGCATCCGAAGGTCGTCGAGGCCATCGCGGCACAGGCGCGCCGGGGCACGAGTTATGGCATGCCCACCGAACTCGAAGTCGAACTCGCCACACGCATCAGGGCCGCTGTTCCGTCGTGTGAGAAAATAAGGTTCGTCAGTTCCGGCACAGAGGCGACGATGAGCGCGGTTCGCCTGGCTCGGGCCGCGACGGGCCGCGACCTCATCATCAAATTTGAAGGCTGCTATCACGGCCACTCCGATAGCTTTCTGTCCGAGGCTGGGTCAGGCCTTGCGACGCTCGGAATCGCCGCGTGTCCCGGTGTGCCGCAGGCACTCGCAGCGCTGACGCTCAACGCTCCTTACAACGATGCTACGGCGGTGGAGAAGCTTTTCGACCAGCATCGGGACCAGATCGCCGCTGTAATCGTCGAACCTATCGCGGCGAATATGGGCGTCGTTCCGCCGATGCCCGGATTCCTGAAGAGCCTTCGCGATTTGACAAGCCGGCACGGGGCGTTGCTGATTTTCGATGAAGTCATCACCGGGTTTCGGGTTTGTTATGGCGGCGCACAAACCGCATTCGGCATTATCCCGGATCTCACCACGCTAGGGAAAATCATCGGTGGGGGCCTGCCGGTTGCAGCGTATGGAGGCCGGCGCGATCTAATGGACCGCGTTGCGCCGCTCGGCCCGGTGTACCAGGCTGGAACGCTATCCGGGAATCCGCTCGCAATGAGCGCGGGAATCGCCACGCTAGAATTGCTTGCTGTGCCCGGATTTTACGAATCGCTTGATGCGCGCGCGAAGCGGCTTGACGACGGAATCACCGCAGCGCTGCGGAAGGCGGATGCGCCCGCCACGGCGGCGCGCGTGGGGTCGCTACTCACGCTCTTCTTCACAGGCGAACCCGTACGAGACTATGCCGGCGCGAAACAATGCGATACCAGGAGCTTTGCTACGTTGTTCCGAGCGATGCTCGACCGCGGCGTCTTTCTCGCTCCTTCGCAGTTTGAAGCGCTCTTTGTTTCCTCGGCGCATTCCAACGCGGACATTGATCGGACGATTGAGGCGTTTCGCGAGGCCCTGACGAGCGCAATGGAATCATCGTAGCGACGTTCTTAGTGCGAAACGGGATTACGATTCAACGACCGCCATTATTTTGGGGGTGAAGAGCCGTGCCGGATGAACTCAGTGAATTGCAGGAAAATGCGGAACATGGGCGCGAGAATCCTTCTCTCGCGCCCATTTCGGTGACCATGGCCATTCTCGCGGTGTGTGTAGCGGTGGTTTCCCTGCTCGGGCACCGCGCGCACACCGAAGAGATTGTGGCGCAGGCCCGTGCGAGTGACCAATGGTCCTACTACCAGGCGAAAAACATCCGCCGGCACAATTATGAGATGGGAGTGGACCTGCTCTCGCTCGTGGAATTCAAGGACAAGGCGCAAGCCGATAAGGTCCGCGAAAAATATCAAAAGGAAGCGGAGCGCTATACCAAGGAGCAGGCGGAAATTGAGGAGCAAGCGAAGGACCTCGAGAAGGAGTCCGCTCTCAGTCAACGTAAGGCGGACCGTTTCGACCTCGGCGAGGTGTTTCTCGAGATCGCATTGGTGGTATCATCGCTAGCATTACTGTCACGTAAACTTCTGTTTTGGTATATTGGAATTGTTTCCGCGCTCGCCGGTCTCGGTGTGGCCGCCACCGGGTTTCTGATGCACTGAAAAAGACCGCTGCCGGTGTGCGCCGTTAGGCGGTTGTAGCACCCGTCTTCAGATGGGCATCCGCTCGAATCGACGATGTCGGCCTGAAGGCCGATGCTACAAAACCATTCACGCTGTAGGCGGCGCCTCCCGCAAGCGAATCTGGGCGAGTTCTCGCGACAATTGGTCGAGCCGTTTGAGAATTTCCTGGTGGCGCGTTTCATCCGGAGCGGGCTTTTTCGCAGTGAAAGAAATCGTGCCGCTCGGTTCGAGCACGGCGCTTTCAACTTCTCCGAGGTCTCCAAATCCTTGTTTGTGAGCCGCGGCTTCGAGTTCCTGCCGCGTCAGCACTTCCTGCGTCAGCCTGTGCTCCAGGACTTTTCCGTTCTCAATCAGCGGGCACGACTCACCCTCGACGAACCGGTCAAGCTTTTCATGGCGGTATAGAAATCGCACGACGAGGTAATTGACCAGCAGCAACGTCGAAGCGCCGATGATGCCGCCGGTAATGCTGTTGTCTTCGCCAATGATGGCATTCTGCACTGTGTTCGAGAGCGTCAGGAGTACAACCAGGTCAAATGGATTGAGCTGCGCGAGTTCGCGCTTGCCCGCCAAGCGCAGCCCGATCACCAAGAAGAAATAAACGGCCATCGGCCGCAAAATTTTCTCGGCGATAGGAAGGGACAGGACAAACATATCGGTCCAGATTTTGGAGTGCATCACACTTCTCCTTGCAGAAACGAATAGGGCGCGTCAAACGCAATAGGAGCTTTCACGTTCACCGACCCGGAAGCGCCTCGCGCGAGATTAGCATGCGTCCCGGTTCCACGGAATAGAGCGCGCCAGACCGATTACGGTGCTTGACGCGTTCATGCGGCTCTTGTATAGTTTCTTTCGCTATGTTGCTTTCCGCGAGACATCACGGTCACCATTCACATCACGGCGCACGACCGTGTCCGCGGAGGCTTGAGTAGCGCACTTAGATTCGCACTCATCGGCCCGCTGGCGCGGTAAGCGCCAGCGGGTTTTTTATTTTGGCCCCAAAGGGGCCAGGATCCTGGAGGAAGGATGGATCTAGACTTCACGAAATTGGGCGGATTGCTCCCCGCCATCATTCAAGATGCGCAATCGGGTGAGGTCCTTATGCTGGGCTTCATGAATCAGGAAGCTTTTGCCGCGACACAATCGAGCGGTGAAGTGACGTTTTTCAGCCGCTCGCGCAACAAACTCTGGCGCAAGGGTGAACAGAGCGGCCATGTGCTTCGCGTCCGCGAAATGCGCGTGGACTGTGACGTGGACGCGCTGCTGATTCGCGTCGAAGCGGTCGGACCGGGTGTTTGCCACGAGGGATATCGTTCCTGTTTTTTCAGGCGACTTGCCGACGGTGGAGTGGCTGAGGTCGTTGACGAGCGGACGTTCGATCCGAATGCCGTGTATGGACGGGTGCGGGCTCCGCTTGGAGCCCGCCGGAAAAAGGACGCGCGCTGATGAGCACACTTCGGCTCGGCATCCCGAAAGGAAGTCTGCAGGACGCTACCGTGCAGCTTTTTGCCAAGGCCGGCTGGCGCATCTCGGTCAGCACGCGCAGCTATTTTCCGGGGATCGATGATCCGGAAATTGAATGCATGCTGGTCCGGGCGCAGGAAATGGCGCGCTACGTCGAAACGGGCGCGCTCGACGCGGGGATTACGGGGCGCGACTGGGTCTTGGAAACCGGCGCCGACGTCGCCGAAATCGGCGAGCTGTTGTATTCCAAGCAGAGTCTCTCGCCCGTGCGCTGGGTTCTCGCTGTGCCGGAGGACGGGCCGATCCAGTCCGTGAAGGACTTGGCAGGGAAGGTCATCGCCACCGAAGTCGTGAATCTGACGAAGAAATATCTTGAGCGGCACGGCGTCAGCGCGCGCGTCGAGTTTTCCTGGGGCGCGACCGAAGTGAAAGTGCCGCAACTCGCGGATGCCATTGTGGAAGTGACGGAGACTGGTTCGTCCTTGCGCGCCAACCGGCTGCGCATCGTCGATACCGTGCTCGAATCCCGCACCGTGTTCATCGCCAATCGCGCCTCTTTCGCTGATTCCTGGAAGCGCGAGAAGATTTCCAATCTCGTCCTTCTGCTGACCGGAGCTATCGCCGCATACACCAAGGTTGGCATCATGCTCAACGTTCGCAAGGAACATCTCGCCGCGGTGCTGGGTGTGCTTCCGGCGCTGAAGAATCCGACTGTATCCATGTTGAGCGATCCGGAGTGGATTGCCGTGAATACGATTGTGGACGAAAACATCGTGCGCACGATTATTCCGCGCTTGAAAGCGGCCGGCGCGCAAGGGATCGTCGAATATCCGCTTAACAAAATTGTGCTCTGAGGTCTGATGAAGCTCCGAGGTCTGATCAAACGTTGATGCGTATCCTCAAACTCACCGATGCGGTTGCCGCGAGATTCCTCGCCCGGCGAAGCTCGCACGATGCGGCTGCCGAGCAAGTGGCGTCGCGCATTCTCGCCGACGTCCGGCGCAACGGCGATGCGGCGCTGTTTCGCTGGGCGCGGCGGCTCGATGGATTTCGCCTGACGCGTGGCACGATCTGGATCAGCCGCGCGGAGATACGGGCGGCGCGCCGCGATGTCTCTCCCGATCTCGTCCGCGCCATTGAGCACGCCGCGCGA
>Ga0209526_10002283_pt1 | contig 12889 bp, 12 predicted proteins | sample JacPinW_OM2H0_M1_FD_188566 | JGI IMG/M metagenome (GOLD analysis project Ga0209526, IMG submission 188566) | Forest soil microbial communities from Algoma, Ontario, Canada - Jack Pine, Ontario site 1_JW_OM2H0_M1 (SPAdes) (version 2) | ecosystem: Environmental > Terrestrial > Soil > Boreal... | reverse complement strand
CCTCGAATTCTACGACGGCAGGGTGGGGGTCGTGGCCGGCGTCACGCCACGCCGACCGCGGCGCCCGGCGGTCCCTCCCGGACAGGGCAGCTTGTTTTAAGCAGCCAGTCCGGCCTCCTCGTTGAGCGCTGAATTCTCAACTGCTAGGTTCTAATAGGTTAACGCCGGGAGGAGACGGATGGACAACGACATGACGCGGCGCGTCCTCGCCGAGTTCTTTGGTACGCTCTGGCTGGTGCTGGGCGGCTGCGGTGCCGCCGTCTTGGCCGCGGGCTTTCCAGGCCTCGGGATCGGCTTTTTAGGCGTCGCCTTCGCGTTCGGCTTGACCGTGCTGACCATGGCCTATGCCGTCGGCCATATTTCGGGAGGGCACTTCAATCCGGCGGTCACGATCGGGTTGTGGAGCGCCGGGCGCTGCGCCAACAAGCACGTCATTCCGTACATCGTCGCCCAGGTGATCGGCGCGATCGTCGCCGCCTTCATATTGTGGCTGATTGCGTCGGGCAAGCCCGGCTGGGTTATGGGCGGCTTTGCCGCCAACGGTTATGGCGATCTCAGCCCCGGCAAATACGGCCTCGGCAGCTGCTTCATAGATGAGGTGGTGCTGACTTTCTTCTTCCTTTTTGTCATCATCGGCACGACGTCGAAGGGTGCGGCAACGGGCTTTGCCGGCATTCCGATCGGGCTCGCCCTGACCTTGATCCATCTGGTCTCGATCCCGGTCACCAACACCTCGGTCAACCCGGCGCGCAGCACCGGTCCGGCACTCTTCGCCGGCGGTGAGTATATCCTGCAGCTGTGGATGTTCTGGCTGGCGCCGATCATCGGCGCGGTGATCGCCGGGCTGCTGACGCGCTGGATGTACGAGCCGGAAGCCATTGTCGACACTATCGTGGTGGAGGAGAGAAGAGTTACCCCGTAGCGGTCGGCAGCGGCTGCTAATCCGGCCAGCGCCGATGCAGCCAGAACCATTGCTCGGGGCGGTCGCGGACCCAATCCTCCAAGATCGCGTTGACCCGCGCCATCAGGGCGGCGACATCGGCATGATGGTCGCCGCTGCGAGGCAAGGGCAACGGCGGGAAGACGGTCAGCCGGAAGTGCGCGCCGTTGAGCCGCTCCACGCGCGCTGGAAATACGTCGCACTCGAAGCGCAGCGCTAGAGACGCGAGGGCCGACGAGGTCATCGCGGGCCGTCCGAAAAATGCCACCGGGATCCCGTCGTTCATTTTCTGGTCTGCCAGCATGGTTAGATGCCCGCCACGTCGCAGCATGGCGATCGCGCGCCGGGCGGCGACCGCACCCTTCGGGATCAATTCGCCCGCGTGGCCGCGAAACCGGGTGATCATCCGGTCGACCAGCGGGTTGTCGGCGGCACGGTAGATCTGGGCGACGGAGATCCCGTACTGGACCGCGGCCAGCAGGCCGATCTCCCAATTCGCGATATGGCCGGAGAAGATGATCACCCGCCGCCCGGCGGCGACCGCCCGATCCATATGCTCAAAGCCGTACGTCTCGACCCTCCCGCCGGGCTCGAAGACCCGGATCTCGCGCAGATGCGGATATTCGGCCGCAACCCGGCCCAGGTTGTCCCACATGTCGGTGACGATTCGCTCGATCTCGATTTCCGGAGATCCGGGGAATGCCCGCCTGAGATTGCGCCGTGCGCGCTCGGAGATGGCGAGCGACGGGCCGATTCGACGCGCCAGTGCGCCGCCGAGGGCAGATGCCCGGTCGAGCGGCAGCAGGCCAAAGGTGCCGAACGATAAGGCCGCCCCCCAACCCTGCAGATGATGGACGAATGGCGCCTGGACGACCTTCGCCCGCGCCGGCGCGGCAGAATCAATCTGCTGAGACGCTGCCATCGCCACCGGCCGGAAATATCACTGGCGCCATCAGCCGAGTGATCGCGGCGGGGTCGAGCCAGCGCACCTTCACTTCCAGGACATCGATTCCCGCACGAAGCTCGGTCGGCAACCGCACGATATCCTTTCGTGTGGTGATCAGACGTGCGCCCGCATGCGCTGCGTTGCGGCGCAGCCGGTCGATTTCCGCGGCGCGGAACAGGTGATGGTCCGGGAACGCCTGCGCGTCGACCAATATGGCGCCGAGGCTGCGCAGGGTCGTGAAGAATTTCTCCGGATGTCCGATCCCGGCGAAGGCCAGAAGACGCTCGCCCGCCAGCCGCTCTCCGGCGGTGGGGACGAGTGCGGCGCGAATCACCGGCCGCCCGATGGCCGTGCAGGTCTGTTCGGCACCCGTCGCCTCCGATCCGGCGCGAAGCACGACCACTGCGTCGGCTCGGGCAATCCCGCCGCGAAGGTTCTCGCGCAGTGGACCTGCGGGCATCACGCGGCCGTTGCCAAAGCCGTATTCGGCATCGACTACGATCAGCGCGAGGGTCTTGCCGATTGCCGGATCCTGGAACCCGTCGTCGAGCATGACGGCGCTGGCCCCGGCCGTGACCGCAGCGCGGGCGCCGGCGACTCGGTCACGGGCGACCCAGCACGGCGCCTGCTCCGCAAGCATCAGCGCTTCGTCGCCGACGGCAAGGACGTCATGGCTGGTGGGATCGACCCGAATCGGTCCACGTAAATAACCGCCGTAACCACGCGTTACCACGTGGGTCGGGACGCCGCGCTCCCGGAGCCAAGCAGCCAGCGCGAGCGTAACCGGAGTCTTTCCGGCACCACCCGCGACGAGATTGCCGATGCACACGACCGGAATCGTAGAGCAATAAGAACGAGAGAGCGCTCGGCGCACATGCGCGGCAGCATCCCACGCCGCGCCGATCGGCAGCAGGAGATCGGCGAGAAGCCCGGGCGGCCTTCCCCAAAAGGCCGGGGCGGTACGCGTCAGGCGCGCAAACATTGCGGCAGATCGCCTACGCGCTCCATCGGCGCGAGCGGGTCTAGCCATGGAGCAAGCCGCACTAAGACGGCATCGAGGACGCCGTGACCAGCGGCCGCGACGCACCTGCCGGCGGCTGCACGCTCATCCCGGAGTGGCCGGTCGGCGAGCAGCCTCGATACTGCGGCCGCGAGCGTGTTGCCATCCAAGACGGTCTCCGACGCACCGGCGGCTGCGAGATCGCCTGCCATTCCAGCGCAATTGCTGATATGGGGCCCGTGTAACACGGCGCAGTCCAGTCGGGCGGCCTCGAACGGGTTGTGGCCGCCCTTGGCAACCAGCGATCCGCCGATGAAGGCGATCCCGGCAAGACTGTAGAAGAGCCCGAGTTCGCCCATCGTGTCGGCAAGATAGAAATCGGTCTCGCGGGTGACCGGCTCACCACGCGCCCTTCGGGCCGTGCGCAGGCCGCGGGCAGCCAACATCGCCTCGATATTGTCGCCGCGTGCCGCGTGACGCGGCGCAATGATCGTCAGGAGACCTGGATGACCGGCAACAAGTTGCCTATGAACGCCAGCGACGATTTCCTCCTCGCCGGCATGGGTGCTGGCAGCAACCCACAGCGGGCGCGGCCCAACTTGATGACGCAGCTGCTTGAGCTGCAAGAGATCGACCGGCAAGGCTGCGGCCGCGGCTTTGACGTCGCCGATCATGGCAATTTCTCGGACCCCAAGTCGACGGAGGCGCTCGGCCTGAACCTCGTCTTGAGCGAAGCACGTCGCGAAGGCGCCGAGCAAGGGGCTGACGAGGCCCACTCCCCACCGCCAGCGCGCGTAGGAAGCCGCGGAAAGGCGGCCGTTGATCAGTACCATCGGGATGCCGCGGGCATGCGTCGCCAGCACGAGGTTGGGCCACAGCTCCGATTCGACCCAGAGCGCAAGATCGGGACGCCAATGATCAAGAAAACGTGCGATCCAGCGCGGCAGATCGACCGGGACGTACTGATGTCGCGCCCGGGCCGGGAGCCGCTTGTCCAGGAGAGTGGCCGAAGCGACGGTTCCAGTCGTGACGAGAATTTCTAGTGTCGGCCGCTCCTCGAGCAACCGCTCGATCAGCGCCAGCATTGCCGTTGCCTCCCCGACGCTCGCGGCATGAATCCATACGAGTGGTCCGAGCGGCCGGGCTATGCTCGGGATTCCTCGGCGCTCTTGAAAGCGGAGGGTGTCTTCCTTGCCCTGCTTTCGCCGCCGTCGCAGCCAGACTGCCACGAGCGGCGCCAGAGGCTGGGTCAGTCCGCGATAGAGGAGGGGCAGCATCAACCGCCTGCCACTTGCTCCGCCGCGGCGGCCGGATCGGCGATGGGCGAAACCAAAGTTTCGTGGCCGAAACGGCGGTCGGCCTCGCGGACCATTTCGACCATGCGCGTTTCGACGAGGTGTCGGGCGCGCTCGAGCCCGGCCTCATCAAGCTCTTTGGCGATCTCGATCGGCTCGCCCCACAGGTACACGCCGTGTCCGAACGGCAAGGCAAGGTGGAAGCGGTCCCAGGTCGCGAGCACGCGTCTTCGGCTCGTCGCATAGGTCAGCGGCACGATCGGCACCCGAGCGAGCCGGGCGATGTTGACGGTGCCGACACTCACGGTCATCGCCGGGCCGCGCGGGCCATCGGGCGTGATGCCGACGCACCCTCCCTCTTTCAGTCGTTTCAACATGGCGCGCAACGCCGATGATCCGCCGCGGCTGGTGGACCCAGCTATCGTGTCGATGCCAAAATAGGTCATAGCTCCGGCGATGATCCTCCCGTCGCGATGAGCCGAGATTAGCATGTGGAAAGACGTCAATTGATGCCACGCGGGAGGCATCATCAACAATCGGCCGTGCCAGAAGGCGACGATGAATGTCCGACCTTCGCCGGTGAGCCGGCGCGGCCAGTCGCCCCCCTCGACGCTCCAGCGGTTAGTCAGGTAGACGAACCGAATGTAGCAATGGGTGGCCCAGCACGCGATCCGCCGGACCAGCTCGCCACGAAGAAAACGCCGCCAGCCGTCGGGCTTGGTGAATTTCAATGTCACGCCGTTACAGGAGCGGCGGCCGTGGTCAGGCCGCGCTGATCAGCGAACTGCATCGCGTGGAGTCGGGAATACAGCCCGCCGGCTCCAAGCAGCTCCTCGTGACCGCCAATTTCGACGATGTGCCCGCGATCGACGACGCATATCAGGTCGGCGCCCTGGACGGTCGACAGCCGATGCGCGATCACCAAGGTTGTGCGCCCGCGCATCAGTGCCCGCAGAGCCGCCTGCACTTGCCGTTCCGATTCGCTATCAAGGGCCGAGGTGGCCTCGTCAAGCAGCAGGATCGGCGCGTCCTTTAGCATCGCCCGCGCTATCGCGATACGCTGACGTTGCCCGCCTGAGAGACGCACGCCATGCTCGCCGACCAGCGTGTCGTAGCCCTCCGGAAGCTCATCGATGAACCCACTGGCGCCCGCCGCCTGCGCTGCTGCCTCGATCTCGGCTTCCGAGGCGCCGAACCGGCCGTAGGCGATATTGGCCCGCACTGTGTCATCAAACAGGCTGACCTCCTGAGCGACGAGGGCGATGGCGCCGCGCAGCGACGCGAGCGTCACCGAGCGAATGTCCTGCCCATCGATCGCGATGCTCCCCTCACTAACATCGAAAAACCGCGGGATCAGGTTGAGGATCGTCGATTTGCCCGCCCCCGAAGGGCCGACGAGGGCAACCGTGCGGCCCGCTGGAACCGTTAGCGAGACATCGTCGAGCGCCACAGCACCGGACGCGTAGCCAAAAGAGATCGAATCGAAGCGAATCTCCCCGCCGGTGATCCGCAGCGGCTTGGCTCCGGGCCGGTCTTGGATCGTCGGTTCGATGTCGACCACCTCGAAGACCCGCTCGGCGGCGGCGAGACCCTCTTGCAGCGACGCGTTTAGATTAGCGAGGTTCTTCAGCGGCTGATAGGCGAGCAGCAGCGCCGTGATGAACGAGAAGAGCGCGCCAGGGGTGCGAGCCCCGACGATGACCTGATGACCGCCGTAGAGGATGACGGCAGCGATTGCGGCGCCACCGAGCGCCTCCATCATCGGCGAAGCCCGCGAGCGCGTCCGGCCGGCGCGTACTATCAACGCAAACAGGCGCTCGAAGAGGCCGGCAGCGCGGCGTTCCTCGTAAGCTTCCATGCCGTAGGCTTTGACGTGGCGAGCGCCCTGAAAGGTCTGGTTCAACAATGTCGTCAGCTGGCCGATCTCGGCCTGGGTGTTGGCGGCGACCCGGCGGATGCGGCGGCCGATGCCGACGATAGGATGGATTGCCAGCGGAAAGACGAAGAAAGAGACAAGGCCAAGAAGCCAGTCCTGGTAGAACATCACCGCGACGAGGAAGGCGACCGTAACCGCGTCCTTGCCCATGCCACCGAGGACGTTTGCCGCGGCGCCGCGCAAAAGGACCGCATCGCTGGTAAAGCGGGCAATCAGGGTGCCGGTCGGATGGGCGTGGAAATAGGCGAGATCGGCGCGCATCAGCCGCGCGAACAGAGCCTTCTGCACATCGGCGATGATCCGCTGGCCGACCCGGATCATCTGCACGGCACTGCCATAATCGCAAAGCCCCTTGGCGACGGCGAGGGTGAGGGCTAAGCCGGCGAGCAGCCATAACAGCGATCCGTCGCGCCCAACGAAGATGCGATCGAGCACCGGCTGCATCAGCCAGGCGCGCAGCGCTGTGCTCGCGGCTGCCAGTCCCATCAGTAGAGCGGCCAGAGCGATGCGTCTGGCGTGCGGACGCATGAACTCGCGGACCAAACGCACGACCAGCGTGACGGAATGCGCCTGCTCGTCCAGGATCGCCGGGTATCTTCGCATGGGTTCCCCGCCGGCAGTGTTAGAGGCGGGCGCCCTGCTTGGCAAGGCTGCCGGCTTATATCGGCGGCATCATGCTGAAACCCCCGATGCCGATACCCACCCGACTTATGCGGGGCAGGATACGAGATGATTATCCGACATCAAGATGGGGTCTCGGCCTGATCGCGTACTGCCGGGTGCCTGTTGAGCGAACTCCACGGGGTCGGTTCACATGCACGAGCCCTTGGGGCGGTCAGCGGGCGATGCTCGATCGGTGGGGGATCGATCCCTCCGGTCAAGCCATGACCCGCGTTCTGACCTCCGTGCCCCGTCCGAGCGCATCCAGCAACATGGCAAGACCATCGCTCAGAGAAGTTTGGGCTGTAAAGCCAAGTCGTTCGGTCGCGCGCCGCGGGTCCCCGACCGAGATCCACACCTCGCCGCAGCGCGCCGGCCGACGATGCACCACGAGCTGCGATCGACACAGCTCCGCCATGGTCTGCGCGAGACCACGAACGGTCGTCGCTTTGCCGGTGCAGACATTGAACACCAAAGCCTTGGTGGTCGGCGCTTGCATCGCCTGGCGCAGCGCACGGATTGCATCCGCGATATTGGTGAAATCGCGGGCCTGTTCGCCATCACCGAAAATCTCGACAGGTTCGCCGCGGAGCAGCCGCTCGGCAAAAATGGAGATCACGCCGGAATACGGGGAAAGTGGATCCTGGCGCGGCCCGTAAAGGTTAAAGAAACGTAGCCCGACAGTCGGGACACCGTGTATGGCGCCGGCGATGCGAGCGTGGAGCTCGCAGGCGTGCTTGTCGGCGCCGTACGCGCTCATCGGCGCCACCGGACTTTCTTCGTCGACCGGTACGTTCCCGCAATTCCCGTACACTGCGGCGGTCGAGGCGTAGACGACAGGAACCTCCCGCCGGCGACGCGCCGGCCGTGCCTGATCGAACACGTTGATCGTTCCGGTAAGATTAACTTTGTGTGTCCGCAACCATTCGCGATGAGAACGCCCGACAGAAGCGATCGCCGCCAAATGAAAACAGCCGTCGACGCCTTCGAATGCTCGATCGACCGCCTCCGGATCGGTCACATCAGCTTCGGTGAACTGGGCTTGCCGCGGCAAGTTCTCGCGATGCCCGCTTGAGAGGTCGTCAAGAACCCGGACTGCGTGACCTTCGTTTAGCAACGTCTCGACCAAGTGCGAGCCGATGAACCCGGCCCCGCCAGTTACGAGAAAACGAGCCATCCGATATCCCTGAAGCAGTTTACGAGAGCAATATTTGGCGCCGTCCGTCGCAGCCGGCCCGCTTACTCCTGACGGCGCCGATTGCTAAGCTTGCCGGTGAGCCCGAAAACATCGCCGACGCCTCCGGGTCCCGGCGGGAATCTTCTCATGTGCGTTTGTGTGCAGAGAAAACAGAGAATCCCCCACTTGGCAGCGCTGCGACCTCGACAGGTCACGCATACCGCCGTTTCAGCCTTGTGGGAAGCAAAATCAACGTTAACTGAATGAAAACCACTCTATGTGTTCAGAGTCCGGTATATAAGTTTACGTTTTGTTAATATCCGTTACAATCGGTAATCTCGGAGATTAGATGAATAGCTGGCTTGGCCAAATCTCGGCGCTCCGCGGGACAGTCGCGGTGAAAATCGAGATGCCCCTGGTGCTGGCGCGATCGCGGCGGTGGTGTATCTAGTGCAAGCGCATGGCGCCGATTGCGGAGGGGCGACGAGCGGGACTTGTCGGGCTGAGCAGGGTCTGTGATCCTTATTGTGTTGGGTAGATTGCGTCGGCGAGACACCTGAAATGCAAAGAGGACATTTTCGCAGGGTGTTACTCCCATTCCTGAGTCTTTCCACCCAATTCCTTGTTCTCGCGCCGGCAGCTGGTGAGCAGACATTCAGATCGGACGAATGGATCACGGAGTGCAGTAATGGCACTTCCGATTGCTCGATTACAGTGCCTTTTTGGCAGACGCAGGGCGACCGCGGTGGTTCGTTCGCACTGGTTGTCATGCTCCAAACTGGTAACATTGGAATTGTCGGCAAGCCCCTTCCGATCAAGGCGGTGCTGCGCATCGACAAAAACCCTCCTATTGAGTGCAGAGAGACGCCTTACTGCATTTTTCCCAGCGCTCAGGCCATCGCGGCCGTGAGGCAACTCAAGGTCGGGTCGCTCATTTTGATCGATGTATTTACTGCGAAAGGAACATTCAGCTTCAGTTTGACAGCGAAAGGGTATCGGGCCGGAATTGCAAAAATCCAGGCCTGGGGGTATCGCCTTCCAATCGATTAGCGCTTAGCGCACTGCGCTTCTCATCTCCGCGGAACCAGCCACAGCTTTCGGTCGCTCGCCACGGCAGCTCAATATTATCGCTCGTGGAGGACACCTTTTTGACATCGTCGCGGACAGCCCATTGACGATGACGTGGTTAATCTGATGGACCGGGGCGAGCTGAGGAGAAAAGAGGGCGATGCACCCCAAGAACTTTTACGAGCCTGCTTGTTTTGGCTGACCAGCCGAGCGACCAGGAACGGCCGCTTCCATTCGACCGGTCACCGCAGGAGGCGACCTTTCAGCTGACGAGACGGGCGTCACTTATCGTCGTGCTCGCGCTGTCGCTGGGGCTATGGGCTGTGATTTGGGCGGCCGTGGCAGCGTTCGCCTCGGCTGCACTGGGGTAACGGGCACCTCGCAAGGTCGCTTGGTTTGCATTACCTGTCGCGGCTGCGGTCCGCCGACGCTGCCGCGGTTTGAACCCTCGATCGGAGCCACGCATGGAAGCGGGCGCCGACCACCTCCGCTCTAATCGGCTGACAGCTTCTCTGCGATCCGGCCGCTCGCAAGCCCGTCGCCATAGGGGTTTTCGATACGGCTCATCCGCCCGTACTCCCGCGGATCGTCGAGCAGCGCGGTCATTTCGTCGAACAGGAGGCGCTCGTCGGTGCCGACCAGCTTGGCTAAGCCGAGTTCCATCGCTTCCGGCCGCTCGGTCGTGTCGCGGGTGACGAGCACCGGCTTGCCGAAGGATGGGGCTTCCTCCTGGATCCCGCCAGAATCGGTTACGACAAAATGACATTTCCTCAACAAGTAGACGAGTTCGGGATAATCGACTGGCTCAACGATACGGATATTTTCGTGCAGGCGAAGCGGCTCGATCGCCCGCCGCACATTAGGGTTTGGGTGGACCGGAAAGACTATGGCGACGTCCCTTCGCCCGGCGATCCGCGCGATTGCACTGCAAATGCGGGTCAACCCGCCGTCGAAGCTTTCGCGGCGGTGACCTGTCATCAGGATCAATCGTCTGTCCCTGCCATGCCCGGCCAATATCTCTTCACCGCGTGACCTCAGCGCCGCCCGCTCGTCGAGCAGAGCGGACACCCAGAGCAAGGCGTCGATCCCGGTGTTGCCTGTGACCACGACCCGTTCGTCGCCGATCCCTTCGCGTAGCAGATTGTCACGCGCCCTGGCTGTGGGGGCAAAGTGTAGATCGGCGAGATGGCTGACGAGGCGGCGATTCACCTCCTCCGGCCACGGGGCGTAAATATTGTCGGTACGGAGGCCAGCCTCGACGTGAGCCACCGGAATTTTGTGGTAGAAGGCGGCCAAGGCGCCGGCGAAGGTCGTGGTCGTGTCGCCCTGTACGATGACCCGCTCGGGCCGAAAAGCGTCGAGGACATGTCCGACCCCGGACAGCGCCGCCCCAGTCAGATAAGCCAAATCCTGATCCGGGCGCATGATCGCAAGATTCCAATCAGGGCGTAGATCGAACAAGTCAAGGACTTGGGTAAGCAGTTCACGGTGCTGGCCGGTGACGCAAACTTTGCAATGGAAATTAGGTCGAGCGGACAATTCCCTGACCACCGGCGCAAGCTTGATCGCTTCCGGCCGCGTCCCGAAAACAAAAAGAAGCTTCATTCCGAGCGCCCCATCTTGGTTCGGCCACGGGCGAGGTCCACAGTCTTTCCGGTCTCCCGACTTCCTAGTCGCGAGGGCCTACCCAGATGCGTGGGTCAGACCGGTTACGTCGATGACGACGCGACCCAGCCACTCTTCGCGTGGAATTTTCCGGAATCGGGAATGAGCCACCAGCAGGGCAACGATGTCGGCGTGCCGGACGGCCTCCAGGGTGTCGCAGAGCGAGACGTTCGAGAGCGCCGCGAATCCGTCGGGCAGCGCTGTTAAATTCGGATCGGCGATCAGGATCTGCTCCCGGCCGGCCCGTGCCAGTTCCATGGCGATCTCGATCGCCGGACTCTCTCGAAGGTCGTCGACATCGGGTTTGTAGGTTAGCCCGAGACAGGCAATGACCGGCCGTTTGAACCGTTCTGCGCGTTCACGGATCTGCGCTACGACAAATTTCGGTTTGGCATCGTTGACCTCACGAGCGGTACGGATCAGGCGCGCGCGTTCCGGCGCGGAGGCGACGATGAACCACGGATCGACGGGGATGCAGTGCCCGCCCACACCCGGTCCGGGCTGAAGGATCCCGACCCGGGGGTGGCGGTTGGCGAGTTCGATGACCCCCCAAACATTGAGGCCGAGCTGGTCGCAGATCAGCGACAACTCGTTGGCAAACGCGATGTTGACGTCGCGAAACGCATTCTCCGCCAGCTTGACCAGCTCGGCTGTCGGCGCATCCGTGCGAAACAGTTTCCCCTGCAAGAAGATGCGGTAGAGCGCCTCTGCGTGCTCGGCACAGGCTTCGGTCATACCGCCGATGATCCGGTCATTCTCGATCAGCTCGCGGACCATGCGGCCCGGCAGCACCCGCTCCGGGCAATGGGCGACATGCACATCGAGCGGTTCAGAATGGCGTTCCGAGGGGAAGCAAAGATCGGGCCGCAGCCGGGCGAGTTGGCGGGCGAGTCTCTCGGTCGTGCCGACCGGTGAGGTCGACTCCAGGATCACCACGTTGCCCGAGACGAGGGCTGGCGCGATCGCATCTGCGGCCGCATCGATGTAGTCGAGATTAGGTGATCGGTCAGCGTTGAACGGGGTTGGAACGGTGATCACAAACGCGTCGGCGGGTTCCGGCTGGGAGGTGGCGCGCAGCTTGCCCAAAGTCGTCGCCGCGCGCAGCAGCATGTCGAGATCGGGCTCGGAGAAATAGGGCTGGCCGGCATTGACGGCTTTTACCACTAGTGGATTGATGTCGACTCCGATCACCTCGATGCCGCGGCTGGCCAAGGTTGCGGCCGTCGGCAAGCCGATATATCCCAGGCCGACGACGCACACCGTCCTGATCGGGTAGTCCATCGATCGACGCGCCCTGAAAAGTAATCCGTTACTGGTACCGGAGTATCGCACCTGGCGATCTACAGCGGTATCAATAGGGGAAAAAGATCATCGCGGCAAGTGCGTGGCTGTTCCTATTGCGGTTGTAGCGGTGTACCGCGAACTGATTAAGAATTCTTGGCCCAAGTCAGCGAAAAAAATGCGGCGCGGGCGTGGCGGTCGGAGAAGAATTGTTCGTTGGTGACGACAGCGTGCCGAACAATCCTTGGCTGCCGCTGATCGACGACCGCGGTGCACTTCAGACCGGCGCCAAGGCCGCTGAGGTTTGCTTGGCGCTGTTCGAGCGCAACGGTTGGGGCGGCTCTTGGCGCAACGGCATCTACGCGCATCATCACTACCACAACGCCACCCACGAGGTGCTCGGACCGCTGAGGGGGCGCCGAACACAGCTGAAGCCACCTCCGGCATCGGCTAGTGCTTTCATTGGAGGCAGCGCCCGGTGTAAACGACGTCGCCGCCGTTGCCGAACAATCCGACCCAGGGCTGCGCGAAGCGGCGCGTTTCGATGACGTAGCCGGCGCTACACATCGCGTTGGCGTCGAGCTCCTCGGCGAGCCAATCGCGGCGGATGCGCTCCGCCTCACCATCGTCGTTGGCTGTCATCACGGTATTTGTCTCAACGCCAAAGGTGAAGGTCGCGGGCGTATCCGCGGCAAAACTCTCGACGCGAACCCTGTCGTTGTCGATGATGCAGCCAGCGAGGGAGAGGAGACCGGCTAGAACTAGCGCGCGCATTGGTCGAATTTCCTGATCGGCTTCGGGCTCTTCATCTCTCTTTCCCCGCTCCGAAGCAAGCGATCTGCGAGCGAATATCCGCCGCGGCGTTACGCCTGCGCCCGGACGAACTGGGCAAGTGGTTCTTGGGCCGTGCCGCCGGCATCG
>Ga0209526_10002282_pt1 | contig 12891 bp, 10 predicted proteins | sample JacPinW_OM2H0_M1_FD_188566 | JGI IMG/M metagenome (GOLD analysis project Ga0209526, IMG submission 188566) | Forest soil microbial communities from Algoma, Ontario, Canada - Jack Pine, Ontario site 1_JW_OM2H0_M1 (SPAdes) (version 2) | ecosystem: Environmental > Terrestrial > Soil > Boreal... | reverse complement strand
GAAGGAGGTTTACGCCGATGTTTGCCGTCTATGCCACGCACGCCGCCCCCGACGACCCGCTCTCGGCGCTGAAGATCGGTGAGCGCCCTGAGCCCGAAGTGCCCGCGGGGTGGGTCCGCGTGAGAATCAGCCACGCCAGCCTGAACCGCCACGACCTGTTCACCCTGCGCGGGATGAGCGGGCATCCCGAGGGGATCGTCTATCCGATCATTCTGGGCAACGACGCCGCCGGGACACTGGAGGACGGCACGCCGGTCGTCATCTACCCGCTGATGGGAAGCGACGACTGGCGCGGCGACGAGACTCTCGATCCGGGGTGGCACATCCCCAGCGAATTCGTCCACGGCACGTTCGCGGACTACGCCGTCGTGCCGAGGCGAAACGCGCTCCCGCTGACCGGGAGCCTGTCGCCGCTGCACGCCTCCGTCCTCGGCACGGCCTGGCTCACCGCCTACCGCGCGCTCTTTACCAAGTCGGGACTTCGGGCCGGTGAGACGGTACTCATCCAAGGCGCGACGGGCGGCATGGCGACCGCCCTCATCCAACTCGGTCGGGCCGCCGGCTTCGAAGTCTGGGCAACCAGCCGTTCGGCGGAAGGTCGAGCGCAGGCTGAATCGCTCGGTGCCCACCGGAGCTTTCCTGCCAAGGAACCTCTGCCCAGGAAGGTGCCGGCCGTCATCGACAACATCGGGGCGGACACCGCGGGTTACGATTTCGAGAAGTTTCGTATGGACCGGCGCGCACGGCAGCTCGTTGAACGCAACCTCGAGATTCTCTCCGAAGCCAGCCGTCGTCTTCCCGATGAGTTGAAGGAACACGAGGCAGCTATTCCGTGGAAAGCGATTGCCGGCATCGGCAACGTTCTCCGTCACGATTATCATGAGACTTATCCGACAGTTCTCTGGGATACCTGCAAGAAGGATTTGGAACCGCTCAAGCAGGCCGCCGAGCGCATCGGCCGGAAAATAAACACGGCCTCGAGTCGACGCCGCGAGCGGGCCAAATCGCCTGACAAACGCTGATGATCCCTGGCGCGTGCCTAGGGCATTCATCGCCCGGAAGGCGGCCTGCGCGTCACGGTGACTGTTCCTGTCGAGACAACTCGCGAGAAGCCGCGAACCAGCTGAACACGAGTCCCAGCGTGGCCCATACGCCCATCAATATCCATTCCAGCGGGATGCCGCCGGGCTTTTCCAACACCGGCTGGCAAAAGGCGAATCCAGCCATTAACACCGCCCCTGCGAGACACAGCAGAACCGTCGGCTGGCCGCCGGGCACTGCATAGCCCGGCGAGACCGGCTGGTGGCGGCGCAGCTTGAGCAGAATCACCAGCGACAGCACCAGAACCATCGCCACGCAGATGACCGCCATGTTGACGATCGGGATGAGGGCGCCCTTGCCGAGGAGCATACCGGCGATGCTCGTGACCGTTACGAGCAGAATGGCGTTGGCGGGCGCTCCGGCTTGATTCACGCGGGCAAATGGGGCGGGCAGCATCCCGGCGCGAGCCTGGGCCAGAATGATTCTCGAGGCCATCAGAACCAGGGCATTCCAGGTCTTGGCCAGCGAGGCAATCGAGACGCACAGAATGACCCTGCCGATCAGGCCGCCCGAGTTGAGTGCATCGAAGGCCGCCACCGCCGGGAGCCGCGCCGAGAGGAGTTCGCGCCACGGCACGAGGCTGCTCGCCGCGAGTATTACGGCCGCATAGAAGACCGCCGCTGCGACGATGCCCAGTACCATGTTGAGCGTGGCCGCGCGCACGCTGACATCGGGAGCACGTGCCTCGATGACGTACAGAGACGATTGGAAGCCGTTCAGTAACATTGCGCACTGCGCAAAGATCCAGAATGAGCCGGTGGTCCAGGAGCGGCCGTCCGGCGGGCTGAACATCGGCTGCAGATTGCGCGGCGTGCCGAATACCAAGCCTGCGACGATGAGGCCGAACATGACCGCAATGAACGTGTACGTCACCAGGCGTTGAAAGAACACTGACGACCGCACGCCGCTCACGTTGAGCAGGCATACGGCCGCAGCTCCGAACAAACCGAGAGTGAGGGAATCGCCACTGACGGACTCGCCCAGAAGGTGGTACAGCGGGCGCCCTTGCGCGGCGGGTGCCAACTCGGTAACGAGCCACGCGAGCGCCGTGCCTTCGAATGCGCATAGCGAGACCAGAAACAGGGTGATGAACCACCCGACGATGAAAGCCGGAGTTCTTCCGAGTCCTTCGAGCGCGTAGAGAAATTCCCCACCGGCCCGGGGCATGCGTGCCGCAAGCTCGGCGTAGCACATCCCGATGAGGGCCATGAGCGCTCCGCCGGCGAGTAGCGCCAGTATTGCGCCCCCGGGTGCTGCGCGCCGCAACCATTCGCCCAGCAGGATGATCCAGCCCGAGCCCACCATGCTGCCGAAAGACAGCGCAAAGAATCCTGCTGGCCGAATGACCCGTCGTTCGCCTTGGGGCGGCGCGCCGCGCATCACTCAGAATGCATACTGGAGCAGAATTCCTACGGTACGCGGCGTGTTCACGGCAATCCGCCGGGTGGTCGGCAAGTCTGCCGCGATCGCGACCGGCAGAGCGGTCTCGCCGATCTTGTTGAACGCATTGTTGAGGAACAAGGAGGCCTTCCAGGAGTCCAGCGACTCAAGCCCGATCCGGATGTTGGTCAGAGCGAATCCATCGTAATGGTAGAAAGGACTCGTGCGGTCGTACAGAGCGTTGGCGCCATCCCGGTCCGTAAAGTCCACACGGGCAAAGCCGGAAGTGCGGGCGAAAAGCGAGCGCTCATATTGTGCTGAAACCGCGGCAGTCCAGCGCGGCACGTCCGTGAGCCGGTCTCCGCTACGGGCAGCCGAGCCGGGGATTGCGTTGCCCAGGGTGGCATCGGTATAGCTTCCCGAGGCGGTGAATGTGAGTCCGTCCATTGGTACGTAGCTGACCTCGAGCTCGCCGCCTTTACTGGTCGCCTTGCCGAAGTTTGCGGTGATGTTGAAACCGCATTGCAGGACGATCTGCTGCTGAACCGCAGTCCAATCGATGTAGTAGAGCGCGCCGTTGACGGTCAGCCGCCGATCGAACCAGCGGCTCTTGGCGCCGATCTCGAAGTTCCACAGGTGGTCGGATCCATACTTCGTCAACTGGCTCTGACTGAGCCCCAGCGCGGACACGGCGGCACCGCAAACGGAAGCGGGGGCCGGATTGTTGGGCCCGCCCGGCCGATAACCCTTCGAGGCGGTAAAGTAGGCCATGTCGTCCGGGTTGAATTCATGGGAGAGCGTCACCTTCGGATTCACGCCATGGTCGCTGGACGTACTGCCATTGATCGAGGGACCGCCGTTCAGGACACCATCGCCCGTCTGTAAGAACGTCTGATCGACCTTGAAGCCACGCACACCTGCGGTGACCTTCATGATATCGGCGAAGTCATAGGAGACCTCCCCGTAGGCAGCGTACTCCCGAAGGCTCGCATGCCGGGTACCCTGATAGATAATCTGACCGCCGAAAGGATCGCCGAAGGCTGCCTGATAGCCGGCAGTATCCGGAATGTACGACTGCAGGGGTGCTTCTACGTAGTGATAGAAGACGCCACCGGTAACCTGCAGAGGTCCCTGGAAGGTGGACGTGAACCGGCCTTCCTCGGTCCACTCCTTGTTGCGATAGTCACCGTGCATCGGCACTGGATACACGAAGCTCTGCGGAACGGGCGAGAAGAAAAAATACAGAACGTTGGAGGCGTCCTCATTGAGCGTGATGTCGCGGTCGTAGTACGAGGTCGATGACATCACCTCGCCGGCGGAGAGCGTCTTGCGAACGGTGATGTTGCCGATCCAGGTCTTTTGAGTGGTTGGCTCAGCAGTGTCACGGGCCTGGATGAGATGAGAGAAGCTGCCCTGCGGTGAGTCGAAATTGAAAGGTCCGCCCAGCCGTTCCTGCTGGAAGATCACGGATGGTGTTATGGAGAGGGTGGGCGTTGCATCGATTCGCACGACGGCGCGGACACCGGATGTGTTCTCCGTATTGACGTTGCGCACGATTCCACCCGCGGGATTTACTGCAAGATAGTTATTGGGATCGATAGGATATCGATCGATGAATCCATCGTTGTGCCTGTAGAACGCCGAGACACGCGCGGCCATGATGTCATTCAGCGGCAAATTCAGCGTGCCCGTGGTCTCGGTGTTCGGGCCTCCGCCATCGGTATAGGAAAGTGTCGTACCCACGGTGGCACTGAAGCGCGTCGGATCGGGCTGCGTAGTCACGTATTTGATCGTACCGCCCATCGAGCTGGACCCATATAGCGTACCTTGCGGTCCGCGCAACACCTCTACGCGGGCAAGATCGAAGAGGGCGGGATCGACTACTCCGCGCGCCGACAGCAAAGCGGCGTTGCTGGAGGCCTGAATGGGCGTGTCGTCGAGGTAGTAACCAACGGTAGCGGTCGTTCCCGCAGTAGACGAGATGCCCCGCATGATCAGGATGTTCTGGCCGGGGCCGGACGAGACAACAGTCAGTCCGGGCACTTCCCGGGCGAGGTCCTTGAGCGTGGTGAGCCCCAACCGCTCGAGGCTCGTGTTGTCGAGAGCCGTCACGCTGAGGGGTACTGTTTGGAGATTCTCGCTGCGTCGCTGCGCAGTGACCACGATTTCCTGGACCCCCGGTATCCCGGTGGATTCCGCATTCGCATCGGCTGCCACCGCAATTGCGCCTTCCGAGGACAGCAGCACCCCGACCACAAGAGAGCCGATTTTGCCCGACCGCATGACGATCCCCTGAGAATTGACCGAAGACCCCTACCTTCGGGAGCGTGTCATCGGAACGTCACTTAGTCAAATATTTTTGACATCGTAACAAATGTTGACAAGCCGGCGAGGGATGCCCAATCTGCGCAACTTCCGACGGAAGCATAGGGGGCAAAGCCTCGTGAGTACGCGGTGGGATAACGCGGGCAGCGTCGTGCACAGTGAAATCAAGGGAGTGTTGGAACGCAGCGCTGCGGCCTGGTCCGCCGGTGACCTCGATACGTTCATGGCGTGCTATGAGAACTCTCCCGATACCATCTATCTGACGGCAACACAGATCGTTTCCGGATACGCCGACATCCGCAGCATGTATGCTGAGCGATTCGGCGCCGAGGGTGGCCATTCAATGGGGGACCTGACCGTGAAGCTTTTGCGTGTCACCCGGATCGGATCCCAGCATGTGCTTGCCGTAGGTCTGTATTCACTCCAGGGAGTGGAGTTCGCAGAAGGGCGGCACACGGGCATGTGCTCACTGGTGCTGCACAATACCGCAGATGGTTGGCGCATCTGCGCCGATCACACATCGTAGCGGCCACCTTTCGACTGACACCTGCATGGCCCGAGCGAAACGGCCCGCATCCGCTAACCAGCTGCCGATTGCTTCGGCGGTGCGAGCTCGCCGCCATCGGCTTGGTCTCACGTTGCAAGAGCTTGCGCGCAAGTCCGGCTTGTCCGCCCCGTTTCTATCGCAGGTGGAACGTGGTCAGACAACGCCTTCGATCACCTCCCTGATCGCGATCGCCCAGGCGCTGCAGGTGGACATCCACTACTTCATCAACCCGCCGCCCTCCAGCCAGGTGGTACGGCGCGCGAAGGAACCAGAGCTACTGGAGACCGCGACACCCATCCGTTACGTCCGTCTCAGTGGCGGACATCCGGAGCGCCAAATGGAAGCGCTACTCATGTCGATACCCCCGGGCAGCACGGCCCCTTCTACCGCGCGCGAAGGCGAAGGGTTCTACTACGTGTTGGAAGGGGAGCTCAAAATGACGCTGGGAAAGGAAACGTTCGTGCTGGGCCCGGGCGACAGTGCCCACTTCGATCAGCGCCACTCTTTCCAGATGGCCAACTCGGGCAAGCGCATTCTGCGCATGCTGTGGGTGGGGACGCCGGCGATTTTTTAGCGCGCAGCCTCCTGTGCAACGTATGCACGTACTGGCACCGGGCGTAGACTGCGCGAGTGTCATTGGCCGTCCAATCAGAACAACGCCTCATACGCGGCATCGGCCCGTGGGCGTTGACTGCGTTCGCACTCAATATCACGGTCGGCTCCGGAATCCTGGGGTTGCCCGCACGGCTGCAGGCCCTCGTCGGCAACTACAGCATCGCCGTCATCGCAGTCTGTGGCTTGGTGATAGCGCTCATTGCGCTGTGTTTCGCCGAGATCGGCAGCCGCTTCGATCGCACAGGCGGTCCCCAACTCTATGCCTCGATAGCGTTTGGACCGGGGGTCGGTTTCACAGTGGGCTGGCTACTGTGGATTTCGAGAATCGGCACCTGCGCAGCTGGTTCCAATCTGTTGATCGACTACGGAACGCTACTGGTACCGCAGCTCGGTCAGCCTGGTGCCCGCGCGGGCACCATCAGCATGTTGGTACTCGCTTACACGTGGATCAACGTACGCGGCATCCGGCAAACAGCGGCAGTCAGCACTGCGTTCACCGTATCCAAGCTGGTTCCGTTGGTTGCGTTCGCGATCGTCGGTCTGTTCTTCATCGAACCGGAACGCATACAGCTTGGCTCGTTGCCACCCGCAACCGACCTGTCAACCGCCGTTTTGCTTGCAGGCTTCGCTTACTTCGGCTTTGATGCGACCACGGTCCTGGCGGGGGAAGTCCGCAATGCGCCTCGCTCGGTTCCTTTCGCGATCGTGCTGTCAGTGTGCACCGTCATGTTGCTGTATTCGCTCATACAGATGGTTTGCGTGGGCACATTGCCTGACCTCGCAGCCTCGGAGCGCCCGCTGGCCGATGCAGCGACGGTCCTGGTCGGCCCTTGGGCGTCAGTTGCGGTTGCTCTGACAGCAGTCATTTCCTGCGCCGGTGTGTTTGGCGCTTCAATGACCCCGGGGACCCGCCTGCTATTTGCGATGGCCGATCAACGCCAACTGCCCGCAGCGCTCGCGCATATCCATGGGCGTTTTCACACGCCCGTGCTTGCAATACTCGTGACGGCTGCGGCTGCCTGGGTCCTCGCCGTGTCAGGTTCTTTCATCTATCTGGTGAAGGTGACGCTGATTGCGAGAGTGTCCGTCTACACGATCACGTGCCTGACACTGCCGATTTTCAGGCGCCGCGCGGATCTGGCGGCGGCCGCATTCAAGGTGCCCGCGGGGCCTGTCGTTGCATATGGGTGCGCGGTCCTGTGTGTTTTAGGTCTTGCGAATAGCTCGATGCGCGAGCTATTCGACGTCGCGCTCGCGGTACTGATCGGCCTTACAATCTTTGGTCTCACACGCTTCGCGGGACGGACGCCCATTGCACGCATCACCTGACCGGGGAGGAGATAGCAATGCCCTTACTCGATTTCGGCCAACCTGCCAATGGCGTCATGCAGATGTCGTATGTCGTCAAGGATATTCGCCGGGCGATCCAGGATTGGATTGACAAGCTCAACGTGGGCCCCTGGTTTCTGCTCGAGCATTTCACGGGCGAGCGCCCGGTCTATCGCGGTCGGCAGTCCACTGCAGACGTGGCGATTGCGATGAGCTTCGCTGGTCACATGAATATCGAGCTCATCCAGCCGAATGACACCAACCCGTCAGTGTATAGAGAGTCCATCGAAAGCCATGGTTACGGATTTCACCACTGGGGAGTCGCGAGCGCGGACGTGGATGCGGACATCAAGCGCTATGTAGCGATGGGAATGGAGCTTGCCTTCCGGGCGGGCGTGCCGACGGGCGGAGACGTGGCGTACATGGATACGCACGGCACGATGCCCGGGTTCGTCGAGCTGATTGCCACGAATCCGTTGATGGAGCGCGTGTTCGGGCGGTTTTATGGAGCGGCGCTAAGCTGGGACGGTTCGGATCCGATCCGGCCGTTTGTGTAAGGGTGCCCGATGCCGAGGGGTGGTGAACGCCGCGGCTGTGCTGCACGCGACGCGCCCTTGCAAGGCGAACGCATCTGCTCGGGGACGGCGGCCCGGCTGCGAAACGCTCCGGCCGCTTCGTTTTCCTGAATAGGGGGATTCGCCCTCGTGCCGCAGCAGCCGTTATCGCGCATACGGAGCTGGGTAGCCATTTTCGCGGTGATGAAGGTTTCGACACGTGTACGCTTGAGACTCGGCCTGGAGGATCTCGCGCCACAAACGAATTGCCGACCATAGTCGGAGCAAATCTTCAGGCTCACGAGTACGATTGCGATCGCAGAAGTCATGAGCAAATGCAGCGGTCAACAGCGTGACTAGACGGAAGATGTCTGCCCTGTCCTCGGCCCTCCCACAGGCGCTTCTAGGAGAGATTCGGGCATTGATCGAGTCCGCGCACCAGCGCGCCACGGTGATGGTCAACAGCGAGTTGACATTGCTGTTCTGGCGTATCGGGCGACGCATCCACATGGAAGTCCTGGCGGGCGAACGCGCCGAGTATGGCGAACAGATCGTACCGACCTTGTCTGCACAGCTGGTCCGCGACTACGGACACAGCTTCGCTGAGAAGAACTTACGTCGCATGGTGCAGTTCGCCGCCACGTTCCCGGATGAGCCGATTGTCGTGACGCTGTCACGACAATTGAGCTGGTCGCACTTCGTTTCGCTCCTGCCGCTCAAAGACCCGCTACAACGGGAATATTACGCCCAGATGTGCTGTGCCGAACGCTGGAGCGTGCGCACGCTGCGCGGACGCATCGATTCGATGCTGTACGAGCGCACGGCGCTGTCTCGGCAACCCGACGCATTGATCGTACATCAACTAGCGACGATGCATGACACGCAGCGCATGTCGAGCTGACACAGACTCAACTCGCGCAATTGCTTGGCGTCGAGGATCAGTCAGTACGTCGCTGGGAAAAGCTGGCTCGTCTGCCTAAGCAGGCTGACCATGGTCTCCGCTTAGTGTTTCGCGACCTTACACACAATACGAGGAAACCGCTTTCCGAGCTGGTCCGGCAGATCGACGCTGCCGAGGCGCGAGAGCCTCGGGCGGTCCGGTATCGATTTCGACCACGCGCGAAAGAGCGCTGGCAGCCACAGGATCGGCACGCGGTGGTGTAGCACTAGCATATCCGCTTTGAGTTGGGTCCGAAGGTGGACACTGGCCGTGGGCGGGGACGGGGTGACCGCGGCGCTCGGCCCACGAATCAAACGCTGTCTGGCGGCGCGGCTGCGATTTCGACTTCTACGTGCCGCTGTCCCAACAGCGGATGGGTCGCCGTGATTCGCGCGATACCGCTTTGCCCTTGCGTTCGTATCCAGACGGCCCCCTGGCCGCCCACGAGAACAAACGGATTGTCGCCGATCAATTCAGCAGGTCCCGCGAGCTCCAGCTTGATCGCATCGTTGGCAAACGGCCGGACGTTCCCAAACTCATCGGTCACCCGGAGCACGACGCGCGTGCAGTCGGCGCCATCCGCGACCAGCTGGGTGTCATCCGGCAACACCGCGAAATCCCGATCGAGGCCCTGGCCTGAATAGTGTTTGACGATCACCTGCCGGCCCGCGATGTAGCCTTCGATGCGCAGGTCACCCCACTTGTTGTCCAGGCTGTCCCCCAGGTCGAATATAAAGGGTGCATGAGGCAAATGCGGGAACTGCGTGCGCTCCGGCTGACCCTCCAGCAGGAGTTTGCCCCCGACAAACAGCTTCAGCTGCTCGCAGTTCGAGCACACCACGAGCTTCGACAGCCCGCCGGCCTCATCGCTGGGGGCCCAATGGATCGCGGGCTCGACCACCACCTCTTCGGCCGGATCGCATTGCGAGCGGTAGAAGCCGGCGGCGGGCTTTGCTTCGCGGAAGATGTCAGCCACGCCGTGGTAACAAATCCGGTCGCCGGAGCCGAAATACGGGTGGGTGTTGTAGTCGAACGCGCACCAGGCGATACCGCCGGCATACTGTGGATTGGCGGCGAGCTGATCGTGCACGCGCGCGTGACGTAGCGTGTGCTCCAAGAGACGGTCCGCGTTGTCGATGCTCTTCGTGTTATAGGTGTGGCCGACGAATTCCGTATTCAAATAACACGGATGATTGGGGGCTTTGAGCGGGTATCCGAAGTCGTTCATGGTGAAGACGTCTTCGAGCAGCTCTGATTCCTGAAAGGCCCTGATACCACCGGTCTGGCGTGTGGGATCGAGTTGATGGGCCGTGGCGTTGGTGCGCGCATAGAAGTCGTGATCGTCGCTCGACTCGTTGATGCGAACGCCCCAGAGAATGATGGCGGGATGGTTCCAGTCCCGGCGGATCATGCGGCGGACGTTGTCCACCGCCAGATCCTTCCACTCGGCATCCCCGATATGTTGCCAGCCGGGTATCTCCTCCAGTACGAGCAGGCCCAGCTCATCGCAGGCGTCCAGAAAGTGCCGCGATTGGGGGTAGTGCGAAGTGCGCACGATGTTGCACTTCAGGTGCTGGCGCAAGATCTGGGCGTCGCGCCGCTGCACGCGCCGCGGCATTGCGGCGCCGACGAATGGAAAGGTCTGATGACGGTTGAGTCCGCGAAGCTTGATGACCTTGCCGTTGAGCTCAAAGCCGCGATCCGTAAAGCGCGCGCTTCGAAAGCCAAAGCGGCGTTCATCCTGGTCGAGCAGGTGTCCTTCGCTCAGCAGCCGTACGCGGACGCGGTACAGGTTGGGATGTTCGAGGTCCCACAGTTTCACGGCCGGCAGGGTGGCAAATCGGATCGTGTGAGCCGATAGGTCCGCGTGAGCCGATGGGTCGGCGTGTGCCGATGGCTCGGCAAGCCCCGGGATTCCCAGCGAAGCCCGTGCCACGACGCGGTCCCGGTCGTCGCAAAGTTCCGCCTCCAGGTGCAGCGGCGCCTGCCCAGGCTCGAGATGCTGAACGAAGCAATCCACCTCCAGGGCCGGACGGGACGACAGCACATTCACCGGTCGTACGAAGATGTTTTCCAAGAAGCTTGCGGCCACAATGCGCAAGGACACTTCGCGGTAAATACCCCCGAAGGTCAGATAGTCCACCTGGTCGCCAAAGGGAGGGATGTCCGGGCGTTCGGTGGAGTCAACTTCCACGACGAGTACATTCTCTCCCGCAAAGTCGATGTGCGGTGTCAGATCGAATGAGAATGGCGTGAATCCGCCTCTGTATTCACCAAGCCGTGCGCCGTTGAGCCACACAGTCGAAGCTGCCATCACTCCTTCGAAGTCAACGAACACATGTTGCCCACGGGCTTGCGGCGGAAGCTTGAAACGCCGCCGATAGACGGAGACGAACTGGTAGCTCTTCTCGTCGAAGCTATGCCAGGGCAGCCTGACGTTCGTGTGGGGGACGACAACACGCTCGAATGCGGAGTCATCGAAGCCTTTGTCCTGCGCGCCTTCGACACGCGTTCTGCTGTAGCGCCAGTTGCGGTTCAACGGTAGAACTCGCCGGCCTTCGGCCGAACCCAAACCCGAACCCGCGCGGGCTGTCGCACCTCGCGCAAGGGTGGTTGCGGCCACGAGCGTGCCCGTCGCCTTGAGGAACTTACGTCGATCCATTTATTGGTCTACCCGCGCAACGCCCGCCATACCTAACAATGCGCGCACAGGGGATGGAAGAGGTCGTGCAACAGGGCCTCCGTTGGCTCCCATTCCCCGATGGCGGGGTGGATCAAAAAAGCCTTGCGGGCGCTGAGGGGAGATCCTCCGCAGGCTGCCTCAATGGTGGCTCGCTCGTAAGCCTTGATCGATTGCACGAGGCCCAGGACCGCATCAGGCAGAGGATCGATGGGCAGCGGCGTAATCGAGTTGTCGGAGATCCGGCATGAGGTTTCGACAACGTCGTCTGCGGGGAGGTCCGGGACCGCTCCCGCATTGCGAGTGTTGACGACGATATCTGCTGGCCGTGCGCCGGTCAGAGCGGTCATCACATCAAGTGCGATGCGGTGATAACCACTCGCGACTCGGAACGGCTCGCCATCGTAAGGCACCTCATCGAGTGCTGTGCCCCCGGCAGCTTCCAGCTTCATGTATGAGCCGGAGCGCCGGTTCAGATAGGCCACGTACGCGCCAATCGCACCGTCCCGGTCTCCAGAGGCGAGGCGGCTCGCCAGCGTTTCGATCAGGGCTGTGTTGAGCTGTTCGACTTCGGCCCCGCGGCTCGAACCCTGCCGGCGCTGGTTCTCGAGGGCGCGTCGTCTCGAGTAGTAGAAGAACAGGTATTCCGTCGGAATCAGCCGCAGTGCGCGGATCATGTCAAAGTCGAACAGCGGCGCCGAATAGAGTTGACCGAGCAGGGCGTCGTCGTTCAGGACCCGATCGGTAACGTCCTCGCCGCGCAGGCGAATCCGCCTGACCCAGCCCAGATGATTGAGACCCGCGTAGTCACACAACACCTCGTCGGGCTTAGCTCCGAGGGCGTGGGCTATCCGGTGAAACAGCTCCGTCGGCGTATCGCAGATGCCTACCACTCGTGCGCCGGTGTGGCTCATGATCGCCTGGGTGATCAGGCCTGCCGGGTTGGTGAAATTTACGATCCAGCCGGTGGGGCTCAGCCGCTTGACGAGCCGGGCGTGCTCCAGGGCCACAGGAACCGTGCGCAGAGCCATGGCCGCGCCGGCGGGGCCAGTGGTTTCCTGCCCGGGATAACCGTGTTTGATCGCCGCCAGCTCATCGGCCGCGCGTGTGGCGATACCGCCTACCCGTACGCTGTTCAGCACGAAATCCGCACCTTCGACCGCATCCTCGATCGAAGTCGCCTCGCGTACGCGAAGCTCGCCTTCTTCCCGTGCCACGATCGTCCGGCCGAGCTCGGCCATGATGCGCAAGCGCTTCTCGTCCGGGTCGAATAACACCATCTCGCGGCAGTTCAGCAGCCCGGCCGCCTCGTTGACTCCGAAAATCAACAGGGGCGTGCGCACGCCGCCGCCGCCAATGACTGCGATCTTACGACCCATAGGTCTGCTCATAAATGCTCCAGAGCTCTTCACGATTGGGG
>Ga0209526_10002280_pt1 | contig 12892 bp, 16 predicted proteins | sample JacPinW_OM2H0_M1_FD_188566 | JGI IMG/M metagenome (GOLD analysis project Ga0209526, IMG submission 188566) | Forest soil microbial communities from Algoma, Ontario, Canada - Jack Pine, Ontario site 1_JW_OM2H0_M1 (SPAdes) (version 2) | ecosystem: Environmental > Terrestrial > Soil > Boreal... | reverse complement strand
TCGGACGTTCTCGTGACGGGCATCGATGCGGAGAGCGGCGTCGAGCAGGAGTAACCGGCCGGCGGCCGCCTCGACCTTCGGTCGGCCAACGTCACACTCCTCGAAGATGATCTGACGGTTCAGGTTCGACAGCTCGACATCCTGGTCGTCGACCAATCCGAGACGGCCCACGCCGGCGGCGGCGAGGTAGAGCGCGACGGGTGAGCCGAGGCCGCCTATACCCACGATCGCCACGGCGGCGCGCTCGAGTCGTCGCTGGCCGGCGTCGCCCACCTCGGTCAAGATCTGTTGCCGGTGATGGCGGGCGTCGGTCATGACCGGGCCTCGACACCGACGAACGCGTCGTAATCGACAAGGCCCAGCACGGTCGGGCGGTCGCCGCAGACCGGGCAGGCGCGATTGCGACGGTAGCGAACCTCGCGGAACGTCATGGCCATGGTGTCGTGGAGCAGCACCCGGTTGACCAGCCCGTCACCAACGCCGATGATCAGCTTGATCGTCTCGGCGGCCTGGATGGTGCCGATGATGCCCGGCAGCGCCGCGAACACGCCCACATCCTCGGATTCTTCGATGGCACCGGCCGGCGGCGGCTCGGGATAAAGGCAGCGATAGCAGCCGCGGCCTGGGACGAACACCGTCACCTGACCTTCGATCCGAAAGATGCTGCCGTGGACCAGCGGCTTGCGGAGCAGGTAGGCGGCATCGCTGAGCAGGTAGCGGGCGCGAAAGGAGTCAGTGCCGTCGACGATCACGTCATACCGACCGAGGAGCCCCATCGCATTGCCCTTGTCGACGGTCTCTCCGACCGTCTCGACCTTGATGTCGGGATTCAACGCGCCGACCGTGCGCGCGGCCCCATCGACCTTGGCACGGTTCAAGCCGTCCATGGAGTGGATGACCTGCCGCTGAAGATTCGAGAGGCGAACACGATCGTGGTCGGCCAGCCCGATGGTCCCGACACCGGCGGCCGCCAGGTACAGTGCCACCGGCGAGCCAAGCGCGCCGACGCCGACGATCAGGACGCGCGAGCGCAACAGCCGCTGCTGGCCAGCCGCGCCGACCTCGGCCAGCGTGAGGTGGCGGGCGTAACGCTGTCGCTGCTCCGGCGTCAGGGATCGCTCGGCCATCAGGCGCCTTTAGGCTTGGCCGGCACCGAGTGAAAGATGCCATGGAAGACACGTGGCTCGACCCGGCGCAAGCGCAAGCAGTCGGCCAGGCTGTGGGCGGCGAACACGTCGCGGGCCGCCTGCTCCGCTTTCTCGGTCACGTGCGACAGCACGCGGCTCTCTCCGGTCTCGGCCCCGTCGGACTGACGGCTCCGCACGCCGTCGCCCTCGAGACACGCGATCACCTCGTCGAGGCGAATCTCATCGGGCCGGCGGGCCAGTTCATGCCCGCCGTGCGGGCCCCGAGTGGAGTTGACGAAGCCGGCGCGGCGCAGCGTCATCAGCACCTGGTCGAGAAAAGGTCCCGGGATTCCCTGCCGTCGGGCGATCTCGCTGCTCTGGAGCGCGCCCTTTCCGTTATGGGCGGCCAGCTCCAGGATGGCCCGGACACCGTACTCGGTTTTCATCGAAAAACGCATGCGCACCCGGTTGATCCCTCAATAGTTGATCGGACCAGTCAAGTATATCGCACCTCTTCCGCGACTTCGACGTCAAACGGCAAGGCGGAGCGCGAGCGCGACGAACAGCGAGCCCAGGACCACGAGCGGCACCGTCGTCGCGATCAGGCTGAGGCTGCGCAGCCCGATGGCGCGGCGGTCTTCGCTCGATGCGGAGACGCGGCTGTGGAGCACGAACCCTTCGACGGCCAGCAGGAGGGATGCCCCACCCAGGCCGAGGGCCACCATCACGATCGCCCAGATGGTGGTCGGCGTTCCCTCTTGCTGGGTAAACGCGTTGAAACTCGCGGCGAGAACCCCGACGAGCGCAACCAGGACGCCCAGGGGGATCAGCGTCAGGTTGATGCCGCGCATGATTCGACCCGGCTCGGGCCGCCGCGAGAACTGCCAGGCCGACGCCAGCACGAAGGCCATGTAGGCGGCGATCACGACGTAAAAGAACAGGGGCGTCAAAATCTGGCCAAATGTGACGGCGGCACGAACCACCCGAACAATCTAGTCTTTACCGGCCTTCGCGCCGCCGCGCGCCGCGCGCTTACGTCAGGATGCGATAGAGGTTGTTCACAACGGCGAAGGTCGTGAGCCAGGCGGCGATCAGGAAAGCATTCCAGACGGCGCGCGTACGCCCGAAGATGAGCAGGAAGGTCACGAGCGCCGCGACCAGGGTCAGCTTGATCGCGTAGACCGCCAGCTCCCCATCATGCGCGATGATCCACGCCGCGACGCCGTTCAGTTCCTGCCGCCCCTGCGACAGTCCAATGTGGGTGGTGGTGACGTCCAGCAGCTGAGCGGTGCAAAAACCGACGAGGATGAACACCTTTTTCCCGGTCGAGACATTCTTTTTCCCGATGCCCTGGACCCGGCTGGCGACCGCGCGGCGCGCTTCCCCAATCATGGAATCGACTCTACATAGCCGCTATCAGAAAAGCAACGTCCAAGGTGGCGCTTTCTGAACTCCGCCGGCTTCCCTCCATGAAAAACTGCCCGGATTATATGGGCAGTTGGCGGCTCCGTCTAGGGCCAAGTTTCGCGACTTGCGGTCAGCCGGCTTTTTTGCTGTCCCCGAGGATCTCGCGTCGCCGCCTGAAAAGGTACGGCGCGCCGATCAACAGGCCGGCGACCACCAGGAGGCCCACGGCAAGCCGCAGGTAGAAAGTCAGATCGGCGGAAGGATCGAGGGCTGGATCATAGAGCGTCCGCGCGTTCAGCTTGAAGCTGAGGGCTCCAACGGTCCCGAGCAAGGCCCAGCTGCCGACTGTGACCTCGGCATGGTTCCAACTGTGGTCCTCAGTGACCGCCGGCAGTTTGGCGCAGGGCCAGGCACCCGTCAGGTGCACGGGAATCGGGGGACGCGGCGATGCCGACTTGGGTTGGGCCGAGAATCGGAACGGCTTCGGCGGCTTGCTCATGTCGAAGAGGATCACATCCTGGCCGGTTGCGTTCTGGAGCATCAAGTCGCAGCCGCCCGCGGTCCCTTCGATGGTGAGGCCGGCGGTCTTGGGAACGATGCTGTCGACCACGGTCTTGAATGGCTGATCCTCGGCGAGGACACCGCTCGGCATGAGGAGCATCGCCACCAGGGGGATAAAAGCCAGCGCCAGCCGCTTCACGACCTTATAACGTCAATCCAGCCCCTGGCTGGCACCGTCCAACGGCCGGTATCCTGGCTAGACTTGGCCGGCAAGGAGGGAATGATGTCGTACCAGTTCGTGCTCACCGAGGTGGATGGCCCGGTCGGCATCGTCACGATCCACCGGCCGGAGGTTCGCAACGCGCTGAACCATCAGACGATCGCCGAGCTGGTCGATGCGCTGGAGACCTTCGACCGCGACGACGCGATCCGCTGCATGATCCTCACCGGCGACGAGCGCGCGTTCGCGGCGGGCGCCGATATCTCGCAGATGGTCGACGCCGGCGCGGTCGACGTGCTCGAGGATGACAACTTCGCGCGCTGGGCGCGCTTTCGGGCGATCCGCAAGCCGGTGATCGCCGCCGTCAGTGGCTACGCGCTCGGTGGCGGTTGCGAGCTCGCCCTGATGTGTGACCTCGTCGTTGCCTCGGAGACGGCCCAGTTCGGCCAGCCCGAGGTCAAGATCGGGATCATTCCCGGGGCCGGCGGCACCCAACGCTGGGCGCGGAGCGCCGGAAAAGTGCGGGCCATGGAGGCGGTGCTGACGGGCGAGTCGGTGCGCGCCGTCGATGCCGAGCGGATGGGCCTGGTCAACCGGGTCGTTCCCGCGGGCGCCCATCTGGAGGAGGCCAGGCGCCTCGCGACGCTGATCGCCGCACGCCCGCCGCTCGCGGTTCGCCTTGGAAAAGAAGCCGTGAATCATGCCATGGAGGTCGGCCTTGGGCCCGGCCTGGAGTTCGAGCGCAAGCTCTTCTATCTCTTGTTTGCCTCGGAGGACAAACGCGAAGGGATGCGGGCGTTCCTCGAGAAGCGACCCGGTCGCTTCACCGGGCGATGAGCGAGGTCGTCCTCAGCGCCCGCGATGGCGCGGTGTTGACGCTGACCCTCAACCGACCCGAGGCGCTCAATGCCCTCAATGCGGAGACAACCGGGACGGTGCGCGCCACCGTCGAGGCGGCGGGACGCGATCCCGCCGTCGGTGCGGTCATTCTTACCGGCGCCGGCCGGGCGTTCTGCGCAGGCGCCGACCTCAAAGACGTCAGCGCACGCTACCAGGCGGGTGACAGCGATCTCGGTGCTGACCTTCGAGCGAACTACGCCCCCATGATCCGGGCCATCCGTGCCTGTCCAAAGCCCGTAATCGCCGCCATCAATGGGACGGCGGCCGGTGCGGGCCTGAGCCTGGCGCTTGCCTGCGACCTTCGGCTGGCGGCGGCCGGCGCCCAGCTGATCGTCGTCTTCGTGCGCGTCGGCCTGGTGCCTGATGCGGGCAGTTTGTTCTTCCTGACCCGAATGCTCGGCTTGAGCAAGGCCACCGAGTTGGCGCTCACGGGTGAACCGTTGAGCGCCGACGATGCCCGTGGCCTCGGCCTGGTGGCGGCCGTCGTCCCCGCCGAGCAATTGATGGCGGCGGCTCAGGAGCGAGGCCGCCGCCTCGCCGAAGGACCACGCCAGACCTACGCGTTGATCAAGCGGGGCATGGAACGCGCGCTCGACCTCGACCTCGAACAGACCCTGGAGCTCGAGTCTCAGCTCCAGGCCGCGGCCGCGAAGACCCCCGACGCCCAGGAGGCAATCCGGGCGTTCCTCGAGAAGCGCAAGCCGGTCTTCGGAGGCGCCGGTTCTTGAGGTTGCCCTGGCCCTGGATTTCGGCTGTGATCGTGCTGGTTGCGGTCGCGGTCGGGGCGGGCTGGTGGTGGATCGCGAAAGTGTCGCCGTCCACCGATCCGTTGCGGGTCACCGGTTTTTTCTCGGGTACCGTGACGGACGTCGACATCACCGGCTCGTCCATCTGCGTGGCTCCGGCCTCGGGTGGCGACAAGCGGTGCGGGGCCCCGTATATGTCACCAGGATCAGCAAAGCTGCAGGTCGGCGATCACGTTAGGGTGGCGGTGGAACTGATGCGGACGTCCAATCCCGCCGTCAGCCGCGAGGTGTACGTGATCTATGATCCCCAACCGTCGCCCTGAGCACGGCTTTCGTTTGAGGGATGTGCGGCGCCCCGCAACCCGCGAGAAAAAGAAAGAGCGGCGGTGTTACCCGCCGCTCTCACTTAAATCAACTAATGCCATGGGCACCACCTCCCATTACTTAGGCAGCTATTGTATCAATTCCCGGCCCGAACGCGGTCCTCGATCAGCTCCCGGGAGATAAGGATCTGGCGCGCCCCTTCGACCGTTCGAAGCTGGCGCAATAGCTCGGCGGTCGTTCGGTTGTGGGGCAGGCCGACATCGATCTCCACCCGGTCGTCGGTTTCGTTGAGCTCGTGAATCCGGATCGACATCGGAAATGCGCCGATCACCGCCAGCGCCGCCCGCACCTTCTCGATCTCACCCTCGGCTCGCGGAACGATCAGGCTGACCTGCGCCTCGTTTGGCCGCTTGAAGAAGCGTTTTTCGATCGGTTTCAACACCATCAGTACGGACAGGATCAGGAGCGTCGTAAAGCCGGCGATGAAATATTGCGCCGTGCCGGACGCCATACCGATCGCGGCCACCGCCCAGATCGTGGCGGCGGTCGTCAGCCCGCGCACCAGGTCCTTGCGAAGAAAGATCGTTCCCGCTCCAAGGAAGCCGATGCCCGTGACGATCTGGGCGGCCACCCGTGATGGATCGGTGTTGGGGAAGCCATAGGCGCCGACGATGGTGAAGAGGCACGATCCAAGCGACACCATGGTCACCGTCCGTAACCCCGCCGCCCGCTCCTGCCGCTCCCGCTCCAGCCCCACGATGGCCCCCAGGACCAGCGCTACGAGCAGGCGCAGCATGAGATCGAGCGCGTTCGGCACGGCGCTATGGTACTGCCACGCCCTGGCCGGTGAGGCGAAAAGTCTTACGCGGCGGTAAAGAGGGCGCTGTCGAACGTGTCGCCGTCAGGCTCGAGGGAAGGACCGCGACGCTCCGCGAAGAGCGCTTCCTCGACCGCAAAGAGGGCGTCCATCAGCTTCGGAATTCCCACCTTGACCTTGATGTTGGCCAGCTGCGGCATCGACCCGATCGGGCTGACAAGGACGAGGATCTCGTCCAGGCGCGGCTCATAGGACATCGGAACCCGCTTCATCCCCTTGAGATTCATCTCCTCGAGTTCCTGAAGTAGCCGGTCGATCAGCTGCACCGGCCGGCGCACCTGGTCCTGGCGAGCTTTCAGGTCGCGATGCTGCCGTTCGGCGTCACGGATGTAGGCGTTGGTCTGGGCGAGCAATCCTGTCATCAACGAGCCCTCTTTTCATGGCGCTGAAAATCCTATACACGATCGCAAACCGATTCCGTCCTCCGTTTATTCCCCGAAATCCGACGAGGTTTCGGGGCCCTTCTCCGCCAACTCAGCCGTAGACTTTCGGTGACATGCCACTGCTTCGCGTCGACCGGCTCAAACTGATGTATGGCGCCACCGAGGTGTTGACCGACCTGACGTTCCAGGTCGAGCCGCGGCAGCGCCTTGGGATCGTCGGCGCCAACGGCAGCGGGAAGTCGAGTTTGCTGAAGGCGATCTCGGGCGACGTCACCCCGGCGGCCGGGTCGCTGACCCTGGCGCCCCGGACCCGGACGGCCTACCTGGCACAGGAACTCGAAGCCGGCCCACACGAGAGTGTCTACGCCGACGCGCTACACAGCCGGCCGGACATCATCGGGCTGCGTGGCCGCCTCGAAGGGCTGGAAGCCGCCATGGCGCGCGCGAGCGAGCCGGAACAAGCGGCCCTGGTCGAGGACTATGGTGACGTCCAGCACGAGTACGAGCGGCTCGACGGCTACGCCTACGACAACCGGGTCGCCGAAGTGCTGCACGGCGTCGGGCTGACCGAATCCGACCAGGCCCTGCCACCCAGTGCGCTGAGCGGTGGGCAGCGACGCCGCCTCGCGCTCGCCCGGCTGCTGCTTCAGGATGCCGACCTGTTGCTCCTCGACGAACCGACGAACCACCTCGACCTGGAAGCGATCGAGTGGCTCGAGGATTTTCTCCGCCTTTCGCGGGCGGGCATGCTGATCGTTTCCCACGACCGGCGCTTTCTCGAGCACACCGCCGACGACATCCTCGAGCTCCAGGCCGGGTCAGGTGAGTGGTACCCGGGCAATTACCGACAGTATGTTCGGTTGCGCCGCGAACGCCGGGCTCTGCAGCAAAAGGAATACGAGGCCCAGCGCGAGTACATCGAGCGAACCGAGGAGTTCATCCGCCGCTACAAGGCCGGGCAGCGGGCCCGGGAGGCGCGCGGCCGGCAGACCAGGCTCGACCGGCTGGCCCGGGTCGAGCCGCCGGCCGACGATCAGCAAATCCGGATCCGGCTGAAGGCCTCCGTTACCAGCGACCTCATCTTTCAGAGCGACGGTCTTACGCTTTCCTACCCCTCCCCCTCTGGGGGAGGGTCCGGGTGGGGGATCGAAATTCCGGCTTTTACCATCAACGCCGGCGAACGGGTTGCGATCGTCGGCCCGAATGGATCGGGGAAGACCAGCCTGCTGAAGGCGCTACTCGGCGAGCTGCGCCCGCTTTCAGGGCGCGTCAAGATGGGCCCGCGCGTTGCCATGCGCTACTACGACCAGCACCTCGCCGATCTCGATCTAAACAAGACGGTACTGACCGAGCTGCAGGACGCGTTCGGCCTGCCGGAGGAAACGCTGCGGACGTTTCTCGGTCGCTTGCTCTTCCACGGCGACGACGCCTTCAAGACGATTCGGTCGCTGAGCGGCGGCGAGAAGAGCCGCGTCGCGCTGGCCAAGTTGATGCTCGACGACGCCGGCCTGCTGCTGCTCGACGAGCCCACCAACCACCTCGACATTCCCGCCCAGGAGATGCTCGAGGAGGCACTGCAGGACTTCGAGGGCACCATTGTCTTCGTCTCACACGACCGCTACTTCATCGACGCCATCGCGACCAGGCTGTGGGTCGTTGGAGACGGCGTGGTGACCATGCACCTCGGCAACTACACCGATCTGGAACGACGCCGGCAGCGGGCCTCGCGGCCGGTGATCGCACCCGAGCCACCCTCCGGTCGCACGGCCAGACCGCCGAAGTCCGGCCGGCCGGCGAAAGCCGAGCCCTCGGTCGACGGGGTGGAGGACCGCATCGACGAGCTGGAAGCCGAGGTGCGCCGCATCGAGGAACAGCTCGCCGACCATCAGACCTACGACGACGCCGCTCGCGTGACGGAGCTTGCCCAGGCGCACGAGGACGCCTCACGTCGTCTGCGGGCGCTGTACCAGGAGTGGGAGCAAGCCGCCGGCGGGTAGACCGGCATCCGAGCCGGTCCCTTAAGCCGCTCGCCCCGGTGGCGAGCAGCGATCACCGACTGCTCGTGCCCGCTGCCTCGGTGGCCTATGCGGTGACCATCGCCGCGGCACTGCTGGCGATCGATGAGCTGGCTGCGTACATGCCTGGCGCCTGGTTCGAGGTGTTGGGCGGCGCCGTGCTGGTGCTGTCCCTGATGACGGTCGCGTTGCTGCTTCGCGCTGCCTGGCGGCGGCACCGAGAGAGACTGGATCGCCGCGGCCTGCTCCTGGCCAGTGGTGCCGCGGGGGCGGCCGTGCTCGCGGCGGTGGCGGTCTTTGGCCTGGTCGAGAACGCCCAGATCGCGTCGGTGATCAGCGGCGCGGACGTCCATCTGACCCGGCCGGTGATTCAATCGCTGCCTCGGCCGCCGGGCGCCAGGCTGCTCGACGAGCAGCCCGGGCTCGCCGACACCGAGAGCATCTCCGACGACTTCACCGCCCAGGACCTGAGCGGCATCGTCCCGTTTTACGAGACGGCGCTCGCAAAGGACGGGTGGGTCGAGGACAAGGCTTCGGCCGCGACGTCGATTGTGCGCTTCGCCAAGGGCGCCTTTGTCCTGTCGGTGGCGATCGACCAGCCGTCGAGCGCCTATACCCTGACGGTCGACCGGATCAGCCCGAACTTGCTCCAATCACCGTCGGTGTCACCCAGCCCGACTCCTTAGCCTCTTGGGCGCGGCGCACAAAAAGCCACTCTCCAACTCGTCTCTCCGGCCCGATGACGTGGAGGACCGCCGCCCCTAGGATCGAGAAAGTCGGATCACTACGTTCAACGGAGGGAATTTGTCTATGGCGATCGATCAGGGTGTGCGCTCCAAGAAGGAAACGAAGGCGGATGCTCAGGCCGTCATCGAACTGGCCCACAAGCAGGGGCTGAAGATCGTCGATCTCAAGTTCATCGACCTGATCGGGACCTGGCAGCACTTCTCGATCCCGGTCCAGGAGCTGAACAAGGACCTCTTCAGCGAGGGTATCGGCTTCGATGGCTCGAGCATCCGCGGGTTCCAGCACATCCATGAGAGCGATATGCTGCTGATCCCCGACGCGTCGACGGCGATCGTCGACCCGGTGCTGCGTGTGCCGACGCTCAGCATCAACTGCGACGTGATCGACCCGATCACGCGCGAGCCCTACTCTCGCGATCCACGCTATGTCGGCAAGAAGGCGGAGGCCTTCCTGCTGTCGACCGGCATCGCAGACACCAGCTTCTTCGGCCCGGAATGTGAGTTCTACATCTTCAACAGCATGCGCTTCGACCAGAACCAGTTCTCCGGCATGTACGAGATCGATTCGGTCGAAGGCGTCTGGAACTCGGGCAAGAACTCCGAGCCGAACCAGGCCTACCGCCCGCGCTACAAGGAAGGCTATTTCCCGGTGCCGCCGACCGACAAGCTGCAGGACCTTCGGTCGCAGATCGTCCTCAAGCTGATCGAGGCCGGCGTCGACGTCGAGGTTCACCATCACGAGGTTGGCACCGCCGGTCAGACCGAGATCGATATGCGTTACGACACGCTCGTGAACATGGCCGACAAAGTAATGATGTACAAGTACGTCGTCAAGAACGTCTGCGCCCAGAACGGGTTCGTCGCGACGTTCATGCCCAAGCCGCTCTTCATGGACAACGGGTCCGGCATGCACACCCACCAGAGCCTCTGGAAGGACGGCGCACCGCTCTTCTACGACAAAGCCGGCTACGCGGGGATCAGCGACATGTGCCGCTGGTATATCGGGGGCCTACTCAAGCATGCCCCCTCGCTCCTCGCCTTCGCCGCGCCGACGACCAACTCCTATCGCCGCCTCGTCCCCGGGTACGAGGCGCCCATCAACCTGATCTATTCGAAGCGGAACCGCAGCGCCTGTGTGCGCATCCCGATGTACTTCGACAATCCCAAGGCAAAGCGCCTGGAGTTCCGGACGCCCGACCCGTCGTGCAACCCCTATCTGTCCTTCGCCGCCTGCCTGATGGCCGGCCTGGACGGCGTGATCAACAAGATCGAACCGCCAAAGCCCATCGACGAAGACCTGTACGAGCTCGAACCCGAAATGAAGCGCCAGGTGAAGAGCACCCCCGGCTCCCTTACGGAAGTGCTCGACGCGCTGGAGATCGACAACGACTACCTGACCCGCGGGGGCGTGTTCACGGAAGATTTGATCGAAACCTGGATCGACTACAAGCGTGTCCGTGAGGTCGACCAGGTCGCGCTGCGGCCGCATCCCTGGGAGTTCTACCTGTACCACGACATCTAGTCCGTCTGTCCGGTCCGTTCGCGCGTTCGTCGTCGAGGCGGCTGCCACTCGCCCTGGCAGCCGCCTTAAATAACATCAGGAGAGGAGCAACGTGATGGAGTACCCGGTACGCGATAAGCCCTGGCGACCCGGCGACTACCCGCCCCCGGGACCGTCCTGGGACGAGGACGATCGCACGCAGACGTCGGAACCCAGCGGAGTCCCCGACGGCGAAGACTGAAGCGGCCACGGGCCGCACGGTTTCGCCGACCGTCGAGCGGACGCTCGAGCGGCTGTCGGAACGCGGCATCCGCTTCCTTGATCTGCGCTTCGTCGACGTGCTCGGGACCGTGAAGAGCATTACGATCCCGGCGCAGCGGCTGCCGCATGCCGTCCGCAATGGCGAGTGGTTCGACGGCTCGTCGGTGGAGGGCTTCGCTCGGGTCTTCGAGAGCGACATGTTTCTTCGTCCCGACCTCGACACGCTGACGATCGGCGAGGCGGACGACGTGCCGGGTGCCCAGGTGATCTGCGATCTGCTCACCCCGGACGGTGAGCGGTTCGCCGGCGACCCGCGCGGGGTACTCGCTCGAGCGCTGGCCGATGCGGCCGCTCTCGGCTTCGACTACGCCACCGCGATGGAACTCGAGTTTTTCCTGCTGAGCACGGACTCCGCCGGCGGAGGCGTCCGGCCTGGCCGGCACGATCGGGCGAGCTACTTCGACCATCCGGTCGACGTCGGCAGTGACGTTCGGCAAGAGATCGTCAACGCGCTCGACCGCCTCGGCATCACGGTCGAAGCCAGCCATCACGAGGTGGCGGCCGGCCAGTATGAGCTCGACCTCGCCCTCAATAATGCGCTGAAGAGCGCGGATCAGCTCGTGACCCTCAAGCATGCAGTCAAGGCGGTGGCCCAGCGTCGGGGGCTACTGGCGACCTTCATGCCGAAGCCGATCTTTGGCGCGGCGGGCTCCGGGATGCATACGCACCAGGTCCTCAGTACCCTGGGCAAGGACGCGAACGCCTTTTATGACAGGGCCGACCAGTACCAGCTGTCGACTGTCGCCAAACACTTCATCGCCGGCCAGCTGGCACATGCCCGGGCGCTGTGCGCACTGGTGGCACCGCTGGTGAACTCCTACAAGCGATTCGTGCCAGGGTTCGAAGCGCCGGTGGCGATCAGCTGGGCCCAGATGAACCGGTCGGCGTTGATCCGGGTACCCCGTGCCGGTAGCGGCGATCGCGCCGCGATCCGGATCGAGTTCCGGGCGCCGGACCCCTCCTGCAACCCCTACCTGGCGTTCGCCGCGATGCTCCATGCCGGGCTCTCGGGGATCCGCCAGAAGCTGCCACTGCCGCCGCCGGTCGAAGAGAACCTCTACGCGTTCGACCCCGAGCGACTCGCTCGCCACCAGCTGGGCCATCTCCCGAGTTCCCTCGCCGAGGCGCTCAAAGACCTGCGCCAGGACGAGGTGATGCGCGAGGCGCTGGGTGTCCACCTCCTCGAACGTTTTATCGAGGCGAAGGAGATGGAGTGGCAGAGCTATGAGAAGCAGGTCAGCGCGTGGGAGCTCGACGCCTACCTCGAAGCTTACTGACCGGCTTCACGGCCCCCTCCGGCTCGCGGTCGTCGTCGTCCTCATCGCCGTCGCCGGTCTCTACGTCATCCAGGCTTTCTTCGCGCCGAGCCCGCTGGTCCGCATCGTGCTGCGATGCATTCCAGTGCTTCCCATCGCGACCTGGGCGCTCTGGTATGAGAAGTCACGACCATTCGAACGACAGCGGCCGATGATCCGCACCACGGGCCGAATCCTGTTGCTTCTACTGGCCATGGCCTTTGCCGTCGCCGTTCTCGGCATCGGCCTGAACTGGATCTATGACCCGAGTCGCGTGATCTAATAGACAACCATGGCGACGCGACACATCGTCGCCCTCGGCGGCGGTGGTTTCTCCGATGACGGGCTGCCGACCAAGCTCGACGATTACATCAACAGCCTGGCCCGAAACCGTCGACCACGCATCTGCTTCCTTCCGACCGCGAGCGGCGACAGCGAAACCTATCCCATCAAGTTCTACCGCGCGTTCACGCGCAGGGACTGTCAGCCGTCGGATCTCGCGCTCTTCCGCCGAACCGTGGCGGACCTT
>Ga0209526_10002279_pt1 | contig 12893 bp, 14 predicted proteins | sample JacPinW_OM2H0_M1_FD_188566 | JGI IMG/M metagenome (GOLD analysis project Ga0209526, IMG submission 188566) | Forest soil microbial communities from Algoma, Ontario, Canada - Jack Pine, Ontario site 1_JW_OM2H0_M1 (SPAdes) (version 2) | ecosystem: Environmental > Terrestrial > Soil > Boreal... | reverse complement strand
AGCTGTTGGACCGGCTCCAGCGCCGGCTCCTGAAACCGAACGCCGAGCCCGAGCAAGCGAACATGCGCCGTTTTTCTACTCAGGCCCTCGCGCAACAGCCTGATAAAGCTCTCCAATGTCAACGGCAGTTCCGCTCGTTCGACCGTGGTTCGGCTGAAGTCGGCAAACCGAATTTTGACAAAAACGGTCCGCACTCGATCGACATACTCCGACTGTCGCAGGTCAGTCATGACGTCTTCAAAGAGCTCGGGCAATTTCGCTTCGCACTGAGCAGGCGAGGTGAGATCTTGCGAAAATGTCCGCTCGCTGCTCAGCGACTTACGAATACGATCCGGCTCCACCGGCCGGGCATCAATTCCTCGGCAAAGATCGTACAGTTCGGGACCAAACTTGCCGAATTCTTCGAACAATTGAAAACGGGAATAGCGCTGGAGATCGCCACAGGTATGTACGCCTGACTTAGCTAGTCGTTCTGCGGATTTAGGGCCGATACCCCAAAGACGCCGAACCGGAAGTTCAACCATGAAGGCATCGATTTGACCCTCCCTGATCTCAAACTGTCCATTCGGTTTATTCCAGTCGCTCGCGATCTTTGCCAGCATCTTGTTGGGAGCCACTCCGGCGGAGGCGGTCAGACTGGTCTTCTGGAAAATCAGATGGCGAATAATTTCAGCGATCGCCGAAGCCTCTCCGGGGTGCTGTGATATGTCCAAGAAGGCTTCGTCCAACGAAAGCGGCTCCATCCGGGGGCTGAATTTCAGGAGGATCTGGCGAATAACACTCGATTCGCGACGATAAACGTCGAAGCGTGTGGGCATCACGATCAGCTGCGGACATTTCTGCAACGCTTTGAAAGTTGGCATGGCAGAGTGCACGCCAAATTTCCGCGCCTCATAGTTGCAGGTTGTGAGAACCCCTCGTTGATCGCGAGCTCCTCCGACGGCAACCGGTTTACCAGCGAGTTCGGGATGGTCGCGCACCTCGGTTGCCGCATAAAAGCAATCCATGTCGAGGTGAAGAATCTTGCGCACGATTGGTTAATTGTAGCACGATTCCTGTTCGGCGTTCGGACGTACGACCTGCCGGGGTTCCCGGCGTTCTCGGCGTGTCGGCGTGTCGGCTTTAGCCTGGGTCGCCGTGATCTAATGCGGAAAGCCCCGTAGGGGTGGGAGGAACAGCATTGAACCGATCTTTGTCATTTGTCATATGCCATCTGTCATTCTGTCTTTATTGTATGACTCACTCGGTTGTGGCCGCTCCGATTCAGCCTCGGATCACTTCAATTACTACCTCTAAGATCAGTGCTCTCACTGGTCCGCAGGCGCTAACCGATCAAAAGGGCGTCGATGTCTGCGGAACGGATTTAGGGACAATGACTGAGCTGAATGACCGAATCTATTTCGCTTTCGGCGACACGTTTGGTTATGAGGGCGACACCTGTCGCGGAGTAGGTGGACCAAATTGGCGGTCGAATACCTTTGCTGCCACGGCGGATCATAACCCGGAGAATGGGATCAAGCTGACAGATTGGCTCCGCGGTTCGGATGGCCGGACGATCGCGATTGTCCAGGGCGCGCATGAACCTCCGTTTGCTCGCGAAACGAGCGAACAGACCAAGATCCCAACTGGTATGGTGACTGTCGACGGCACGATCTACCTTCATTACATGTCGGTGCGAGGATTTGCGCCCAGAGGCGGCGTCTGGGAATGCAACTACTCGAAATGGATATATTCCGATGATCTGGGCAGGACCTGGCACGAATGTGCGATACCGTTTGGCGGTCAAAGCTCAAACTTCAACATGCTGGCCCTCACCGCAGCCGTAGCCCCGGATAATCCCGATGGTAAATACATGTACGCGCTGGGGACTCCCTGCGGCCGGTTCGGAGCAGCCAAGATTGGTCGAGTATCCAAGGAGCGCATCCTCGACCCTCAAGCGTGGGAATATCTAATTGCGTCCAGTGCGACCGAGAGGGGACCAAATTGGACAAAGGAATGCGCTGGCGCGGTTGATGTGGTGCCTGCTCCGGTAGGTGAAGCTTCCATTCTTTGGAACCCCGCTATCGGGCGATGGATGTACACCTATCTGAATGAAAATACCGCCGGCCTTGAGTTACGTGAAGCCGAACATTTGTGGGGACCTTGGACCGCACCCCATACGCTGGCCACCGCTAACGATTATCCGCAGCTCTATGGCGCGTTTATGACGCCGTCGTTCTTACGAGACAATGGACGAAGCCTGTTTTTTGTCATGTCACAATACGGACCTTACAACACTTTCATCATGAAGGCGCAACTGAGCTACGAGCCGTAGGACCTTCCTGAAATCGTCCTCGAGGATTCAGTACTAATTGATCATTGCCAAAATGCAGCTGCTCGTTGCCGGAGCGCTCCGGCTGGATCTTTCAATGCAGCCTCCAATGTAATTGACTGGTCTACGACCGAAATAGCTTTATCGAAGTGCTCTTGAATCCGTTCTGTGTCCTCGATCGTACCGGCGATGACCCAAATCGGTTTTTTCACGCGACGGGCGATCTCTGCGACACCGAAGGGACCTTTCCCTTGTAATGACTGGCGGTCGAGTTTGCCTTCTCCGGTGATAACAACGTCTGCCGCCGAGATCCGCGTTAACAATTGTAAACGTTGGGCAACTTCCGCGAAACCCGAAACTAGTTTACCCCGGAGGAACGTTAAAATGCCGTAGCCAAATCCTCCGGCGGCTCCGGAACAGATCGTTTCCGAATGATTGCTTCCAAGTGACGCTTCAACCCGGTCGACCAAACGGGTAAGCTCTCGATCCAGTGACTCTATCTCATCCGATTGCAGACCTTTCTGCGGCCCGAAAACATGAATGGCTCCCTCCGGGCCGAGTAACCTGGTTTCGACGTCCGCGAGCCCGATGACATCAGGCAAGCCGTTCATATCCGGTGGTATCACTTGTTCAATCGTCGCAAAGCGGGTGGGGACCGGCCGGACTGAGTTCCCTTGTTTATCAAGGAAAGAATAACCGACTGCAGCTGCCAACCCAAATCCGGCATCGACCGTGGCGCTCCCGCCTAAGCCAATCGAGATTCGTTTTATGCCAAGATCCCAAAGATGGCGTACGATTAACCCGGTGCCGAAGGTGTTCGAATCGAGCGGGCGACGATCCGATGGAGGGATTCGCCATAGACCCGATGCGGAGCTCATGTCGATGAACCCTTCGTTTTGATGAACAAAGAATTCGGCTGAGATCGATCGTTCCAGCGCATCTACTGTTGCGATAGACCGTCTCTCCGCTCCGAGTTGGGATGCAACTAGTTCGGCGGTGCCTTCGCCTCCGTCGGCAATGGGAGCCAGATCAATTTGCGCACCGTGATCGTGCGCGTGCACAGCTTGCGCCAGAATTTGGCAGACTTCCGATGCGCTCAAAGTCCCCTTGAACTTGTCTGGAGCGATTAAATAACGCATGAGGTAGATTCGGATTGGGCTTAGCCAGTAAATCTTTGATCCGGTGCGGAGCATCAATTGAGGAGGCCTTTGGATTTCTTGTTCTTTAGAGCTATCCGAATTTTTTGAGCGGAATCAGGGTTTTCAAACTGAGCAAACATTCCCAGCCAATCGTAAACTGGCACGGTCAGAGGAGCCGGTAAACAAGGTGGTGCCTGGAGAAGTAGACGAAGTTCCTCCACCACGCGCTGCGCAATATTTTCGAGCATTCTTGAGCTTGCTTCGTGGTAGTTGCCGCCCTTGGCCAGCGCTTCTTTGTATAGACTAATAGAGTCCAGCAGACAGGTCCGGGTTCGCGGGTAATAACTCATCATTAGATTCCAAGGATGTTCTCCTTGGTCGCCCCCTTTGCGATAGTCGGTTCGCAATAGGAGCGAGGGAATGTCGGCGAATTTTGCAACCATGAATTCCACCACGGTTCCGGAGTCAACCTCGGTGCCATCGAAATTGAAGATTCCAATGTCGCAATCGATAAGCGTCTCCAGATCCTGGTCTCGGATCTGCTGGCCGGAATTGCTTCGTTGCTCCAACGTTTGGGGCAATCGGCAGATAAATTCTCCATTCGACTGTCGTTCGATCGCTACGGCTAGGGCGGAGTTGCCGATCAAATGCTTAGCGTTAAATAGCTCACCAGCGAAGTAGATTGAGGGCATTAGTTGGTCTCCACGCATTAGTCTTTGCGGTTACATTGTGAGATTTGCAACTGCCACTACCGACCAAACTTTGGCTCTGGTCAAAAGAATGGATCGGAGCTAAAAAAACCAAGAGAGCGGTGGCGCAATTCGAACTGATTATCGGCTTACTTTTGGTTGGCGCCTTATTGGCCAGTATCGCCCGTAGGCTGAAATTGCCGTATCCTGTTTTTTTGGCCGTGCTCGGGGTTGCTCTGGCTTTTACTCCCAATTTGCCTGATTTGACGTTGGATCCACAGCTCACTCTGGCTCTGTTTGTTGCACCGGTTCTGCTGGATGCGGCATATGATGCATCACTCCGTGATCTCAAGGACAATTGGCGGCCGGTGGCAAGTCTCGCGTTAATCGCTGTCGGGCTAACCGTTGTTTCCGTGGCCCTGGTCATTCGATTATTTCTGCCCGATATCCCCTGGTCGGCTGCGGTCGCCCTGGGCGCAATCGTGGCCCCGCCGGATGCATCCGCCGCAACCGCCGTTCTGCGGATGTTACGCCCCCCACATCGAGTACTGGTTGTCTTGGAGGGGGAAAGCCTCTTTAATGATGCCAGCGCTCTTCTCATTTACCGTGCCGCTGTCGGAGTCACAACCACCGGAACATTCGTCAGCGCGATCCCGTCTCTTTTCTTGGCCGGCGTCGCCAGCATTTTTGCCGGTATATTTCTGGCCCGCCTCTACCTTCTGGTTGGGAATCGCTCTCAGGATATTGGGACGACCGTTTTGATGCAGTTCCTCTCCGTATTCATCGTCTGGATCCTGGCTGAGCAACTGCATTTGTCCGGCATTATCACGATGGTTTGTTATGCTATCACCCTGGCTCGCAGCGGTCCGACAAGACTTGCCGCCCGACTACGTATCCCTTCCTATGCCGTTTGGGAAGTCATCGTGTTCGTGCTCAACATTCTGATTTTCATTTTTGTCGGGCTGCAACTTAAACCCTTGTTGCAACGGCTTAATCCGGCTGAATGGGCCCGCTACGTTCTGATTGGCGGGACAGTTTGCGCGACAGCTATTCTGGTCCGAATCGCCTGGGTCATGTTCTATAACACGGTTGTACGTTGGAAAAATCGCCAATTTGGCGTTCATCTTCCGCACCGAATAAACCCTCCTACGGTTCAGTCAGGAATTATGGTATCGTGGTGCGGTATGCGAGGGATTGTTACCTTAGCGGCTGCGCTTGCTCTCCCAGATACATTCCCTTACCGCGATCTTCTGCTCTTCACCGCTTTTTGCGTTGTGCTTGGAACCTTGATTTTGCAGGGTCTGACTTTACGTCCCTTGATGATGGCCCTCAACTTCGCGGATGACCGAGTCGTCGAAGAAGAAGTGCGACTAGCACGAACTGAAATTACGGGCGCGGCTTTGAATATTCTCGATCGACAAGAACCGTCTGAAGCAACTGCCGTTGTCCGTCGAGAGTATCAAGCTCGATTGAGAAACGATGTGAACGACCAGCAAGCCGGCGAGAGCGCGACGCCGGGACTTGCCATGATCCAAAGCCGGACAATTGCCGCAGAGCGTCGCGCTCTCGATCGATTGCGCAGTCGAGGTGAGATTGGGGATGATGCTTTTCACCAGATTGAGGAAGAGCTCGACTGGGCAGAGGTACACGCGCAACGTGCGGCGCGCCCGATGGGAAGAGAAGATAATCGCAAAAGATGATCCATCTTCGATGAGAACCGGTGAAATACCGGTTATTTTGCCGCGGGAGGTTTGGGAGCGTCGTGCCCGCCTGCATAAACAACGGGTGCAACCGTGGATTGCGCCTTATCTCGATCAGAAATCGCGTCAAGCCAAGCACCCGGTTTATGATTTTCTTTTTCAGTATTATTCGTTTCGACCAGCTCAGTTGGCCCGGTGGTCTCCCGGTCCGAATGTGACGATCGAGGCCGAGCAAATCGAAGACCTGCCCGGATCGCCGAAGTCGTGGGAGCGGATCGACGATGGTTGGAGAGTAGTTCCATTTCCCAATACTCGCCGCGAGTACTTAGAGTGGGCGATTCGTTTTCTTGGCACAACTGCAATGCGGGAGCCGAATTTCTGCTGTTTTGGTCTGCATGAGTGGGCAATGGTCTATCGCGAGGAGTATATCCGCCATTCCAAAGTGCCCCTCCGGCTAGATCGATCAGCGATTGCCTCGGTCGTTGACTCGCAAAATCTGCTTTGTACACATTTCGATGCTTTTCGGTTTTTCACCGAGCCCGCGCGAAAACGCAATCAAACCGCATTACGCCGGGAAACTACCGTTGAAATGGATCAATCGGGGTGCATCCACGTGAACATGGATCTCTATCGGTTCTGTTATAAAATCGCGCCTTGGATTGAATCGGAGCTTTTGGCGGATGCCTTTGAGCTCGCCCGATTCGCCCGCGAGATCGACATGCGAGCTAGCCCGTACCAGCTGCGGGATATGGGATTCGAACCGATTCGCGTGGAAATAGCGGACGGCCGCGCTGAGTACGTCCGGTTACAGCGAAAGGTCTTCGAGCGTGCCCGACCCATCCGACATCGAGTGCTAGCGGCGTATCGGCGGCTGTTGGCCTAGATTTGCGCCGAACCATTGTTCGGATTTTCAGAGCCCTTTGAGCAACTCCTTACCCGGCTAACGATCCCGAGCGAAGGCGCTGATTCGCCATCGTTTGGTAGAGTCGATCTTGCGTGCCGATCGCCTTGAGTTGCGTAACCTTGGTCCATTCTTCGCGAGCCTCGGCCTTTTCGCCCATCGCTTCCAAAGCTTTGGCGTATTCGGCATGGTGGATAATCCGTTGCGGGGCGAACTCGATCGCCTTTTTAAAGTTGGAAACTGCTGCCTGGGTCGAAGCCGGCGGCATCTGTCCATACACTAGTTCAGCAATTCCTTTCAGAACTGGATTGAGCGTTGCCAGTTCGAAATTCCAGCGGGCCAGGATCAAATGTCCGTAATCGTTGGAAGGGTCAAGTTCCAAGCCTTTGGTTACTTGTTGATAGATTTGTTTCGAATATTCGACCCGAGATTTCTCGTCAACGAACCAACAGATCTGGCCATAAGCCGCTGCGAGCGCGATGCGGGCCTGCGCGTCATTAGGAATCTTGGAGACGGCTTTTTTACCAAATTCGACCGCTAATTCGGCATCTTTTCGTTTCGTGGCCTGGTCCGAAATTTCCTGGATGTGCCGCGTGTATAAACTGCTCAGCCGTTTTTCGATCTGTGGGTTGTCTGGAGAAGTGCTATCCGCTTGCTTTAATACCTTGATGGCCGATTCGGTCTCTCCTTGATTCTCGAATTGATCCGCCTGCTGAATGAGCGGCTCCACCTCTTGGGTGAGCCCGGCTTCACAGAGCGCAGCGACAGCCACGAAAACGATCAAGTGCTTCATGCATGTATTCCCCCTGCTTTGCTGAACGAGAAGTCCGCCCAATTTCCCTGGCGTTGAAACCCGCTCATTCGCAACACTGCTGGGTACCTATTGCGCAGAAGTGTACGCTTGGCCATTCCATTTTATGATCAATCCTCAGTTTGCGAAAAAAACCGCCGCTATCGTCGGGTTCTGTGCCGTCGGTCTGGGAGCCTTCGGCGCCCATATGCTTCGGGGGCATCTGGAGAGTCTCGGGACGACCCAAACCTGGCAGACCGGCGTTCTTTATCATCTGGTTCACGCGGCCGTTCTGTTAATACTCAGCGGATGGCGTCCTATTCCAAAGTGGAGTTTTTCACTGTTGTTAGCCGGAGTAATAATTTTCAGCGGGTCACTCTATTTGCTCGCTGTGACCGGGTTTCGGTGGTTTGGCGCAATCACCCCGCTAGGCGGGCTGGCAATGTTGGCGGGCTGGTTTGCTCTTTGCCTGAAACCCAAAGAAATTTGATCGTTACCGGTGCAGCTCAGATTTCAATGGCGGGTATCGCCCTAGCCGTCATGTGCGAGGTCTGGGTTCTACGAGCGCTCCCAAAATGATGGGCTTGGGTTTCAGCGCTTCAAGGCCTTAGCGGCTTCTCTTTGATCCTCCCGGTCTTCTCGGTCCGTTGCCGTCAACTGAAGGACTTTCTGATATTCGGCGCGCGCTTCTTCCTTTTTCCCCATCCGATCTAGCGCTTGGGCGTACGCGAAGTGGTGAACGATCAGGTTGGGAGCGATCGAAATCGCTTTTTTGAAGTATTCGACCGCCTTTTCTTGCGATGACGGGGGAACCTGACCGTAAATCATCTGGGCGATTCCTCGCAGAATTGGATTCAGATTGGACATTTCAAAATTCCACTTTGCCAAAACCAGGTACGCCAAGTCGTTTTTCGGATTGAGTTGGACCGCCTTCTCCGCCTCGCGTTGGATCACCCGGGAGTATTCCATTTTTGTCCGGTTATCGACAAAGTCGGTAATCTTGCCGGACGCAATTGCCAGCGATAGATGGGCGTCCGACGAATTAGGGGCTTTTTCCACGGCGCGTTTTGCGTATTTGAGCGCTGTTTGCGCATAAGCTTCTTTCTGTTTGTCGTCTGAAGTGACGTCCACCAATTCCGAATTCACATTAGAAATCCGGTAAAGAATCTCTGGATTTTCCGGATCACTCTGTTCGGCCGCCTTGAGCACTTGGAGCGCTTCAGTTAGACGGTCCGAATCTTCGAGTTTATCGGCCCTCTGCAATTCGGCTCGGATATCGGTCGCACCCCAGGAGGGCTGCGCAAAAAGGAACAATGCCAGCCCGCACAACGCCGCGGAGAGTCGACCGTACACCATGGATCCGGATAACACCGTTCCTGGTTGGAATCTAGTGCTCTATCTCCACTGGAGTCCGTCCTCCGCTGGGCGTAAGGAAACGGAGCAGAGGTGCTTCAGTGGACGGCCAATCTGAAAACAAAGGAATTGACAGACGCAGTGGGGGACAATAGCTTCCCTGCTCTTTTTTTACCGACCAGAAATGAAGACCTTTTCAGCCAAAGCGAGCGATGTGGATCGCAAATGGTATATCGTCGACGCGAAAAACCAGCCTCTTGGGCGTATCGCGGTCAAAGTAGCAAGTCTGTTGCGTGGCAAAGGGAAGGCAATCTTCACGCCTCATGTTGATACGGGAGATTTTGTCGTAGTGATCAACGCGGAAAAGGTACTTCTTAGCGGCAAGAAAGAACTTCAGAAAGAGTATACGAGCTTTTCCGGCTATGTCGGAGGGCACAAATCGGAAAACGTCCAACAGCGCCGTGCCCGTCGTCCGGAGCTATTGGTCGAGCGCGCGGTGAAGGGCATGATTCCTCACAACCGGCTGGGTCGATCGGTTTTTACTAAGCTGAAGGTTTATCGCGGTGATCAGCATCCGCACGAAGCACAACAACCGATTCCCGTCGTTTAATCCAAAAGCATCAGAAACAAGCATTTTATGGCAGAGACATTTTCCGCTACCGGTCGCCGCAAGACCTCTGTTGCTCAGGTGCGCATCTCACCAGGCTCGGGAAAAATCGAAGTAAACGGGCGTCCGTTTGAAGAATATTTCCCGACAGCTCCTCTGCAATTGACTGTGCTTAAACCCTTTGAAGTGACCAAAACCACGAACGCATTCGATGTCCAGGTGAGAGCCTCTGGTGGCGGTCCTACTGGCCAAGCCGGGGCAGTTCGTCTCGGCATTGCGCGGGCATTGCTCGAAGTAGATGCGACCATGCGGCCGGCATTGAAGGAAGAGGGTCTGCTCACCCGAGATCCGCGAATGAAGGAACGAAAGAAGGCGGGCCAGCCGGGTGCACGCAAGCGCTTCCAATTCTCGAAGCGTTAGTCGGAGCAGGCGCACCTTTCCAGGTTGCGAAACGTCGCAGCTCTCGCAGGCTGGAAGCCGCCTTGGCAGACTACGGCGCGCCCGAGCCTGTGGCGAGTATCCGATAGTGCGACGCGGCTACTTTAACGGACCCGGTTGCTTTTGGGCAGCCGGGTCGCTAGCTTAAACGCTAACGATGTCTTCTCAGATTGATCCGACGCTTCATCAACCGAAGAAACCGGACTGGATTAAGGTGCGGTTACCCTCAAATCCAGCCTTCTTTTCGACCAAGGCGTTGATTTCGGATTTGCGGCTGCACACCGTTTGCGAATCTGCCCAGTGTCCAAATCGCTGGGAATGCTGGAGCCAGGGAACGGCCACCGTAATGATTGCTGGAGAGCGTTGTACTCGGGCATGCGGATTCTGCGCTGTATCAACTGCGAAGCCGTTCGCGCTCGAACCGGACGAACCGGACCGAGTGGCCGAAGCAGTGCATCGGCTCGGATTGAAACATGTAGTGGTTACCGCGGTGGCGAGGGACGATCTAGCGGACGGTGGAGCTGCTCATTTTGCTAAAACGATCCTAGCAATTCGGGACATTCAAAAAGGCATTATCGTGGAGGTCTTAGTGCCGGATTTCAAAGGAGATGAGGCTTCAATTGAGACGGTCCTCGCGGCTGCGCCCGATATTTTTAATCATAACCTCGAGACAGTGGAACGGTTGACACCCGCCGTTCGGTCCCGGGCGAAATATCGCTTGTCGCTGCAGGTGTTAAAACGAGCGAAACAAATCGATCCAGATGTTGTGACCAAGAGCGGCATTATGCTCGGACTAGGAGAGACTGAAAACGAGCTGTTCCAGGCGCTGGACGATCTGCGGGAGGTCGGCGTGCAAGTCTTAACGATGGGACAGTATTTGCGCCCCAGTCCGAAACATCTCCCGGTAATCGAATATGTCACGCCCCAAACTTTTGAATTATATCGGGAGATCGCGCTGAAAAAAGGTTTCGATTATGTGGCTTCCGGTCCGCTAGTCCGAAGTTCCTATCACGCGGCTGATTACCATCCGGTGGCTCGAAGGCGTACTAGCTAGCTGCCTTGCTGCATGGTTCAAGCGACCAGGGAAAACGTATGCGCAATCATCCCTGCTTTCGGTGAGGAGCGGTTTATCGGAACGGTGGTGCGCGGCGTTCTCGAGCACCTCGATCATGTCGTCGTGGTCGATGACCACTCGCCGGATCAGACCGCGCAGGTCGCTCGCGAGGCTGGGGCTGAAGTCATTCGTCACTCGGAGAATTTGGGCAAGGGCGCAGCGATTAAGACGGGTCTGGGTAAGGCGGCAAATAGTTTCAGATTTTTTCTATTTATGGATGGCGACGGTCAGCATGATCCGGCCGAAATTCCAAAATTTTTGAGGAAAGCCACCGAGACCCAGGCACGCCTCATTGTCGGCAACCGGATGCGGAATATAGTGACTATGCCGGCTATTCGTCGATGGACGAATAAGTTCATGTCGTGGCAGATCAGCAAATTATGCCGCCAAGAACTGCCGGATAGCCAATGCGGTTATCGAATGGCCCGCTACGAGCTGCTTCCACTCTTGCGTGATTGCAGCGACGGATTTGCGTTTGAGACCGAGTGCTTATTACTAACCGCTCGCAATGGATTTCAGATCGAATTCGTGCCGATTCGGACGATTTATCGGGATGAGCGAAGCAAGATCAAACCGATGCGAGATACCTGGCGCTATATCAGCGTTTTGGCCAAATACCGCTCCAGTTGGGGCCGCTAGGCCCGAAGCTTTGGCATGCGCGTCAACTTAAGGGAAAGGGAGATCCGCCGCGGCGAGTCGTCTTCGTATACTTCCCAGTCTTATGTTGATGGATGATACCCTGGCCCGCAAAGAGCGCGCCTCCTTAGCATTTCCGCGATTCTTGCCAGCTACCGCTGGGTGCCAGTAGCCGAAGCGTTTGGCGAATTGGCGAATTCCTTCTTTAACTTTTCCACGATGGCCGCATCTCCTTTTTGGCGCTTCTCCTGCGTCTCTTTTGCGAGCTGTTCTTCCAGCTTCCGGCGCTCTTGCAGATAGAGCTTACGAAATACTTCGCGTCCATCTTCGTTCAAACGGAGTCCAGATTTTTGGTAGGCTTCGGTCGCCGATTCTTCTTCCTTCTGCTGTCGCACTCGTTGTCTTTGCCGAAGCACATCGCGTTCGTCCGGACTCAAGGCCAGCCAACGATGAAGGTTCTGCAGCACTTTTTGCTGTTGTTCTGGCGTCAATTGTTCGATTGAACGGCGCAGATCTTCCAGTTTAACCGAAGCAGACGGTTGCGCAGTGGTGGTCGGGGTTTTGGCCGAAGTCGCGGGCTGGGGGGTCGCAGTCGGAGTCGGCGTTTGTCCGTATCCGCTTGCGACTGCTGCGATGAGAAGGATCAATGCGCCGAAGAATCGAGCCATACCGAGGATTCTTCTGACGACATTACTACGTCGAGATCGGCGATAACCTCGAGATCACCCGGCTCAGTTTGAGCAACCACCACCGGCGGAAGATCGGCCGGATGATGTGAAGAGAGCGAAAAATGAGCGAGGAAAACAGCCATCGCGCCCGCCAACGCGCCGGGGAGTCCGTAACGCAGCCAATTACGCCAGAGCGACCTTCGCTTCTCGTCGGCTCGTCGAGCGGCAGCTACCACCTTAGCCGCGAAGAAGGGAGAAGGTGCTGATCTCTTTGCTTTTCCCAGCAATTCCCACAGATCGTCATTTTCTTGATCCTTCATCTTCCAACATTGAACCCAGCTTGGAAGAGAAAGTTTCGTAGCCGCTCGTTCCAAGCGCCAAGTTTCTGGACAATTGGGTAAGAGAACGCTATTTCGGCTCTTGTAAACAAAAAGCTCTACTCGCCAGCTTCGAGGAAGCCTTCGAGTTGTCGAATTCGGGTCGGATGCCGCATCTTACGGAGCGCTTTGGCCTCAATCTGGCGGATCCGCTCGCGCGTCACCTTGAA
>Ga0209526_10002278_pt1 | contig 12894 bp, 13 predicted proteins | sample JacPinW_OM2H0_M1_FD_188566 | JGI IMG/M metagenome (GOLD analysis project Ga0209526, IMG submission 188566) | Forest soil microbial communities from Algoma, Ontario, Canada - Jack Pine, Ontario site 1_JW_OM2H0_M1 (SPAdes) (version 2) | ecosystem: Environmental > Terrestrial > Soil > Boreal... | reverse complement strand
GCTGGAGTGCCTGCGGGCATGATCGGGCCGCCGACGAACACGCAGATTTGAATTGCCGCGGGAGTGACCGATCTGCGGCGCGGGTTCACGGGGTTGAGCACCTTGGTACAGACCAAGTTAGAGCAGGCGCCATTTTCGGGGCACGTATTTGTGTTGCGCGGCCGGCGGGGCGACCTGATCAAGTTGCTGTTCGATGGAGATGGGGTGGTCGAGAGTACGTTTCGTCCAGTTACTCAAAGGGCGCGTCTCGGTAATGGCTTCTTTCATCGTCAGCACACGGACGATGTGATCCCCGACGCGGAGATGATCGCGTTCCGCTTCTATGTCAGAGTTCACTACCTGAGAGTCGAGAAACTGCGTGGACTGCGGCTTGCCAGCAACGCGCCAGTCGTCATAATTCAACAACCGGCGGAAGAACCTGAACTGTCCCTGGACTTCTAAGTCAGTCTAGCACCAAAGACGCACCTTAATAAACACCCAAATCGGAACGGCTGGTACGAAAACCGGAACGCATACGCATTAATAAGGATAGGCAGGAAGTATAGGAAAATCAAAATCTTGTGTTCGCCTGAGCAAGCCATTTTGGGGCGCTATCCCGTACCGCTTACGGATGCGACAGGCTTTTGAAGTCGTGATCTTTGGCATGCTTCGGTAGCCGCTTGTCGTATGCTTGTCAGACTTGAGAACCGTGGGCAGCAGGCCCGACGACCGGAAACCTCAACTTCCCTTCCTTTGCATACTGAAAATAGCGCTCGTAACGGTCCTTGGCGACAGCGAACTGCGCTTGCGGTCCGTTCAACAATCGAAGACTGCGCGATCCAATTGCTGCAAAGTCCTCGACGTCCGCCATCTTTTTCTCGAGAACCTGGCTGAAAGAGACCAAAGCCTTTTGGTTCTCGTTCACTTGAGGGTTCGGCAACTCGAGTGGACCAAGCAGTGCGTCGGTAAACTGTGGCGGTGTATCGAGGCGGCCTTCGGAGCGCTTTTCCAGTTCTGGGCCAAAGGAGTTTGCTTGGGCGGTTCTGTTTCCGAGAGGGCCCAAGCTCCACTTATCCGTGAGATATTTCAATAAACTTGTGTGGTCATAGACAGTGTGAACGACGCGTGGATCTACCCACGGCGACACCAGAATTGCTGGAACGCGAACACCGAGAGTGTCAAAAGTGAACTCGTCTGTGAGGTCGTCCGGTGCCACGGTTTTCGGAGGGACGACATGATCGAAAAATCCTCCGTGCTCGTCATACAACACGACTAACAGCGTCTTCTTCCACAGATCCTCGTTCTCTCGCAACGCGTTGTAAACTTTGGCAATGAGCAACTCTCCTTTCATGATGTCGGTAGGCGGGTGCTGGTCGTTTTGTCCTTTTCCTGAGTAGCATGGTTCAATGAACGAGAACTGGGGAAAGCAGCCGGAATCGTCAAGCGCATCGTCGAAGAACTTGTCCATTTCGTGATAGTGATCGAAGTAGGCTAACTGGTGCACCATTACTAAACTCTGGGCTTCGCCATCGTGGTACATCTTCCAAGAGATGCCCTTTTCGGACAGCCGTTCGTATAGCGTTGGCTGGTCATAACAGTGCCAGTTCGCATCGAAGATTCCGGAGGGCATCTTCACATGGCCTTTGCAGGTGCCCGAGTGCACAAAAAACCTGTTGGGCCAGGTTGGTCCTGGCATCGACGAAAACCATCTATCGCAGACCGCAAAGCTTCTCGCGAGCTTGTGCAGAACCGGCAGAAAATCCAGCGGGTAGTATCCCATGATTTGGGCCTTCTCCTGGTCCGTGCAATTGGGATCAGCTTGGACATAATCGCGGACAAAGCCTGTGCCACCGTTCGCGAGCTGATGGTTAACGTTGACAAACTCGTGTGCCGGATCCAATGAAATGGAAGTGAAGCGAGTTTCGGACTGGAAGATGACCTTCGACGGGTCTGGATAGTCAGGATTGCCAATAAGGTTATGGGGATCGATTCCATCTAAGTCCTTGTAGACAGCGCTCAAAGAGCCGAGCATCTGATCGAAGGAATGATTCTCCAGCACTAGAACAACCACGTGCTCTATTGCGTCCATTGGTGTTCTCCACATTAGACCCTGGCGCAATAACCTCTTTGGGTGCGCCTACTAGTCTCTCCCTAAAACATAACCAAACCCTGCGCGGAATACCGGCACGGACCTTACAAATGAATACGCGGTGGCGTGGCCATCCGAAAGTTCCGGTGCAACGGTTCAGATGGATGCCGTCTCCATCGTAGGAAAGACACTTATAGAACTTAATTTTGGCGAAGATCTGCGAGTAGACCCCCTCCCGTGGGACAAAGAAGGGTCTCACGTTTCTATTCGCCGATTCGCCCGCCAAAATATGCCTGCCACACCAAAATGTCAACAATAATTCGAGTAAGGGAACGTTACTTGTCTAGGAGCTTAAAGCGATACCCCAAAAGCAGACTCGTTGGAGATCCCCTCCGGTCGGTGCCAAATAGCTAATGAAGAGTTTATTCCGACCTTTGTCCGCTTTTCGTAACAAACCTACTTTTTGCTTGACAAGAATTGAAACCTAATTAGACTGTCGCGCACGGTCAGGCGCTTGGGAACTTATGCTTTAGATTTCGAGACCCCACCCTACCCCCTGTCGCTCGAAACGAGGCAGTCCCCACAACCTCCCCTCGAGAATACTCTGGAGGGGTCGTCGGGCAGATCAGATGCCCAACGAACCGCGCAGCTTTCGCCGTTGATACTAAGGAAAGACGTGTTCCCAACGGTCTTTCGAAGCAAAGAATCTACTGCGACGTTCGTAGAGACCGCCAGTGCTGTTGCGACGGCAAGATTGCAAGTTACTTTGAAACGTTCGTCTTAGAAACTGAGAAACGACACCATCCCGAAGCTTGCAGGTGATCACGGTTCAGTTATTCAGCTTCCGCAAATCCCGTTTAAAGAACAGGGGAGGATAAGGTGGTCCACAACTTGCAGCAATGGATAAGGCAAGACACATCTCTGGTTGCAACTGCGGTACGTGCGATGATTGTCGTCGCACTGGCCTATTCTTGGAATTGTTCGGCACAGACCCCTGCACAAGCGCCGGATGCGGCAAAGGTGCAGGATACTCGGGACAAGATCAACAAGTTGAATGAGACGGTGAATAACAGCACGTCGGCCCTTGATCGGGCCAGCACTTATGCCGCCAAACTCAATGCGTTCACGGACCCAAGTTCTGAAGAAGGTGATGTCCTTACTCGAGCACAGAGCATTGACGAAGGCCTAAGAACCATCGCAACGAGCAATCTGCAAAAAGAGCTGTCGGACCGAAAATCATCTGTTGATAACGCGAGCAATACTCTGACGAGCGCCGGGTGCGATAAGGTCATGTTGGGCGATGATGTTGCTGCCCAGTGCACGAAAGCGATTGCCAACGGCCAAACACGATCGTCCGATCTGGACACCACAAAGACCCGCCTTAGTGATGCGCTTAACGGAGTAGGACCATACTTCAAAGTGAGCGTGGCTGATCCAAGCAAGCAACTGGATCAGATCGACACGTTGTGGTCTGCGCCGAACGACCTTACGGCCGAGGATTTCGCATCTTCTGTGCCAATGTACAAGACGAGTTGTTCTGTTTCAATCAAGGCCACAAGGTTAAAAAGTGACATCTATAGCTCACTCAAAACCTTAAGTGCCGATACAACCACCGAAGCAGATGTAGGAAGCGCCCTGACATCATTGAGTGAAAGACTAAAAACAGAAGCAAAAAAGGTTGACGCGATCCTGACCACGATTCAGAAGACGGCGGACGATCAAACGAAGACGGTCTCCGATTCTCTTGCGGCAGTTGCTGCGACGCCGATTGCATCCGCACAAGCAGCATCAGATGCGGCGACGAAGGCGAGTAGGACCGTGCGCGGAATTGTGACGATTGTTTCCGCATGGGGCGACTTAGACGGGAGCGTTAAGTCATGTGAGAACGACCCGACTCATCTTGCAAAGCTGCGTGCGGGCTTAAAGGCGGTTCAGGACTCGAAAGCGACATTGCAGGAAAAGTTGTCAATTCTTAATGACGCCCTTGTGGGAGACCCGAACCAGTTCACCGAAGAGGCGGTGCCCCTGTTCTTTTACACCGAAGTAGAAAAGTTGATGAGATCGCTAAATGAGAGGACCGAATGGGCAGGTGGCAACGGTGCCGCTGCGACCGAGGCTACTTCGCAGAGAGAGTTATTACTGACGTCAGAGTCTCGGGTAGAGCAAGCGCGGGGAGACGTGGCAGATTTGCAATTTGAATTGGCAAAATTGCAGGAGCAACAACGCCAGGCCGACGCCGCAACTAGTCTGCTAGGTCTACAGAGCCAAAACGCCAGCCGGATTAAGAAAGCCAGAGACAGCGATTTGCTTCATACAACAGAAGAGTTCAACAGAGCTCAGGCGGAGTCGGATGCCGACCCGACCAAAGTGGCAAAGAAGGCGCGCCTACAGAAGGCGACGGAAAAGAAAAACACCGCAACAACGAATGCTAACGATGCCACCACGAAAGATTCAAGCGCCAGGACAAAGTACGCGGATGCGCAAAACCAGCAAACCGCGGCCAGTGCCGACAAGGACAGTCTTGCGGCGCGAATTGACTTGGCGACCACAAAACTCAAAGATGCACAGAGAAATATGGAGGAAATGCAGCGTAACGCTTATCGAGCCGCGCTTACCGAGTCCGACGCATTTGCAGCCGCACGAGATCAGACTCCCTATCTGGAGGGGCCGGCATTATCTACAAGTCCGGATCCGGTCAAGCGGGTGATCATGCGCGGCTACCCGGACCGCAATCTTATTTTGTTGCGCGGGAAACCTGACGACATTGCGGTCGTGAAACGCATCGTCGCTGCCTTCGACGTGCCGGCCCCCCAGGCACGATTGACGCTGTGGTCCTTTCAGATCAGTGCTGAGTCAGGCAAGGGATTGTTATGGTTCAAGAAGCCTGCCGATCGGTTGAATGAAGCGACGGCCATCGTGGATCTATCGTTGAGCAAGACTCGAGTGAAGATCGCCGGTGCCACCATGAACCTGCGTGAGAGTGTGAATGAGGCGGTTTCCGCAGCTGAAACTCAGACAACTGGTTCAGCGAACAGTTGTACCCAGTTGGAAATGCCTGACGTGGTCCGGAATCAACTGCTCCCTTCCCAACAGGCTCGATGGCGCCGTTTTCGATTCTATTCTCCAGAAGTACTGATCCAAGCCGGCGTGAATATGGCAAGTCCATACTCGTTTAAGAATGCGGTATTACCCGATCCCGCTGCGACAACCACAGTCGGAGAAGCGCTGATGGTTCTCGCGCTTTCGTGCAGAGCCAATCGCGAAGACGTGTTCGCTAAATTTCGAGATTTGACTCCTAGGCCGAAATTTAAACTAGGTAAATACGATTTGGAATCAATGCTTTTCAAATCGGTGGATGAGGATAGCTTGAAGGAGCACCCATGCTTCTCGGGGATAGCCCAGATTCTTCAGGTCCACACACCTTGTGCCACAAAGCAATACCAGAGTAGCACGGAGGAAAACCGACTTGCCCAGAGGGAAAAGGCTCTGGCCGAACAGCAAGCTCAGTTTGAGAACGAGAGGAGAAAGTTCGAGGCAGACAAGAGTATTGCAAAGCAGGAGTGCACCAACAAACTAAAGGACTGTCAAGACGCTTTGAAACAAGTCAGTCGCGAACCGCCATCGACTGAACCTTGCCCGAGCCCTATAGTGGATGCAGATTTTGGCTCAGTCGATCTAGGCCAATCGTTTGCCCCTTCGGTTTCGAGTGAGGGAATAACTGACACGCAGCTGGAGATTGTGCACGCGCTGCGCGCCGGTGCGACCAAGAAAATTGTTGATGAAATGAAGAACTTGCTGAATTTGATCAGCAAGCTGGAGCAGGAATATCACGGGCTCAAAAGCAGCCGCTCATACCCGAATCTCTCAAGTACCGACGTTCGGGCGTGTAGGATTAAGAGTGCTGAGATTCAAAGTCTCTACGATCGCTACAACTTCATTGTTAACAGACGCTTGGGGGCTCTGTATCCAGATCAATATCTCAATTTTCAACTGGTGCCCGGTCGGGGAGATTTCAGAGGCCGCGTGAAAATGGAACTGGGAACTTTGCAGAAACCGGAGCAAGCCGCTCCCCGGGTTGCTGCCGCGGACGAGATGCTAAAAAGAATGTCGAGCAGGATCGAAGATGACTTGGATAAGGAATACATCCAGCCGATGCTCAAAAGTGTGCGCACTGCCCTCGTAAAGCAGGGGCTCACTGTCGGTATCGTTGAACGCACGTCGGTGTTAGCCACGAACCGCCTCAAAGCACGCGTCGATCCTAAGGGGACGTATGACTTAAGCGTTGGGGAGCAGCAAGATTTGCTGGCAAGTGTTGGACAGCTGACATCGATCTACATGTCAGCACAAACCGGAGGAGCGCTAGCCGCATTCGGCTCGATGAATTCCTTAAACCAAAAACAAGAGCAACACATTTATGGGGTTACAACTGGAAACAAGTTTGAAGTTACCCCGATCTTTGACCCATCCGGCCAAGCGTTACGGTTCAAATTTGACTATGTGAGCAACTCGTTGGTTAGGAACCCCAGGGGCACGGTGGATCCGAGCATGCCGTCTCTGCGTCATACCATAAACACAGAGGTCCAACTGTCGAATTTAGAAATCCGAGAAGTATCGCGATACGAATCGAATGCAAAGTTGGGTATTCCAACAAGATATTTCGGAGGAATTCCGATCCTGACTGACATTCCGGGGCTGAAGCCGATACCAATTATCGGTTGGTTTGTGCGGCGAGGCGGTAGCAACGCAGAAGTGCAACAAAGCGTGATCTTTGGCCAAACCACCATTTATCCAACAATCGGAAGCATCGTTGAACTTCTCCAGACAGGAGACTAAAAATGACAGGCTACATTTCATCCTGGAAACGCGGTGACGACAAAGTTACGAGTTGCGCCGGGGACGTGTTTCCATTTGACTTAAACCGGGTCACTGACGGTGACCTGGTAAGCCAGTTGCAACAGAGTGGATCTTTCAGCGATTCTGGGCCGTGTCCTGGTACAGTACCAGTGCACTTTGCAGTCCAGGATGGTTTTGCGGTCGAGATTCGACAGTTGTAGATCTTGGTTCCCCTTGCAAGTGAACTTCGATGTTATTTCGACAACAAAGCGAAAAAAGTGGACTTTGGAGTGAATACTCGCTCGGGGCAGTTCGGTTTCACCAGCTTCAATGTGTACTAAGCGGCGGGGTAAGCACAAAGAAGTTGGGCCCGCAGCCGAGAGTGAATAATCCCGTCGGTAGGGAAGATTATTACAATCAGGAGGAGGAGGCATGAACGAAGTGAAACTGCCGATGATGGCAATGTCGACAGGCCTGGATTCTGCCTTAACTCGTCTCCGGAGATCTAAACGAGCCGGGTTGTTATCGAAGGAAGAGGGCAGGTATCACCTCTTCAGTGCGGCCAGCATCGTAGTCGGACGAGCACGAGGGGTGAAAACGTTGTCTGAACTCGTCGACCACCCGAAACTTAAACCAAGAGTCGTTCCCACCCACGTCTCTGTGCCAATTGGAAAAGCCCGGGGTAAACTGAGCCCGCCGGGTAGCCGAGGAGTAAAGAAAACCGCACCTACGCGCTCGGTTGAGACAAGAGCCGATTTTTCCTTGCGACAAATCCTGGGCGAATCCGCATTGCTATCCATTCGAAGCGCTAGCGTTGCGGCAAGGTTTGTCGCCAGTCCAAGCGATTGCTACTGTGACGGTCCCCGGCATCACAGTTTTCCTCCACCGGAGGTTGCGGTGGGCTCCGCGTGTCCTCGCTGCGGACACACCGTCATCTGCAGCACTTAAGGTTCTCTTTATATTTGCCGCCGCGATGAGTTGATCCATTGGGCGGTTTAAAACGTACCATCGTGCGGTGATAACAATGATGGGGCACCCTATGAGTATCTCCAGAAGCGGTGTGATCACGCGGTGGAACGATGCCATTGGACAAGGCCTAATCAAGGGAGACACTGAGGGTGTCTACGCTTTCTCCGCCGCAGACTGCGCGGACAGTCTTCAGGGTCTGCTCCGAGGTACAGCAATTCCGCCGAATGGCCCGGTCCATGTCACTTTCGATCTCGACTTTAGGAACCGAGCAATCAACGTCTCAGCGATGGTGCTAGCGACCCCTGACCTCCACTGCGATGGCCTCAGGCGGCACAGTTTTCATCCTTGGCAAGTTTCGGTCGGGCAACCGTGCCCAAGCGGGGACGGAGCGACGATTGTGTCTGGAGAATAGAATCTTTGTATGTTTGGAACGCTTCTCGACAAGCTGACATCGCTGTTTTCTAAGAACTTCGCGGTTGCAAGTATTCCTCTGTTTGCCTTCCTCTTGTTGAATGGCCTAATGGCTTTTCGCGTTTCTTACCGTTTCCAGCAGTGGACTCAGAACAATTACCTGTCGCAAGATCCCGCTCGACAAGCCCTACTTTCTTTTGGGTTTTTGTTGCTAATCGTAACCGTGAGTTACGTTTTGTCGACGCTTAGCGTATTCATGCGAGAAGTGCTGGAGGGCAAGCATTTTCTGGGAGATTTCCTCTCTACCGCCCTCAGCCAGCGTTTTCGCAATCGCCTCATCAAAGTGGAGAAGGAGATGGGGAACGTTAGAGACAAGCTGCGTGATCTGCGAAAGAAACAACAGACTTGGATGTCGGAGCTTAGTGATGCTTACCAACAAGGTAGAGCCATCGACGATTGTCACTATGCGCGGCATCCGACGCTGACAGCCTTAGTTGATTTGGGAAACAGCAATCAGGAAATCACCCTGCAGCAGCTGGATACTGAAGTAACGAACATGAAGCAAGACCTGCAACAAAATGATCCAGAATTAGTGGCTTCGCCCGGGGCAACCCCACAAGCAATTGCAGCCGCGGTGGCGTCCCAAAAGTTGGATGATGACAACGGCGAATTGCTACGGCTGATACGCTATGCTGTCGACAAAGCGCAAGCGCAATACGTTCACTATCTGACCGAATTCCAGTTCGACTACGCCGGTGAAGAAATCGCTCCTACAAAGATGGGGAATATTTCAAGGGTTGCACCGCACTACGCTGCAACGCGATACTCCATGAATTTCGACATTTTTTGGACGCGTCTGCAAAAAGTTGTTGAGACTGACGCCACCTTCTATTCAGTTCTGCAAGATGCAAAGATGCAGGTCGATTTTCTTGTCCAATTAGTGTGGTACACGATTTGTTTTACCATCATCTGGGCTATTGCTCTGCCTTGCTTGCGCGAGGCTGAAGGCTGGTTCCTGATCATCGCGATTGTTGGTCCGGTCCTTGCATACATTTGGTACAGGATTGCCCTACAAAACTATCGTGCCTTCTCCGATTTGTTGCGGGCTTCGGTTGATCTCTACCGCTTAGAGCTTCTCAAGGTACTCCGGATTCCTCTACCAGCGAATGCCGAGCAGGAGCGTCTAGTATGGGAGATGCTTGAAAGGCGACTGGTGTACGGAGAGCATTCGAACATCGCCCTTCAGAATACCTAAATATGACAGCTTCTTCTCGACTGACATGGATTGGACGCGCGTTTAGAAGCGTGATCGTGTTTGGTTACCTGGTTTGGGTTGCCATTGGTTTTTGCATGTTTCGGGGTGCCCACATGGAGCCCAGCACGTTGCGATATAGGGCAACCAAAGGGTTACCTGCCGGGTATCGCCTAGACCCGGACGACTTTACTTTCAATCCGCTGATTCCGCCAGGCGAGCGCAATCGGTTGCCCACTGAGGCAGACCCCACCGGCAAGTATCTTCTAAAGGCGAAAGAGAAAGAAGTTCTGTTCGGGCCGGCAGATTTAACCTCGGCGCCGCTGATTGAAGTGGGCGCCGGCAAGGTGAGACACCTCTTTTCCCTCAAAAATCAACCCGAACTACCTAACCTGGTTAATACGAATTCGCATGTATCAGTGTGTTCAGGGGACTGCCCGATCGACGATGCGAGGGTATTGGCGATCTTGTGTAGCGCGACTAGGCCTTCGGATTGTTACGCTGCTCTTGAGCTTACAAAGGAAGACGAAGCCAAGCTAAAGGACAAGAGCGAATATCTAGTGATCCCTCGAAACAAATCAGAAAGGTAGCCTATGTCAGATCCGAACTGGGACGCTGGAGTCATTGTCAACGTACCAGCGAAACCCGCACAGGGAAATTGGACTATGGCACTCGAGTACGTGGACGCAGCCAAGCGACTGAAGTTGGTAGTCAGCGCCACCCTCGATACCCCTAAGGCAGCGGCTCAAGTGGGCGGCGGCCAACAGGCAACCCAAGCGGCGGTGGTGGCTCAGAAAAATCAATGGAACTATGCGACGGATCGGGCTTGTAGTGCAAACGGAGATCCCAAGGCCCCCATCAATAGCGCCAACTGCCTCATCACCGACGCTCCGCCCGGCGCGCTGATCGCGAAACTTGGGGGCAGTATTGCTGGCAAGACCAGCGATGGGTTGAAGTCATTCGTGGTGGGTAGTTTCTGCATCATCGATCTTGACGACAGGTCGAAAGGAACGCTTTATCTCACCATGAATGCCGACCCCATGGGAGCGCTCGAACGGACGGGCCAACTCTCGGTGACGGTTTACCGTTCTGGCTAATAGAGTCGCGCGGCAGTTTACTTCGGCACTTCATGCTAACAATGTTGTTCTCTTAACTTGGGAGGCCTATTTACTCAAGGTATAAATGGCAAGCTTTCCTACATTTTATTTTTCGGCACTACCGTTAGACTGAAATGTGGGCCTTGGCCGACGCGTCTCTACCAGGAAATGGCTGGACCGCTTTCGTTTGCTCACGATCTGATTTGAGTTCGAATAGTCCGTGTATCCAACCCGTAGGGTGATACACATGTCTCAGGTAGTCCAGCAGTTGAAGAAAGAACGCGAACGAGCTCAGGAGGGAAGTCCAGCGCATAGACGCGGCGCTTGGAGGTTTGGGGAGTGTCAGCTCGAAGGGAGCATCACGCCATCACACTATGTCAGCCGCGGCTCAGCCGAAAATCAGTCCGGCGCAGAAGCAGAGCCGGTGCGCAATCGCCCCGATGGTTTGGTTGTGTCCCAAGCGCTGCACTAGGCGGCGATACACAATCTGGAAGATGCTGCCGTTGTGTTTGACGGCGGCGTTGCTTGATTGATTGAGAATCCGCCGCATATGGCGGTTGCCCTTGGGGCAGCGGTGGCTGCCCGCGCTCTCTTCGTCTCCGGAGCAGACTCCGACCCAGGAAGAGAGGTGCTTCTCTGAAGCGAAGGTGGCGGCGGTGGCCCCGACCTCGGCCTGATCTGCTGTGCCGGATTCACGCCGAAACCGGGCACCTCCGCCAGTCGCTGGACAGCATCCTGTTACGGGCGAAGCAGACTCGCCATCTCCTGGTCCAGTTGGCCGATCTGCTGCTCGATCCCTTGCAACTCTTCCAGTGCCATCTTCAGCAGCCGACGGTAGACGGGGTTGAGATCAGTGCTGGCACCCAGCGCGTCACACAACTGTTCGGGGGTGGCGCGCAAATTCTTATCAGCCAAGGCGGCCAGAGCCGCCGCGTTGGTTTCCCCCTCGGCTAAAGCCTGCAGCATGCGCCGGGCACTGACGCCCAGTAGATCCGAGACTAGGCTGGACAGCTTGAGATGGGCTTCTTCCAACAGAGCTCAGTTGATTCTGCGAGCGCACTTTGTCGCGTATCCGCTGGTACCTTCTGCGCGTCACGGTGCGCCACAGACGTTGTTCGGTATTGGGCACAAAGCTGAGGGTCAATTCATTGGCCACCAACCGCTTCACCAGCCGTTCGGCGTTGGGGAAGTCCCGCTTGCGCCCTCGCGTTCCACGATTGGACTGCGCCTGCGCCAGATGCAACGTTCCTGACATGGGGCCGGCAGCTTCCCGCTTCGTGCTGCTCGGCTGCCAGTATCGCTCTAGGGTTCCCCACACCGGTTTCCAGTATTGCGCCGTGGACTCCATCACAACTTCCTCGACCCCCTGTTCGACGAACCATTCCGATAGCAATCGCAGATGGTCAGGAGTGGTACCAAACTGGCGCCTCTCAAACTCATACTCGCCTTCGACGTCGGTTACGACCACCGCCAACATCTTTTTTATGTACGTCAATTCCCGCTATCCTGTAAGACATAAGCTTCCTAGAGGGAGAGGAGAGCGTGCCGCAAGTTCCTTTAACCAGGGTCGCAGGCTATCGCCGCTCCCATCGGAGGGAAAGACAACGCCCAATTATTTGCTCAACGACGCACGCTCCGGATCAGACAGTTAAACGGCCTCGACTTTTCCACTGATGAATCGATCTCGCCACTCCCAGCCTTCCCTATTCTGCTCGACTCGGAACCATTTTCATAAGGTTTCGCGGGCCGTACGGCCCTAAATAGACAGTTAAGCAGTTACGCACTACTCGGCCTCGCAGCCTTTCGCGCTCATGGCGCACGATGACGGGCAATCTGGACTGCGACCTGAAAGCTGTTGGAATGATTGTCTGACAAGGAGGAAATTGATCGGATCCGCGGTTGATCGGTGTTCCAAGGTCGCGTACCTGAGAATGAAGATCAACAGTGACCAACCGGCAGTACCAGGGGAGAGATTTGGCGTTGTCCTTGAAAGGTATGTCCAGGACGAGATCCCGAAGCGTTTCTCGACCAAGCATGCGTACCTTTCCTATATCAACAATCACATCCGTCCCAAGTGGGGCGAATTCTCGTTAACCCAAGTAAAACCGTTGGCCGTTCGCGACTGGCTCAAAGGAATCCAAGACAAAAAAGGCAAGCGTCCATTAGCCAGCAAAACGAGAGGCCATATCAAAGGGCTCATGCATCGGATCTTCGATTGCGCCATGCTGTGGGAGTACCTGCCCCCGGACCGTAATCCTATGTCT
>Ga0209526_10002277_pt1 | contig 12899 bp, 13 predicted proteins | sample JacPinW_OM2H0_M1_FD_188566 | JGI IMG/M metagenome (GOLD analysis project Ga0209526, IMG submission 188566) | Forest soil microbial communities from Algoma, Ontario, Canada - Jack Pine, Ontario site 1_JW_OM2H0_M1 (SPAdes) (version 2) | ecosystem: Environmental > Terrestrial > Soil > Boreal... | reverse complement strand
TCCTCCGCCTTGCGATGCATCCCTCCGGACGGCCGCTCGCGACGGCCAAGATCTACGAGACGCGCCCTAACGGCAACAGCTTCCACGGCTGCCCGCCGAGGCCTTCGGCGTCTGGCTCTACAACTGATCCGCGGCCTCACACAGCAGAACCCCGGGGAAGCGCCGATCGTCGTCGATCAGCACTGCGCCCGGGGTTCCGCTGCGCTATCTGGCCTGCCAGCGGCGTCCGTCGCGGCCGGCTGGCGGCGACTCAGCCAGTGCAGCCCGCGACCGAGAGCGCAGGCGCACAGTTGTCGGGATGGTTGTTCTGGACGACAGAAGTGGTCAGCGTGACGTTCTCCTCGTTGAAGATCCCGCCGCCTGCGCTGGATGCCGTGTTGTAGGTGATCTGGCTATCCGTGATCGTCGCATCTTCGTTGTTGTAGAACCCGGCGCCGTATCGGGCCTGGTTCTGGCGGAAGGTCGCGCCGCTCACCGTCGCGTTATAGTCGTTGTAGATCCCGCCGCCGTCTCTGGCGGCGTTATCGGTGAAGGTGCCGCCGGTCGCCGTCAGGTTATAGTTGTTGTAGATCCCGCCACCATTTTCGGCCTGGTTCTGGCGGAATGCAGCACCGGTCACCGTTGCGTAATCGTCGTTGTAGATACCGCCGCCATCATATCCGGCGACGTTATCGGCGAAGCTACCGCCGGTCACCGTTAGGTCTTCTTCGTTGTAGATGCCGCCGCCATAGTCGGCGGCGTTATCGGTGAAGGTGCCGCCGTTAACTGTCAGGTCATATTCGTTGTAGATGCCGCCACCGTCATATCTGGCGGTGTTGTCGGTAAAGCTACCGTCGGTCACCGTCAGATGAGAGTCGTTGTAGATCCCGCCGCCATAATCGGACCGGTTCTGGCTGAAGTAGCTGTCGGTCACGATGGGGGACCCGTTATTGACGTAGATGGCGCCGCCAGAGTCTGTGCTGGTGTTCCTGGTGAAGCCGCTGTCTGCCACAGTCATGGAGTTATTGACGTAGATGGCGCCACCGTCTACGGCGCTGTTCGCGGTGAACGTGCTGCGGGTCACCATCGCGGAGATCCCCTGCCCATCCTGGTGAATACCGACTGGAGCCGGGGACGAGATGGCGATGGCGCCGCCATCTCCGGAAGAGTTGCCGACGAAGAGGACCCGGTTCACCCTGAGGCTGGTCAGGCTGTAAATCGCGCCTCCATCGATACCGGAGGTGTTGTTGCTGAGGGTGCCGCCGTTCACCGTAACGGCGCCGTCCAGATTATAGATTGCGCCGCCATATCCCGGGTAAATGGGCGCCGGCGTCCCGTCGCGCCGCACCGCGGAGTGCTTGTTGCCCGTCTTGACCAGGAGCCCCGCGGCGTCACCGTTGCGGAGGTTCAGGTAGTTGAGTACGAGGACGGCGCCCGAGGTGACCGTGAGGATCCGGAAGGCCGGAGTCCCCGGTGCATAGCTACGCTGGATGGTCGCCCCGTTACCCTGGATGGTGAGGTTCTTGCTGATGACGGGCAGGGCAGCGCTCAGCTGGTAGTTGCAGGAGGGCACCAGGCTCAGCGTCTGGCCGCTTACACCACCGGCAATGTCGGCCGCCAGCACGCTCGTGATGCATGGCACCTGAATGGCGCCGGGCGCCGGGGCGGCCAGTGCAGCCTGGGCAGAGCCCAGGCTGACAGCTACCGCCGCGCCGGCCGCCACGGTTCGCGCAGCAGCTTTCATGGAATTTACACGCATTTATCTGCTCCCCCTATATGATGTCGACACCGCGACCGACTCGCACTGCGCCGTACAGAAGATCCCCTGAAGTTGGCAGGCCGGGCAGCCGACGGTTCCCAACGGAAATTACCTAAAGCAGCCGTATCCCGGTTGGACAAGGTGGCGCACTTCGGTCACGTCAAGCACCTAGGCCGTACGATATCACACGGCAATCGAAATACGAATGAGATCGAAGTGTTGATACTTTGCAGCCGGAATGTCCCGTAAATAACGTGAGTGGTGTTTTATGGCCATCGCTACATTTCAGTGGCTCTCCGGACGGCATGCCTGACTGGTGTCACCACGCTGCTGCTTCTCGTGGCTATCGGTCGCGGCGCTATTTCCAGTGCATCAGCAGTCTTGCCAATGGGAGGACTGCATCGCCGAAATCGCCGCATTGGCCGTTAACCGGGCCTGCGTCTGGGACCGCGCGGCTGGAATTGCGGCACGCCGGGCGACCTCGATGTCCTCGATGCCCTCGCTGATCTCGCGGCATAAGGAATCCACGAACCCTTCAGACCAGCCAGTCACGGTCCGGCCCGGCTCGATGCCGGGACGGACTTGCCTTGGTTGGGTTGGGGATGCTAGGCGCTGCCCGATCCGAGCTCGACGACGCTGACGGTCAGGATCTGGACCGGCTTGGAGCAGGTCGGCGAGTTATAGCTGAGGTAGATCGGCGTGGTCTGGTTCGGCGGGTAGATCTGCAGGGAACTCGCCGTGGTCATGCCGCATCTAGACGCTGGGTAGTTGCCTGCGTGCACGATCTGCAGCAGGGCGCTGGCGACCGCCCCCGGCGTCAGCGTGACGAGCACGCGCGCGGTCGCGTGGCTCTCGGCGGCCGCGAGGCCGATCTGGCTGACGGGCGTCCCGCCCGCGAGCGAAACACCGGGGTAGCCGTACAGGGTGCAGCTGACATTGGAGATATTCGTGAAGTCGATCACGGTATAGGTGCTGCCCGCGGTCCCCTGCGAGACCCCGATCTTCGCACTGAGCGAACGGGTCGGGCATGGCGCGGGACCGGCTGGCGCGGCGGCCGAGGCCGCCGGGCTGGGAGTCGCCGCGGCGGGGCTGGACTGCGCGGTGGCCGTGGCGCTGGCCGAAGCGGTCTTGGGCGTTGTGGCGGGCGCGGCGGACGGGCTGGCCGAGGCGCCGCAGGCGGTGACGAGCGCCGCCACGCAAGTGAACGCCGCTCCGGCGATCGCGCGGCCGGCTGTACGTGGAGATGGAGTCATCGCGGGTGTCCTTACTGCCCAGGGGCGGCTCCGCGAGCCGTGTGACACATATGACGTCGGCCGGGCCGTCGTGGTTGGCTCTGGCCAGAACCGCAATGTCACAGTTTCGCCACGGTAACAGGGTGATCCCGCGGAGGCTAACGGTCCGCATCGCGGTGAGGTCCGGTACGTTCGATTCGCGGTAGGCGGGGCGAGACGATGAAGTAAAGCTGGACAACCGCGAGGGCGATCACGCTGGCCTGGGTGCTGATGAAGCAGATCAGGGCCGCGAGAGCATACAGGGTCTGCGCGAGCAGGATCCGGCGGCGGAAGGTGGTGAGCCTGGCGCCAGCTGGCCCGTCTGGCCGGAACGTTCTGCGTCCGTACCGGGCGCTCCATTCAAGTGCCACGCCGAGCAGGAGAATGTTCAGCCAGTACGCGCCCACCGCCAGGCGGAGGTGGACGAAGTGAGCGAGCAGCGCCGCGGAGAACGGGAGCAGCGACACCACGAAGAGGAACCCGAGGTGGATCCAGGTAAGGGTCCGGTCGCAGTGGCCGAGAATGCTCAGCAGGGTGTGCTGAGCGAGCCAGAACGTGCCCAGCATCGTGAAACTCAGCAAGTATGCCGCGAAGTTCGGGCCCAGCTTCAGCAGTACTTCCCATAGTCCGTGCTCTGAGTACGCCGATGCGGCGGTGCCGACCGGCACGCGCAGATCGAGGACGAGCAGGGTCATGGCGACGGCGAACACGCCGTCGGTCAGAGCGGTCAGGCGGTCCAGGCTCTGGCCCGTGAAGCGGTTGTACGGCTCGTTCATGCCCACATGATGGCGGCCTCACCGCACATCTCGCCGGGCCTTGCTGGTGGCAGCCGCAAGCTGGACAATGGAGGGCTAGGAAGATGGGGACCTCCAGTCCGGCCCATGAGGATGCACTGATCGATTTATGACGACCTGCTCAGCCGGGAAGGCCAGCGTTCCGCCAGGCAGAGCGTCAGCATTCCCCGCCCGTGCCGGCGCCTGGCATCCGTTCCCGGACCGGCGGATCTGCTGCACGGCTCAGCCCCGTGCGGCGGGCCGGCCCAGCCGTCACCGGTACTGGCTGTGAGCGCGGCGTCGCAGCCGGGTTCCGGGCCGGTGCCACGCGCCCGGCGGCCTCGTAAAGGGGGCCGCCCGGCCCAGTTGCTTGCTCCGGAAGCCACGGTCAACTTCGCCTCCGAGCGCAACGCCTCGGGAATCAGTGATGTCCTCGCTGCCCTCGATGGTGAACTGGTCGGCCTGGCGCCGGTGAAGAAGCGAATACAGGAGGTGGCGGCGCTGCTCCTGGTGAGCCGGGTGCGGCAAAATTTCGGCCTCCTGTCGACCCGGCCCAATCTGCATATGTGCTTCACTGGCGCCCCAGGTGTCGGCAAGACCACCGTGGGAATGCGGATGGCCGAGTTGCTGCATCGGCTCGGCTACCTCGACCAGGGACACCTCGTGGTCGCCATGCGTAACGATTTGGTCGGCGAGTACATCGGGCATACGGCGCCAAAGACCAAGAAGGTCCTCGACCGGGCCAAGGGTGGGGTGCTGTTCATCGACGAGGCGTACTACCTTCACCGGACTGACAGTGAGAAGGACTACGGCCAGGAGGCCGTTGAGATTCTGCTTCAGGTGATGGAGAACGAGCGCGACAACCTCGTGGTGATCCTGGCGGGCTATAAGAATCGTATGGACGCCTTCTTCGAGTCCAACCCTGGGATGAGCTCCCGGATCGCTCACCATCTCGACTTCGCCGACTACGAGCTGGATGAACTGGACTCCATCGGGAAGCTGATGCTGCAGCAGGAGTCCTACTACCTCTCCGAGGATGCCGCGGCGACGTTTCGTGAGTACCTCAAGCGCCGGATGCAGCAACCGCGATTCGCCAACGGCCGCAGTGTCCGCAACGCACTGGAGCGGGCCCGGCTTCGCCATGCGAACCGTCTTCTCGCCGACCCGGACCGTACCTGGAACCGGGATGATCTCATGCGCATTGAGCCCGTGGACATCCTCGCCAGTCGTGTCTTCTCGCGGCCGACCGAGTCCTCGGATGGTCAGCCTGGTGATCCCCCCGCAGAACCGGGTCCCGCACGATTACCTTTGCCCCGCGATTTGCCCCTGCCCGGGCAGGCCGTAGTTCCCAGGCGTTTACTGCCGGTAGTGTCGGCGGCCATGCGGATCCTTGTTCTTGGCGGCACGTCTTTCGTGGGCCGTGCCATCGTGGAGGACGCCCTGCGCAGCGGTGCCGAGGTGACCTTGTTCGGCCGGGGCAAGACCGGGGCTGACCTGTTCCCCGAACTGATCCGGCTCATTGGCGACCGGGACACCGGCGATTACCGGGCGCTGCGCGAGGGCAGCTGGGACGCGGTCGTGGATGTCAGCGGCTACGTTCCCCGTCACGTCGGGCAGGCGATGGACGCACTGGGCGGCCGGGCCGGCCGGTACCTGTTCATCTCCAGCCACGCGGTGTACCAGAGCACGGGGCTGGAGCCGGGCTCAACCGAGGACACTGCGCGCCGTCCGCCCATGCGGGACACCGAGGAACTCGACGACGGCACTTACGGTCCGCTCAAGGTCGCGTGCGAGGACGATGTGGCCGCCCGGTACGGCTCCCGGGCCACGATCGTGCGGCCGGGGAAGGTCGCCGGGCCGCACGACTGGCAGGAGGGGCTCACCTACTGGGTGCGGCGGGCCGCCCGCGGTGGACGCGTGGCGCTGCCAGCTGACCCAGAGCAGCCGGTTCAGGTCATTGACTCACGTGACCTGGCCCGCCTGGTGGTGCAGCTGCTAGCTGACGACCGCCCGGGCGCGTTCCAGGCGGTCGGCCCGGCCGAGCCGGTCACGCTGGGCGGGCTCATCGACACCTGTGCGCGTGTGGCGGGTACCCAGGTCGAGATCGTGCCGATGTCGCCCGATAAGGCACCTCCGCTGTTCCCGCTGGTAAAGACCAACTGGCTGACGCAGCAGCGCAGCCCGGCACGTGCCCGTGCAGCAGGCATGCCCGCAACTCCGCTAGAGGTAACGGCAGCCGACGTCCTGGCCTGGGACCGCCGGCGCGGCGAGCCACCTCTGGCCCGCGGTTTCTCTCCCGAACAGGAGCAGGCGCTGCTTGCGCAGCAGGACAACAGGGTCCGCAGCGACTAACCGATGCCCGAGCCCACCGCCGAACCGACTGATTCGTACTTGATCTGCGCCTGCGGCGCGGCGATGTTCCGGCGCAAGTAGAGCACCGCGCGCGCCCGTTGGCTGCTAGCCCGGACATACGTGACCATCATCTTGCGGTAAGGGGCTACTCGACTATTCCTTGACGGCGGTCAGGTAGGCGCGTGCCGTGCGCTCCAGTCCGGTCCCGGATTCGACAAGCGGCCTGAGGTATCTGGTGAGTTCGGCTGCTTCTGGCGGGCTGAGCACGCGATCCAGTGCTTCCTCGAAGGTCGGTATCAGCGGGTTGAGTGACGTGCGCAGGAACCGTTCCCAGGGAACTGGCTGCTTGTGGGTTTTCACGCTGACATGTAGTTCGAGATTGATCTCGGGGAACCCGGCGTCCTTAGCATGGCGCACCAGGTCGCGCTCGTCGAAGTCGCCCATGGGATCGCCGCCGTGCGGCTGGATTGACTCGTAGAGCGCCTCAACTTTTGCCGACAGGGCCTTGACCGGGGTCACGTCGTGGCCGAAGAACAGGTCTGGATCGGCATGGGACATGAGTACATTGATCGGCTCGGACAAGCTCAGCCGCCCGCCAGGCTTAAGTACCCGGTGGAACCGTCGCAGGGCTGCCGCCTTGTCCTTGACGTAGATGAGCACAGATCTGGTGGTGAGAACATCGACCGATGCGTCGGCGACGCCGGTCAGGGATTCGGCAGAGGCCAGTATGAAGCGGCACCGGTCAAGCAGTCCTTCGGCGTCGGCGGCCTTGCGGCAGTGGTCGAGCATGTCCTCTGAGATATCGGAGAAGATCACGCGCCCCGCCGGGCCGAGCCGTTCGAGCGCGCCGAACGCGATGAGGCCATCACCGGAGCCCACGTCAAGCAGCGTGTCGCCAGGCCGCAGCTGAGCCTTGTCGAGCAGCGTATCCCGCGCCGGGTACAGGTACTCGGTGAGATTCTTCTCCCGGTAGGCGGCATCGCCTCCGAACCGCACGTCGAGAAGCCATCGGTGCCAGCGGTCGGGGCCATCCGTCATGACTGGCTATTCTGCCTGCCTGCCTGGTGAGCGGCTAGAGCGTTGCTCACGCTGTGGCGGCCGGGCAGTTCGCCCGCCATCATGAGGATCCTTTCGACCGGATGCTCATAGCCCAGGCGTATGCGGAAGGGCTGACAATCGTGACGCGAGACAAGCGTTTCAACGAATACGTGGTGGCGCTGCTGCCCGCCTGAGAGCGGCCTCGGATGACGGCACTGTCACTGTGCGACACGTGGGTCCCGCGAGGCTAAGGCAAATGCGGCAGCAGAAGCGAATTGCCTGGCGTCGGTTGATTCTGCTAGCGGAGCCCCAGGACGGTCGTGAGGGCTTCGTCGATCCCCCATTGCTGGCCTGGACTGACCCGGCCCACCAGATCACCCAGCCGTCCGGCGTCGATCGCGCCGACTTGCTCAACTAGTACCCGGGTGATCTCGCCCAGCAGTTCGATCTCCGGGCGGAATGATGCGGGCCTGGCCCTCAGTGACGTGGGCGCGACCAAGACCACCGAACGCGGCAGCAGTTCGTTGGCCTGGACGATCACTCCGTAACGCCGACCGCGCTGCTCGTGGCCCGTGCCCCGCGGCGGGCGGAATTCGTGAATGTCACCCCGCAGCACGCATGCTCTCCATGAACTCGGCGACCTTAAGCATCTCGCGCCGGTCGTCCTCGTCAGCCTCAAGCGCCGCCACTTCGGCGGCTAGCGCGGACCTGAGCCGCAGCCGACCAGCGCTGTCGAGGATCGCTCTGCGGATCGCTTCGGATCTGCTCAGACCTGTCGATTCAAGCTGGGCCAGCGCACGCAGGGCCTCGGGATCGAGGCGGACGCTGATGGCTGATGACATGCTTCTAGTGTATCACAATCTGTCATACAAGGGTCCACGCTAGTCGAAAAGCAGGGCTGCGGCTTGGCCGGACGGCACTGCGTGGCACGAGTGTGGCACGGAGGCCATTTCCAATTGGGGCTTCTGGTGCCCGTTCTTGGCCCTGAGCAGCCCGATATGTGGAGCGGGCGAAGGGAATCGGAGCCTCATGACCAGCTTGGAAGGCTTCGGGTACAAGGCCGCCGGTTCCCGTGTCCCGCCGCCGAGATCATCGGGCTGCCGAGCGGGAGCGACGTCACGTCCGCTGACCCGCTTCGCTCCAGGTGGGCGCGGGCCGACGTTCTGGGCATGGTGGCTGCCGAGGTCGCCAGTCAGGTAAACGCTAGGCCGGGTGTTGCGCGCACGTGCGCGCCGACATATGTACCTTGACAGTTACGTAACCACCTCGGTACATTCACGCCATGGAAGCTGCTCTGCGGGCGCTGGCAGATGAAAGCCGGCGGACCATGCTGGAACGGCTGTCCCGCGGCCCGGTCACCGTCGGCGAGCTGGCGGCACTGCTGCCGATTGCCCGCCCGGGGGTATCGCGGCACCTGCGGGTGCTGCGGGAGGCAGGGCTGGTCGAGGTCCGCCAGGAAGCGCAGCGGCGGGTCTACAGCCTCCGCCCCCAGCCGCTCGCCGAGATCGATGAATGGCTGGGCCGGTACCGGGCCCTGTGGGAACAGCGGCTGGACGCCCTGCACACCGAGATAGCCCGGGGAAAACGCGACCGAAGGAGCACCAGATGACCGGCAATGCACGTCCGGCTACCCGCATCCTGGGCAGCCTGCGATCAGCAGACGGCAAGGGCGTCGTGCGCATCGAAGACCGCTACCACACTAGTATCGACGACCTGTGGGCTGCACTCACCGATCCCGGCCGCCTGGCCCGCTGGTACGGCCAGGTAGAAGGCGACCTCCGCCCCGGCGGACAGTTCCGCCTATACATCGAATCCGCCGACCTGGCAGGCACCGGGCGCGTGGAAGCGTGCGAGCCCCCACGGCGGCTGCTGGTGACGACCAGGGAGACGGACGAGTCCTGGCGGAAGGGCCGCGGGGCACAGCCGTTCGACGAGGCCATCGAGGCCACGCTGACCGCCGACGGCGACCAGACCATCCTGGTCATCGAGGTCCAGGGCATGCCCCTGGACAAGATCGCCTTCTACGGGGCCGGGTGGCAGATCCACGCCGAAAATCTCGCCGCCTACCTCGCCGGACGTGAGCGCGGCGACACCGAGGCGCGGTGGGACGAGCTCGTCCCCCCCTATCAGAACCTGGCGGCCAACATCGGCTAGCTAGCCTGCGCTGTCTTCCTCGATAGGCGCTGAACCCCTGCGAGCGGACATCGGGTCTAGTTCGGCAGAGCACGTCTGGCGGCTTTCGGCGGGGTGGGGCGCAGGAATGCCGGGAGCGGGACGTATGAGCTGGCGGCCGTGTGGCACGTGTGTGACACGATCTGCGAGCCAGGGCCTTACCCGATCAAGATTCAAGGCGGCGGGACTTGTCCTGACCTGGCCTTACGTGTCGGAGCGGGCGAAGGAATCGAACCCTCATGACCAGCTTGGAAGGCTGCGCCTGCCGCGTCTCTGTGCAGGTGGTACCCAGGTCGGTGGGTACGGCGATGGCCCGTGAGTGACCGTCAGGGCGCGTGGTTTACCGCTCGATCGGGCACGTGACGGGCACGCTCACGGCCCCCGAAGGCCGCCCTCACGGTCTCGCGGAATCGGCCTGGCCTGCGACGCCCGGACCGCGGCTGGGACAAGGAGCGCCGCAGCCGCGGTCGGGGGTGTCTGGCCGTCGTCTGTGCCGCACAAAAGGCCGCCACGACTACTGCCGCGCGGCCGCCGCGGATGCGGCCTGTTTGATGAGGGCGGCCACCGCGGCTGGTTGCGACTGGTAGATGGCGTGACTGCCCGCCACCTCGGTTGTGGTCGAGTCGGCCCGCTCTGACATAGCCCGCTGGGCGGGTGGGGGGATCATCCGGTCTTCGGTCGTGACCAGGTACCAGCTCGGCCTGATCCGCCAGGCGGGTTCGGTGATCGCCCCGCCGAGGGCGTCCACGCCCCACGGGACCTGCGAGTCGGCCATGAACGCGGCCTCCTCGGCGGGCAGGTCCCCGGCAAACGAGGCGTGGAATTTCTCCCGGTCCAAGAACAGGAAGCCGTCCTTGGGCGGCAGGATCGGCGGCCCGGGCACGTCGGACGGGAAACCGGCGATGAGCGTGTTGACCGACTCGCCCGCGTCCGGCGCGAACGCCGCGATGTACACCACGGCCGCCACGTTCTGGTCGGTTCCCGCTTCGGTGATGACCGCGCCGCCGTAGGAGTGGCCCACGAGCACGACCGGGCCATCTTGCGCGTCGATGATCAGCCGGGTCGCGGCGGCGTCACCCTGCAGCGACAGGGTCGGGTTCTGCACCACGGCGACGTGGTAGCCGTCCTGGGTGAGCAGGTCGTAGACCGCCCGCCAGCCGGACCCGTCCACGAAGCCACCGTGCACGAGAACGACGTTCGCCGTTGCTGAGCTTGCGTTCATGATGATCCCCTCTTTCTCCCGCGCGGACGTTTGGGAACATTTGGTTCAATCGTGCCTTCAATGGACGCATACGGCATCACCCGAGGGAACTAAGAACTCCTCCAGTGGTGAGAGAACGCTGTTGCGCGCGGCAAGCGTCGGGGAGTCCTGGTCTGGGAACACGATGGCCGCTGGGCAGTGGGCAAGCCTGCGGGAGCTGATGGAACGGATGGGTCACTCAAGCACCCGGCCCGCTGATCTACCTGGAGCCGGGGGACCGTGCTAGCCCCACCTCAGGTTCGGGTATCCGCACGGTGGATGTCCTGTTCGCGGGCGGCGAACATTGAGATACAGGTGACCGGAGTGACCGGCACCGCGGCTTACAGGAGGCATTCCGATGTACCCACCGAATGACAACACCGCTTCCTCGCGATCTGTCCTCATAAGATTTCTGGTCAGGTCACGGGAATACCGCAACCCCCATCTGTGGGTTCGTGTGCGCGTTGCCTGTGGCGTCTTCAACGTCGTCCTTGCCGTGCTACTACTCACTTCCGGCCACTGGCTGGGGCCGCTGGCCTGGTTGGGCGTGCTGCCGCTGGCGGGGGCGGCGCTGATCTTCTGGACCGCCTACCGCCTGCAGACCAGTGTCCAGACCTAGCTTGGAAGCATCTCCCCGTAACGGGAACGAGCAACCTCCGGCCCGCTTGGGGAGATGCTTCCATTCTTCGGCTGAGGTTTCGGTCGCCGGTGTTCCGCGTCCTGCTCGCAGCCGCCAAGATCCAAGCGAGTGGCCGCCGGTTCTATGTCGGTGGCCTAGTCGCCCTAGTGCGGCCCATGTTAAGCAAGCGGTCCAGAGCATGCTCGTGGCGCGTGAGTTTGCGCGGATACTAAAAGAACGAGGAGCGCGATGGACAGCAGCGCCAGCCCGGCGATTGATCAGCGGTCCAGCCTTCCCTTGCCAGCGCGGGGCGGCATATTCACGCTTGATACCAGTTCTTCCCAGGCTACGCGGGTCTGGCGAGCATTGAGATGGCGGTGACCGGAGTGGCCAAGGCATCGCAGGTCGCTGGCGGCATCTCGATGTACGCACCGAGTGACGACGGCGCTCCCTCGGAACCTTTGATCATGAGAATTCTGGTGCGGCCCGCTGCATATCGCCACCCCAGGGCCTGGGGCCGCGTGTGCTTGGCCGTCAGTCTCTGGTTGTTCTTCCTTGGTGTCATCCTGTGCGCTTACGGCTTCTGGTGGGGAGCGTCGCTGATAGCGGTGGGAGCGCTGGAACTTTGGATCGCCTACCACCTGCTCGTTGCTCCGCTGCCGCAGCGGGTTCGTGAGCTGGAGCAGTCCCGGGCCCACTTGGTGGACGACTCGGCCGCGCGCTTGCGCCGGATCGAGCGGGACCTGCACGACGGCGCGCAGGCGCAGATGGTTGCCGTCGCTATGAAGCTGGGGCTGGCCACCAAGAAGCTCCGGGGCATGGCCGACGGGACCGGGCAGAGCGACCTGGACCGGGTCCTGGAGCTGGTCGCCGCCGCCCACAGCGGCGCCAAGGAGGCCATCAGCGAGCTGCGTGACCTGGCCCGCGGCATCCACCTCCCGGTGCTCGACCAGGGCCTGGGCATCGCGCTCACCACCCTCGCCGCGCGCAGCGACCTGCCCGTCGAACTCGTTATCGACCTGCCCGAGCGCCCCTCGGCCGCGATCGAGACCATCGCCTACTTCTGCGCCGCCGAGCTGCTCACCAACGTGACCAAGCACAGCGGCGCCCGGCATGCCACGCTGGAGGCAGTCCACATGCCCGGCCTGCTGCGGCTGCGGGTCAGCGACGATGGCTGCGGTGGCGCCAACGTCGACGCCCGCGGCGGCCTGGCCGGGCTCACCGAGCGGATCAAGACCGTGGATGGCAGGCTGCAGCTCAGCAGCCCGCCCGGAGGCCCCACCGCGGTCACCGTTGAGCTACCGTCCCACGCCTGACCGAACCGGAGCCCCGATGCGGATCGTGATCGCCGAAGACTCAGCCGTAATGCGAGCGGGCCTGGCCGAAATCCTGGCCGATAGTGACCACGAAGTGGCCGCCGCCGTAGGCAACGCCGACGACCTGCTCGCCGCAGTGGACCAGCACAACCCAGACGCCGCCGTGGTGGACGTACGGATGCCGCCCAGCTACACCGACGAGGGCCTGCGCGCCGCGATCGCCATCCGCCGCGACCACCCCAAGACCGGGGTGCTGGTGTTCTCCCAGTACATCGAGACCCGGTACGCGGCTGACCTGCTCGGCGCGGCGCCGGGCGGCGGTGCCGCGGGTGTCGGGTACCTGCTGAAGGACCGGGTCGCCGACGTCGAGGAGTTCGTCG
>Ga0209526_10002276_pt1 | contig 12901 bp, 11 predicted proteins | sample JacPinW_OM2H0_M1_FD_188566 | JGI IMG/M metagenome (GOLD analysis project Ga0209526, IMG submission 188566) | Forest soil microbial communities from Algoma, Ontario, Canada - Jack Pine, Ontario site 1_JW_OM2H0_M1 (SPAdes) (version 2) | ecosystem: Environmental > Terrestrial > Soil > Boreal... | reverse complement strand
CATCCTGATCCTGGGCCAGCAGCTCACGGAAAATCCGGACGGCAATTTGACCGGCAAGCAGGTCGAATTTGCGCGGACCATCCATGGCGCCGGTACCGACCTCTTGAACCTGATCAGCGACATCCTCGACCTCTCCAAGATCGAATCCGGCACCGTGACGGTCGACGCCGAGGAAATCCTGACCTCGAGCCTTTTGGATACGGTCGGACGCCCGTTCCGCCACGAGGCGGAGAACCGCCAGCTCTCATTCAACATCGACCTCGACCCCAATCTGGCGCGCAGCATCGTCACCGACTCCAAGCGCCTGCAGCAGGTCTTGAAGAACCTGCTGTCGAATGCGTTCAAATTCACCGCGGAAGGCGGCGTGCGGCTCAAGGTGTCCGCAGCGCTTGGCGGCTGGAGCGGCGAACATCCCGTGCTCAACAACACGCCGGCCGTGATCGCCTTCGAGGTGTCGGATACCGGCATCGGCATTCCGCTGGAGAAGCAGAAGCTGATCTTCGAGGCCTTCCAGCAGGCGGACGCCGGCACCAGCCGCAAATATGGCGGCACCGGCCTTGGCCTTGCGATCAGCCGCGAGCTTGCGAGCCTGCTCGGCGGCGAAATCCATCTGCGCAGCACGATCGGCAAAGGCTCTACCTTCACGCTGTACCTGCCGCTCAAATATTCCGGTCCCACAGTGGCGCCGCGCAGCAGCGTTGCGCCCCAATACAGCGCTGCCCCGGCGTTGCAGACCGCAACGCAAGAGCGGGTCATCGAGCAATTGCCGGATGACCGGCTCAATCTTGAGCCCGGCGATACTATTCTCTTGATCGTCGAGGACGACCCGCATTACGCGCGTGTCCTGATCGATCTCGCCCGCGACAAGGGTTTCAAGGTCCTGGTCGCAGCGCGCGGCGCGGAGGCGCTGGATCTCGCAAAACAATTCCAGCCGGCCGCGGTCTCGCTCGACGTCTTCCTGCCCGACATGCTCGGCTGGACCGTGCTGAGCCAGTTGAAGCACAATCCGCTGACGCGTCACATTCCGGTCCAGATCATCACGCTCGACGAGGATCGCCAGCATGCGCTGGCGCGCGGCGCGTTTTCCTTTGTCAACAAGCCGACCACCACCGAAGGCGTCAGCGCGGCGCTGTCGCAGATCAAGGAATACGCGCGGCCCCGCCGCAAGCGGCTTCTGATCGTCGAAGACAACGCGGCCGAGCAATTGAGTATCCGGGAGCTGCTCGACCACAGCGACATCGAGATCGTCACCACCGATACCGGCGCCGGTGCGCTCTCGGCGCTGCGCGACAACCCCTGCGATTGCGTGGTGCTCGATCTGCGCCTGCCCGACATGAGCGGATTCGAGGTGCTCGACCAGATCCGCAACGACGACGAATTGTCCAATGTTCCCGTCGTCGTCTTCACCGGGCGGGAACTGTCCGCCGAGGAAGACGCGGAACTTCACACCATGGCGCGAAGCATCGTGGTCAAGGGCGTGGAATCGCCGGAACGGCTGCTCGACGAAACGTCACTGTTTTTACACCGTGTGATCACCGAATTGCCGATCGAGAAGCAGCGAATGCTCGAGAAGCTCAACAGTTCCGACGAAGACCTCGTCGGCAAGACCGCGCTCCTCGTCGACGATGACGCGCGCAACATCTTTGCGCTGTCAAGCGTGCTGGAACGGCGCGGCATGAAGGTGCTCACGGCCACTACCGGAAGCGAGGCCGTTGCGCTGGTCGAATCGAATCCGGAGATCGCGATCGTTCTGATGGATATCATGATGCCGCAAATGGACGGCTACCAGACCATGGGCGCGATCCGGCAAAATCCGTCATTCGGCCGCCTTCCGATCATCGCGCTCACCGCGAAAGCGATGAAGGGCGACCGGGAGAAATGCCTTGAGGCCGGTGCTTCCGACTATCTGGCCAAGCCGGTCAATACCGAACAACTGCTTCTCGCCATTCGCATGTGGCTGCATCGCTGAAAAGTCGTTCCGATGATGGACCATGAAAAGGTGAACATCCTTCTGGTCGACGATCAGCCCGCCAAGCTGCTTGCCTATGAGGTCATTCTCAAGGAGCTGGGCGAGAACCTCGTCGTCGCGGCGTCCGGCCGCGAGGCGCTTGAGATATTGTTGAAGACCGAAATCGCGATCATCCTGGTCGACGTCTGCATGCCGGAACTCGACGGTTTCGAGCTCGCCGCCATGATCCGCGAGCATCCGCGCTTCCAGAAGACGGCGATGATCTTCATCTCGGCGATCCAGGTCAGCGATATCGATCGTCTGCGCGGCTACGAGATGGGCGCGGTCGACTACGTTCCGGTGCCGGTGGTGCCGGAAGTGCTGCGGGCCAAAATAAAAGTCTTTGCCGAACTCTATCGCAAGACCCGGCAGCTGGAGCGGCTCAACACCGAACTCGAGGACCGCGTTCGCGCCCGCACCGCCGAGCTTGAGAAATCAACCGCCAAGCTGGTCGAAAGCGAACAGCGGCGCAGCATGGCGATCGCCGCCGGCAAGATGGGGTCCTGGGATTGGGACTGGATCAACGGCGACTGGATGTGGGACGACGGCCAATACCGGATCTTCGGCGTCGATCCGGAGAAGTTCGAGGTGACGTCGAAACATATCCAGGCCTTGCTGCATCCCGATGACGTCGGCGATCTGCGCAAGGCGATCGCCGGGTTCACCAAGGGCGCGCGTTCGTATGAGTCGGAATTCCGCGTGATCCGGCCGGACGGCGATGTACGCTGGTGCGTCGGCACGGCGGCGGCGACGATCGACCGGAACGGCCGCGTCGTCCGCATCAGTGGCGTGACGGTGGATATCACCGAACGCAAACGCGCCGAAGAGCGGCAGAGCCTGTTGACCCGGGAGGTCGATCATCGCGCCAAGAACGCGCTGGCGCTGGCGCAGTCAATCGTCCGGCTGACGCGCGCCGACAGTGTCAAGACCTATGTGAATGCGGTCGAGGGCCGCATCAATGCGCTCGCCCGCGTTCATACCATCCTATCGCTGTCGAGCTGGCAGGGTGCGGAAATCAGCAAGCTGATCGACGAGGAGCTCGCGCCCTATTCGAGGGGCGGCCAGATAAGGCTTGCCGGCGCGGAGGTGCAATTGCAGCCCGCGACCGCGCAGACGCTGGCGCTCGCCTTGCACGAGCTCGTGACCAACTCAGCCAAGTATGGCGCGCTGTCGGTGCTATCGGGCCAACTGTCGATCACCTGGGACGTTGAGGACGACATGCTCGCGCTGAGCTGGGAAGAAACCGGCGGACCCCTGGTGCGACCGCCGACCTCCCGCGGATTTGGCACGCGAAGCCTGATGGCGAGCGTCGAATCGCAGCTCGGCGGGCAAGCCCTGTTCGATTGGCGCGCCGAAGGCCTGATATGCCGGTTACGCGTTCCGCTTGCGGTGCCGATGCCCGGCGATCGATACGTCGAGATGAGGGCCGACCGGCCGTTCCAGAAAGTGTCCTGACCTCAAGATAGGTCAGTGCTTCAGGATCTTGGCAAGGAACGCCTTGGCGCGTTCGGATTTCGGATCGTCGAAGAAGGTTGCCGCGTCCGCCGTTTCGACGATCTCGCCGCCGTCCATGAAGAACACCCGGTTGGCGACGCCTCTGGCAAATCCCATCTCGTGCGTCACGCACACCATGGTCATGCCTTGCTTGGCGAGGCTGGTCATGACGTCGAGCACTTCATTGACCATTTCCGGATCGAGCGCCGAAGTCGGCTCGTCGAACAGCATCACGTCGGGATCCAGCGCCAGCGCGCGGGCAATCGCGACGCGCTGCTGCTGGCCGCCGGACAGTTGCGCGGGATGTTTTGACAAATGCGCCGACAATCCGACCCGGGCGAGCAGCGCTCGCGCCTTCTCTTCGGCCTCGGCTTTAGGCCGTCTCAAGACCTTGGTCTGCGCGATCGTCACGTTGCTCAGCACCGTCAGATGCGGAAACAGCTCAAAGTTCTGGAACACCATGCCGACGGTGCGACGCAGCGTGGCAAGGTTGGTGACGCCGGGCGCCAGCCGAAAGTTGCCGACCACTATCTCGCCGGAATCGATGGTCTCAAGGCCGTTCACGGTCTTGATGAAGGTGCTCTTGCCCGATCCCGACGGACCGCAGATCACCACCACCTCGCCCCGGGCGATGCTGGCGTTGCAGTCTTTCAGGACCTGAAACGCGCCAAAGAATTTTGAAACGTTCCTGATCTCGATCATGGCCGCGCCCCATAGGAAAGCCGGCCCTGGAGCTGCTTCACGAACTGCGAAGCGGCGTAGCAGAAGACGAAGTAGATGACGCCGACGGTCAGATACATCTCGACCAGCCGGCCGTCGCGCTGTGCGATCTTGGTTGCCGCACCCAGCAGGTCAGTTGCCGAAATGACGTAGACCAGCGAGGTATCCTGAAACAGGATGATGGTCTGGGTCAAAAGGATCGGCAGCACGTTGCGGATCGCCTGCGGAAACAGGATGTAGATGTAGGCGTGGAATTTCGAGAGGCCGAGCGCCTCGCATGCCGAGTACTGCCCGGGCGAGATCGAGCGAAAGCCGGCGCGCACGATCTCGGCGTAATAAGCCGCCTCGAACAGCACGAAGGTCGTAAAGATTGTCAGCGATGCGCCGACCGCGACCGGACGCCCGTGGTTGGTCAGCCAGCCGATCGCCCAGGGCACCAGGAAGAACACCCAGAAGATCACGAGAATCAGCGGGATCGAGCGCATCAGATTGACGTAAGCGGTCGCAAAGCCCGAAAGGACGCGGTTCTGCGACAGCCGCGCCACCGCGAGCAGGCTGCCGAAGATGACGCCGCCGGCAACGCCGACCAGCGTGATCTCCAGCGTGAACCACAGGCCCTTCATCAGGAAAGGCCATGCCGAGACGAGTGCGGCGAGATCGACCCTCATGGTGTTCTCAAGCCTTTCCGCTCGCGGCACCGGGCAGCCGCGCCGCCTGCTCGATCCGGTGCATCACCTGCCAGGCGATAAGGGCAATCACGAGATAGATGATCGTCACCACGCCGAAGGCTTCAAAAGTGCGAAACGTGTTCTCATTGATCTCGCGCGCGGTCGCGGTCAATTCGACAAGCCCGATCGTCAGCGCCACCGAGGTGTTCTTGAAGATGGTCATGATCTCGTTGGTGAGCGTCGGCAGGATGATGCGGAACGCCTGCGGCAGCAGGATCAGGCGGTACATCGCGCTCGCATCGAAGCCGAGCGCATTGGCCGCCTGAGCCTGCCCCCTGGGAAGTGCCTGCAGCCCTGCCCGCACCTGTTCGGCGATTCGCGCGGCGGTGAAAAGCCCGAGACAGATCAGCGCCGGGACAAAGCTTGCCCATGGCGGGTCCATCTGCTTGATCGCCATGCCGATCCGCGCTGGCAACAGCTCCGGCAACACGAAGTACCAGAAGAACATCTGCACCAGCAACGGAATGTTGCGGAAGACTTCCACATAGACCCGCCCGATCCGGGGCAGGATTCCGCCCGGCAATGTCCTGATCACGCCGACCAGCGTGCCTACCACGAGCGCGATGGCCCAGGCGCCGAGCGCAAGACAAAGCGTCCAGGCAAGGCCATCGATGATCCAGTCGAAATATCGTCCTGCTCCGTCCGGGGTTGTCTCGAACAGTAACGACATGCGCGACCTTCCTCATCTCCAGAGGCGATCGCCTATCACGCGATGACTTTTCTTCGAATCGTCATCCCGCGCTGGCTCTTTGTTTGTGCATAATCTCTTTCGGAAAACCGGCATCCACTTTTCCGGATCATGCGCTGTCGCGCTGCCTTGCTTTCTCACTGGCCGATCGCCTTGTCGCTCGGGTTCTTGACCAGCTCCCTGAGTTTCTCCGATTGCGGGAAATTCAGGTTGATGTTCTTGGGCGGGATCGGGCTCTCGAACCATTTGGCGTAGAGCTTGTCATAGAGGCCGGATTGCATGGTCTCGCGCAGCGTTTCGTCGACGAGCTGTTTGAAGCCGGGATCGTCCTTGGAGATGACCAGGCCATAGGGGTCGCTGGGGAAGGAGTCAGACAGGAGCACGAAATCATCGGGCGCGTTCGCGGTTGCCTTCAGCCCGGCGATCAGGATGTCGTCCTCCATGAACGCCGAGGCGCGACCGGTCTGAACCAGCAGGAAGGATTCCGCGTGATCCTTGCCTTGCAGGATCTTCATGACGAGCGCCTTGTCGGCGTTGAGCTTGGCGACGAATTGCGCGGTGTTGGTCCCTTGGGTGACGACAACGGACTTGCCCTTGAGATCGTCGGTCGTTTTCAGACCAGAGGATTTCAGCGCGATCCACTTGAACTGCGGCGCGTAGAAGATCAGCGAGAACGACACCTCGTTCTGGCGCGTGATGGTATTCGCGGTCGAGCCGCATTCGATGTCGACCGTGCCGTTCTTGACCAACGGGATGCGGTTGGAGGAGTTGACGGCCTGATAGGCGAGTTTGAGGTCGGGCAGTCCGAGTTTTGCTTTCACCTTGGCGACCACGAGGTTGCAGAGCTCGACGGAAAAGCCGATCGGCTTCTGGTTGTCGTCAAGATAGGAGAGCGGCACCGAGGCTTCCCGATGGCCGATGGTGATGGTGCCCGCATCCTTTATTCGCTGCAGCGTCGGACCGAGGCCCTCGGCAGAGCTCGGCGACGGCGCCAAGGCGAGTGCCGAGACAAGCGCCAGAGATAGAACCGCAACGACGCCGGAAAACTTCACCATGACAAACTCCCTTCTACAAACGCGGCCCCTTTGGGCCGGCGTACATCAACCCGACTTGACCGATGCGATTGCGGCATCGATGGCGTCGCCGAGGCGATCGACGATGACGTCCACTTGTCCCTCATTGACGATGAACGGCGGGGCCAGCAGCACATGGTCCCCGTTCAGACCGTCGATGGTGCCGCCCATCGGATAGACCATCAGGCCGCGCGCCATTGCCTCGCGCTTGACCTGCGCGTGTAGCTTCGACTGCGCGGCAAAGGGCGCTTTGCTATCGCGATCGGCGACCAGTTCGACCGAGCGGAACAGGCCGCGTCCCCTGATATCGCCGACATGATGGTGGTTGGCGAACCGCTCTTCCATCCGGCGCTGCAGATGGCCACCCATGGCGACTACATTGGCGAGCAAATGATCGCGGCGAATGACCTCCTGCACCGCAAGGCTCGCCGCGGCGGCCATCGGATGGCCCATATAGGTGTGGCCGTGCTGGAAGAAGCCGGATCCCTTCGAGAACGCGTCAAAAATTTGCCCGCTGAGCAGCACCGCGCCGACCGGCTGATAGCCGCCGCCGAGGCCCTTGGCGATCGCCATCAGATCAGGCGCGATGCCGTCCTGCTCGCAGGCGTGCAAGGTGCCGGTGCGGCCCATGCCGCACATCACTTCATCCAGGATCAACAGCACGCCATAGCGGTCGCATATGCTGCGGATGCGCTTGAAATAATCGGCAACCGGCGGCACCGCGCCCAAGGTCGCACCGACGACGGTCTCCGCCACGAAGGCAATGACCTGATCGGGCCCGAGCTCGAGGATCTTGTCTTCCAGCGCCTGCGCCGCGCGCGCCGCATAGTCGGCATCGCTCTCGCCTGTCTCCTGCAGGCGATAGGCGTAGCAGGGGTCGATGTGATGGGTTTCGATCAATAGCGGCTGGAACTGGGCGCGGCGCCATTCGTTGCCGCCGGTCGCGAGCGCGCCCAGCGTATTGCCGTGATAGCTCTGACGCCGCGCGATGATGTGCCGGCGCTGGCTTTGACCTTTCTCGACGAAATATTGCCGCGCCATCTTGATCGCGGCCTCGATCGCTTCCGATCCGCCGCTCACGAGATAGACGTGATCGATGCCTTGCGGCGCGTCCTCGACCAGGCGGTCGGCGAGTTTTTCGGCGATCTCGGTCGTGAAAAACCCGGTATGGGCATAGGCGAGCGCGTCGAGCTGCTTGTGCAGCGCAGCCAGGATGTCGGGATGTCCGTGTCCGAGACAGGAGACGGCGGCGCCGCCGGACGCGTCGATGTAGCTCTTGCCGTTTTGATCGAACAGCTCGATGCCCTTGCCGCCGACGGCAAGGGGCATCACGGCATTCGCCGCACGGGGAAGAATATGGGTCATGAGGTCTTCTTGTTGCCCCTTGGTTTCAGATGAGTGTTAAGCGCCGCCAGATGCACGTCGGTGTGACGCAGCGTGGCAAGCGCGTCGTCGCCGCCGCGGCCGGCGATGATGGCACCGAGAATCTCGGCGACCACGAAGGCCGGCGACATCGCGTGAAAAAACGACGGGCTGTCGGTCGCCACGATCACGGCATGTTGCGCGATCTGCGCCAGCGGCGCGACCTCGCTGTCGGTGATGGCAACCACGGCCATGCCCTGCTCGACGGCGTATTCGGCCAATTCCACGGTCAGGCGCGTGTAGGGCAACACGCTTGCGACCAAAAGAACATCCTTGGCTGTGGCGCGCGCCAGGGCGTCGGCGCCGGTGGCGGCAATGCCGTCGATATGGGTCGATTTTTCGCCGACCAGCGACAGCACGTAATGAAGATGCCAAGCCACCGAATGGCTGGAGCGCAATCCGAGGCAATAGATCCGCCGCGCCGAAGCCAGCGTCCTTGCCGCCGCGACCAGCCGGTCGAGCCGGTCGGGCGCTGCCAGGCGCTCGATCTGCTTGCCGATCGAACGCAGCATTTCCGCGGCCAGCGCCTTGTCCCCCTTAAGCTTCTGGCTCGCAACCTGGGCACCGGCCTTGCCGGCGAAGCCGATATCGCCGTCGCGCACCGCGGCCGCATAAAGTTCGCGGACGCGGTCGTAGCCATCCATGCCGAGGTGCTTCGCGAGCCGGGTCATGGTTGCCGGCTGGACGCCGGCTCGACGCGCCTGCTCGCGCATCGACAATAGCGCCACGTCACGCGGCCGTTCCAGGACAAATCTTGCGCCGGCCTGAAGCTGGCCGGACATGGTGTCAAACGCCTTGATGATCCGATCGGCTAGCGGGCCATGATCCATGCGGGAGCCTAACCCACTCCCCGAGTTTTGCAACATATGTTTCAGGATATTATGATATAACTCAGTTGAATCATTTTCGGGCATCGCGCCGCGCGCCGTCGTGCGACGTGGGTCAAAAAAGGGTTGCGGGCTAGATTCGATACAGCCGAGCCGCGGTATCGTGCAGGATCGCGGCCTGTTCGCTGTCGCTCAAGCTGGCGATCGCCTTGCGGAAAGTTAGATAGAGCGTTGCGTAATCGATCCAGAGTTTCTCGATCGGGAAATTGCTGCCGAACAGGCAGCGATCCGCGCCAAACGCCGCGACGGTCTCGTTGATGATGAACCGCATCAGCTCTTCACGACACGCATGGACGAAAGTGCCGAGCCCGGAAAGCTTGACATGGACGTTACGGCAATCCGCCAGCGCGTGCATGCCTTCGCGCCACAGCCGCAATCCGTCCGCCGACATGTCCTCGAGCATTCCGGCATGCTCCAGCACGAACACCGTATCCGGGAACGATTTCGCAAGGCCCGCGCCATCCGCCATCTGGCTTGCGAAAATCTGGATTTCGAACAGCAGCCCGTGATCGGCAAGTTTCGCAAAGCCGCGGCGCCATGCCGCATCGTTCATCAGATCGGGACGGGGCGCGAAGCGGTATTGCGGATTTTGGTGCCAATGCAGCTGCTGGCGGATGCCGCGCGTCACCGGCAGTTTTGCGAGGTGCGCGAGCAGCGATCCGGCATCGTCGCTGGCAAGATCGGCGTGGGCGACGCAGGCATGCGGCCAGCCGGTCGCGTCGGAAATAGACTGCACCCAGCGCGCTTCATCATAGCTCTTGCCCGCCGGCCAGTTGGTCTGGACATACACCGACTTGACGACATCGCAGTCCTTGAGATCACCGCGGAATTCATCGATCATGTAGTCGCGGCAGATCGGCTGATAGGGTCCGAAGATGCGCGGTACCTGCGGCCCCGACAACCACGGCAGATCGTCGAGCCGCCAGACATGGTGGTGCGCATCGATCGTCGGAACGGTCTTCATCGCTTCGCTCAAGCTACTTCTTGGTGGCGCCGGAGGCGGGGGCCTTACCGAAAATCTCCGCGGCGATCTGATTGGTCTCGATGGCGGCGGGAATGCCGCAATACATCGCAACCAACAGCAGCACATCCTGCACCTGCGCCGGCGTGCATCCGTTCGCGAGCGCGCCCTTGGCGTGGACACGGAATTCGGCCGGCCGCCCGCTGGCAGCCGTAATGGCGAGCATGACAAGGCTGCGGGTCGCATCTGAGAGCCCTTCCCGCTCCCAGACATCGCCATAGACATAGGCGTTGATGATGTTTTGCAGCGGCGCGCCGAATTCGCCGGAAGCGCCCATCCGCTTCTCGACATCGGCCTCGCCAAACATCTTTTTGCGCCGGCGCAGGCCGCGCGCGTATAGTTCGCTGGTATCCGCCATATTGCCCTCGCCGAGATTGCCTCTGCCATTTATACGGATAAACCAAGGGCAACTCAATTCTTGCAGGCTCAAGCATAGGCCGGGGCATTGGCTTGCATTGGCCGCCTAAATGTCCGTATAAATCGATAAAAGCGGCTGGCAGGGAGGAATGATCCGGTGAAGACACGATTGGGCTTTCTCGCCGCGCTCATGCTGTTGGGAGTTACGATGCCGCACGCCGTTGCGGCCGACGACAACTACCCGACGCGGCAAATCAAGATCATCGTGCCGTTTCCCGCCGGCGCCGGCCCGGACAATGTCGCGCGCCTGCTCGGTCAGCATTTGCAGGACGCCTTCGGCCAAACCGTGTTGATCGAGAACCGGGCCGGCGCGCTCGGCAGTATCGGCGCGCAGGAAGTCGCGCGCAGCGCGCCCGACGGCTACACGCTGGTAATGGGGACCAACACCACGCATGCCAGCAACGTGGCGACGTTCAAGAACCTTTCCTACGACCCGGTCAAGGATTTCTCGCCGGTGATCCGAACCACCACCACCGCCATGGTGCTGCTGGTCAAGCCGAGCTTTGCGCCCAAAGATCTTCCGCAGTTCCTCGAATACGCCAAGGCCCATCCCGGCCTGACCGCGGGCTATGGCTCGGGCGCGTCGCAAATCTCGGTTGCACAGTTGCAATCCCGCGGCGGGCTGTCGGTGGTCGCAGCGTCCTATCGCGGCGTGCCCCAGGCGATGACGGACGTCATGGCCGGCGTGATCGATCTCACCTTTGGCGATTTCTCGGTGGCGATCCCGCAGATCCAGGGCGGCACGCTGCGCGGCATCGGCGTGACCTCGCCGAAGCGAAACGAATTGACGCCCGGGCTTCCGGCACTCGCCGAGGCGATGCCGGGCTTCGAAGCCACGATCTGGTATGGTCTGCTTGCGCCCGCCAACACGCCGGAGGCCATCGTCAACAAGATCTATGCCGAGAGCGAAAAATTCCTGTCGATGCCGGAGACCAAGGCGCGGCTGGCAAATGTCGGCGTGACCGTGTCCACCATGCCGCCGGCCGAGTTCGGCGCTTTCATCCAGGGTGAAATCGTCCGCTGGACACGCGATGTGAAAGCGGCCGGAATTGAACCGCAATAGTCGCGCCGATGCAGGCCGATGCACCGAGCGGAATCATCGGACTTGGCCTGATGGGCACGGCGATGGCCGCACGGCTGCGCGTGGCCGGGTTTTGCGTCGTCGGGTTCGATATCGACGCCACCAGGTGCAACACGTTCAAGGAAAGTGGCGGCGAAGTCGCGGTCTCGCCGGGAGAATTGGCGAGGCGATGCCGGATCGTTATTGTCGCCGTCTACAACGCGGAACAGGTCTGCACGCTGATTGATGAGTTGAAGGGCGACCTCACCCGCTCGCTGATGATCTGCACCACGACATGTGCGCCGGACGAGATTGTCGAGATCGCACGACGCACGGCCGATATCGGTTTGGCGCTGGTGGAAGCGCCGATCTCCGGCACCAGCGCGGAGTTGCGGGATGGATCGGCCACAGCGCTGATTGCCGGCGAAACAAAAGCAATCGAAGCCGCCGGCGCTATCCTCGACATCCTCTGTCCCCGACGGGTCAATGTCGGAAACATCGGCGATGCCAGCCGCACCAAGCTTGCGATCAATCTCATCCTGCAAAACAACCGGGCGGCGCTGGCGGAAGGCATCGTCTTCGCCGAGCGCCTCGGCCTGGATGCAACTACTTTCCTCGCCACCGCGCGCACCTCCGCCGCCTATTCCCGCGTGATGGACAGCAAGGGAGAAAAGATGCTGACGGGGGATTTTGCGCCGCAATCGCATATTGCGCAGACCCTGAAAGACGCCGAATTGATCCTCAAAGAGGCGCAAGTGCGCAGGCTCCCGCTGCCAATGACGTCGGCGCAGGCAGGACTCCTGCGTGCCGCGATCGCGCTGAAGGGAGGCGACAGCGACAGCGCCGCGATCATCGAAGCGATCCGCCTCGCCCGCCACCGGCCTGGAGAATCAACATGATCCGTTGCGCGATTGTCGGGCTCGGCCGCTGGGGCCGCAACCTGGTTGAGGCAGCGCGCGGCGGCGGCCGCCTGAAATTGACGCGCGCAGTCGAGACCGACGTCGAACGCGCGGGAAGCTTTTGCGCGGAGCATGAACTCGATCTGACCAGCGATTTCGACGCCGTGCTCAGCGACAACGCCATCGATGCCGTCCTGTTGGCGACCCCGCACTCGCTGCATTTGCCTCAGGTGATCGGCGCGGCCACCGCGAAGAAGCATGTGTTCTGCGAAAAGCCGCTGGCGCTCCGCCGCGACCACGCCGCGCGGATGTTCGATGCCTGCCGCACGGCCGGCGTCATCCTCGCCGTCGGACATAATCGCAGGTTCTGGCCATCGATGCGGGCGTTGCGCGACATCGTTAGCGGCGGCGAGCTCGGCACCATCCTTCATATCGAGGGTCACAACAGCAATGAGAACTCGGAGACGATCACCGCTGGCTGGCG
>Ga0209526_10002275_pt1 | contig 12907 bp, 10 predicted proteins | sample JacPinW_OM2H0_M1_FD_188566 | JGI IMG/M metagenome (GOLD analysis project Ga0209526, IMG submission 188566) | Forest soil microbial communities from Algoma, Ontario, Canada - Jack Pine, Ontario site 1_JW_OM2H0_M1 (SPAdes) (version 2) | ecosystem: Environmental > Terrestrial > Soil > Boreal... | reverse complement strand
GCGCCTGCCGCTTGACGGCATATCTGCCCACAAGTTCAGCAACCATGTGCTGCGCGTCTGAGGCACTGCCACCGTTGCCGAAAACTATCAATTTTCCGCCCGCCCGCAAGCACGCTATTATCGCGGCTGCGGCTTCGGCGATTTGTTCCGTAGCAGCGCGCCCCAATTCATTCTTGACGGAAATGCTTTCCTGAATCTCACGGGCGATGTGGACTTTATCCTCTATCAACTTAACCCTTCCCATACCCTAACGCTGGCGCCATGCCTGTCCAAGCATTATGGGGCCAAATTAATATAAGCGAGATGGGGTAGGTTTAACGACTGCAGACTTTATTCCAATCTGATGAGAGCCGCTTCGCGCACTCGGTCGCCAGACAGGCAACAAAAGAAGTAACCTACCGGTTGCTATACGCTGCGAGAGGAGACCACCGCAGCGGTGCGAGAGATCTTTTCTTCGAAAAAGTCGAGGTGTTCGCGGTACCAATCGACTGTCAATTCCAGGCTCTTCCGGAGGTCGTAAGTGGGACGGTAGCCGAGAATATGCTGCGCTTTGCCGAGGGACGGGACGCGAATTTCGATATCTGGAAATGGGGAATCGACGAGCTCGATGGGAACAGGCTGACCAGTGACGTTCAAAATTTCCCTGGCCAATTGCAGAACCGTCAAGGTGTTCTGGGGATTTCCGATGTTAAAGTCTTCGCCGATAGCCGCCGGACGAGCAAGCATTTCAATGATGGCGTCGCAGAAATCCTCGATATAACACCAAGAGCGAATCTGCGAACCGTCTCCATGAACTTCAATGGAATTTCCCATTAACGAACTGAGAACGAAGCCAAGGATGGCATGGGCCCCCAAGCGACGCGGGCCAAAGACGTTGAAAGGTCTAACGGTAACAACTGGAGTACCTGACTGGCGGTGGTAGGCTTTCACCAAATGTTCTCCGGCCAACTTGGCGATGGCATAACTCCATCGGGCCTCGGCGGCCGGGCCCACGGCCGTGGGCGTATCTTCATTGACGCGGAAAGAGTTGACGCCAAAGACTTCACTAGTGGAAAAATAAATAAAGCGCTCAAGACGGGAGCTCTTGTCGAGAGCCTTGAGGATGCGTGATGTGCCGGTAAAATTGGTTTCCAGAGTTTCCCGCGGATAGCTGCAAACCCGACCGACCCCCACAATGGCCGCAGCGTGAATAACAATGTCCGCGCGCTTTGCAAGATCGCTAACCTCGGCCCCCTCCAGAATATCCGCCTCAACCATGCGCACGTTGGGATTGTCGCGCAGGGAGGTAAAAGCAATAGGCTGATCACGGAAGAATCGATCCAGGAGCACCACTTCATTGTGACGCGCGAGCCTCTCGGCCAAACTCGACCCGATGAAGCCTGCACCGCCAGTGATGAGGATAGACTTGTTTGTTATATCTATGCGGTCGGGCATCGCGACCGGCGCGTGATGCGACTGGGAAATTCCATTTGTTGGAGGCTCTTTGTAGCCCAGAGCCAAATGTAAACCATCTTTGGAATCGAGGATTTCTGTAATAGTAGGAACAAACTTGCTAGTGACCGGCAGGCCGTCGAGCAATGCGACGAGACGATCAAAGGAGCCCCTGGCTGCGGGCGCAATGCAAACTAACACGGCGTTAACTTTTTTAAGGCGGACGATTTCTGTTAATTCCGAGGTAGGACCGAGCACCTTGACGCCGGCAATGACACATCCCGCTTTGCGGGAGTCGTCATCCAAGAAACCCAAAATCTCGACCGATGGATCGGAAGCCATTTCCTTGGCGGTCTTCGCGCCCATGGTGCCGGCCCCGATTAAGAGCAGACGGCGAGGAGCGGCCCTTTCTTCTGAGGTGGCTTTTGTGGACTTTCTTTCATAAACATAACGGCGCAAAAGACGAATACCGATTCCCCCAATTAGAGAAAGCAACAAGTAGATAACAATGACGTTTGCAGGGATACGAAGCACGGTTGCGGACGGCGGAAGTGCAAAGCGCAGTATCAGCATTAGGACAGATAATGCGAGGTAAGCTCGAGCAGCGCGCAGACCGTCGTCTATGCTTACGTAGCGCCACTGAATTTTATTCAAGCCCAAAATTGAGTTTATGAGCAACTGTGCGACGGCGACGGGGAGCACCAAAAGCGCGAATTGGTGCATATGGTAAGCAGGTATCGCTCCCTCGTAGCGAATCAGGAAAGCAAAATAGAAGGAGGCGGCGACAACGAAGGCCTCCAAAATTCGCTGATTCGTTTTTGAATAAAGATGATACGGCATTATCAAGTCCTCAGTTTTTTTCCAGCAGAAAGGTCTGCCGAGCGAGTAGAATCCCCAGATAATTGTTCGCTGCTTAAAATTGTTGGTTGCTTGAAAAGCGAAGTCATCGTCTGAATAACACACTTTATATCGGAGTACACCGATATGTCCCGAATATATTGCAAGTTTATAGCCAACTTGTCGGGTAGGATAACGCCGCGATAAAATTCGTCAGGGTTCTGGCTCGTGGCCAAGATTGCTTCTTCGTGCCGGTAGCGAATGGAAGCCGGATCAGTAATACCTGGACGGGCCTGAAGTACGAGCCGCTGTTCGGGTGTGTAAGCTGAAACGTATTGCGGCAACTCCGGCCGAGGTCCCACCAGACTCATTTCACCTTTCAGAACGTTCCAAAGTTGCGGGAATTCGTCAATCTTGGATTTTCTGAGGAACGCACCAAAACGGGTGACCCGCGCATCGCCCGAAATCGTAATTCCGAGGCCTTTTTTGTCCGCACCAACCACCATGGAACGAAATTTGGCAATTTTGAATATCCTACCGCCGTGTCCAACCCGATCCTGCCAGTACAACACCGGGCCGCGCGACGTGCATTTGATAATGATACCCACAACCGCAAACAACGGACACAGTACAACAAGAGCCACAAAGGATGAGCTCACGTCAATCAACCTTTTACCGTAGCGCTGATACATGTTCCTGTGATGCACATCAATTGGCGAGCTAGCCTTAATGCGGGATCTCGCGGCCGCTAAATCGGACTCGTCTTCGGATCGAACAGCCAATGCCCGCAAGGAGGGACTATCGCCGGGCACGGCTCACGACATCAGTGACAGTGTCAATCACGTGCTGAACGTTCTCCTCACTCATCCTAGGATAAATTGGCAGAGAAATACACCGTGCAAACTGAGTTTCGGCGACTGGAAAATCGCCAGGCGCATATCCATAAGACCTTTGATAGAACGGATGAAGATGTAGCGGAATAAAGTGCACGCTGGTACCGATGCCGCTTTCTTTAAGCTCGTTAACGAAGGCATTGCGATCCAAGCGTAACTGGTCCAGATGCAATCGAATAAGATAAAGATGCCAGGAGGATTCGCGGTCAGACTTAATTTCGGGCGTTTCGAGCGCGGATAGATGACGAAATTCTTCGTTGTAGCGATCCGCAATGCGGCTTCTTGCAGAGGTGTATGCGTCGCACTTTGCTAACTGAACTATTCCTAAAGCGGCTTGGAGGTCCGTGGGGTTGTATTTGAACCCAGCTTCCACTACTTCATAGGACCAGGAACCATTCTTACCGTAACGCTTCCAGGCATCGCCAGCTATTCCGTGAAGGCGCATCAGTCGCATTCGAGCGGCTAGATCATCGTCGTCGGTGGTGATCATCCCACCCTCGCCTGTCGTTAAGGTTTTCGTGGCATAAAAACTGAAGGCAGTCAGCTCGCTCAAGGAACCGACGCGTTTGCCGCGGTATTGGGAGGGAAGCGCATGGGCGGCGTCCTCAAGTACGCGCAGATGGTACTGTCGAGCGAAAGAGTGAAGCTCAGCCATATCACAGGGCTGTCCGGCAATGTGAACGGGAATGATGGCCCGGGTACGAGGCGAAAGTTTTTTTTCGGCATCCGCGACGTCGATATTCAAGGTAACAGGGTCAACATCCACTAATACGGGCCGCGCGCCAAGATAAGTAACTACTTCGCCTGTGGCGGTGAAAGTGGTCGTGGGAATGAGGACCTCATCCGCCGTTCCAATAGCGGCGGCTTCGAGAGCCAAGTGAAGGGCGGCCGTCCCGGAACATACGTCAACAGCGTGCCGTGCTCCAACGTAAGAGGCAAACTGCTTCTCAAATTCGATGGTCTTAGGGCCCATGGTGATCCAGCCGGAGCGGATTATCTCGGCGAGGGCTTGGATTTCTTCTTCGCCCACGGAAGCCTGATGAAACGGTATGGATAACGCGGACGTCGTTGGCTTCATTGTTTTTGCAAAAAACCTAAATAGTGAGTACGAAGCGCGGGCACAGAGGACAACAAGCGGTACAGAGCGGTCGAAAAAGGACCGACGGCCCGAGCGATCGGAGGTGCGAGGGTGACGCGTTTGAGGAATATAGAAAATCCGGGAAACAACCTGACGATCTCTCTGCGCGATACACCACGAACATTCGGATTGCTCGGATTTGACACAAAATAATCGTACCACAACAATGCGCCACCGGGTTTCAACACCCGGCTAATCTCGGCAGCAATATGTTTTTTCATCACATCATCCAGAATTGATGTGAACACGGTGAATTGCAAAACCATAGTGAAGGATGCATCGGGAAAGTCCAAGCGAGAGGCGTCACCACATGTGAGGGACACCTGCGGAGGACAAAGCTTTTCCCCGTCCTGGAGCCTTTCGGACATTAAGTCTACGCCAAAAAGATTTTCCGGCTGGGCTCCCCATTGGATCATCTGGCGAAGCCAATAAGAGCGACCACAGCCAACGTCCAGAATTTTTTCTTTCTCCAGAGAGGTGCGCTCAAAGCGCGTGAAGAGTCTAAGAATTTCGCGTTGCAAATCAAGATGAGTGAGGAGGTTTTCTTCCTTAAATAAGGAATAGCGGTCTTTGGGAATATTGGATTCGCGAAGCCGGTACACTTCCCTGATTCTTGCGGACTCCGCCTCGGAAGATGAAGGCATATCCGCACCCGATTTATCAGAGGGCATGGAGATCGACCGATGCGGAAGTGGAAGCGCAGATCATACGTTTTTAATTTCTGCGCCGGAATATTTTTGATAATTTTCACCTGACAAGTTCAATGTGCTCCGCTGCAGTTCGGAGTCAACGGTACCTTCAGCCGAAATGCGAAGGCTGGAAGATTTGACTGCGAGAAGAAGATTTTCAAAGCGCTCGGCGATCGTTTTGCGATTGTAGTGCATGGCAACATAATTGCGCCCGTCGGTGCCAAGTTTCTGCCGCAGGCTAGCATCCATGAAGAGACGAACGATGGCCTCCGCCATCTTTTGAGCGTTCTCCGGCTCGATGACGATGCCCCCTCCAGATGCTTCGACGAGGCTCTTAGCTTCGCCCTCCACGGCGGCGACGACTGGGACGCCTGCCCCGAGGGCTTCAAAAAGTTTGGAAGGGAGCGCACCTTTAAAAAGTTCGGTGCGTGCCAACGGTACGACTGAGACATCCAGGGAGGTCAGCACCTCAGGCATGCGCGAAGCAGGCTGGGAGGGGAAAAATTGCACGTTTGAGAGACGCTTCGCCAGGATCATCGCTTCCAGGCCGGGTTTTTCGGGACCATCACCCCAAAAAATGAATTGTATGTCTTTATAGCTAGAAAGGAGTTCCGCAGCGTGGACGATGGTTTCGAGGCGTTGCGAGAAGCCATGCACGCCGGTGTAAGCCACGATGAACTTGTCGGCGAAACCGAGTTCTTGACGGAGTTTTGAGCGAGAAGGGCGGACGGCCTCAATCTTCATTAGAAACTCGGGCGCTACGCCGTTGGTGAGCAACGCTCGAGGAGTAGAAGGCCAACGATTTCGCACGCCAGCCATTATTCCCTGGGTCTGTCCGGTTACCAGATCCGCACGGCGATAAAGTGCCCTTTCGAGCCAAACGGACCAACGGATGACGTGAGGGTTGCGCAACACTCCCAGGGCGATGGCAGACTCGGGCCACAGATCGGAGATATTCAGCACAAATTTGGCGCGCTTCATTCTGGCGAGCAGATAACCGGAGATGGCCAAAAACAGCGGCGGCGATTCGACAAAAACGATATCAGTGCTTTTTACAGTGACGGCGCCCACGATACAACTCAGGATGGCGAAAGAGAAATAATTGATGAGTTTCGGAAGAAAGTTTTTACTACGCGTCGCAAAAATCCACGATCGAATGACCTGAATGCTGTCGTGCTTCTCGGTCATCATGAAGCGGCGGCGGTAGCCGTCAAAAATTACGCCTTGCGGGTAGTTCGGAAGGGTGGTAAGCACGGTGACCTGGTGCCCGAGATCAGCGAGCCGAGCGGCGAGATCGGACAGGCGATTTGAAGGGGCGCCAGTTTCAGGCGGAAAATATTGAGTTAGAAATAAAATTCGCATATCAGAGCGTGAGTACAGCCTTTCGAACACCCTTTGCTGCGAAAAACCTTGCTGGTGCAAACTGACGCAAGGGATGTGGACCACGAGGCTTCTGTCTGGACGCTACCGGCTTCGGTCCGGATCACATCAGCTCCTTGCTCCAAAGCGGTTAAGTCTCTAGATTTATCACACAGAATCCAGCTGCAGAGAGATTCTATCAAGTTGCTTTAAGAACTGACTCGTAAACATTTTCCATGCGTTTGGCATTTTGAGACCACTCGAAGTTCTCGAGAACGAATTTACGTCCCGCCTCGCCAAAGTCGCGGCGAAGGCTTCCCTGATCGATCAGTTTGCCCACGGCATTCGCGGCCGCTTGGGCATCCTTTGCCGGAATGATGAAACCGGTGAGGTTGTCTCTAACTACTTCACTTAAGCCGCCGACATTTGTGACCACCACTGGCACCTGGCAAGCGGAGGCTTCGAGAATCGCGACGCCAAAACTTTCGCTCAAGGATAAGGCACAGAACACAGAAAAGGTGTTCAGTAATTGCGGAACCTGGGAATGCGCAATCTGTCCTAAAAAACTGACTTTGTTTATAACGCCGAGGTCCTTCGCCAAGCGCTCTAATGATTTCCTGAGAGAGCCGTCGCCAGCGATGACCAGACGAAGCTTCTTCCGCCCCGAGTACGTCGTAGTAAGGAGCGCAAAAGCACGAAGGAGATATTCAATTCCGTACGGGGCCTCCAATGCTTTAATCGTTCCGATGACAAAATCATCTTCGCTGTTTTTTGGGACGGAAGATGGGCGAAAGTGGTCACAATCGACACCGAAGGGCGTGATACTCACCGGCTTGTAGCAATATCGCTGAGTTTCCTCAGCCATATTTTTACTGCTGGAACACAGATGGTCCGCAGCTTCTAGATTTCTCTGCAGCAATCTGCGATGCAGCCACGAGCGTCTTGGAAAATCGTAAACATCGCTGCCCCAGACGGACAGTACATAAGGATGAAAGCGGCAAAGCCGACCCAGGGTACCATAACTACTGGCGTAGTGGGCATGAACGATATCAGGGTTAAAGCGCTCAAGCATCCGACGCACGCGAGGAACAAAAAGGAAACTATCGACTTTTGATTGCCAGCGCGGCTTGATCACACGCGTCCATTGTTGCGCTCGGGGATCTTCACTCTGACGAAATGAGATGATTTGGACATCATGACGATGCGCAGAAAAATAGGTAGCCCACTTGATGGTGTGTGGGCTGCCGGCATCCGCTAGATAACAAATTCTCATGCGGGACGATCGGCGGAAAAGTGGCGTGTCAAACCGGTCTCACGACGAAATGAAATTGTTGATGAGAAGTTCATGATCACAAAGGCACTAAACGATCGTGCTTTTCTGACAAATCATCATCTCAGTTGTGGGGCTCTCGCGCAGAAATCGAGTTAGTTGAAGCTCTAAAGGATAGAGGAGCGCACCGTAAATGCTTCCCAGCAGCGGGACGGCTCTCACGGGGAGCATGGCCAATCTCCAAAATTTAAATGGCCATGAAGTTGAAGTATCCACCGGCGCATTCATCAGAACAAACATAGGAACGCGGCGAATTATTTGAAAGCCGGCGTTGATTACGACCTGAGAAATGTCCTGGAGCGATCTGCTGACCTGGTGATCGCCGCGAACGCCCGCGCCACGCAAGAAGTTATCTGAAAAAATAAAGTATCCTTTTGGCGACAGTAAACGGGAAATATTGGAAATCGCGCCGGCAAATCTTGCGTCGTTGGTGATGTGAAACAATACATCAAACGCTGAGATGACATCATAAGGGCCACCTGGGTGTTGGGCTTCAAGGGAGCCGGAAATATCCAACCTGGTGAAGCGCGAATCTGGATGGGCCAGCTGCAGATGATCGACGGCAACTTGGGTAACGTCAGAGCCGGTAATGGAATGGACTCGAAGGGCTTTCCAAGCGTCAATCCAAAACCCTGTACCTGAGCCCACATCCAATACGTCGAAACTTTTCCAGTCAGCGCGCAACCTGTCCATTTCACGCCTAAAAATGTTGCGCCTAACCCTGTAGAGCCACCGGTTATATGGCACGCCGTAACTGATGTGCCCTACGCCATGGAGTCCCCAATTCTGGCGAAGCCTTGACTCCCAGTAGCCAGCATCCGATGCCTGATCCGATGGTGAATTGGCGCTCAGCTCGGCGTCGGGAGTGAATCTATTCTGCGTCATGAAGGCCCGCAGGAGCAGAGTGTGGTGGAACTGGGATGGCAGCCGATATCGTCCGGGTTGACGGCGCTTTAACCCACAGTTTCTTCTTGCTGCCATAATTCGCGATCCATAAGCCGATTATGGCTGCGCTAAGCGATTGCTCGGGCAGACCGACGAACATTGAGGAGAAATCTCCTGCCAGGCCTCGATAAATGAACGCTATGGTCAGTGCGCACAGGAGTACGGCACCCGGTGCGCCGTGTGCCGCACGCAAATAAAAATGCACTACACCGAGGAATACTCCCCACACGAGCATGGTGGCAAAAACCCCGAGGATGCCAAAGTTCAAATAGCCTTCGGAGAGGAAAAAGAAGGACCTACCTATGTTGAGGCCATGGCCTTCACCGTAAAAGGTTTCCATATACCAGTGGGTCAAGGTCGGAGGCCGGTCGGGAAATAACACGCTAGGGACCCACAGCATTACATCCTTTATGTACGTGAGGCCAAGCTGGGGTTGAATTTCGCTGCCCACACTGCGAATCATCTGTGGAAGAGTTTCGAACGGAACGACAAACTCCCCGATGGTCAAGGTGTAAAACATCCTGCCCCTAGCGCTGGAGGACTCTTGATAGGCGGACGCAGAGGTTGTCCAGAAATCACCAAGACTCTGGTAATTCGAGGTTCGCAGGTATCCGACGATATTAAGCGCTAGGAAGGAGAGAAGGCCCAGAGCGGCCAGCCTCTTGAAACGAATAGGGCGTATCGCGTAATGCCAAAACAGGGCCACGGTAATGAACATGTACACGATCATGTTCCTAGATCCGATCAACAGGAACATGCCGCATATGAGAACGAAGGCAACAACAAATAATAGAAGGTCCAGTTTTTTTCTGCGGATGGCATAGCGATGCAGCAGAAACAGAGATGCGACGAATAACCAAGGAAACCCGACCGCGAGGTGCCCCTTCCCATAAATCTCTGACGATGCGCCATAACCGAGCAAGATAAAATTGAGCAAGCCGTCGCTATCGCCGGCTAACTGGACCAAGAGAAATAACGAAAACACACCGAGAAAAACGACGGGCGTGGCCAAATTTTCGCCGGTGACGGGTTTGGGTAAACGCGCGGCTAAGCGCTCGGCGAATCGCGAGTAATAACCCCATAAAAAGAGCGGTAGACTTACGGCGGTCATGAACACTGCAACGGGCAAAAAAGGTAGAAGTTCCAGAAGGTGTTCGGTAACATCGCCTTCGATTTCCTTTGTCATGTAAGCGCGCAAAGGGAGTGGAATAACGAAGAGCGTCAGAAAAATCAGAAACTGAACGGCAGGATCGAAGAATCCTGCTTTTTTTACTTTTACGACGTAGACGAGAGCCGGCACAGCGATCAACAAATAAAAGAACAGGGATAAAAGGATCCAATCGTCGTTGTTCATGGTAGAGAGCGGACCGTGCGATCGAGACGGACCTGGTCTTTGATTCGAATTACTCCCGAAAATGCGTTGGCGCTTCCTTTAACTGGGTTCGCGCAAAATCTTTCTGCATTCCAGATTCGATAAAATTGCGATCACCGTCATAGCCAGAACAAATGATCCGAGAATCACATCAATCCCGACGCTGATTTGTGTGGAGAGGTACGAGCCGGCCAGGAAGGTAAGGAAGCCGCAAAAGAGAATGGCCGCAGTGATTCCGTACTCATGGTAAGCGTCCACGATATTACGCAGTACGAGATAAACGCTGTAGGGAAGGGCTCCCAAAACCAGGAGTCGCGCTATCGGGACCACCTGTCCGAAACTAGCGCCGAGATATAAATGGATGAGGCTGGGCATCCAGATCCAGATTGCCATTATGATGGCGACAGAAAGCACAAAAGTGATGCGGACCATGGCCTGAAGATGCGCGCGCAATTCCTGACGGGCGCCTTCGGCCAACATGATGGTGGCTTTAGGCAGGAGAACCAAACCCACAGGGGCAAACACTGCTCCGATAATTGAGACTGCAGATATCCCGAAGGCCACGAAACCCGCCTCTTCAATGCCCTTTAGGTGAGCGGCAAAGGTGGCCGGCAGGGTGAAGAGCGCGACCAGAATAAAGTCTCCCGGGACGCGTTGAACCCCATAGCGAAACAGCTCTTTGGTTTCTTTCCAGTTATTTTCGGCGACGGCCCAGACGGGAGTAAACAAAAGCCCGACGCTGGATATCAGGGTCGACAGGACGCCAATGGCAATCAGAAGTCTAGGCAGCGATTGTCCGAATACCAAAAAAGAGCCGACTGGAACGATGGCCAAATTGACAATTTGGAGAGCGTTTGCCCGTCCCAACATCATGTGGCCGCGAAAGTATCCGCACACAACGGTGTGAAGACACTGGCCGAGAATCATGACGCTCAACGGAAGTGCCAGATAACTGTAGGTATTGCTGCCAAAAAAGACGTAAGAGAAGGGCCTGGAGAACAAATTCACCAGCGTCAAACAGATGAGCGCCGCGCCTGCCACGCACCAAAGGGTGGCCCCGAAATAGCGAGCTGCGCCGTCACTGTCCCCGCGCCCATTGGTGACACCAATATAACGAGGGAGGCCGACAGCCATGCCCAGCACCGGGATGGGGAAAAGTAGCGCTACGGTGCGCCGCGCGAGGGCATATTCAGAAAAACCAGTCTTGCCCAGATAGTGGGCCGCCAATTTATAAAGGAGGATCTGGCTGGCCATAATGACAAACTCGGTTAGAAAAGTTGGCGAATATTCCTTAACCAGTTTCCAACTGGAGTCCGTAAACCACGGAATCTTCGTGCGTACTAGAATCGATTTGGGGGTTTCAAGAGTAGCCATAAAATTCAATTATAAGACACCAGCACATTTTCAGGTCCGAAGCGTTTCCTAATGCAAACAAGATGCTTCAACACGAGATGGTTGGGTTTGTCGCTGCCGGTTCACCAGAAAGACGGTTAATTCTTTACGGAACAGCGACGGCCATCAGCGTCCAGCGATCCCCAGGTTCTTTGGCTTCTTCCAGGAAGTCACAATTTCTCGAAAGAAAGCCTTACGGGGATCCTGCGGATCAAGACGATCCCAGCGAATCGACCCTAAAACCCAAACGGCCGCGATAACAATCGCCAGACAAATTCCGCTCAAGATAATCATCGACCGAGGAGGGAACGATTTTCGTTCCGGAACTCTGGCGGGATCCAGAGTCTTAACGCTAGGAGTTTCCTTTACTTCCTGCACCTTGGCCATCTCGTACTGTTGGGTCAACAGCTCATAGACAGTTTCCTGAATTTTTACCTGGCGATAGAGATCGGCGTATTTCACTCCAAGAAGAGGTAATTTCTGAATGGACGGATAAGGCATGTCAGACGTGGGGTCGACAGCAGCTTGATCACCGCCTGTGCTCGCCTGTCCTTTGGCGCCGCCAAGTTTGTCCAACTGCTTGCGAAGCTCCATCACGTGGGCATTCAAAGAACGCACACGGGGATTGGTGTCCGTATAGATTTGGCGAAGACCTTCAAGTTGCGACTGCGCGGCAATCATCTGGCCTGCGATGCCTGCGGCGGCGTCCAACATGGCTCTGCCCTCATCCCTGATGTCGAGGGTGTTGTTTTTGCTGGAAAATTGCGCAAGTTGATTAGCGTCCTGATCCAGATTTTGCTTAACTGCGTTCAGACGGTCTTCCAAAAAAACTCTTTCCCGATGGGCTGACGAAGTGGAAAGCTGGGCCACAAGAGAATTCAGCTGCTCGACGTATGCATTTGCGAGAGCTGCGGCGCGCTCCTTGCTGTGATCGGTGACGTTAATAGTGATGATTCCACTTTTACGATCTTCGGTAATAAATGTGCTTTCGTCGAGCTTCTGGCGCGCGTCGACGTTCAACTTCTTGCCGTAAACTTTCCTTAAATCGAATTGTTGAACCAGACGATCCTGTACAGTTTGACTTCTGAGAACGCCCACAAACATTGCGCCGCTGCTCTTCAGCGTAAGCAGATCACCTGCAACGGAGCTCAGTGCTCCAGCACTCTTCGCTAAAGTCGCGGCCATCATGGCCATCGAAGAGGTGGAGGATTGGTTGTCTGGCGGCATCAGCTGAGTGGTCGAGGTGTATTGATTGGGAATCAGGATTGCGACCAACGTAGATAAGAGCAAACCGATTCCGACAGCGCGAAGGAATAGCCTCCGATTATTCCAGAGCGTCCGGAGACGCTCCGCTTGCCATTCGCGTGAATCGCCAAATGGAGTGCTATCCAGCGAAGTTTCGGGGTCGAGCCGGATGCGGGACGTTTCTGGCGTTTGTTTTGTCGCAGTCGGCGTCACTTTATAATTCTAGTTCCTTTATCGGGTAATACACACTTACAAATAGTTTACTTCCAAGAATGC
>Ga0209526_10002274_pt1 | contig 12908 bp, 13 predicted proteins | sample JacPinW_OM2H0_M1_FD_188566 | JGI IMG/M metagenome (GOLD analysis project Ga0209526, IMG submission 188566) | Forest soil microbial communities from Algoma, Ontario, Canada - Jack Pine, Ontario site 1_JW_OM2H0_M1 (SPAdes) (version 2) | ecosystem: Environmental > Terrestrial > Soil > Boreal... | reverse complement strand
CTCGCAAAGGCGATTGTGAAGACTTTTGCAGTTAAAGGGAAGGTGTCGCAGTAGTACCGGGAGTCCTAAGCGAACCCTCTCGCCCCATTCCTCTTGCAGGCTAACATGGCATCTTAAGATTTCGCGCCGCTTTGGAGGCGCAAATGAGGATGTGAGGCGCAATGAAACTCTGCAGCTTTGCTGTTTGCGTGATGCTCGTGTCGAGTCTTGGGGCGCAGGATACTCCCGGCGGCGTCACCCAACCGCCAGCGAAGGCAGCGGCGTCCGGCAGCCAACGGCCGCGGATCGGCCTTGTGCTCGAAGGTGGTGGCGCTCTCGGCTTAGCGCACGTCGGCGTAATCAAGTGGCTGGAGGAAAATCGCATACCGGTGGACGTGGTTGCCGGCACCAGCATGGGCGCCTTGGTCGGAGGAATCTATGCCAGCGGAGAATCGCCCGATCAGCTCTCCGCTTTGATCCGAAGTATCAACTGGAGTGAAGTACTGACAGGGGTCACGCCCTATAGAGACCTGTCGTTCCGCCGAAAAGAAGACCGGCGGGAGTATCAGAATGCTTTCGAATTCGGGCTGAAGAAAGGCACGCAATTTCCCAGCGGCTTTAACTCCGGACAGCAGGTGGGACTGATTCTCGACCGCGTGGGCCTGCCTTATTCGGAGATGAAGAGCTTTGACCAATTGCCGATCCCCTTCCGTTGTGTGGCGACCGATCTGGTAGCGGGAGACTCCTACGTATTCGACCATGGATCGCTGGCGGAAGCGATGCGGGCCTCGATGTCACTGCCCGCATTTTTTACGCCGGTGCGCGAACGCAACCGCGTGCTGGTTGACGGCGGGCTGGTGAATAACTTGCCGGTAGACGTCGCTCGGCAAATGGGCGCGGACATTGTGATCGCAGTTCATTTGGCGCTGCCGCGCCTGGATCCGAAGGCGCCGCTCTCGTCGGTGGCAGTATTGCAACGCTCTGCAAACGTAAGCATCGCGATCAATGAACTCCGCAGCATGGAGGACGCCGACATCCTGCTGAAGGCGGACGTGGAGCGATTTACCACGACCGACTACAGCCTCTACGACCAGATCGAAGCCGAAGGATACAAAGCCGCCCAGACGAAGAGCGCGCTGCTTACCCGTCTCCAGGTCAGCGAAGACGAGTGGCACCAGATCATGGATGCCCGGAAAGTGAAACGCAGACCCCTGCCGGTACCCGAGTTTGTGGAAGTCACCGGCGCCCAACGCGACGTCCTTAAGGGGCTTCAGCACCAACTGGCGGACTTGGCGGGACACCCGATCGATCCTCATCAACTGGACGAAAAGATGATGGGCGTCACCGGTCTGGGACGCTTCACCAGAGCGGGGTATCGCGACGTGGTGCGGGACGGGCAACACGGTCTGGAGGTCGAAGCCGAAGAGAAAGACTACGCGCCACCAACGGTGCATCCGGCTCTGGTCATTGATGGGTCGGACTACAAGAATGTGCTATTCGAGGTTGGAGCGCGCATCACGTTCCTCGATATCGGTGGATTTGGGTCGGAGTGGCGCAACGATTTCATCGCCGGCTCCGAGTACGGACTGAAAACAGAATACTTTCATCCCTTCACGCCCTACACGGGCTGGTTCGTCGCAGCGCATGGGATCGCCGACAGCAGTCCGTTTTTCGTATACCAGCGAAACAAGCTTCTTGGTGAGTATCGCAACCGCATAATGGGCGGCGGCCTGGACCTGGGTTATACCTTTGGACGGGGCGCGGAACTGCGCGTGGGATACGAGTCCGGATATCAGAAGGTCAACGAGGATCTAGGGATTCCAGTGGCGCCAGCGGTTAAGGGACGGTTTGGAACGACGTCGGTGCGTTACCGCCTCGAACGGTTTGACGATCCGGTGATTCCGCGCCGGGGAGCGCGCGTGGAATCCACCTTTAAGTTCTATGACACTGCCCCCGGCACCTCGGACGTAGTACCGACTGAGGAGCTGCGTCTCGGGCTGGCAGAGCGCACGAGCCAGAAGTCGTCGTTGCTGTTCTTCGCATCGGGAGGCACGGCTTTCTCGACCAGGAACACCGGGTTCCCGCCCTTCAGCCTGGGCGGCCCGCTGCGCCTCGGAGCCTACGGGACGAACGAGTTGTTGACGAACCAGTATTTTCTGCTGCAGCCGGCATTCCTCTATAAGGTGCGGGAAATCTCGCCGCTGTTGAAGCAGAATGTCTATCTGCTGACGATGTACGAGGCGGGCAAGGCTTACGGTCAACCGCCGAACGCGAGAAAGCTCGCGCAGGATGCAACCGTCGGACTTCTGTTCCAGACGCTGTTTGGCCCGCTGTTCTTTGGAGGGAGCATCGGAGATAACGATCACCGCAAGTTCTTTTTCAAAGTGGGCCGCTTCTTCTGACGAAGCAAGTGGAGCGCCGGGCGTCCCCGCCCGGCCACCACATCCCTCAAGCTCGCCTCGACGAAAGTTCGCTGCCGCCCCTATGATAGAAAGATAATAAAGACAACAAGCATTCGAGGTGCATTCATGACAGAACCAACTTATGAAGAATTGAAAGCTCGCCTGACCGATTTGGAAAAGCAGGTCGAAACCAAGAAGAGAAGCGGCGCCATGGAGTTCCGCGTGAGTGAGAAGGGCGGCGTCAGCGTATACGGACTGGGCCGCTTTCCGGTGACGCTCTACTACGAACAATGGACCAGGCTGCTCGACGCGGCCCCCGACCTTAAGGCTTTCATTGAAGAAAATAAGAGCAAACTAAAGATGAAACAGGGCTAAAAGCGCTCGTCTGAGAGGACGCACGTGTCGTCCAAGCCGAGCGCAGCCTGGCAGACTGCCTCTGGTCACCGCACCGATAGGTTTGTGCCGGGGAGAAATCCGTGTCCGCCGAAGACATTCTCAGCCGCCCGCAGCCGCACCCCGATGAGCGCGTAGCCTACGGCACCGACCCGAATCAATTTCTCGAAGTGCGTCTCCCGCACACGAAGGGACCGCACTCCGTTCTGTTGAACATCCACGGTGGCTTTTGGCGGGCAAAGTACGACCTCGCGCACGCCGGACACCTGTGCGAAGCGCTGCGAGCGGCGGGCGTCGCGACCTTCAACATCGAATACCGGAGGGTGGGCAACGCCGGCGGCGGATGGCCCGGGACGTTTGAGGACATCCGCTCGGCCTACCGCTTTGTTCAGCAAGAACATTCTCGATTCCATCTGGACCTCGACCAGCTGGTCGTGATGGGACATTCGGCGGGAGGACAGCTTGCACTCTGTTTGGCGGCGCACGAGACGTCGCTCCATCGCGCAATTTCGCTGGCTGGAGTGGTCGATCTAAAGAAAGCATTCGCGTTGCACTTAAGCAACGACGCCGTGTCGGAGTTTCTCGGCGGCAAACCAGACGCGGTCCCGGAGCACTACCGCGAAGCGGACCCGATGGAGCTCAACATTCCGCACGCCCGGCAGTGGCTGCTCCAGGGCAACGAAGACGACACGGTGCCGCCGGAGTTCGGCCGCGACTATGTCATGCAAAAAAAGAAGGCGGGCGAGGCGGTCCAGTTGTTTGAGATTCCGCACGCGGGCCATTTTGATCCGATTGATCCCGCGTCGGAGGCCTTCCAGCAAGTTAAGAGTACAGTGCTGACGGCGGTGGCCCGATCAAGGTGATTGCGGCTGCAGACTGGCAGAGAATTTCATTCCAAAATTATTGCTGCTTCGCCTTGGGCGCAGTGTCTGGTTTTGATTTTTGCTGCTTCTGGGCGTCTTCGGTCCACGGCGGAACCACTCCGATGAAACGCGCATAGGCGATCGCCTGTCCCAGATGCTCGGCGGCATGGCGGACGACAAAAAGGAGCACGCCGCGTTCGGTATTCTTTCCGCCAAACCAGTCCAGGCTCTTGTCCAGGTCGGCGTCGGGCATAGCTGTGATCGCCTTGCGCGCATGGGCGAACGAGTCCTTGAGCGTGGCAATCACCTTGGTCTTGTCAGTGGTGGACTTCTCCAGCCCTTTCACATCGACCGCCGCCGGCGGAGGTGTGCCAACGAGCTTATAGATGTTGTAGTTGGCAGCCGATACGTGCAGAAATACTTCGGCGAAGGAACGTACATCCGGCGCCGGACGCCAAATATATTTATCCGCCGGTACAGCCTCCGCTAAGCGCAGGAATTTGTCTTCCTGAATCATCACCTCAGCCAGCACTTCAGATCGATACCCGGAGACCCCAGGAGTGCCGTCCTTGTAGGGATTGACTTGAGCGCTGAGATCAATCGCCGGACGGACCAGGGCCAGCAGACACACAGCCCGGAGAATGCTTTTCATGGACGCTCTCCTTCAGTTTCGCAAGCGAAGTCGGTTATCAATGCCAAACAGGTAGGTAGGATGGTGCGCCCGGAGAGAATCGAACTCCCAACCTCATGGTTCGTAGCCATGCACTCTATCCAATTGAGCTACGGGCGCATCGTGGTGAAATTGTGTCTTCGAATTATAACGGAAACAAAATCATTTCGGCCAACCTCAATCGCTGCAACGGCTCAGGGATAAGACCCGCGCCCGGCTCGACCGCGCTCCCATTGCGCTCAATCCCGCGCGGGCTGTGGAAATCGGCGGCCTTGCCCAAATAGAAGAAAGTACAAGATTTGTAAATTAGAGTAAAAGTTTCCGGCCCAGCGCAAAACATACCCAACCCGGCGTTCTATCCACACGTGCTGCCAACGCGTTAGCAATGGTACCCGACATGCTTCTCCTTAGGGCAGACGAAGTGGCGCGCAACGGGGCATTTGGGAAAATACTTCGGCCAGAGGTCTTTCCGGATGCCCCTTTGCAACTCCGTTTGTCGCCTAAGTACACTCCGCTCGGTTTCCCGGCCCTCCCCCAGAAGGCCCTCCCAAATGAGGATTAGCAGGGAAACGGGCGGAGTGCTGTTCTATTCTCTCTTCTCAAAGATTCTCATCCATGAATGTCAGGCCACAACGAGCTGATCCTGCACGTCGATGCCGGCCTGGCGCAGCAATTTGGCCACTGAGTCGCCCTTCAATCGCGAAGCGTCGAACAGCACGCGCACCGTCCGCTCTTTCTCATTGAACTGGATGCACTGGATTCCATAGACCTCGCGGACACTGTCAATGGCCCGCAACTCAGCTTCTCCGGGCGGAGTCTGATAGCGGTAGGCGACTTCGAGGTACGTCATTTCATTTCTCCCAAGGAATTAAGATTCGAAGATTACTCTTTGACAATCCAATATGAGTATCTAATACGTTGTGGCTTCCGCCAAGCGTGAACTGCTCGTGAAGGGACGGGCGCCCGAGCCCGTCTAAGCCGAGCGCAGCTCGGCAGCTGCCGGGTCACAGCAACTCCGGATTGGAGCTAGGGATTTCTAGCAACGAAACTATGGACCACGTCGACCCTGTGGACACCTCGAACGGCGCATCGTCCCCCGCCAAGCAGAAAGACCCCGTTTGCGGCATGGATGTAGATCCGGCAAACGCTCGCTACCAAACGCAACACAACGGAAAAGAATATTTCTTCTGCTCTGCCAGCTGCCTCGCAAAGTTCCAAGCGAATCCCGAGATGATTCTCGTATCCGCGCCAAAGCCTATGGGGCCGGGACTTGTGTCTCTGGGTGGACCGGCCCTGGTCATGCCAACAATGGGCAAGCCCCCCGCTCCTAGTGCTCAACCGCCGGGCGACCCCGCAAGTGACACGCGGGCCCACGTTGGCCCGACCTATGTTTGTCCGATGTGCCCTGAAGTCCGCCAGGTCGGCCCTGGACCTTGTCCGAAGTGTGGAATGGCGCTCGATTCCGAGTCGCCGGCGCTCCCCGCGACCAGGCGCGAGTACACCTGCCCGATGCATCCGCAAATTGTGCGCGCAGGACCGGGGAATTGTCCGATCTGCGGAATGACACTCGAGCCGCGCACGGTGACGGTAGAAGAAGACAATCCCGAACTGCGGGACATGACGCGGCGCTTTTGGATCAGCTTGGCGTTGACGGCGCCACTGCTGGCGATTGCCATGGGCAGCATGTTGTGGCCGCGTGGGTTCATGTCATCGCCGTGGAACTGGGGATTGCCCTGGCTCGAACTGCTGCTCGCCACGCCAGTCGTCCTATGGGGTGGCTGGCCATTCTTCCAGCGTGGATGGGCATCGGTAGTAAATCGCAGCACTAACATGTTCACGCTGATCGCCCTGGGCACGAGCGTCGCTTACCTGTACAGCGTAGTAGCAACGCTATTCCCACAGATCTTTCCGGCGTCGTTTCGCACCATGGGGGATCGCCCGGATGTGTACTTTGAGGCGGCAGCCGCGATCGTCACGCTCGTATTGTTGGGCCAAGTGCTGGAACTGCGCGCGCGCAGCCAAACGTCGAGCGCGATCCGGGCGCTGCTCGATCTAAGCCCGAAGACGGCGCGCCTCATCAGCGAAAGCGGCTCGGAGCGCGACGTCCCGCTCGAAGAGGTAAAGCCGGGGGACCGGCTGCGGGTACGCCCGGGCGAAAAAATCCCAGTTGACGGCGTAGTGCTCGAAGGACTGAGCACAGTGGACGAGTCCATGATCACGGGCGAATCGGCGCCCGTGGAGAAGACGGCGGCATCGCGTGTGATCGGCGCGACCGTAAATGGAAACGGAGCTCTCGTGATGCTCGCCGAGCGCGTCGGCAGCGAAACCATGCTGGCGCAGATCGTCCAAATGGTGAGCCAGGCGCAACGCACGCGCGCCCCAATCCAAAGGCTGGCGGACAAGGTTGCGGGGTGGTTTGTTCCGGCGGTGATTGCCATTGCGGTAGTGACCTTCATCGTGTGGACGAGCTTCGGACCGGAACCGCGTTTCGCCCATGCCATCGTGAATGCCGTAGCCGTGCTGATCATCGCGTGTCCGTGCGCGCTCGGCCTCGCGACGCCGATGGCGATCATGGTCGGCACCGGACGCGGCGCGCATGCGGGCGTGCTCATCAAGAATGCCGAGGCGCTGGAAACGTTGGAAAAAGTGGATACGATCGTCTTGGATAAGACTGGGACGCTGACCGAAGGAAAACCGAGAGTGGTGGCGTTTTCAACGACAGAAAATTTGCCAGGTATTTCAGGCAACGAGATTCTGCGGCTGGTAGCGAGCCTGGAGCGCGCCAGCGAGCATCCGCTGGCCGCGGCGATTGTGGCGAAAGCGAATGAGCTGAAGCTGAATTTGAGCGAGCCCGCCAATTTTCAATCCACGCCCGGCCAGGGCGTGCGGGGGACTGTGGAAGGGAAGAGCGTGGCAGTTGGAAACAGCGCTCTGATGCGCGCGGTTGGAGCTTTCGAGAACAAGCACGCGATATCAGTTCTCAAATACGCCGGTTCCACTGTGATCTACGTGGCGGTTGACGGCAAGTATGCCGGGTACATTTCCGTCGCGGATCCGCTGAAACCGTCTGCAATGAACGCACTACGCGAGCTAAAAGCCCAAGGCATTCGCCTGGTCATGCTCACCGGCGACAACCAAGCAACGGCCCAGGAGATCGCGCGGAGCCTCGAAATCGAAGACTTCAAAGCCGAGGTTCTGCCGCCGCAAAAAGCCGAGATCGTCAGGAATCTCCAGAGCGAAGGCCGAATCGTTGCGATGGCGGGTGATGGCATCAACGACGCGCCCGCGCTGGCCGAAGCCCACGTCGGAATTGCGATGGGGACGGGAACCGACATAGCAATGGAGAGTGCCGGCATCACGCTGCTTAAAGGAGACCTTGAAGGAATCCTGCGCGCCCGCAAGCTGAGCCAGGCCACAATGCGCAACATCCGGCAGAACCTGTTCTTCGCATTTGTCTATAACTCGATCGGCGTCCCGATTGCCGCAGGCGTGCTGTATCCGGTCTTCGGACTGCTGCTGAGCCCGATCTTCGCCGCGGCCGCAATGAGCCTGAGTTCGGTGTCGGTAATTACGAACTCGCTAAGGCTGCGGCAGGTGAAATTATAGGTCTCAGGTGCCAGGTCTCGGGTCTCAGGAAAAGCAAAACCAGCCATGTCGTTTAAGGGGCTTCCTGAGACCTGACACCTGCTCTTCAAAGCTTGCTCAGGTAGTCCGTAATTTCCGGGCTGCTCCAATCCACAGCCCCGATAAACTTGCGACGGATCGTTCCATTACGATCGATCACGTATGTCTCCGGCCAGCCAAACGTACCGTAGAGAGAACTGGTTTTCTGTGCCCCATCGCGAACCGTGACCAAGTCGATTTTATAGTCCTTCAGAAATTTGTGATACGCGTTGTCGTCGGCATCGATGCTGACAGCGAGTACGACGACCCCTTTGTCCTTCAGCCGCTTTTGCATCTGAACCAGAGATGGAGTCTCCTCGATGCAAGGCGGACAAAAAGTTCCCCAGAAATTCAGCACCACCACCTGCCCGCGAAACTGGCTAAGCGTCACTTTGTGGTCGGAATCCTGCACGGTGAAGTCCGGCGCATTCGAGCCGATTCGAGTAGGATTGCCCCCGCCGTAGCATCCGATCAGGGAGGCTACTAATCCAATAGCTAGAAGCGTGGCAAGGAGCGTTTGTCTCACCCCGCTATAATAGCGAAAAACTGATGGATAGTTTACTCAAGGATGGTTCACTTGCAGGCGCGATCCCCGAGGTCGCTATCCTCGTTCCGGCCCGGAACGAAGAGGCCAGCCTCGGCGACTGTCTGGCGTCGCTGACCGCCCAAACCGGCGTGGCTTTCGAGATCATCGTAGTCGACGATGGTTCCACCGATCGCACGCGCGAAATCGCGCAGAGTTTTGCCGAAGTGCGGGTAATTTCGCCGGACCCTCTGCCACACGGTTGGACGGGAAAGAACAATGCGGGAATTGCCGGCGCCAAAGAAGCGCGCGCGCAGTGGTTGTTGTTCACCGACGCGGACACCGTGCATCTCCCGGGTTCGCTGGCGCGGACTTTGGCCGAAGCTAAAACGGAGGGAGCAGATTTGTTGTCGTACTCGCCCGAGCAGGTGGCAGTCACCTTCGCCGAGCGGGCCGTGATGCCCGTAGTCTTCGCGGAACTGGCGGCCAAGTACCCGCCCCAGAGAGTGCGCGAGCAGAATTCGGGAATCATAGCTGCAAATGGGCAGTATCTTCTCGTCCGCCGCGCGGCCTACGATTCCGTGGGCGGGCACACGGCGGTGGCCACCGAGATATTGGAGGACGTGGCGCTCGCCCGACTGTTCCGCAAAAACGGTAAGCACGTCTACTTCCGTTATGGCGGCGACGCCGTCCGCACGCGCATGTACCGCAACTGGGCGCAGCTTCGCGAAGGCTGGACAAAGAATCTGGCGTTGTTGTTTACCCAACCCGAACAGCTTGCCGTCCGGAGTTTGTTCTTGTGGTTAGTGGCATGGTCGGCGCTTGGCGTAGCCGTATCCGGCGCAGTCAGCCAGCACCTCGCGAGGATTGCGTTCGCCCTCTTCTGGCTGCTCCTGTACCGGCGAATCCGCGCCGCACATTTCTCTCCTGTGAACAACCTGATCGCCATTGCTTTCGGTTTACCGATGTTCGCCTACTTGCTACTGCGCTCGAAGAAAGCCCACGCGGGTGGCCAAGTAAGTTGGAAGGGCCGTGCCTACAGAACCGGCATTCGAACTGACAGTACGCCCGCGAAAATGCAAGCCGAAAGACCGATTCCGAGAATTGAGAATCAAGGAGTCAGAGCTAAGAGCTAATTGCTAAATGCGAAGAGCTGCCTTTATGGTCTATCTAACACGCAAAGCGGAATTTTCCGCATCGCACTTCTACCACAACCCGGCATTTACCCCCGAAGAGAACGCGCGTATTTTCGGCAAATGCAATAATCCCAATGGGCACGGGCATAACTACACCCTGGAAGTCACCGTGAAGGGCGCGGTCGATCCGAAGTCGGGGTTCGTCGTCGACCTGAAGCAATTGAAGGACGTCATGAGCAGGGAAGTGCTCGACGCATTCGACCATCGCTTCCTGAATAAGGAAGTGCCCGAATTCTTCACCAAGATCCCAACGACCGAGAATCTCGCCATCGCGATCTGGCAGCGCCTCGCGCCAAAGCTCAATGCGGCGCAGTTACACCGCGTGCGCGTCTACGAAACGCCGGATCTGTTTGTTGATTTCTTTGGCGAAGATAATGGAGAAGCATGAAGGCCCACCTGACCCGGCGCTACATGTTTTCGGCGTCGCACCGCTTGCATAGCGACGCAATGTCGGAGGCAGAAAACCGCGCGACCTACGGCAAGTGCAATAATCCCTACGGACACGGTCACAACTACACCGTCGAGGTCACCGTCAGTGGGCCGGTCGATGACCAGACCGGTATGGTTTGCAATCTGGTCGATCTGGATGGCTTCGTGCACAGCCAAATCCTGGAACGCTACGACCACCAGAATCTTAACCTGCTGTCGGAGTTCGCGGAGCAGGTTCCGACCACGGAAAACCTATGCATAGCCATCTATGAAATTGTGAAGCGCGGATTCCGCAAAGCTCATCTAGAAAAGATACGAATCGAAGAGACGATGATGAATTCGTTTGAATATTCGGGAGAAAACGGTCGAACGACGAGCGGCTAGCGACTAACGACCAGGACCCTATGAAATCAACCACCGAACCGAACACCCTGACCAGCGCCAGCTACGAAGATCTGGTGCGCGAAATGATTGTCCGCCTCGGCGAAGACCCCGATCGCGAAGGCCTTTCGCGTACACCAGCACGCGTCCATAAGGCCATGCAATTTCTCGTCAAAGGCTACAAGGACGATCCCGAAGCGCTTTTGCGCAAGGCGCTGTTCACGGTCAATTACGACGAGATGGTGATCGTGAAAGACGTCGAAATGTTCAGCCTGTGCGAACACCACCTCTTGCCGTTTTTTGGCAAGGTGCATGTGGCTTATATCCCAAACGGAAAAGTCATCGGCCTGAGCAAAATACCGCGCCTCATCGAAGCCTTCTCGCGCCGCTTGCAGATCCAGGAGCGGCTGACCACGCAAATTGCGGAGGCGATCCAGAACACCATCGAACCCCAAGGCGTCGGCGTGGTTATCGAGGCCCGGCATCTATGCATGATGATGCGCGGCGTCGAGAAACAACATTCATCGGCGGTAACGTCGTCCATGCTCGGCTGCTTCCGCAACGAAGAAGAAACGCGAACTGAATTCCTGTCGCTGATCCGCCAACGAACAAACGGCGTGTAATTTGCAGGCTCGTGTGGGGAAGCCGAGCGAAGCTCGGCAGCTGCCTGCGGTCACTGCAACTCTGGGCTCGCTGTGGCGGTTATTGCCAAATTGTGCACTCCCTGCTCGTAACATGGCGGCGGTTGGCATAAGCTGAAAAACGCCACATGCCGAAACGCAAACTCAGATTTCGCAAAACGACGCCGCGCGAACCCGCGCTCTGCGGCCGCCTCGCCCTAATCACCGGCGCCAACCGCGGCATCGGTCTCGCCATCGCCCGCGCGCTGGCGCACGAAGGATGCAATCTCATCATCACCGGCCGCGACGAGCGTGCCTTGGCCAAGGCACGCATTGAACTGGAAAAGCTCCAGCCGGCTAAGCTGAACTTGCACGTCCTGGCGCAGTCCTGCGACGTCCGCAGCCCCGACTCGGTCGACTACCTCTTTGCCCTCGTCCGCGGATTGCACAAGCCCCTCGATATCCTCATCAACAACGCTGGCATTGGACATCCCAATCGCACCGTCGGCGAGTTGCCATACCCCACCTGGATGGAAGTGATCGACACCAACCTCAACGGCCTGTTCCTCCTGACGCAGGCCTCGCTCGCCGTGATGAAGCGCGGAAGCACGATCGTAACCAATCTCTCGATCGCCGCCGAGCGCGTCTTCCCGGGGTCGGCAGCCTACAACGCGTCGAAGCATGGCGCCCTCGGGTTTACCAACACATTGCGCGAAGAGTTGAGGCCGAAGGGCATTCGCGTGATCGCCCTCATGCCCGGCGCAACCGATACTGAGATCTGGAACACGCTGTGGCCGAAAGCGCCAAGGCGCAAAATGATGTCCGCCGAAACCGTCGCCCGTACCGTGGTCGACGCACTGCGATTGCCCGAAAACGCGACCGTAGAAAAAATCGTGGTGATGCCCTCAAGCGGCCCGCTGTAGGCAAGTGATTGTTGACGCGGGCCCTTGCGTGAGCATCCAATAAGAAGTGGATGCGTGGTCAGCGGTTCGCTATCGACCAACGACCAACGACCGGGAAAACTCTATGTCATTCCTGACTTACGTCCAATCGCTGAAAGAGCCCGAGCACCGCCTGGCATGGGCCGTAGCCATCGCCGCCGACGCCCTCCAGATCGCCGCCCTTCCGCTGTTCGTCGAGGGAGGCATGTCCCCCGCCGACTCGCTGCTCGATCTGATTGTCGCCTTCGTTCTGATTCGTCTCCTCGGATGGCACTGGGCCTTCTTGCCAACCCTCGCAGCCGAACTCGTTCCCGGCGCAGATCTTTTTCCCACCTGGACCGCCGCCGTATGGTTCGTCACCCGCCAGCAGGTGAAGTCCAATTCCAGTTCCAACTCCAGTACTAAAGACCCAGAGATTCTGCCCCCTGGCCCCGCGCCAGAACCGCGCCGCTAAAAAATCCGGAGACTGCCCCGAGCAGCGTTCATCCGTCAGACTGCTTGCCGTTGCTAAGAACTGACAACTGAGAACTGACCGGCCCTACCACGTCCCATACCGGTATCGTTGCGGTCGTTCGCCGAATAAATTAATCATGATCACGCCCGCAACGAAGCCTCCAACATGCGCCCAGAAAGCAATCCCACCCGAACTCTGGCTGGTTTCGGCGATCGCGGTCGCGAAGCCGCTCAGGAAGTTTCCCAGGAACCAGTATCCGAGCATCAGCCAGGCCGGAACGTGAAACAGAAATATTGGCGGAAACCAGACCAGCACTCGCGCCCGCGGATACAAAATGAAGTACGCTCCCATCACTCCCGCAATCGCGCCGCTCGCGCCCACACTGGGTATGGGT
>Ga0209526_10002272_pt1 | contig 12911 bp, 11 predicted proteins | sample JacPinW_OM2H0_M1_FD_188566 | JGI IMG/M metagenome (GOLD analysis project Ga0209526, IMG submission 188566) | Forest soil microbial communities from Algoma, Ontario, Canada - Jack Pine, Ontario site 1_JW_OM2H0_M1 (SPAdes) (version 2) | ecosystem: Environmental > Terrestrial > Soil > Boreal... | reverse complement strand
GGCTCGCCGACGACGCAGCAGATCTTGGTTGTGCCGATATCTAATGCTGTGACGTATTTAGAACGGGGCAAAAACCTTTCCTGGAACGTTGGCTGGAACCGGCGAGCCCATTATAGTGTGGTCCTGCCCCCGTGACAACACAACCGGGCCCGAGTTATCCACAGGCCGCGATCGCGTGGCTAGAGAAGATGCCGGCGGATCACGGCCAGGTTGTCGAAGATCCGGACACCGAAGGCGACGATGGCGGCGAAGTACAGCTCGACGCCCAGCTTGTCGCCGAGATAGGTCAGCCCACCCGCGGCGAGTGAATTGACGAGCAGTCCGGAGATGAACACCTTATTTTCGAAATTCCCGTTCAGCCAGGCTTTGACGGCGCCCAGGACGGAGTCCAGCGCCGCCAGGATCATCACTGCCGTGTAGCGGGCGTAGCCGGCCGGGATCTGTACCGGAGCGTTGAGCCCGAGGACGATCCCGACGGTCCCGAACACGAAGACCGCCGCCACCAGCCAGAGCGCTTCGCGCGATCCCCTCGCGGGAAGCCTCACTTGCGCGCTCGCATCTGGACCGCCGGCGCGCGCGGATTCTCGAGGTTGATGTACTGGATCGGCGCCGAGGCGAGATCGATCCGGCTGCTCAGCGCCCGCAGCGCGGCCAGCTTGGGCTCCAGGGTCGCGCGATCGTCGCTGGTGACCATCTGGCCGAAGATGATGGCCCATCCGCGGTCGGTCTGCGCGCTGAGCATCTCACGGCGGTCGAGCTGGAACGACATCACCGAGATCTTGAAGGCCGTGGCAAAACCGGCGCGCAATTGCACAAGCATGGGGAGCAGGTCGCTGCCAACCGCGTGCCCGCCGCTGCGAACCGGGCCGAAGTCGGGCCGGTTGATGACCGGCAGGCTGCCCGCTTCCACCGCGGGGTCGAGCACCTCACCGAGGTCGTTGAGGTAATAGGTCGTCTCCCCCACCTGCAGGACCGCCGACGGCGTCCATTCGGTGACCTTGATCGAAACCCGATTGGGCAGTGCCAGCTTGACGCTGGCCGAGCGCACCCACGGCAACGCCTGCAGGCGTTGCTCGAGTTCCGCCTGGCTCAGGAAGAAGATGTTGCGGTCGGCCGGCAGGTCGAGGGCACCCGTCACTTGCGCCGCCGTCAGATGGCTCGTTCCTACAACCTCGACATGGCGCGGGCGAAACCCGGGCTGCGCCAGGAGAAACAGCACCGCGAAAATTTCCGCGCTGAGCACCGCAATCTGCAACAGCGCCCACAGCCGTCCGCGCGTCGAGGCCGCCGGCTTCGCGGGCGCCGAAGCGGTACGGCGGCGGCGCTTCGCGATGGTGCCGACCGTCATTCGTCGGCTCCAGGCTTCAGGATCGCGGTGTCGATCGCCGTCTGCGAGCGCTGTTTGTCGTCGAAGCGCTCGATCGCCAGCTCGACGAGCCGCTCGATCAAGCTGGGATAGGAAAGTCCCGACGCCTCCCACAGCTTTGGATACATGCTGATCCGAGTGAAGCCTGGAATGGTGTTGACTTCGTTCAGCAGGATACGGTTGGTCTTGCGCTCCATGAAGAAATCCACGCGGGCCATTCCCGCGGCGTCGACGGCCTGGAACGCGCGCAGCGCCATCCCACGAACCTCGTCCGCAGCACCCGCCTCGATCGGCGCCGGGATCAGAAGCCGCGATCCTTCGTCCAGATACTTGGCGTCGTAGTCATAGAACTCATGAGCCGGGATCACCTCACCCACCACCGAGGCCTGCGGATCGTCGTTACCGAGCACGCTGACCTCCAGCTCGCGAGCGTCGACGGCGCGCTCGACGAGGAGCTTGCGATCGAAGCTGGAGGCGAGGCGAAGACCAGCGACGAGCTCCGCGCGGTCGTGAGCCTTCGTGGTGCCGACGCTCGAGCCCGAATTCGCGAACTTCGAGAAGCACGGATAGCCCAGGCGCTCCTCGACGGTCGCGATAAAGGCGTTGGGGTCATGCTCGTACTGCCGGCGAGTGATCGGGAGATAGTCGACGATCGGTAGACCGGCCGCCGCGAAGGCGCGTTTCATATAGATCTTGTCGAGCCCGAGCGCCGAGCCGAGCACGCCGGCGCCGACGTAGGGCAGGTTGGCCAGCTCCAGCACGCCCTGAATGGTCCCATCCTCACCGTTGAGCCCATGAAACACTGGGAAAACGGCGTCGAGCGGCGGCAGCCCTCCACCCCGACCCTCCGCCTCGATGCGGGAAGAAGATTCGCGGCCGTCCTCGGCCGGGACCAGCGACCGTTGGGTCGGGTCAGGCGGAAGATAGACGTACGTGCGGGCGGCATCCTCGCTCACCAGGCGCTGGAGCGACCCGCCCACCAGCCAGCGGCCGTTCTTATCGATGTAGAGCGGCACCGGCTCGAAGCGCTCTGGGTTCATCGCGGCGATGATCGACCGGGCTGACAGGATGGAGACCTCGTGCTCGGTCGAGCGCCCGCCGAACAGGACCCCGATCCGCAGTCGCCTCATCCGGCCGGCGTCCGGCCGATGACGCGGATCTCCGGTTCGAGCTCGATGCCGAACCGTTCGAAGACGCGATTCCGCATCTCGGCCATTAAGGCTAGCACGTCATCGGCGCTGGCTTCCCCAAGATTGACGATGAAGTTCGCGTGCTTTGGCGAGACCTGGGCGCCACCGATCCGCATGCCTTTGAGCCCACTGGCATCGATCAGCCGCCCCGCCGAGTCGCCCGGCGGGTTCTTGAAGGTGCTCCCCAGGCTGCGCTGTTCGATTGGTTGGGTCGCGCGCCGATGCTTTTGGACTTCCAGGAGGCGAGCGCGCACCGCTTGCGACGTCTCAGGAGTGGTGGCGAAGGTCGCCGAAACGACGAGCCATCCCGGCCGCGCGGCCTTGAACACCGAATCACGGTAGGCGAACGCGCATTCCTTCGCCGTCAGTGTTTGATGCTGCCCCTGCGGGTCGATCGCCGCGACCTGGACCAGGCGATCCTTCACCTCGCCACCAAAGGCGCCGGCATTACCGAAGACCGAGCCCCCGACGGTCCCGGGAACTCCGGCCGCGAATTCGAGCCCGGCTCGGCCAGCCCGGGCCGCCTCGGCGGCGAGCTTCGGCATCAGGTAGCCCGCCGAGGCCGAGATGGTGTCGCCCTCCATCGACAGGTGTCGGGTGGCGATCTTGATGGTCAGTCCCGACAACTCGTCAGCCGCAAAGAGTGTGTTGGTGGCCGCGCCGATCACCAGGTACGGATGCTGCTCGGCCGTCAAGCGCCCGATCAGTTCCCCGAGTCGTCCATCGTCCGCCAGCTCGAGGAAGTAGCGGGCGCGACCCCCGATCCCGTACCAGCTGTGCGGCGCCAGCGGCTCGTGCTCCCGGACACCGGGATACGAGGCCAGCCAGGCGTCAGGCAACCGGCGAGCGCTCCAGCACCTCGGCGGTTTTCCCGACGACGTCGTCGAAACCGCGTACGGACATGCAGACGATTACGTCGCCCGGCCGCGCCGCCGACGCCAGCTTGTAGGCGGCGGAACGGGCCGAGTCCGCGACGACGACCTCACCGGCACCGCGGATCGCCTTCGCCAGATCCTGCGAGCTGACGGTGTGGGCGAGGTGACGCTCGCGCGCCGGCTCGATCGGGCCGATCACGACCAGGGCGCAGCCCTGGAACGCGTCCGCGTAGGCGTCCATCAAGCTCCTCGTGCGCGAGTAGGTATGCGGCACGAAGCAGGCCAGCACCCGCCCCGGATGAAAGCGCTCGCGGGCGGCCTGCAGCGTGGCGCGAACCTTTGCCGGGTTGTGCGCGTAGTCGTCGACCAGGGTGACGCCGCGCACCTGGCCGCGGACCTCGAAGCGCCGGCTAACGCCCTGGAATCGCCCGATCGCATCGACCGCGGCGGAAACCGGCACGCCGACCCGGACGGCGGCGGCGAGCGCGGCCAGGACATTCGCCGCGTTGTGCTCTCCCGGAAGCCTGGTGGTGACGACGGCGAGAACCTTTCCTTCGTGCCAGGCGGTGAAGCGCATTCCGTCGCCTTCGATCTGGACGTCGCGCCCGTGCCAGTCGGCGCCGCCACGCAGACCATAGGTCTCGACGTTGGCACGGGTCCGGCTGAGCAACCGGCGGACGGTCGGGTCATCCGAGTTGGCGATCAGGCGGTCCTCGGGGCCGAGATCCTCGAGCAGCTGGCGGAACACCGCCTCGTAGGCCGCTGGATCCGGAAAGACGTCGGGATGGTCCCAGTCGATGTTGGTGAGGACCGCCAGCTGGGGCGCGAAATGCAGGAACTTTGGCCGCGGATCGAAGACGGCCGAGGTGTACTCGTCGCCCTCGAAGACGAATTCTCGCCCGCTCCCCCAGGCGGCCGCCGCCCCCAGGTCTTTCGCCGTCATGCCCAGGCGGAACCCGGGGTTGCGTCCGGCAACCCGCAGGATCCAGGCGATCAGGCTGGCGGTGGTCGTCTTCCCCGCCGAGCCCGCCACGACGATGCGAAACCGATCAGCGGTGAGCTCGCCCCAGTACTCAGCCTCGCTCACCAGGCGGAGATGATGCCGGCGGGCTGCCTCGGTTTCTGGATTGCCCTCGCGCACCTGGTTGCCCTGGACGACGAGGTCCGGCTTCCCCCAGCGCATGACATTGCCAGCCGCATGGCCGTCGACCCACTTGATGCCCGCCTTCGTGAGGATGTCGGTCGTCGGCGGATACGCATCCTCGTCGGAACCGGTGACCTCATGGCCGAGCTGTTTGGCAACGAGCGCCAGTCCCGAAACCGCGTAGCCGCAGATGCCGATGAAATGGATCCGCATCAGTTGCGCCGCGCCGCCTCCTGGATGAGCCGGACAACCTCTTCGGCGGCGTATGGCCGCCCCAATCCCCGCATGGCATCGACCATCTTGCGATATCTGACCGGGTCGCCGACGATCGACGTCAACTCCGCAAGCAGGCGAGGTCCATTGAATTCCTCATCTGGAAGGACGATGGCCGCCCCCGCCTCTTCGAAGGGCCCCACGTTTAGTCGCTGGTGGCCTCCCCCGAAACGCCCGGGGACGAGCAGCAGCGGAATTCCAACGGCACTGACTTCACTGATCGTCCCGGCCCCGGCGCGTCCAAGCACGAGATCCGCGGCATAGACGAGCTCCGCAAGGTCGCCAGAAAACGGAAATGGGTGATAGCGTTCCCGAGCCGCCCCCTCGAGGTTTGCCGCCATCGCGCGGATCTCATCCGCGTCTCGCTCGCCGGTCTGGTGCCAGACCTCGAGGGCCAGGCGACCCACCATCTCCGGCAACGCCGCGACGACCGACTCATTGATTCGATGGGCTCCCTGACTGCCGCCAAGGATAAGCAGCACGTGGGGCCGCTCCGGAAAATCCGTTCGGCGCCGCCAAAAGTCGGTCCGCACCGGGGTTCCCGTCACGACGGTCTTCGCCTTCAAGTAACGCGCCGACTCCGGATACGTCGTCGCCACAACTCGCGCGAATCGCGACAGGAGCCGCGTCGCCCGACCTGGCAGATAGTTCTGTTCGAGCAGGACGATCGGAATGCTGGCGCTTGCGGCGGCCAGGATAACTGGTGCGCTCACGTACCCCCCGGTACCAACCACAACGTCCGGGCGGAACTCCCTAATGATCCGGGCTGACTGGAACAGGGCGCGGGGCACGACGAACGGCACCGGCCAATTGCGCCAGAGCTGCTCCATGTCCAACTTCGCGGCGACCACCGACTTGAGCCCGATCCCGTAAGACGGCACGATCGTTTCTTCCATGCCCCCCCGCCGGCCGACGTAGAGGACGCGACCGTCAGGATCTTTCCGCGACAGGGCCTGGGCGACGGCGATCGCCGGGAATAAGTGTCCGCCCGTGCCGCCGCCCGAGATCAATACTCGCATGCCGTATCCATCCCACCTTCTCGCTCTGGGTCGAGACGTTCATCAGTATGCCGACCGCGAGCAGCGTGATCGCGAGTGAGGAGCCTCCGTAGCTGATGAAGGGCAGCGGAATCCCGGTCGTCGGCAACGTCACGGTGACGGCGGCGATGTTGATCATCGCCTGGAAAGCGATCCAGGTCGTGACCCCGCAGGCGAGCAAGGACCCGAAGGCATCGGGGGCCTTGAGCGCCACCCGGTAGCCGCGGTAGGTAAAGAGCGCAAAGAGCGAGAGCACCGCGGTGGTCCCGATCAGGCCGGTCTCCTCCCCGACGATCGCAAAGATGAAGTCGGTGTGCGCGAATGGCAGCCACTGATATTTCTGGATGCTCTGCCCCAGCCCGAGCCCCGTGATGCCGCCCGACCCAAGCGCCACCACCGACTGAATCGCCTGAAAGCCGGTGTTGAGGGGATCTGACCAGGGATCGACAAACGCCAGGATGCGATGCAAGCGGTAGGGCTCCATGCGGATAAAGATGTAGACGCAGAGGCCGATGATCAGCGCCAGCAAGAGGACGTGCCGCTTGCGCCCGCCCGCCACCAGGAACTGCGACAGGAGGATGCCGGCGACGATCAGGGTGGTGCCGAGGTCCCGCTCGAGGATGACCAGCAGTGTCACGAGTCCCAGCAGCGCGAGGAAGGGAACGACGCCGTCCTCGAGCGACCCAAGTCGTTCCCGGTGGCGCTCCAACCAGAGCGCCATGAAGACGATGGCGGCGACCTTCGCCAGCTCAGCCGGCTGCATCTGCATCGGCCCCAGCCGCAGCCAGCGTCGGGCGCCGTTGACCTCGACGCCGAAATGCGGCAGCAGCACCACCACGAGCAGGGCGACTGTCCCCATCGCGAGCGGCCAGGCGAGCGGCCGCAGCCGGTGATAGTCGATATGAGCCCCGGCCCAGAGCAAAGCGACGCCGAGCGCCAGCCACATCAACTGCCGCTCGAAGTAGTAGGCCGCGTTGTGAAACCACAACCAGCCCTGCACCTCTGAGGCTGAAAAGACCATCACCAGCCCGAACGCGGTGAGGGTCCCGACGGCGAGCAAGAGCGCTCGATCGCCGCGACGCCAGAGCCGGCTCGACGCCAGCGTCCGCCGAGCGGCCGGGAGCTCGAGCGCGGCCCGCGCCCTCACCGGCTCAACTCCGCCAACACGGTGGCCTTGAAGCGTCGGCCCCGGTCCTCATAGTCGCGGAACATGTCGTAGCTGGTGAAGGCGGGCGATAGCAGCACCACGGAGCCGGGCGTGGCCAGGGCCGCGGCCTTGCGCACCGCGTCGGCCAGGTCCGCCGCACGCTCGACCTTGTTGAGACCGGCCTCACGCGCCCGGCGGGCCAGTTCCTCGCCGGTCTCCCCGATCGTCACCAGCGCGGACACCCGGCTGGCGATGGCGCGGGCAAGCGGCTCGATCTCGATCCCTTTGTTGCGGCCGCCGGCGATCAGGACGATGGGCTCGCTGAACGCGGCAAGCGCCTTGTAGGTCGAGTCGGGATTCGTCGCCTTGGAGTCGTTGTACCAGCGGACCCCGTTGAACGTCGCAATCGGTTCCAGCCGGTGTTCGACGGCTTTGAACTGCCGCACCGCACTGGCGATCCGCTCGGGCTCGACACCGGCGGCATCGCCGGCACCCACGGCGGCCATCACGTTGCTCAGGTTGTGCTCGCCGGGGAGCGGGACATCGGCGGCCGGCAGCACCCGACGCTTCACTGCGGCGTGCGCGATCGTGATCCAGCCATCGGCCAGGGTAACTCCCCGGTCGATCGGTTGCCGCAGACCGAAGGCGAGCACCTGCCCCACCGTCTGGGTCCGCATCGCGGCGCAGGCCGGGTCATCGATATTGAGCACCGCGTGGTCCTCCGGATGCATGAAGGCGATCGCGCGTGCCTTGATCTCGACGTAGTGCGCGAACGATTTGTGCCGATCGAGGTGGTCCGGCGTGACGTTGAGGACGACGCCGATGTGCAACCGCGGTGTCGTGATCGACTCCAGCTGAAAGCTGCTCAACTCCAGCACCACCCAGTCGTCCGGGCGGAGTTGGTCGATGCGGTCGAGCACCGGCTCGCCGATGTTCCCGCCCCGCATCACGCGCAGGCCGCCGGCGCGGAGCACCTCGGCGATGAGTGCGGTGGTCGTCGTCTTGCCATTGGTGCCGGTGATCCCGGCGATGCGCGAGGGACAGGTGCGAAAGAAGAGGTCGATTTCACTGGTGACCTCGATCCCCCGCCGGCGGGCTGCTTCGACCAGGGGTTCGTCCCACGCCACCCCGGGGCTGACCACCAGAAGGTCGGCGCCGTTCAGGTCCTCCGCGCCGTAGCCGCCCAAGCGGGCCGCGATCCCGGCCCGCTCCAGGTCCGCGCGCAGCTCCGGTGTGTCCGCCCGGTCGACGACGCGGACCGATCCGCCGCGAGCGGCGATGAAGGACGCCGCGGCGCGGCCGCTCCGGCCGTAGCCGAGGACCAGTGCCCGCCGGCCATTCGTTTCGATCGACACCTTACGCCGCCGCGCCCGGCCGCGCCAGCGCCAGCGCCAGCACGGCGGCGACCAGCGAGCCGGTCCAGAACCAGACGGCGATGCGCGTCTCGCGCCAACCGGAGACGATGAAGTGGTTGTGCAGCGGCGACATCCGGATGATCCGCTTGCCGGTCATCTTGAAGCTCGCCACCTGCGCAATCACGGAGACGGTCTCGATGACGAAGACCAACGCCAGCAAGGGCAGGTACCAGAGAAAGCCGGTCGTGATCGCGGCGGCGACCATCGCCGTCCCCAGCGCCAGGCTTCCGGTATCGCCCATGAAGAGGCGGGCGGGAAAGAGGTTATAGACGAGGAAACCCGTAAGGACGCCGGCGAGGATGGCCGGCATCAGCCCGGCACCCGGCCGATGTTGCAGCACCGCGATGACGGCCAGGGCGCCGAACGTGATGCCGCCGGCGCCGGCGGCGAGGCCATCACTGCCGTCGGTCAGGTTGAAGGCATTCGAGCCGGCGGCCACCGCCAGGGCGCTGACCAGGATGATGATCCAGCCGCCGATGGGATGTCGTCCGTCGAAGGGGACGAGCTGGCTGGTGAGGCCCCAGCGTAACGCGAGGTAGCCGAGCAGCGCACCCGTCGCCAACTGGATCACGATCTTCTGTCGGGCCCGCAGCCCGAGGTTGCGCCCTCCGCGGATGGCCGAGAAATCGTCGACGAAGCCCAGGGTGCCACCCAAAATCAGCGCGATCAACACGAAGCCGCCCTTGAGGGAGCGGTCGACCACCAGGTAGAGCACGATCGCCACCAGTAAGAAGACCAACCCACCGGCCGTGGGCGTTCCGGCCTTGCCGTGGTGCGCGACGGGGCCTTCCTGGCGGATTTGCTGGCCCATCCGCGCCCGAGCCAGCTGACCGATGGCTGCCGGGAAGACGAGGACGCTGACGATGACCGCCGCCGCAAACGCGATCAGGGGCGTCATGGCGCCTCCCGGATTTGCTCGACGACACGCTCGAGGCGCATGCCGCGCGAGCCCTTGACCAGCACCTGGGTTTGCGGCGTGAGCAGCGGGGTCAACGCCACCACCGCCTGCTCGGCGCTTTCGACGACGAAGGCGCGATCATTGGCCAGGCCCGCTCGCCGGGCCGACTGCACCATCCGCGGGGCGTACTCTCCGACGGCGATCAGGATGTCGGCGGTCTTGCCGGCCAGGGAGCCGATCTCCTCGTGAGCCTTCTCCGCGTGCTCGCCCAGCTCGAGCATGTCGCCCAGGACCGCCACCTTGAGGGAGCCCTTGGGAGCGAGGTGAAGCACCTGGAGCGCCGCGAGCATCGATCCAGGGCTGGCATTGTAGGAGTCGTCGATCACGGTGGCGCCGTTGCGCCCCGACACAATGTTCATTCGGCGGGCGGGCGGCGCGAAGCCGTGGAGAGCCGACGCGATCGCGGGAGCGTCGAACTCGAATTCGAGGGCGACGGCGGCGGCGGCCAGCGCATTCGAGATGCTGTGCTGGCCGGGCAGGCGGAGATATACCTCGGCCTTGCCCCGCGGCGTGAGCAGCATGAAGGTGCTGCCCTCGAGCCCATGGAGCCGGATCCGGTCGGCGCGGACGATCGCGTCGCTGGAGAGGCCATAGAGCGTGAAGCGCCGGGACACCGCGGACATCGCGCGCACCCTCGAGTCGTCGGCGTTGAGCACCGCCAGCCCCCCGGGCGCGAGCCCTTCGACCAGCTCACGCTTGGCCGCAGCCACCGCCTCGATGGACCCGAGGAAGCCAACGTGGGCGAGGCCGACGTTGAGCACGACGCCGATGGTCGGCGGCGCCACCTGGGTCAGCTCCCGGATCTCGCCTGCCCGCGACATCGCGTACTCAACCACCAGCACGCGGTCGCGCGGGTCCATCTCGAAGATCGTCATCGGGATGCCGGTGTAGGTATTGAGGTTGCCTTCGCTCTTGTGCACCCGAAGGCGGCGCCCGAGCACGTGCGCGATCAGGTCTTTGGTCGTCGTCTTGCCGGCGCTGCCGGTGATGGCGACGATCGGATGCGCCTGGCGCGAGAGCCGGTCGGCGGTGATGTCGAAGAGGGCCTGACGGGTGTCGTCGACCTGGATCACGGCGGCGCCTTCGACGCCCTGCGGCGGCCGCTCGCAGAGGATGCCCGCGGCGCCACGCTCGACCGCCTGCGGAATGAAGACGTGGCCGTCGTGTTGCTCGCCGCGCAGCGCGACGAACAGGCCACCCGGTTTCACTTCCCTCGAATCGATGAAGAGCCGGGTGAAGCTGGCATCGTGCGGGCCGCCAAGCAGCCGGCCCCGCGTCGCCTCCACCACCTCTTTCACAGACATGCCCACAACATCACTATTCTCGCTGTCTCCACACGAGCCGCCTCATGGCGCGATCTGCCACTGGGTGATCAGCGCGCTGGCGACGGTCTTCCAGATCGGGGCGGCGACATACGCGCCCTCGAATAGGACCTGCGGCTTTCGGGTGATCACCAGCATGATGAACTGCGGATGATCGGCGGGCAGGAAGCCAACGAAGGATCCGATTGTCTGGTCGGGCAGATATTTTCCGTTTTCCGGAATGCTCGCGGTGCCGGTCTTCCCGGCGATCCGGTTCTTGAAGCCGTCGATCCGTGCCGCAAACCCCGAGCCGTGCTCGACGACGCCAACCATCATCTGCTGCATCTGCAGCGCGGTCTTCGCGCTGACGACCTGCCGGATCACGCGCGGCTGAACCGGGTGACGGGTCCCATTGCTGTCGATCACCTGGTCGACGACGTGGGGCCAGACCAGATTGCCACCGGTGGCCGCCACGTTGACGGCGGCCAGCATCTCGATCGCGGTGGCGTCCACGCCCTGGCCGAACGACGCGGTCGCGAGCTCGACCGGCTTCCACTTTGCGAGATCACGGAGCGGCTCCGAGGTCTCTGCCGCAACGTCGACGCCGGTGAGCGAGCCAATGCCGAACCGTTGCAGAGATTGATAGAAGGAACCGGCGCCCTCCATCTGCTGGGCCTTGACGGCGCCGACGTTGAGCGAGTTCTCGAGGACCTGCGTCATCGTGACGTTCCCGTGAGCCCGGTTGTCCCAGTTGCGAATCGCCACGCCTCCGACCACGGCGACACCGGTCTCGTTGAAGCGTGTATCCGGAGTGATGGCGTGGACGTCGAGGGCGCCGGAGAGCGTGACGACCTTCATCACCGAACCCGGCTCGTAGAGATTGGAAACGATCGGGTCGATGAACTGGGCGGTTGGCGTGGTGGCGAATTGATTCGCGTTGTAGCTCGGGACGTCGGCCCACGCCACGATCCGGCCCGTGGCCGGCTCCATGATGATCAGCGAGCCGCTCTGCGCCTGGTACTTCTGCACACCGTCGGCGAGGGCCCGCTCGGCCACCACCTGGATGGTGCCGTCGAGGGAGAGCTGCAGTGTGGCGCCGTTGACGGGATCGCGACGTTGACGGTCACTGAGCACGATCGGCCGGTTCGCTAAGTCGCGCACCGTCGCCTCGAACCCGTCCTGCCCATGAAGGACTTTGTTGTAGTAGCCCTCGATGCCGTAGTTGCCCGTCCCTTCGTTGTTCGCGAAGCCGAGCAGGTTCGCGGCCAAACTGGTGCCGGGAACGCCACCGTCGACGTAGGCGCGTTGCGTCTCGGCAATCTTGCCGATGCCCGGCAGTCGCAGATTGTCCAGCTGCTGGGCCACCGACGCGGGGACGCGTCGGGCCAGGTAGACGAACTTCCGCGTGGTCGCGAGCTTCGTGTCGATGTCGGCGGCGCTGAGCTGGAGGACGGGCCCAACCCTGGCGGCGATGTCCTGCCGCTCGGCTGCGGAGATCTGGTCCGGTGAAGCGAAGATGGAAAAGACCGGTGTGTTGGTGACGAGCAGCGCGCCGTTGCGGTCCAGGATGTTGCCGCGGACCGCGGGCAGGGTGATGGTGTCGTCGTGGTAGGCGGCCGCCAGCCGGGACATGTCGGCGTGCCGCCAGACCTGCCAGTAGGTCAGCCGGCCCAGCAGCACCAGGTAGGCGCTGAGGATCAGCGCCATCAATGTAAGGATGCGGCTGCGCGGCTCGAGTTCCTGGGTGCCCCTCACGGTCGACGTCCGGTTAGCGCGCCGGTTCGGAGTTCAGCGGCCGGCCGATCACCGCGCCGAGGACTGCCAGCACGCCATCCCACACCCCGGCGCGGCCCTGGTTGGCGGGCCGTGGGCCGAGCGCGATCGGTGATCCAGCTGCGCGAACGTACTGCCACCGGCTGGGATGGGAGAGACCGAGTTGCTGAGCGGCGGTGGCGACGCGGTTGGCGGCGCGATCGCCGGCGAGCTGGGCCAGGAGCTGGTCGTGATCGGCGCTGAGGCGTGCCTGTTCCTGCTTCAGCGTCGCGATCTGGTAGCTCGCCTGGGTGGCGGCCGCCGATTGCGCCACCAGCAGCAGCGCGGCGGCGATCAACGACACCGCGCCGATCAGTGGCGAGATCGAAGGCCGGCCGCGACTCCGGCGCGCGCGCGAAGGGGGAAACGCGCGCGCCGGAGGGGTCGGATCGG
>Ga0209526_10002271_pt1 | contig 12914 bp, 15 predicted proteins | sample JacPinW_OM2H0_M1_FD_188566 | JGI IMG/M metagenome (GOLD analysis project Ga0209526, IMG submission 188566) | Forest soil microbial communities from Algoma, Ontario, Canada - Jack Pine, Ontario site 1_JW_OM2H0_M1 (SPAdes) (version 2) | ecosystem: Environmental > Terrestrial > Soil > Boreal... | reverse complement strand
GCTCGGCAAAACCGAGTTCCGCGCCGCAATCGAAGCGAGCAGGAGTTTTCGCGACCAGCTCTACCGAGTGTACTTCCTGCGTCACTGACCGGCGCGGGGACATCTACACGGAATCATATAGCAAACACCTGGCCGGAGGTACGTTCGGGTGTTGGGATATGATGCTCCGTTGCGATAGTAACCAGCATAAAATTGCCAACTTTGCATTGCATACTCGTGCCGAGAGGCGGTTGCCGAAACGCCCCGCCCGTTGGACCGAGGAGAGTCGATGACTGATGGGCTTACACCAGAGCCGTCGGGGCGGGTGCGCGGGCGGCGTTCGAAACGGGCCAGTCGGGTAAATCCGGCCGGCCGCCGGGTCGGCGCCGCAACTAGGCCACGATCGCCGCTGCGGCGACGATCGCGGCGGTGGTCGACACCTTTGTCCGGGCGATCGAGACCAGCGATTTCGAGCGGTGTTTGCAGCTGGTCGAGGCCGACTGCTCCAACGACCCGGACGCCGTTGGCGGCATGTACGGCGCCGGGCCGGGTGATCGCTTCAACCTATAGGCGAGATTTTGCTGCAGATTCGCTGCAGATGGCGAGGGGCGCAATAGTCGATGCAATTCGTGATTGTGGAGCGCCAGCACCCGGCCAGGTGTGTTTGCTGCAGAATTCCGCATCTACAAGCTGGCGAGGCGGGTGCTTTCGTCCCACAGGCGGCGCGCCACATTGCTGTCGAGGGCTGCAGGATCGGCAGGAGCCAACGTCTTGCCAACGACGTAGCCGCCATGGAACGGCTGCGGGTCGGATACTGTCGCCAAAAACAGCGATGTTTCCGCCCCTTCCTCGGGGCTCTTCATGAACGGCTTCATCAGCCGCCAGACCAGCTCTGTCAGGCCGCCGCGCTGACCAATCGCCGTGGCAACAACGCCGGGGTGCAAACAGGTCGCAACGACCCCCGAACCGTCGAGCCGTATCGCCAGCTCCCGCGTGAACAGAATGTTGCAGAGCTTTGATTGGCCGTAAGCCTTCAGCGTTCCCCAATCCTGTGGTCGAGCAAGATCGGAGAAATTCAGACGGTGGCCGCGATGAGCCTCTGAGGCCACATTGATAATTCGCGCCGGAGCCGAAGCCTTGAGCCGATCCAGCAGAAGATAGGTCAGTAGAAATGGGGCGAGATGGTTGACCGCAAAGGTCAGCTCGAACCCTTCAAACGAAAACCGGTACCTACGCGACATCAGCCCGGCATTGTTGATGAGCAGATCGATCCGGTCGTGCACGGACAGGATCGCGTCTGCCAGCCGGCGCACTTCGTTAAGGCGAGAAAAATCGGCCAGCAGGATGTCGATTCCATCGGAGCCGGAATGCTCGCGGACAAATCGTCGTGCCGCCTCGGTCCGGGGGCGGTCGCGACCGACCATGACGACCCGCATTCCGGCGCGGACGAGGCCGAGCACGGTGTGGAGCCCGATACCCGAACTCGCCCCGGTGACGATCGCGATCCGCTTGGTTCCGTTTGAGCTGCTCGACATTAGCGGTTTGCGGCGCTTACTGTTGGCGGCAGACGCCCGACAGGTTGTAACCGTTAGCGGACCCAATATGCAGATCATTGACCGCATTGCGCAAATTCACGACGACCTGACGAGCTGGCGGCGCGACATTCACGCTCATCCGGAACTCGGCTTCGAGGAGCAGCGCACTTCCGATTTGGTTGCGGCGAAGCTCGCCGAGTTTGGCTGCGAGGTCTATCGTGGTATCGGCAAGACGGGCGTCGTCGGGCGGTTGCGAGCCGGCGATTCGCCGCGCTCGGTCGGTCTGCGGGCCGATATGGACGCCCTGCCGATCCATGAGGCCAACAGCTTCGACTACCGTTCGCGCCACGACGGGCGGATGCACGCCTGCGGCCACGACGGCCACACCACGATGTTGCTCGGTGCCGCCCGCTATCTCGCCGAGACGCGCGATTTCGACGGAACGGTCAATTTCATTTTCCAACCGGCGGAAGAGGGGCTCGGCGGCGCCGAGGCGATGGTCAAGGAGGGGGTGTTCGACCGCTTCCCGTGCGACGCCGTATTCGGCATGCACAATGCGCCGATGCTTGCCGTCGGCAGGTTTGCCATCCGCACGGGCCCGATGATGGCCGGCGGCGCCTTTTTCGACATCACCGTGGTCGGTCGGGGTGCCCATGGGGCTTCTCCCCAAGCGGGCATCGATCCGGTGATTGTGGCGAGCCACATCGCTACGGCGCTGCAGACCATCGTGTCGCGCAACGTTCGGCCCGTCGATACGGCGGTCGTCAGCGTGACCCGGTTTCAGGCCGGTGACGCTTATAACGTAATCCCGGAGCGCGCAGTGATCGGGGGGACAGTGCGGGCCTTCGACAACGAAAACTTGGCGCTGATCGAGCGCAACATGGGGCGGATTGCGCGCGGCGTGGCCAGCGGGTTCGGCGCGACCGCCGAGGTCGGTTTCCGGGTTGTGGCCTTACCGTTGGTCAACGACGCGGCCGAAGCGGGCTTCATTGCCGACGCTGCTGCCGAGCTCGTTGGGGCCAGCAACGTCGACCGCGACAGCGCCCTGATCATGGCTTCGGAAGACTTCTCCTATATGCTCAACTGCACGCCCGGCGCCTATATCCGCATCGGCAACGGCGACAAGCTAGGCGGCTGCCAGGTTCATAACCCCGGCTACGATTTCAACGACGCGATCCTGCCGCTTGGTGCCAGCCTCTTCGCCCGCTTGGCCGAGCGCAAGCTCGCCCGCACCTAGACGCTGTCGAGGCCGTTGGCCCAGCGGCGGCAGATCTGGTGGGCGATGGCGACCGGCCCTGGCAGCGACGGCACCGTCGTCGCCGGGTCGGGGTCGCCGGCGGCGGCGCGGGTGACCATGTCGCGGATCTCGTCGCGATCGAACCAGCGTGCTTCGACAAGCTCTTCTGGGTCGACCGTAATTTCCTCGGTCAGCGCCTCGGCGAGAAAGCCCATCATCAAGGTCGACGGGAACGGCCAGGGCTGCGAGGCGAGGTAGCGGACGCGCCCACAGCGGATGCCGGATTCCTCGCGGACCTCGCGACGGACGGCGTCCTCCAACGTCTCGCCCGGCTCCATGAATCCTGCAAGGCAGGAAAACCGGGCGCCGGCACGGCGGCGGCCGCGGCCGAGCAAGGCGCGCTCGCCCCGGACCGCGAGCATGATCACGACCGGGTCGACGCGCGGAAAATGATGCGCCTTGCAGGCGGGGCAGTGTCGCGTCCAGCCACCGGCAGCCACCTCGCTCGGCGTCCCGCATTGCGCGCAAAAGCGGTGCCGCACGTGCCAATCGACGACAGAGCGCGCCTCGGCCAGGATCGCCGCCTCGGACGCAGCGATCACCGGAGCCAGGGTGCGGACATCGATGTTCTCGATTGTCGGGTCGGGCGGCAGGTCGGTGCCCGTCGCATCGAGCGCGAAATGGGCTCGCCCCTGGGCGATGCCGAGAAGGACCAGGGTTGCCCCTGCCGCGATCGCCTCCCGCCACGGGGCGACCGGCTGCCAGTCGAGCGTCGTTTCGCCGCTGTTGTGGATCGGCGGCTTCAAGTCGCGCAGCGGGATCAGCCTGGTGCTGGGCTCGTCGAGCAGGGAGGAAATCCAGCCAGCGTCCCGCCGGCGCTCGCTGACACGGTCGAGCGGGTTGCCGGCAAAGCAATAAATCTCTTCCATCACCGCAGCATATCCACTTGAGACGGGTTTAAGTCAAATAGGGCATTAGCGGCTAACGGAGCAACGATGCTTCTCGGAGCCTGGCTTCTCCATTCGGTTCGGCTTGCGGCGGCGCTTGGAATGGCCATTGTGGCGATGCAGGCGCCCGCCGTCACGCGCGAATATCAGGCAGCACTCCTCCAGTTGGTGCGGAGCTCGGGTGAGGACATCGCCCAGCGCAAGGCCTCTGCGCAGCGCTTCTACGGCATCCCGATCGAGAACGAGGAGCGCTTCATCACCCGGCTGCGCGCCGTCGAGCCGTCGAATGCCGAAACCTTTGCCGACGTGCTCGCGCGCGAGAAGAGCCTGCGCGCATCCTATGACCGCATTGAGCGCGACCCAGGCCTGTGGCGGCCGATCACTGCCGCCAGGGATGTTATTAGCGACGACACCGGCGCTCGGCGTCAAATCGCCCAAACGGTGTTCGAGAGTTTCGCGCCGCAACTCGATCTGTCGTTCGCCACGGCGATCTACGGCCTTGCGGGCTTGTTCCTGGGCTCCCTGATGGGTGAGCTGGCGACCGCCGCCTTCCTTTCCCGGCAGCACCGTACCGCGATATGAGCTCGGTCGCTGCACCCGGGCGCGTCGTTGGGTCGATCCATTGCTCCAGGCTGACTGAACGGCCGGTCCTCTTCTTGGCTGGTTAGTTCAAGCCAGTTTGCTGATGATGTCGCTCGAGGCGCTGAAATTGTGCGATCACGATCCCGCAGCCTGGGATCAGCGCGCCGCCCTCCTGGTCCGGGTATGCGCTGGCCGTGAAGATCTCGGTAAAGCGCGAGGCGGCGGCAGCCTCCTCGGTCGGATCGAAAGAAGCGGCGGCAATCAGGTGTTGAATCACTTTTTCGGCTTGTTCGACGCGAGCGGTCGGGACGCCGCAGCGGTGCGCGTTGCCCAACAGGAAGCCGCCTGTTTCCGCAAGCCGAATGGGGTCGGCTGCCCTGGCGACGGCGACACTCAAGAGGAGCAGAGCAGTCGCGGCGAAAAGAGTTGAACGCATGGAGGACCTCGATCCGATTCGTTCCCCCCTGCAAAGTAAACAGCGAAGCACTGGGTTCGTACCGCAACAGTCCAGCAACAAGATGGAGATTTGCTGCCTTTTTGCCGTGTCATTTTTTGGACATGGTGGGTCCGGCCCGCGGTCGCAAGACAAGGTAGCCGCAGATCGCGGAAATGACCGAGGCAAGCAGCACGGCGATGCGAATATCGACGTCGTAGGCCTCGGCGGGGAAGGCGAGGGTGCCGATGAAGAGGCTCATCGTGAAGCCGATTCCGGTGAGCAGCGCCACGCCGTAGAGTTGGCGCCAATCGGTTCCTTCCGGCAGCGTCGCGAGCCCAATCCGGGTTGAAACCCAAATCGATCCAATAACGCCCAGTTGCTTACCGACAAAGAGTCCCAATCCGATCCCAAGCTGGATCGGATGCAGCAAATGGCTAGGGGCGACGCCGGCTAGCCCGACCCCGGCATTGGTGAAGGCGAAAACTGGCAGCACGCCAAAGGCGACCCATGGGTGCAGATCCTGCTCGAGGTCGTGGGCGGGGGAGGAGCCGCTCGGCGCTCGCATGGGTATCGCCAGACCAGTGATGACGCCCGCGAGAGTGGCGTGAACGCCGGACTTTAAGACGCAGATCCACACGAACACGCCAAGCAGCAGGTACGCGCCCCGGCGGGTCACGCCGGACACGTTGAGGGTAAAGAGCGTGACGATGCCGAGGCCGGCAAGGATCAGCGCGACCAGCGACAGCTCGGCAGTATAGAACACCGCAATGATGATAATCGCGCCGAGGTCGTCGATGATCGCCAGGGCCAGCAGGAACACCTTGAGCGATGGCGGCGCCCGCGGCCCCAGCAAGGCGAGGACGCCGAGCGCGAAGGCGATATCGGTTGCGGTCGGGATTGCCCAGCCGCGAAGGGCCTCCTCATCGCTCCAATTGAAGGCAAGGTAGACGAGCGCTGGGCCGGCCATACCGCCCAAAGCCGCGACCACCGGCAGTGCGGCGTTTGAAGCGCTCGACAGCTCCCCTTCCATGATCTCGCGTTTGATCTCGATCCCGACAAGCATGAAAAAGACCGCCATCAGCCCGTCGTTAACCCATAGCAGCATGGGCTTGGCGATGGCGAGGCCGCCGAACTGAATTGCAACCGGCAATTCGAGGAGCTGCGCGTAGAGAGGCTCGAGCGACGAATTGGCCAGAATGAGCGCGACCGCGGCGGCTGCGCAGAGCACGATGCCGCCGGCCGACTCCAGCTTGAGGAATTGTTGAAGTAGCGACAGAGCCGCATCCCCTTCGGGGTGCCGCCTGCACCCTGCTTGCCTCTCTCCCCGTTCTCGGGGAGAGAGGAGAAAACTGTGCCGGTGTCGCGAGATTAGGCCGGAGCTGGAATCGCGCGCTGATTGTACATGATCTTGCGCATCTGCTCTCGCTCTGCCGCTGTCAGGGTGCTGGGATCGACACGCAGATTGTTGCCGGTGTCCATGCCGCGCTTGACCGCCGGACGGTTGCCGACCTCCTCGAACCATCGCTTGAAATGCTTGAACTCGGCGATGTCCTGGCCTTGAGCCTCGGCGCTGACCGTCCACGGATAGGAGATCATATCGGCGATCGTGTACTCGTCGCCGCAGAGGTAGCGGCGGTCATAGAGCCGGTTGTTCATGACGCCGTAGAGCCGGTTTGCCTCATCGGTGAAGCGGCGGATCGCATAGCTCAGGTCGCCCGCCTCGGGGCCGGCGCGGCGGAAGTGGCCGCATTCGCCGAGCTTCGGGCCTTGATTGGCCATCTGCCACATGACCCATTGGGTAACCTCGTATTTCCCGCGGGTGTCCTGTGCGAAGAAACGGCCTTCCTTCTCCGCCAGGTACATCATGATGGCACCCGACTCGAAGATGCTGATCGGCGCTCCGCCGCCCTTTGGCGCATGGTCGACCAGCACCGGCATGCGGTGGTTCGGATTGATCTTCAGGAACTCGGGCTTGAACTGATCGCCGCGCCCGATGTTGCACGGGACGAGGTTGTAGTCGAGGCCGAGCTCTTCGAGCAGGATCGTGACTTTCTTGCCGTTCGGCGTCGGCCAAAAGTGGAGATCGAGCATCGCTGTTTCCTTTCGGGGTTGACGGCTGAGGTCAATCGGCGCGGACGATAACGCCCCGCCGACCGGCTGTCACCGATCGGAGTTAACGAGCCCTCGTGGCTGGGTCCCGGCTATTCGCGGCGGAAGGTCACCACCAGGACATCGCGATAAGCCGGGAGGCTCGGGTCGATCGGCGTTACCGCGGTGACGCCGTGATATACCCGGCTGTCGTCGACCAGGGCCGCATCGAGCGGTGCCGTCAGGGTGAAACTGCCGAGCGGGCGCCTCACGAGATCATAGATCGTGGTCTCGCCGCTCGCGATATTCTCGCGGCGCACCATCAGCACTAGGACCCAGTCGACGCCGTCGCGGTGCATGCCTTCGGGGGTCGGGCGGCCCTCTTCGCCGGGCTGCGCCTCGATGCGAAACTGATGCAGCTCGACATGCCATGCTGCGGGCCGGACCTCGGAGGGCGTCATTCGATCGAACAGTGTCTGGCTCGTCTGCAGGATCGCGGCCAACGCCGGGTGGCCGGCGACCGTGTCGCTCACCGGCTCGAACCAGCGCTCGAGGCCGCCATTGAGCGGGTTGTAGTCCCGGCTCTGATAGTGCGGCTGATGCGGCTTGCGAATGATTCCGGCCGATGTGGCCCGAAAGGCGGCGAAGCGGCGGCGGCGGTAGCGGCCGCCATCGGCCATATAGGCGTCGACGCCGAGATCGTCCCAGCTGGCGGCGAAGGTGCCCCAATCGCGCAACCCGGCAGTCTCCATCAGCGCGTGCATCTCCGGTGCCCGGACAAAGGCGAAGCCGTCACGGCCGATCGTCTCGGCGATTGCGGCGTAAGGTTCCGTCATCGGCGCATCCTCGATCCCATGCCGGCTTTATGTGGTCGTATCGGGCGGGTTTCCACCCCCGAGTGGGCTCGCACTTTGTTATGATAAAGGGGTATTATCGCGATCAGATACAAGTTTTCGTACGCTTCATGCATATCAAAGATAACCCAGCCACAATCCGCTTGCGTTTTTGGTGCGATAACCCTATTAACTATGATTGGTTGTGTCGATGATATAATTTCCCGCAAGAGGGGACGCATGCAAGCAGCATCTCAACACCGTCGGGGTTACGTGTCGAGGATCCCGATAACCGCCATCAGGAACCCGGCCGCACTTGCCGTGCTGCTGTTAGGGTTGACGGCTTCTCCGAGCCGCGCCGACTGCGGGCCGCTCCCTGCAGAGGTCGACGCCCGCTGCTACGCCAACAACCTGCAGGCGGCGGTCGACGAGGCGCTCTCCTCCGATCGCCCGCTGCTCCTTCCGCGCGGCACATATCGGATAACTCGGCCCCTGGTGATCGACTACGCCACCCACGCCGGAACCGGGTTCGAGGTGATATCACGAGGGGCGACGATCGATGGCACATCGATCGCAGATGCGCCGGTCATGAAAATCCTGTGTTCGGGAGGCTCACCGGCGGCCCCGCGCGGCTGCTTCTACTTCCACCAGGAGGGAACGCTGTTCGTCAATGCGCGCTCCTCCGGTTATGCCGTCGCGATTGGAAAGCCGGATTTCTCCGATGCCCACAATTCGATCAAAATCGCTCACCTGATCGTCAACAATAGCGGTAACGGCGCGGAGGCGGGCGGCGTCCAATTGAACTATGTCCTAAACGCCGAAATGTTCATCGTCGGCGTCGCGGCGGGCGGCGGCAACGGCATAGCCCTCGAACAGGTTCAGTTCAGCGTGCTCCACGGCGCCGGCTCGGCGACGAGGGGCTACGCGCTGGCGATCGAGAACGGTTACACCTTCTCCAACACATTGACGAGCATGGACCTCGAGGAGTCGCACACCTGCCTGCGGCTCACCAGCGCCTACGCACACTCGAACTCGTTCCTTGCGCCTTACGTCAATTGCCCGGTGGTTGTCGAGGCGACGCACCAGGGCCTCGGTGCGATCGCCGGCCCCCCGGCCACCGTCGGAAGCGCCGCCGTGACGGAGGTCACCTGGTTGGATTAAACGGCGCGGCCAAGCGCGGGTAGATCACAACACCGCTTCGGCGACGACGCGCAACGCCGCTAAGGTCGCGCCGGCGAGCACGAGCGACCCGATCCGGTGGTCTCTCGCGAGCTCGCTCCAGGCTCCGAGGCGATCGCGGACCCGCTCTTTGGATCCAACCAGCGAGATCTCGTCGATCAGCGCGTCCGGCACGGCTGCTTCGGCCTCCCTGCGTCGGCCAGCGAGGAAATGGTCTTGGATCGAAACGGCCGCGTCTTCATAGCCGAGCCGCTTGATCAGGTCGTTGTAGTAATTCTTCGACCGGGCGCCCATGCCGCCGATATAGAGCGCAAGTTGTGGCCGGATCGCATCCCTGCAGGCGTCGAGATCGTCGCCCATCGAGATGCGGACATAGGGGGCGAGATCGAAATCGGCGAGAGTCCTGCCGGCAGCGGCCCTCGCCATCCCCTCCAGCACCGGGGCGGTGATCGTCTCCGGCTTCTCAGGTGACATAAAGATCGGCAACGTGCCGTCCGCCACTTCACCCGCGGTCCTGAGCCCAGCCGGCGCAATTGCCGCGGTGTAGAATTTCAACGCGGGATCACCGTGGATGATGCTGCGCAGCGGCTTGCCGAGCCCGGTCGCAGCCGGCCCGGTATAGGGGATTTGATAATGCTCGCCATGAAATTCGAGCGGCGCCTTACGCTCGATGATCCGGCGGATAATTGCGATGTATTCCCGCGTGCGTAAGAGCGGCTTGCCGAACGGCACGCCGTGCCAGCCCTCGACGACCTGCGGGCCGGATGGCCCGATGCCGCAGAGAAATCGATTGCCGGACATGGCCTGCAAGGTCATCGCGGTCATCGCTGCGCAAGTCGGGGTGCGTGCCGGCATCTGCATGATGCCGGTGCCGGCCTTGATCCTCTTGGTCTGCGCCAGCACCCAGGCAACCGGCGTCACCGCGTCGGTGCCATAGGCCTCGCCGGCCCATACCGCCTCATAGCCGAGCCGTTCGGCCTCCCATACGAGTTCCATGTCGACGCCCGACGCTGGCGAAAACTTCAAGGTTATGGCCAATTTCATGGCTGAATGCCCTCCGCCGCACGCGCGATCCATTCCACCGCGCGCAACCAGTCCTCGAGCGCTCGCTCGGCGGGCTCGACCAGGACATGATCGACACCGGCCTCGCCATAGGCGGCGAGGCGGGCGCCGAGCGCGGCGTCGTCCTTGCCATCCCACCCGTAGCGCAGCGAAATCGTGAAATCGGGCTCAGGTCGCTGTTCGCGCAGCCGCCGGACGAATGAGGCGGCATCCTCCGGCGACAGCCGCGAGCCATGCCAGCCATCCAGGCGCGCGGCGCGGGCGAGTGCCGCCTCCGAGCTGCCGCCGATCCAGATCGGGATCGGTTTGATCGGCTGCGGCAGCATCCGCATGTCCTCGATGACTGCCGGGATGTGGCGCGCGGGAAAGCTGACCGGGTCTTCGCCCCACACCGCCAGCATCATCGCGATGCCCTCGTCCATGCGCCGCCCGCGCTCGCGGAACGGCACGCCGAGGGCGGCGAACTCAGCCGCCATCCAGCCCACTCCGGCACCGAGGATCAGCCGCCCCTCCGAGAGGTTCTGCAATGTCGCCAGCTCTTTGGCGAGCGGCAGCGGGTGACGCATCGGCAATACCAAGACGCTGGTGCCGAGGCGGACGCGCTTCGTAAACGCCGCCGCCCAGGTCAGGGTCAGGATCGGATCGTAGAACAGCGCCGAGGGCGGGTAGGGCGCACCCTTCGGGATGATGATGTGCTCGCTCGTCCACACATCGGCAAAGCCGAGCTCCTCGGCCTGAATGGCCGCTCGCCGGATCGCCTCCGGGCCGGCCTTGCGTCCGATCTGCGGTAGATGAATCCCGACCTGCATGCCGATACTCCGAGAGATAGAGGTCGCCCTAGGTTGCGGCTGGATGAGGGTCGAGGCAAGCGACCTTGCAGAACTTGCTGCGGGCCGACGAACAGTTCATCCTTCTTGCATAAACGAGGAAGGCGGCGATGACGGAAGATCTCCCGCGTGACGGTTTGGTGGCGGTCGTCAAGCGCGATTGCCCGACCTGTGTGATGGCGGCGCCGGTGCTCGGCGATTTGGCGCGCGATGCCGGGCTGACTGTCTATACGCAGGACGACCTGTCCTTCCCGGAGACGGTGCCGGAGCGCATCGATGACACCTCGCTCGATGTCTCGCACCGCCTCAAGATCGAGATCGTGCCGACCCTGATCCGGTTCGCCGAGGGGCGCGAGGTCGACCGCACCTATGGCTGGGATCGCGGCGAATGGCAGCGCCTCAGCGGCGTTGCCGGCCTCGGCCGCGATCTCCCCGAGGCGCGCCCTGGCTGTGGCGCCAAGAATGTCGAGCCGGGCGTGATCGAGCGCCTGAAGGTCCGCTTCAACGAAACGGGGCTCAGATCGCGCCGCATCGAAATCGGCGAGGACGAGGACGAGCAGGAGGCGATGTTCGCGCGCGGCTGGTCGGACGGGCTGCCGCTGGTGCCGCCAACCGAAGAGCGCGTCCTGCGCATGCTCGACGGCACGGCGCGCGACCCGCAGGAAGTGCTGGGTCTGGTGCCGCCGGCGCTGGCTGCGGCGACAGTGGAGAAGATCGCGATCAATGCGGTGATGGCCGGGTGCAAGCCGGAATACCTCCCGGTTGTATTGGCCGCGGTCGAGGCGGTGCTCGAGGAGAGCTTTGCGATGCACGGTGTGCTGGCGACGACGATGTTTGTCGGGCCGGTGGTCATCGTCAACGGGCCGATCCGCCGGCGGATCGGCATGAACGCCAAGGGCAATGCGCTGGGCCAAGGCAACCGCGCCAATGCCGCGATCGGCCGCGCGCTGCAGCTCGTCATCCGCAACATCGGCGAGGGCCGGCCGCAAGAGGTCGATCGTGCCACCCTCGGCAACCCCGGCAAGCTCACCTATTGCTTCGCCGAGGATGAAGAGGCGTCGAGCTGGGAGCCGCTGTCGGTCGAACGCGGTCTGGCCCAGGGCCAGTCCGCGGTGACGGTATTCGCCGGCTATGGGCTGCAGGGTGTCGTCGACCAGAAGTCGCGCGACCCCGAGAGCCTGTCGCGGAGCTTCGCCGAATCGTTGAAGACACTGAGCAACGTCAAGCACGCCCCGGCTTGCGATGCGCTGCTGGTGGTCTGCCCCGAGCACCATCGCACCTTTCGGCTCGCCGGCTGGTCGAAGGCGCGGCTCTATGAAGAGCTCTATCGGCTGTGCGAGATCCCCGGCAGCGACCTCGTCGCCGGCGCCAAGGGCATCGCCGGAGGCGGGCCCGCCTCGCTCGCCGGCAAAACCGTCAACAAATTCCGTCCGGGCGGGATTATGATCGTCCGCGCCGGCGGCGACGCCGGTATGTTCTCCGGCATCATCGGCGGCTGGTCTGTGGGCGGTCCCCGCGGCAGCCTGCCGGTAACCAAGGAGGTCAGACCATGACTGTGCTTCTCGACCCCACGTCGGAGCGAAGTCCGACGACTAGGCCCCGCCTGCCGCGGCCGAAGCGTCTCGACGGGCTCAAGATCGGCATTCTCGACATCGCGAAATCGCGCGGCGATGTGTTTCTGCATCGCCTCGGAGAGCGCCTCACCGAGCGCGGCGTCGCCGTCACGCACTATGCCAAGCCGACCAATACGCGGGTGGCGCCCCTGCCGCTGCGCCAACAGATCGCTGCCGAAGTCGATCTCGTCATCGAAGGATTGTCCGACTGAGGATCCTGCATTTCGTGCTGTACGCATGACATGGCGGATCTCGAAGCACGCGGCATTCCAACGGTCGGCGTCGCCACCACCGAGTTCATCGAGGGGGCGGCTGCGCAGGCCAAATCTCTCGGTATCGACCCGGCGCTGGTGTTTATTCCCCACCCGGTCCAGGACCGCACCGACGACGAGCTGAAGAAACTCGCCGACGATCACCTCGAAGCAATCGTAGCGATGCTGGTGAAGGCAGACTGATCGGGCGCCCAGCCCTACCGGCGCGACACGAAACCGTCGCAATTATCGAAGGATGCCGTTGCTCGCATTCTTTTCGCGCATCGCGACCAGCAGGGCCGGCACATGCCCGCTGTTACGCTGGATGACCGAGACCAAGTCGGA
>Ga0209526_10002270_pt1 | contig 12928 bp, 5 predicted proteins | sample JacPinW_OM2H0_M1_FD_188566 | JGI IMG/M metagenome (GOLD analysis project Ga0209526, IMG submission 188566) | Forest soil microbial communities from Algoma, Ontario, Canada - Jack Pine, Ontario site 1_JW_OM2H0_M1 (SPAdes) (version 2) | ecosystem: Environmental > Terrestrial > Soil > Boreal... | reverse complement strand
CGACCAGGGTGGCTGGAGGGTCGAGAATTTAACGTGCTGCCACTCAAAACCCATTTTGAAGGTGTGTTTTCCGTAGATTTTAGTGACGTCGTCAGTCACCTGAAAAGTGGACGTAACCTCATCGGAAGGCAAGAAGGCGTTACTGCCAAGGGTTTGCAGGCCATTGATACCGAAGGCGGGAAGTCCGCCATTTTCGCTGAGTTGTGGAATTCCCGCGACTCCGAATTGCGCGGGCAGGTTAGTCAAGTCATTCGCGGAAGGCGAGACACGCGTGGTATGCAGATAATTCAGCCCCGCGCGGACGACGTTAATCAGGCTCGGCGAAAACGTATGAGTGTACCCTAGCGCGCTTTGCTGCGCGTTCGCTGTCTGATTGCCCTGCTGGAATCCGCCTCCATCAGCTACGCCGCCGAAAATGCCGGGAATGAGTTGGGGGTCATCCACCAAGCTGAACCGGAAGAAAAGCTGGTTCTTCTCATTGAAATTTGCGTCCATACGGGCGTCAAAAGCGTTTCGATCTTCCCGGAGTTTGGGTGAATTGATGAAGTTCTGGGAAATCCCAGGACCGGTTGGCAGCGGAAACAGTTTCAACAGCTTGATCGCGTTTGCGTCGAGGCGACCTGCGGCGGCGGCGGCGCTGAGGTTGTTTAGGCCACAACTGGCCGTGAACGCCGTTGTGCCCGGACCGCAAGTACCAAAGGGGTCTCGGACATATTCCCTCGTGCCTGCCGGCACCTTGGTGGTTACAGGAGCAACGAGGCCAGACACGGGGTCGACTTGACCCGCAATCACGAGCCGCGTGGTAGCAGGGTCAAAAATCGTACCTGTAGGCACGGTTCGCCCCAGAGCGTCGGTCTGCGTGTCCGATTGCAGCATATCGGTGAAATCGGTGAAATTGCTGTTGCGCTCGGCCACGGTTGGCACAGCTCCGTTTAGCACCGTGCCTTGGCGGCGGCGTAGACCTTCGAAGTCGCCGAAGAAGAAGAGTTTATTCCTGCCGTTGTAGAGTTTTGGAATGATCACCGGCCCGCCGCCGGATATGCCGAACTGATTCTGGCGAAGGGCGCCCTTCGGTACTCGACCGGCATTCTCAAAGAAGTCTGCGGCGTCCAATTTATCGTTGCGGAAAAACTCCCAAGCGGTGCCATGAAAGTTGTTGGTGCCGGACTTGATGGTGGCATTTAGAACGGCGGCTCCGGAGCGGCCAAATTCGGCACTGAAGTCCGACGTTTGTACTTTGAATTCCTCGACCGCATCGACGGGAGGCAGAACTACGTAATTTGTCCCGTTGAGGAAGTCCACCGTGTCGGAGTTGTTGTCGATACCGTCCAGCAAGTAATTGTTTTGCGCAGGCCGGTTACCATTGGCGGCAAACGCGCCGCTGGCGGCGTTCCCGCGGGTGTCCGCCTGGGGAGTATTTACGCCGGCCGCGAGTTGCGCGAGGAAAGTGAAATTTCGACCATTCAGAGGGAGATTGTCGACGTTACGTTGATCTATAACTTGGCCGACAGAAGCGTCTTGCGTCTCAAGGACGGGAACCGTGGACGCGACCTCGACGGTCTCGCTGACGGACCCGGGCTTAAGCGAGAAGTCCACAACCACGTCCGCGCCAACGTTGACCACGACGTTTTTCTGCGTCACGGTTGAGAAGCCTTGGATCGTCGCAGTCAGCTTGTAGCTGCCGATCTTTACCGGTGTAAACTTGTACGTGCCGTCGGAACCAGTAGTCGTGGCGAGGCTCGCGTTCGTGCCCTCGTTCGTGAGGGTCACCGTTGCGCCGTGAATCGTCGCGCCCGACGCATCCGAAACCGTGCCGAGGATCGTGCCGGCGTCCACCTGCGCGCGAAGCGGCGCGGCGCTGCAGACCAGCACGACAAGGCTGGCCAGCAACCCGAACGAAACCCGGCTGAACAACGCTGAATGCGTCCTTCCGTTCATCGCCTTTCCTCCCGGGCCCCCACGGGCCCATCCACGACAAATCCGGATTGCGGCGTTTAAGGCGGAATCGCCGCCTTAAACGCTTCTCGACTCAATTAAATTTTGCGGACAGAGGTTTGATTGAAACGCGCGGCAAGCTGCGCCCCACGACATGAGCGTTCTGAGAATCTGGCACCCCAAGCCCGGTGAATATGTAAACCGCTTAACCGTCAATTACGGATTTACGCACCCAAGCTACTTAACCGCTTAACCTAGTGGCACAGTCTATCTCACAAGTGTTTCGATGTTGTCAAGCACTTTTTTTCATTTATACTGCAAGCCGCTTTTCTCCCAATCGGGGATGCCGTTAGTTTAAACTCCGACACTTAAGAACTAAGCTATGGGCCTAACCATTCGCGATGTCGCAAAAGCCGCGGGCGTGTCCACCGCCACAGTCTCCAACGTGTTGAACAAGACCGGCAAAGTGGGGCCGCGCACGCATACGCTTGTGCTCTCCGCGGTCAAGCGCCTCGGATATTTCCCGGACGTTCACGCGCGCCATCTGGCTTCGCGCGAAAGCCGCACGCTTGGCATCATCGTGTCCGACATCGAGAATCCTTTCTTCCCCGAAGTGATCAAGAGTTTTGAGACGCGCGCGCGGGAGCTTGGTTACGACGCGATCCTCAGCGACACCAACTACGATCCGCGCAGAACACGCGAAGCCGCCGAACGAATGATGGAGCACAAAGTTCGCGGCGTGGCCGTAATGACTTCGGAAATCAGCTTGCGCGTGATCCATGAGCTCGCGCGCCGAAGAATCGCCGTAACGTTTCTCGATCTTGCTCCCGTACGCAAATACGTCAGCAACCTCCGCATCGACTATCATTCCGGGATGCGGCAGATCGTGGAGTACTTATGCAAACACGGGCACCGTCGCATCGCCTTTGTCGCCGGAAGACCTCGGCTAAGGTCCAATGTCGTGCGCTTGCAGTCCTACGAAAAGTGCATGAGGGCACTAGGGCTTGAGCCCGGGCCGGTGCTGCCGGGCGATTTGCGTTTCGAAGGCGGCTTGAGCGCTGGCTTGGCGATCGCGCAGCTTGATCCCAGGCCTACGGCGGTCATGGCAGTGAATGATCTCACCGCGGTCGGAGTGATAAAAGGCCTACTGAGAGCAGGCTGCCGCGTACCACAGGATATTTCGGTGACCGGCTTCGACAAGACGCGCCTGGCGGAGTACAGCAACCCTTCGATCACTACGGTGGATATTCATCGCGACGTACTCGGCCAAATGGCCGCTGACGCCCTGCATGAACTTTCCTGCTCGGCGGATCCTCAGGGCCGCGAATATCAGATTACTGCCGAGTTGATCCCCGGCGATTCTTCCGGGCCAGCGCCGCCGCTCGATTAGATTTTGGCCTTAGCGTTTGGACGCGCCTCGCCCGAGTGCTAGCATGCCAAGGCGGGCGGCTCTAGCGCGCAGGCACTTCCGGATGGCGCATCACAAAGACGAAAAGAATATTTCGCGTCGAACCCTCCTTCGGAGAATGCGCTGGGCCCCCATGCTTTTCGTTCCGGCTCCGATGCGGGCTTTGCCGCTCGGCGCGAAATTGGCTGCTCCTCCCCGAGTCATCCCATTCTTTCCCTTCGCCGATTTTCGACTGACGCCTCATTACCCCGCGAAATCTCCTCTCGATGACGTTCTTCGCCTCGTCTCTCCAGGTTCCGACGAGTTCGTCACCGAGAAATACGCGTTTGAAATCGCGCAGATCCTCAACGACTGGAGCCAAGCGCTGAAATCAGCTCCGCCTGCGCTCAGCGCTCTTGCAAATTTTCTCAACCCTTCCCTCGAAGTGACCCCCGTCGCGGCCAGTCAGGAAATCAATCTGCGCTCCGGCGGAGGCATCGAGGTCGTGCGGCGGCGCTTCCCCGCGAGTCCTGCGATTGGCCGCCAGCGATTCCTGAATGAAATGAAAAGCTACTTCGCGTCCTTCGTGCAGATAGAGACCGCGGAATTCGAAATTACAAGCATTAAAGAAGTCGCCAGTTCCCCGCTGACCGTGCAAGCCGTGATTCGCTACGAAATTGTTGGCACGCGCGCAGATCGCGCCCGCGAAGCGCGCATCGGCAATTGGTCGATGCGCTGGGTTCGTGAAACTTCCAGCGCCTGGCGCGTGGTGCACTGGGAAGCCAACGACGAAAGTGTCAACCGCGGCCGCGAGCCAATTTTCGTCGAGGTTACAGCACAAGCGTTTCGCCACGCAGAATCGTACAGAAATCAAATGCTGCATGGCGTTGACCACTGGCGCACCGTCCTCGACGGCGCCTGCGGCATCGACGTTTACGGCAACAACGGCCTCGCCGCCGGCGACATCGATAACGACGGCTTCGATGACCTCTACATCTGTCAACCAGCGGGTCTCCCGAATCGGCTCTACCGCAACCGCGGCGACGGCACCTTCGATGATGTTACCGAGAAATCCGGCGTCGGCGTGCTTGACGCTACCGCGTGCGCCCTCTTTGCCGACTTCGAAAACAAAGGCGTGCAGGATCTCCTCGTTGTATGCGGCAGCGGTCCTCTCCTCTTCCTCAATGATGGCACGGGAAGATTTTCGCTAAAGCGCGACGCCTTCCAATTCGCGCGCCCTCCGCAAGGCACATTTACCCACGCCACCATCGCCGACTACGACAAAGACGGCCGCCTCGATATCTATTTCTGCCTCTACAGCTACTACCTGGGCCTCGAGCAGTATCACTACCCCGCTCCCTACTTCGACGCGCGCAATGGCCCGCCCAATTTTCTGCTGCACAACGAAGGCGACGCCACCTTCCGCGATCGCACCGATGCAGCCGGACTCAATGCCGACAACGATCGCTACAGCTTCGCGTGTGCCTGGGGCGATGCCAACTCCGACAACCACCCCGATCTCTACGTGGCCAATGATTTCGGCCGCAGCAATCTCTATCGCAACAACGGCGACGGCACCTTCACGTCGGTCTCGACGGAAGCCGGAGTCGAGGACCCTGGCGCAGGAATGGGCGCAAGCTGGTTCGATTACGACAACGACGGCCGGCAGGATGTGTACGTCTCGAACATGTGGTCAGCCGCTGGGATTCGTGTTTCCGAGCAAGATCGCTTTCATCCGAGCGACCCCGAGAACATTCGCTCTCTCTATTGCCGGCACGCGCGCGGCAATTCGCTCTACCGCAATCTCGGAAATGGCAAATTTCAAAATGTCAGCGAGCAGGCCGGCGTTGAGATGGGGCGCTGGGCCTGGTCTTCCGACGCCTGGGATTTCGACCACGACGGTTATCCAGACCTGTACATCGCCAACGGCTATATCTCCGGCGCCGAAACTTCCCGCGGCGCCAACGCCGATATTTCCAGTTTTTTCTGGCGCCAGGTAGTCGGCAAATCTCCCCAGAATTCCCTGCCCTCGGCCAGTTACGAACGAGGATGGAACGCGATCAACGAACTGATCCGCTCCGACGCCACCTGGAACGGTAATGAGCGAAACGTTTTTTATGCCAACAATCGCGACGGTACGTTTTCTGATGTCTCCGCCGCGGTCGGATTGGATTTTCCTGACGACAGCCGCGCCTTCGTGCTGGCCGATCTCGACCACGACGGCCGCCTCGAAATTGTTCTGAAGAATCGGAGCGCGCCACAGCTCCGAGTCCTGCGCAACACAATGAAGGAGCTCGGGCACTCCATCTCGTTCCGATTGCGCGGCACAAAAAGCAATCGCGACGCAATCGGCGCCTCGATCACGGTCGAAGGAGTGGCGCACCGTCAAACGAAATTTCTGCAGGCTGGCTCAGGCTTTCTGTCCCAACACACCAAAGAACTCTTCTTCGGCCTCGGCAACACCGAAGGAAAAGTCCGCGCGACCATCCGCTGGCCGAGCGGCCTCAAGCAAGATTTCGAACAGCTCCCCGTAAATCATAGAATCGATCTGCAGGAAGGCTCGCAAGACTTTGTTGCCAAACCGTTCGCCCCCACCTCGGCCGCTTATGCCCGTAATAGCGAGCCGCTGAGACCAGAGCCTTTGTCCTCACATTCGGAGACTTGGCTGATTGAACCATTGCATGCCCCAGATTTCGCGCTCCCGGACCTCGCCGGAAAAATCGCAAGCCTCGAGTCACTGCGTGGCAGCCTTTTGCTTCTCCATTTTTGGGCAACGGCATCCCCGCAGTGCAGCGAGCAGTTGCGGCTCTTACAGCAAAATCACGAAGCCTTCGGCCAGCGCGGCCTGCGCATCATCGGAATCAATGTAGATGAGGCCAATGACACAGGGCCGGCCCGCTCGCTGGTTACGAGAGAAAATCTCGCCTTCCCTACTCTGTTCGCCACACCTGAAGTCATCGGCATCTACAACATTCTTTATCGCTACCTCTTTGATCGCCGTCGCGACCTCGCCTTGCCAACCTCCTTCCTCGTCGACCCCGAAGGAAGGATCGTCACGCTCTTCCAAGGCATCGTCACACCCGAACGCCTTCTTGAAGACATCACATCCCTTCCGCAGGCGGCCGCGGAACGAACGCGCAAGGCGCTTCCCTTCGCAGGAACGCTCCACGAAAAAGACGCCTTTCAACGCAACGATTTCACCTACGGAGTCGCGCTCTTCCAGCGCGGCTATCTTGATCAAGCCGTCGCATCCTTCCAGCAAGTCATCACAGCGAAACCGAATGAGCCTGAGGCGTACTACAACCTCGGTACGCTCTACCTCCGCAAAAACGCCTTCGCCGAAGGCCGCCAATATCTCGAGCAAACCGTCAAGCTGCGCCCCAATTATCCTGAAGCCTGGAACAATCTCGGCATGATCGCCGCGCAGCAAGGCCAAACCGACGACGCGATCCGTAATTTCCAACACTCGCTCGATCAGCGGCCCGACTACGCCATCGCGCTCCTGAATCTCGGCAACGTCTACCGACGCCAAGGAAATGTCGCCGAAGCGGAAAAGGTCCTAAAACGCGCGCTCGAGCTCGAACCGGAAAATCCCGAAGTCCACTACAACCTCGGCATGCTCTACGCGCGGCAAGAGCAGCTTCCGCTCGCATCCCAATATTTGCAGCGCGCCGTCACCCTCCGCCCTGATTATCCCGATGCGCTCAACAATCTCGGCGTCTTCTTTGTGCGCGAAGAGCGCTACCCGGAAGCCGAAGAAAAATTCACCACCTGCATCCGCGTGGCGCCGAACTTTGATCAGGCCTATCTCAATCTCGCTCGCCTCTACGTGATCCTGAAAGAAAAAGACAAAGCGCGAGGCGTACTGCAAGCCCTCTTGCAACAGCAGCCGCAACACAAGATGGCTCAACAAGCGCTGGAAATGCTAAATTGAACTTCCTCCAATAATCAGCGCGCAGATGGAGAAACAAACAGCCATGCCTTTTGACGCCGCATTGCGACGAAAACGCACAAGCGCCACGAAGTGCGGAATTCTTGCTTTATCGCTGATTTCCTTTTGCCCCGCGACGCATGCAGCTCAGCAGTCCGCAGCGAAACACAGCGCACCCAAGCAATCTGCAAAACCAACTTCGCCCGTTCTCAACGAAGCCGAAGCGCTGCTCCGCGAAGGCCGCATCACCGAAGCCAAGACGAAAATCCAAGAAGAGTTGCAACAAAATCCGACAAAGGCGGAAGCCTACAACCTATTCGGAGTCGCGTGCGTCAACGAAAAGGACTACCCCGGCGCTCTCGAAGCCTTCCAGCACGCGCTCAGCCTCGACCCCAGCTCCACTCGCACCCGCAACAGCATCGGCAATGTGTACGTCGCGCAAGGCAAGCTCGATCTCGCCGCCGAGGAGTTCCGAACCGTCCTGCGCCAAGCTCCCGCGAACCGCGACGCGAACTACAATCTCGGCCTCGTGCTCTTGGCCCAAGGTTCCCCCGCCAAGGCCATTCTTCACTTTCAGCGCGTGCGTCCGGCAAGTCTAGAAACCGGATTCAATCTGACCCGCGCGTATCTCCAAGCCGGCCGAATCGCCGAGGGCCTCAAGTCTGCGAGCGAGCTCTCCAACGAAAACAACAGCGATGTGCAACTTCATTTCACGCTGGGCGTCCTGCTAGCCTCGGAAAAACAGTATCGGGCCGCGCAACTGGAATTAGAAAAGGCCAACGCGCTGCAGCCCGAAACGCTCGAGATTCTCCATAACCTCGGCCAGGCGTATCTCCGCTCTGGCGACTACACCAAAGCGGAATTGATCATCAATCGTGCGCTAAAAATAAAGCCAGATTCGCCGGACACTCTCTATCTCCTTGCGCAAATCTATGCCGACCAGAAGAAAGCGGTCGACGCCCTGGACCTCCTCGTACGCGCGCACAAATTGGCTCCGCAAAATACCGATATCATTTTCCTCCTGGCCCGCGTCAGTATGACTCAGAATTATTTTGAAGACGCCATCCCGCTCCTCGAATCCGGCCTGCAAATCGCTCCCAAACGTGCCGACCTACACGCCGCCCTCGGCGAGAGCTATTTCATGTCCGGCAAAGCGGAAAAGGCCATTGACGAATTCAAGTCGCTGATTGCGCTAGACCCTTCCGCCCGCTCCTACGCGTTCATGGGCCTTTCCTACCGCCATCTCGGCCGCTTCGATGAAGCAAAAAAATATTTCCAGGAAGGCCTGAAGCTCGATCGCCGCAACGCTTCCTGTCTTTTCAACATGGGCTTCATCGAGGAGCGCCAAGGAAATCACGCCGCCGCCGAAACATTTTTCCAAGACGCGCTGAAGTCCAATCCCGATTATTCGGAAGCACTGGTCGAGCTTGCCAACCTGCGCATCGCCAACAAAAAATTCGAAGAAGCCGTGGAACTCCTGCGCCACTACGTAAAAGTAAGCCGCGATCCCGCCGCTGGCTACTACAAGCTCGCCATGGTGGAGCGCAGCCTGCATCAGACGGAGGCGGCGCAGCGCGATTTGAATGTTTTTCAAACGCTGTCCAAAAACTCTTCCACCGGTCCCTATCCCTACCAGCACCTCTTCGACTACCTCGACAACCGCGCCACTTTAAGCGCCCGCGAACGCACACAACTCGATCTGACCCAACTCACCGAGCAAATCCAGAAACATCCCGACCAGCCGCAAGATCTCTATCTGCTCGCGGAAGCGTATTTGAAGCTTGGCAAGGCCGAAGAAGCCCGCAAGACCATCGCGCAGCTCGATCAATTGAGCGCTAACGATTACCGCACCCAAACCGGAGTCGGCGTCCTCCTCGCTCGCTATCGCCTCTACGACGAAGCCATCCAGCACTTTCAATCAGCGTTACGCTCCAACCCCGATTCCGACGACGTGAAATTCGACCTCGCCGACGCCTACTTCCGCAAAGGCCTCTATCGCGAAGCCCTCGACGCTGCGCAACAAGTTTCCACTGCGGGTCAGCGGGACGACGCGTATCTCGCCTTGCTCGGAGACATCCAGGGACATCTGGGCGACACACCCCGTGCCACCGAAATCTTCCGCGACGCAATCAAGCGCAATCCCGACAACGATCAGTACTATCTCTCGCTCACTCTGGTGCAGTTGCGCGGCAACGACGTCCGCGGCGCAACTGAAACCCTGCAACAAGGTCTAGCCCGCATCCCCGGCTCCGGAAAAATCCTGTGGGGGCTCGGCCTCATTTCCGTCCTCGAAGGCAACACGCCACAAGCCGCCGAGCGCCTTGAGCGCGCTGTGGAACTCTTGCCGGAATGGGCCGGCAGCTACTCCACTCTAGGCGTGTTCTATTACCAAACCGGCCAAATCGAAAAAGCCCGCGAAGTCCTAAACCGCTTCAAAGGCAGCAACGCCGCCGGCCTGGACGTAAGCCGCATCGAACAAGCACTAACACGCGCGCCAGCGCAATCAGCATCCGCCCGCGAACCTATGCCCCTGCAGGCTCGCCAGCAACTGCTTCAACTCGCGCTATCTCTTGCGGAGCGGACGCTCTAAACCCGACCAACGCCGAGACGTCCGTCTTGAACCGCGCACCAGAGCACCGACACTTGCCCCAAAGTCGGAAACTCTCTGGAGGAGTTACCAAGCAGGACTATCAGACCTGCAGTTTGCGGAGGTACGGAACGCTGGCTCTCATCATATCCAGGTTCATTTCGACGAAATAATTCTTTACGCCGCCCGTTTTCGCCGCTGCGAAGATTTTCTTCCAATCCAGACTGTCCTGTCCCACCGGCATGATTTTCTTCGTTTCCGTGGACCAGCCTTGAACATGCATGGAATTGAAGCGGCCCGGGTACTTCGTGAAATACTCCGCCGCATCGTAGCCCTCGCTGATTGTGGAGACTTGGAACTGGAACTTGACCAACTTCGGATCAAGAAGGTCCAGCAGCAAATCATAGGCCCGCTTGCCGTCAACCGTCGTGAGCTCAAAATCCTCATTATGAAGCCCCTGCTGGATGCCAGCCTTGGCCGACCGCTCGCCCATTTTGTTATATTCCTCGGCCGCTCGTTTCACATCATCCATAGTTGGTTTCTTGGGCCCCTCGAGTGTCGGCACAATCATTTGCGTGAGCCCGACGTCCTTCGCCCAGGATATGCGGCCCTCCTGATTTTTCCGAAGCTCCTCGATGCCGAAATGCGAACTTGTACAGGTGACTCCGGCATCGCTCAAAATTTTCCGCAGCTCAGTTCCGGAGTATTTGCCCAGGCCGGCGAAGCCGGAATCCGCGTAACCGACCGGCGAGCAAAGCTCAATCGTCTGGAATCCCGCCGCCGCAAGCTGCCCGAGTGTGCCGGGGAAATCCTTCGCAATCATGTCCCTGACTGGCCAAGTCTGACAACCAATCGGTATCCCCAGCGGATTCGCGCGAAGCTCCACACCACTCCCGGAAATAAAGCTCGCCGCGGCGGCCTGCATCGCCACATTTTTCACAAATTCTCTCCTCGACATCCCAGACATACCTCCTCCTTGTACCAATTCCTTTACGAAATTCCGGCTAAAGCTCCCAGCCACTTCGACGTTCCGGCCGGACGTACTTCTGCGCGGAATCGAGGTTAACCACTTTCATGTTGCCGCTATCCCAATTGAGTTTCTGCCCCGCGCGAGCCGCAACATTCCCAAGCAGCAAAGTCTCCGTGACCAGCCCCGAAAATTCGAAATTCCCACCAGGCTTCACTTTGCTTCCTTTACAAGCGTCAAGCCATTCGCGTTCGTTGCCCGGCGACCTTGGTAGCGTCTTTGGCGGCTGTTTGTAGGTATTCATTTTCGCATCGGGAATAACCCTCGGACCCTCCCCATTAAATCCGCAAAGAATCTTTCCGCGATCCCCGACAAAGAGAAGTCCCTCGTCCCCTTCTTCGCCCTCGACCTTGAATGGGCGGCCTTCTTCCAATTCCTCCGGCCGCGGCGGCTTTAGACCACCGTCATACCACGTGAATTTCACCGGCGGCATGTCACCCCGCGCCGGAAAATTGTAATGGATGACCGAGGCCAGCGGGTACGTTTCTTCATAGCGGTCCGTTGAACTCGCTTCCACACTTACGGGCGCCTCGAGTTTTAATACCCGAAAAATTGTGTCGAAGCTGTAGGAACCCATGTCGCCAAGAGCGCCACAACCGAAGTCCGTCCATCCACGCCATACAAAGGGCACATACGCGCGATTGAACGAGCGTTCCGGCGCTGGACCGAGCCACAAATCCCAATCCAAACCTTTGGGCACCGGCTCCGCCTCTTTTGGTCGCTCGATCCCCTGCGGCCAAAAAGGTCGGCTGGACCAGTTAACCACCTCCCGCACCGGCCCGATGGCGCCGGCCCAGATCCATTCGCATAGCAAGCGCGTATCTTCGGATGCTTGGTTAGCAACGGCAATCTGCGTTGCCACACCAGTCTCGCGCGCAATCTCAGCGATGCGTCGCGCCTCATAGATCGTGTGCGTCAAAGGCTTTTGGCAAAAAACGTGTTTGCGCTTCTTCATCGCCGCGGCCGACACGGCCGCATGCAAGCTGTCCGTGGTGCACACGATGACCGCGTCGAGGTCCTTCTGTTTTTCGAGTAGTTCGCGAAAGTCGCTGTAGGCCGAGCAGCCGCGATACTCACCGGAGCGCTGCTGAGTGCCATAATAAGCGTCCACGATTTTCTGACACGGCTCGCGGCCGGCAACGCCGCTAGTCACCCGCAGTGCATGCGTCAATTGAATCGGTTCGTCCGGGCTCAGCCAATCCCATCCGCTATCAACACCAAGCAATTTGCGCACGGACTTGCAGAACTCGTGAGTATCCCACTGCGGGTGATTCGCGCTGCTTTGATTCGGGTCGCAGACAGCCACACCCTGTACGTCGGGCTGGCCCAGAAACCGAAGCATGACGCGCAAACCTTGCGAGCCAACGCCGATAAAAGCAATATTGACCTTGTCGCTCGGCGGAATATATCCCGCACCGCCCAACACTCGCCGCGGCACAATCGAAAGCCCAATCGCCGCCGTGGCAGCCTGCCCCAAGAATTTGCGCCGCGAAACTGAGCCCCCCGGGAAGCTGTGCGATCCAATCTTATTCTTCACTGGCCCTCCCTAGCCACAACTCGCCGTACCAAATGATTTTCGCCGGGGTTTACGTTCGTCGTGGTTTACCAAATTCCTGAATCAGTCCGCCATTGTAAGCTAATCAAAACCCGCGGAAGCGACAATTCATTTTCGCCGCTCGGGACTCCTCGCGAGCAAACGACGTTCTGTGCCGCTTTTTCCTTGTGGCATAATATCCCGGAATTGCCTGAGGCTTCGGGGAACCATGCAAACAGAAGTGACACCCACGCCAAGAACACTTCCGCGGCGCTACTACACCGACCCGCAGGTTTTCAGCGAAGAGATGGACCGCTTCTATTCGCAAATGTGGGTCTATGCGGGCCGCGAGAGCGAAATTCCGCGTCCCGGCGACTATGTTCTGCGTGAAATTGCCGGCGAGAGCATCATTGTCACCCGCGATTCGAGCGGTCGCGTTCAGGCCTTCTTCAACGTTTGCCGACACCGTGGCACGCGCATCTGTTCAGCCTCCGATGGCCATTTCGAAGGTCGCATCCAATGTCCCT
>Ga0209526_10002269_pt1 | contig 12931 bp, 12 predicted proteins | sample JacPinW_OM2H0_M1_FD_188566 | JGI IMG/M metagenome (GOLD analysis project Ga0209526, IMG submission 188566) | Forest soil microbial communities from Algoma, Ontario, Canada - Jack Pine, Ontario site 1_JW_OM2H0_M1 (SPAdes) (version 2) | ecosystem: Environmental > Terrestrial > Soil > Boreal... | reverse complement strand
ACCACCGGAGGAGAAATAGATACGCTCATGCACAGGCGAAACAAACCCCAACCAGAACCGGTCACGCCGCTTCGAGCCTCTCGAAATCAACGACGGAACCGATGGCAATGGGCCGTGTGTGCACTGTTAGCCACCGCCACCGTGGCAAGCGCTCGTTCAGACGATAGGCCTGCGGTAAAGGTTTCGGCCACTTTATCCGCTTCGATCTCATTGGACGGTCTATTGAACGAACCAGCGTGGCTGGGTGCACCCGTACTGAAACTCGTACAGCAGGCACCGAAACCGGGTCAGCCGACACCCTATGAAACGCAAGTCCGGGTCATCGTGACCAGCGACCGGCTCTATCTTGGATTCACGTGCAAAGATCCGGACCCTCGCCGCATTGCCATCCACACCATGCGACGAGACGGCGACGTGACAGGAGATGACACGGTCAGCATCGTGTTAGACACCTATGGAGACCGGCGCACCGGATACTTTTTCCAGATAAACGCAGCCGGGACCCGCGTCGATGGTCTGATTTCTAGCGCCGATAGCGTCTCGCTCGCCTGGGACGGCATTTGGGATGCCCGCACGGCAAGGACGCCGGACGGTTGGTCGGCGGAAATCGTAATTCCATCGCGCACCTTGAGCTTCACCCCCGGCCTCAATGATTGGGGACTGAACCTGGAGCGATTTGTTCCGCGCGAACGGCTCTGGCTACGCTGGTCATCGCCGACCTTGGATTCATTTCTATACGATCTAAGCCGTGCCGGCCGGTTGACTGGAGTTGGAGAAGTGCAACAGGGCAAAGGCATAGAGATCACTCCGTACGCGACCGGAAAAACCAAGCAATTCTACGGAGCGAGTTCACGAGCATGGCAGGGGGCAGTCGGCGGCGAAGTCACCTGGAAGATTACTCCGCAGCTGGTGACCGTGTTCACCGCCAACACCGATTTTGCCGAGACCGAAGTTGATACCCGGCAGATCAACCTGACTCGTTTTCCGCTCTTCTTCCCTGAAAAACGCACTTTCTTTCTCGAAGGAGCGAATCAGTACGATTTCGGCTTGGGTCTCGCACGCCAGGAGTCGCCGCAGTTCATCCCATTTTTTAGCCGGCGTATTGGTCTGCTTGGGGGCGCGCAGGTCCCGATCGATGGCGGCGTCAAAGTCAACGGCCGCGTTGGCAAATGGAATCTCGGCATCCTGGATGTGCAGACGCGCGAAACGATTGTGCCCGACCAAATCGTACAGGACCTTGGGTTACCCTCTGCCGTCGTTCCGGGCACGAATTTGTTCGCCGGTCGCGTCTCTTACGACTTCAACGAAAACCTCCGGATCGGGACGATCTTGACCCACGGCGATCCCGAAGCGCTGCGCAACAATACGCTGGCGGGCATCGACGCTGTATGGCGCACTTCGAAGTTCCTCGCCAACAAGAACCTGCAGTTTGGCGCGTGGACCGCTACCACTCAAGGTGACGTTGGGCCCGGCAGTAAGGTCGGATGGGGGCTCAGCGCCGACTATCCGAACGACCTGTTGGATTGCAATGCTAGCGTGAACCAGTATGGTGACGCGCTAGAGCCTCTACTTGGATTTCTGCCCCGTCCTGGCACGCGTCGTACCGATGCCTTTTGCGCATACCAACCTCGCCCTTCCAAGAGCGGTCCGTTCCGCTGGATTCGCCAGGAGTTCTTCGAAAACGAATACGTCCGCTACACGGACCCCCAGGGCGTGCTCGAGTCCTGGGAATATTTCATGGCGCCGATCAACGTACGGTTTGAGTCCGGCGATCGTTTTGAGTTCAACTGGAACCCGCACGGTGAGATCTTGTTGTCACCCTTTGCAATCGCTCCCGGAGTAGTCATTCCTCCAGGTTCTTACGAGTTCACGCGGTACCGCCTCGAAGCGCAAACCAGCAGTCACCGACCATTACAGTTTGGAAATACCACTTGGTTCGGCGCCTTTTTCGATGGCAACCTGACGCAATGGCAGAACTACATCAAGTGGACATCTCCAAAAGGCCGAGTGCAGCTGGAAGCGGACGTCGAGAATGATTTCGGGCGGCTTCCCCAAGGCAACTTCGTCCAACGTCTGTGGCAACTGCAAGGTGCCTACGCCTGGAACCCCAATCTGGTGCTAAGCAGCTTCATTCAGTACGACACCGAACCGCAGAATGCGGGTACGAATACTCGCTTGCGCTGGACAATCAAACCAGGAAATGACCTGTTCATCGTCTGGAACCGGGGCTGGCAGCGATTGGTTCTGAGCCCTGGCCAAACAAGTATCGTGCCACAAAGCGATGTTGTTGCGGTAAAGCTCCGCTGGACATTCAGGAAGTAGGAAATGCCGGCCGTAGCAGTTTCTCTCTTCTTAGGCAGCTCGTAACAGGAGTCCCGCCGCCGCCGCGCAAGCTATCAAAATCGGCTCTGGCACCTTCCAGCGCATGAGGACCATAACACTCACCAGCGCAATGATCAGCGTGGCCACATCATAGATCGAGCGTCGTGCGAGCACGATCACGGCCCCGGCAATGGCCCCGGTCGCGGCGGCTGTTACACCGCGGACGAATGCATTCAATTGGGGATTTTTGGCCCACCGCTTGTAGGACGGCGCAAGCAACACCACAACTAAATAAACGGGGAAGAAAATGCCCAGCGCCGCAACTGTCGCCCCGGAGATGCCGGCAACAAGATAGCCAATGAAGGCAACCGTGATGACCACCGGGCCGGGCGTGATCATCGCAACCGCCACGGCATCAACGAATTGCCGATCGGTGAGCCAGTGATGTTCTTGCACTACTCCTCCGTAGAGGAATGGCACCACGGCCAGTCCGCTGCCGAATACAAAAACTCCCGCCTTGGCGAAGTACAGAAAAATTCCGAGTAGGCCGCTCGCCCCTGCGACGATTGGAGGTCCGAATAGCCAAACAGCAGGACTGATGGTCTCGGCTTGTGCCCTTGTGGGCCGTGCCTTGACCAGTAGCGCAACTATGCCCGCAACCAGGAAAAGCCACACGATCTCTCGTGAAGTCCATGCTGTCGAGACTGCCAGAACAACGAAGATCCCCCAAAGCAGCTTGTCCTTCCCAAGCGTCAGCTTCGTCAGCTTGTATGCCGACCGCGTGATGATTGCGATAACGGCCGCTCCGATTCCATAAAAGATGGCCTGCATCCATCGCAGGCCGCCGTAGCGCACGTACGCGGCGGACAGCGCAAGCACCATCAGGAACGAGGGCAGGACGAACGCGACCGCTACGGCGGTGGCGCCAATAATTCCATTACGGACGTAGCCAAGATAGATTGCGAGTTGAGCCGCCAATGGGCCCGGCGCCAGCTGTGCCAAGGCCAAACCTTCGACGTAGTCTTGTTTGCTGATCCAGCGACGCTCCTCCACCAAGTCCTGCTGCATGTGGCCGGCGAGCGCAATCGGACCACCAAAGCCAAATGTACCCAGCCGCAAGAAGTATCCGGCAAAGCGGGTCAACGACACCTCCACGAGTTCCGGCTTGTCGGTCTTCTCCGGAATGCGCGCCTCAGCCAGGTCCACTGAGACTCTAAATTCCACAGCGCCTCCACTATGCTGAGTGGGTTTTGTCGAGCTTTCCTTCTTAGACATTTCCCGGTCGCCTAGGCGGCGAACTCCAGAGTTCTTTCAAATCCCGCTTGTTCCGCCTTTTCGTACACCAAGGCCGCTGCCGCCACATCTTGTAACGCCATGCCCGTGCTGTCGAAAATGATTGTTTCCTCTTGGGAGGTGCGCCCTGGTTTCTTCCCGGCTACCACTTCGCTAAGTTCGGCGTGAACGTCGGACCGGCTTACCGCACCAGCTCGAATTGCATGGTGAAGGTCGCCGCTGCTTGCGCACTGCTCCAGGATATCCACCACGATCTTGGCGCTGGCCATCAACTCCGGCGTCAGCTCCTGTTTTTCCGGATTGTCAGCGCCCACAGCGGCAATGAACGTGCCCGGCCTTATGTGCTGACGATTCAAGAACCCCTGCCGTGAGCTGGTGCAAGTGACACAAACGTCGCTTTGCTCGATCGCGTGGTTCAGATCTTTAGTTGCCTGGACTGGGATTCCCAGCTTGGCGGAAGACTCCTGCGCAAACTCTCGCGCTCGTTCATCCACAATGTCATAGGCGAAGGCTCCCTGCAGCTTAAGAATCTGAGCGAGCGCCTGGAGCTGCACGCGCCCCTGCTCCCCACACCCACAAATGGTCGCCATTCTGGAATCATTGCGGGCCAAGTATTTGGCTGCCACAGCTGTTGCTGCCGCCGTTCGCGAGGCCGTAATTTCTATCGAATCCAGTACCGCCAGTGGACGCCCATTCTGGGCGTCGCAGAGCACAATGACACCTTGGATCGTCGGAAGATTGCACCGCTGCCGATTATTGGGGAAATTCGCATTCATCTTTGCGGCAAAATAGCTCCTGGCCAGGGGCAAGATTCCTGCCTTGATATGGAATCCTCCCTCGGAGGAATGAATGCCCATCATGACCGGAGCAAGGGTCTTTCCCTCTCCATGAAGGCGAAACGCGTGTTCTACTGCCTCAATGCAGTCAACCAGACTTAAGAAGTGCTGCACATCGCGACGTCTCAGTACCAATGTCCCGGCAGTTATCACGCGCCCACCTTTACAGGCGGAACCGCTAACAAGCTGTCCAGCTTCGCGCCCGTTGGGACTTCCACAGGCTGTTCTTTTCGGCGAAACACTCTTGCTCCCGCGGACCCCTTCAATGTGATGGACCCGCTTTCCACGCGCAGAATTCCCCCTTCGCGCAGTCCGACGACAGGTGCTTCGTTCTCCTCTAGGAACTGCAATATCCGCTGCTCTTGGGTCTCGCCCATGTGAGTTGACGATGGATCGGGGTCGAGATAATGCGGGCTGATCTGAAAACGGACCAGCCCGAGAGCCTCAAACGAAGGCGGTTGCACGATCGGCATGTCTTTCGTCGTCTTCAGACTGGGACATGCGACGATCGAGCCTGCGCTCGATCCGACGTATGGTTTCCCATCCTCTACGGCATCACGAATGACTTCCCGAAGATCCCAGTCGTAGAGTTCCTTCAAGAGGCGGAAGGTATTTCCGCCACCCACAAAAACCGCATCCGATTCCTTGATTGCACGCTGAGGATGGGAAACGTCGTGGATGGACATCAGGTCGTATCCCATCTTGCGAAACCGCTCTCGCGCCTGGGTCGCGTACTGGTTTCGGTCGTATAGTGCAAGAGGCACGAAGGCGATTCTCGTGGCGTCCTTGAGGAAATCACGAATCTCCGTTTCCGCGTGGTCCAGGTATCCGCTCCCGTGCAGAGTCGAGTTGCTGATCAAAAGAAGACGTGCCATTCGAATATCCTCAGTCGCATCTCATACGCGCGCACGCTCGGTTCCCCCGGTGAATTGCGAAGTCCTCGCTGAGGCGGCTCGTTGTCGCTCACTCCTGCTATCCCAGCCGATCAAGGCGCCACCCATTCGCCCTTCATTCTGATCGACCTTCTCTTTGAGATCCGCAGCCACCGACCTGAGTAGTTATATGCATCTCATATTATGTTATATATATAACGCTAAATAACGCAACAACCAAATATCGACCCCTGCTGGGCGGATCGCGTCTCATCTACGATGAAGATTTCGGGTCCTACTGGCTCTCGCGGTAGTGGATGGTCACTTTATGGAACGGTTGATCAAACGAGCATTTTCTCGAAGTCTCTTTACGGTTCTGGCTTTTGTCTCTTGCCTACAGGCACAGACGTTGAAGCAGATTGCGACGATCGATCTCCCTGGGCCTAAGGGAGAGCGCTTCGACTACCTGACGATGGATGATGAAGACCACTATTTGCTTTCTGCCCATCTCGGCCCAGGCATCCTGTATGTGATCGATGTAGGAGCCAACAAGCTAGTGAAAACGATTCCTGGCGTACCAGGGGTCACTGGACTGGAATACGTACCCGGTCTTCGCAAGGTCTACACTTCCGATTGGGGTGAGGAAAAGATTGGCGTCGTGGATTTGCGAAGCATGAGAGTGATCAAACGCCTTGCAACGGCTGCCAAACCGAACGGGAGCGCATACGCCGCGCCGTTTCACAAGGTGTATGTTTCGAATACGCTCGGGAAGCGGTGGCGATTGTCGATGTGGACAAGGATGAAATTGTAAAGACTCTCGAATTCAAGAGCGAAACCGGCATGCCCCAATATGACTCCGTGGCCCGCAAAGTATACGAGAATCTGAGAAGTGCCAACGCAGTTGCCGAAATCGATCCGGCTACTGATGCCCTGCTAGGAAGGTATCCAGTTGACGGCTGCCGGTACAACCACGGAATGGCAGTTGACTCCAAGCACCATCGGGCTTTTCTTCTGTGCAACGGAACCAAGACACTTACGGTTTTTGCTTTGGATACTCACAAGGCGATTGCGCATCTTCCGTTGCCCGCCGGGGCCGACGTTGTGAAATTCGATCCTGGCTTAGGACGAATCTACGCTGCCTGTTCCAGTGGCTTCATTGCGGTCTTTCAAGCACTAGACGCAGACCACTATCGAAAGCTCGAGGATTTCGCGGTACAGACGATGGTCCACAGTCTGGCCGTGGATACAGCGACTCACCGCGTGTATGCGCCGGAACAACAAGAGAACGGCCAACCGGTTGCTCGAATGATTGTTTACGAAGCCATTGCACCAGCGAAGCGCCGTTGAAATGGAGACTTGGAATGCGCGTATTCGTGATTTTGTTTGCGTCCGTCGCCCTGGCCTGGGGACAGGCGAATCAGCCGTTGCGGCTGGAGAAGACCATCGCCTTGCCTGAAGTGCAGGGCCGAATTGACCATCTGTCGGTTGACGAAAAGGGACAACGCCTTTTCGTTTCAGCCCTCGGCAACAACACAGTGGAAGTTATCGATATCAAGGCGGGCAAACGAGTAAAGACGATCAGCGGCCTGCAAGAGCCTCAGGGTGTCCTTTATGTGCTTAGCGCTCGGCTATACGTTGCGAATGCGAAGGATGGAAGCGTCCGGATATTTGATGGAAGTTCGTACGCCCCTCTCAAGACCCTTGATTACGACGATGACGCCGACAACCTTCGCTACGATTCGGGCCACAAGCGAATCTATGTAGGCTATGGTAGCGGTGCCTTGGGAGAAATAGATGATCAGGGCAACAAGGCTGGCGAGATCAAACTCGATGCCCACCCAGAATCATTCCAGCTTGAGAAAGATAGTCCCCGGATTTATGTAAATCTACCGAAATCGCGTAAGATCGCTGTTCTCGACCGGGAAAAGCGCGCGATCATCGCGACTTGGCCAATCGGAATGGCTCTGGCGAATTATCCAATGGCCCTCGACCAAGCCGACCACCGGTTGTTCGTCATGACTCGGTTCCCGGCGCGATTACTCGTATTCGATACAAATACAGGGCAAACCATCCAACGCCTGCCGGCTGTGGGCGATTGTGACGACGTATTCTACGATCAAACCCGTAAACGAATTTATGCCACTGGCGGCGAGGGCAGCATTTCGGTGTTCGAGCAGCAGGACCCGGATCACTACAAGGAGTCCGCGAGGATCATAACGGTTAACGGAGCGCGGACAGGTTTCTTCTCTCCTGATCTTGACCGGCTATTCTTAGCGGTGCGGCGTCGGGGAGCAGAAGCGGCTGCAATTCGTGTCTTTGCGCCGGTACCGTAGTTTTTCAACAATCGTCCAAATCGAAAACGCGTCGCATGTCAGAGATCCTGAAGAAGGCCATATCGCCGGCAGCCCTTCTGTTGTTTTTATGAGAATGGCCATCGGTGGAAAAGATGAAGTTCTAGTGCGGCGCTCTACACGAAACTGATGACATTCCGGTCACTCGGCAATTTCTTTCACGGCCTTACTCCATTCCCTTCCCTGCCATGCAGGCTCTTTTCTCATTTCGCTCCCAAGCTCCTCTGTAGCCATCTTGTTCTTTCTTCCCCCTGTGGTCCTGCTCGATTCACTGGTGAGTCAGCATCCCGCGTGCCGATGCTTTCAGTACGGATCTCCGTATCTCCAGCGCTCTGCAACCACTGAGCGAAATCTCGGTCTTTCGTGAACACCAACTCAAGTGCCTGGCTGATGATGTAGTCGCGGCTGTCGTCGATAAAGCGAGCGTAGCTTCGAGCATCGCCAACTGATCCTCGTAGAGCCTGACGGCGATCTGCTGCTTGGCTCGTTTGACGCGTCGCGGTATGTAGGAAGCCATTGTGCGTTTCTCCTTGCCCAGCCGCTTCAAAACTTGCATGTGTTTTGCCATGCAGAACACATACTGATTTCACTTCCATCAAGGGCGGGAGCCGCTTCCGCGGCACCGTGGGGCGCACCCCAGACAAATGCTGAGGTCAATGGGCCACAATTTGATCTCGTGGCCCAACTAATCACGTCGTGGACTAGTGGTTCTCTAGAGCCGAGTCGGACGGATGGCTGTGATCCATCCCCTTCATCCCTGGCATGTTGATCTTGGCTCAGGGTTCCAAAGCTGACCTCGGCGGCAACCAGCTTCTCTTCGGGGCCGAGCCTGCAACCGCTAGGCCAGCATGGTAAAGCGCCTTCAATATGCGGATGCCGTCTGTCTCAGGACCTTTGTCAAAGGGTTCTCCAGTGTGATCGATCGCATTAGTTACGTGTGCAACAACACCGATCGTTGCGTTTCGCATGGTAGCCAGTGCGAATAACGACGCCGCTTGCATTTCGACGGCAAGCACACCTTGGCCGGAGTACATTTTGAGTTCTTGGGCTGTCTCCCTGTAAGGTGCATCCGTCGTCCACACCATGCCGCAGTGAACTGGCAGCCCAAGTGGGCCAAGTTCCGCTAACAAATATGGAATAAGTTTCGTCGGCGCTTCCACCGAGTTTGCCGGCGGCAGATAGTGGTAGGAAGTACCTTCATCGCGAATGGCAGCAGTCGCAACCACCAGGCTGGGAATAGGAAGCTGCGGGCTGACGCGCCCCGCCGAAGTCAGGCCAACAATGACTTTGGCTCCGCATGCGAGCAATTGCTCTGCTACCAAGACGGCGAAAGGCCCGCCGATGGCACGTGGCACTATGCCGCAGGGACGTCCGTTAACTTGCAGCGCGAACATCGGCGTGTGAAAGCAGGCCCATGTCTTCCACGGCTCAACGGCGTTGCTCTGTACCAGCCGATCAGTCAAATCGCCATCAAACTCAAGAACGCAGACTTCAGGGACCGTCACCGAGGTCATACCTCTTTCGGCACGCACGGCTTCGATGAGCGCCTGGGGCGTAAACGCGCTTTCCGCATCCAGTGGATGCCTGAGCAGCGGGACATCGTGTTTCTCACCAACGTCAGAGTTCATGTGAGCACCCCGCCTCATCAGAGTAGCGATTTGATCTCATGCTCAATGAGAGAAATGTTTCCTTCGCCGACATGCTTGGCGCAAATGCGGCCATCACGCCCAATAAGAAAGCTGACAGGTAACCCAAGAATCCCACCGTAACGCTCGGCGAGATCTGCATCCCCAACGGCGACCGGATAGTTCATTTTGAATTGCTGGTAGAAATCGCGGACAGGCTTCGGGTCGTCATCCAGGGAGATCCCAATTATTTGCAAGCCTTGGCCCCGGTATTTGTTCTGCAAATCTACGAAACGTGGAATTTCGGCTAAGCAGGGGGAGCACCAAGTTGCCCAGAAGTCGAGGACAACTACCTTGCCCCGGTAACTGGAGAGATCGAGCTTTTGACCACTCAAATCAGTGAGCGAGAGTTCTGGTGCGAACGAACGAGTTGCGGCGATCTCGCCTCGAGTAAGCCCGGTTGGTCTACTCCGATGCCGCGTTGCGAGATACACGCCGAGCACCAGAATCGCCACTGCCGCAAAGACTTTCCTTTTCACTGATTCGCTCTCAGCCTGATCGCATTCAAGCAATTACTCGCACTATTCTCCCTTGGCTATGGGATAACCTTTGTCAACCCAATCCTTACCAAAATTGTCCGCAATGTAGAGAACCCTCACGTTCGTGAAACCCATAGCGTGCAGTTCCTTGTAAGCGGGATTGACGTTTGGACACTTTTTCCAAGGACAGCAGCCACAGTAAAGCACGATGGATTGCGAGTGCGGCAGAGCCGCAACCCGCTTGCGAAGCTGCTGAAGCCCCTCCGGGCCAGAAGCAGGGCCGATGTATTCCGCTTGTGGAATGTGCGCCTGCAGGTAGAGAACATGAAACCCAACTTGAAAAATGAGCGGCTTGTCGCCCTTAGAAGACTGCACAGCCCTGGCCAGTGCCTCCGGTTGAATTAGTTGCGGGACGGAATTAGACGATTGAGCAGTCGCGACCTGAGGTTTTGAAGACCTTAGCGTCGCGAAATCGGCTTGCGTGAAACGCTGCGCACTTGCAAGGACGGACAAGCATGCTGGCGTGCACAAAGCAATCATCGTAAAAATGCTGTGGCGGTAGAAATCACTGTTCATGCTAACTTCCTGTTGGCTTTTCGGCTGTTCACCCTCGAAAGATGCTTCAGTGCGGCAGTTTACAGGCGTGCCGCTGGACTCGGAACGCTGTCAGGTTCCTTCGTGCTTTGCCCCACAAGCGTCTCACGCATCCTGAATGCGACCTGCAGACCCGAAAGAAGGGTCAAGAACGCAACGACATGGATTGCCGCCCGCATCCCGAGCAGATCAGCGATGATGCCGGAGATCAACGCGCCAACCGCATATCCCAGGTCGCGCCAGAAGCGGTAAACACCCATCGTGGTCGCGCGCCACTCGGGGTGAGCAACATCGCTGATTGACGCCAGCAACGTGGGGTACACCATCGCCGTGCCTATGCCTTGCAGCAGGGCTCCTACTATCCAGGAGCGATAGGCCGGCACTTGAACCGTCAGCCAGATTCCCCCCGCTTGCACGATCATCCCAGCGGCGATAAGCCTTTTGCGTCCCCGGCGATCGCTCAGTGGGCCGGTGAAAACCTGCAGGACTCCCCACGTCGCCGGGTATACGGCCTTGATTGTTCCGATCGCATTTACGCCGAGCCCGAAGCTGGCAAAAAACAGTGGATAAATGCCCCACGACATGCCGTCGTTCAAGTTGTTCACCAACCCGGCCTGGCTGCAGGAAAATAGGTTCCGGTCTTTCCACGATGCGCGCACGAAGATCTCGCGCATGGAGCCAGTCTTTGCCGCGGTCGTCGGTGCGGCACCAGTTTTGTGATGCAGCTTCGCTTCCAACGACGCATAGTGGCGGGTCTCTTTGGCAAAGAATAGCGAGAGCGTTAACCCCGCAATGGCAACGCCGATACCCAAATAGAACGGCTGTGGTCGCAGTGCATAGACAGAGGCGATGTAACCGGTAATCCACGCCGTGAAACCGACCGCGAGATAGCCCGCAAACTCATTCAATCCCAGCGCTAAGCCTCTTCGCTTGGGCCCAACCAGGTCCACCTTCATAATCACGGTCATGGACCAGCAGAGCGCCTGGTTCACCCCAAGCAGGACGTTAGCTATGTCGAACCAGTACCAGTGCTGGGCAAAGATGATGATGAACGGAACGGGAAGCCCGATGAGCCAGCCGGTGACAAGAACTCTCTTCCGCCCGACCGTTTCCGAGACATGCGCAGCGAAGAGATTACAGATAGCCTTCGTGACGCCAAAGCTCACAATAAATGAAACGATGGCGGTCTTGGAGACGAGACCGAATTCTTTCTCTCCGATCAGCGGCACGACCGTCCGTTCGAGACCGACCATCATGCCGACAAAGACGTTGATCAACACGAGCAGCGAAAACTGGCCCAGGTTCTCCCGCAGGCCCAGCCTGATGTCGCTCGCCTCGTTTTGTGCAGCTTGCATATGTGTGCTCTTGACCCGGCGGAGCCACCACAATTCGTGGCGCAGTGAGACGCAGCTACTGGCTAAGTTGGCTGTCTGGTGAACCTAGATTGATGGCGCGCGTTCTTGCCGCCTCGGGTGGTGGTGCAGGAATGCTGTGCAGCATCTTCTGCACAAATGCCTCCTCATCATCAACCCGGAAAGCGGCGTTGAACTTCCGTTCGAAGCCGATGGTCGAAACCGGCTTGCCGCTCAGCGACCGCCCACAGACGGAGCCGGAAAAGGCGCCGGGCAGCACTTCTACGTAGTCCGGCAGCTTTTTCAGCTTACGGGCACTCTCATACAGTGCGTGTGCGCCCTCTTCTGCGCTCGATGCCAGTTCTGTTCTTCCCATATCGCCGACCATCAGCGTGTGTCCGCTGAGCAGGAACCAGGGCTCAGGCCCACGGGTGCAATCGCTGACAAGCAACGCGATGTGCTCAGGGGTATGGCCAGGCGTATGCAGAACACGAATTCGCACACTACCCAGCTCAAGTTCGACGTTCTCGGTAACAGGATGAAAGTGGAACTTCGTGCCCGCACTGGCGTGCAGCACGTAGGCTGCCCCAGTAGCCTCGGCCAGTCTCCGCCCGCCGGAAACGTGGTCAGCATGAACATGCGTGTCGATCACGTAGCGGATCTTCAGCCCAGTTTCGTGCGAGATCCGCAGGTAGGGCTCAATGTCTTCCAAAGGGTCACACACGGCGCCCAAACCTTTGCCGCCTCAACCGAAGACATACGAAGCGGCCACGACTGGCTCGCTGTGCAGAAATTGGCGCAGAATCATAGATACACCTCGGCAAATCAGTGGATGCGGATTGACCGCTTGTGGCCTGGCTCTTCCCCAGTGGCAACTGGCAAACCATGGGCGAGCCAATCCTGGACGCTGTCTTCCAACCGCGTAGCGCGAAACCCGTGCGAGCGCAGTAACTCAACCGCTTCCTTCGCCAGCACGCAGAAGGGCCCGCGGCAGTAAGCAACAACTTCCTTATTGCGTGGCAGTTCTGAGAGGCGCTGCTCTAGTTGTTCCAGGGGAATCGGCAAAGCGTCCGCAATGTGCGCTGCCAGGTATTCGTTTGTGGGACGAACATCTATGACAATTGCCTTCTTCTGCTGCACGCGCCGT
>Ga0209526_10002268_pt1 | contig 12931 bp, 9 predicted proteins | sample JacPinW_OM2H0_M1_FD_188566 | JGI IMG/M metagenome (GOLD analysis project Ga0209526, IMG submission 188566) | Forest soil microbial communities from Algoma, Ontario, Canada - Jack Pine, Ontario site 1_JW_OM2H0_M1 (SPAdes) (version 2) | ecosystem: Environmental > Terrestrial > Soil > Boreal... | reverse complement strand
CCAGGACAAGAAAAAAACGGCACAGCCAAGCGCCAGTCCGGCTCGGACTGACGAAGCACGCGTGAAAGCGTCGCCGGTCGCGCGGCGAGTTGCCGCCGAGCTCAGTGTCGATCTTGCCAGCGTCAAAGGAACGGGCCCAGACGGCCGTGTGACCGAAACCGACGTCCGCGCCGCGGCAAAATCGAAAACAGCCGCGCCGCAAAAACCGCCCGCTCCGATAAAACCGGCGCCGTCAGTGAAAGCCGGCGAAGGCGCGCGAATTCAGTTGAGTGGCATGCGCAAGATCATTGCGCAACGTCTGTCCGAAAGTCTCGGCCCGGTTCCACATTTTTACCTGACCATCGATATCAACGCCGGGCCGCTCATGGCTGCGCGCGAAGAATTGAAATCAGCGGGTGAAGGCGCTGACACTTCGAAAATCACGGTGAACGATTTCGTTTTGAAAGCTGCCGTGCAAGCGGCGGTCAAAGTTCCAAGAGTTAACGCCTCATTCGACGGCGACGCGTACGTGCAATACGCCGATGTCGATCTTGGCATTGCGGTCGCAATCGAAGACGGACTGCTGACGCCGGTGATTCGCGCCGCGCAAAACAAATCGCTGCGCGAAATCAGCGAGTTGGTGAAGGACCTCGCGAATCGCGCGCGCAACAAGCGAATGAAGCCGGAAGAATTTCAAGGCGGCACGTTCACCGTCTCGAACCTCGGCGGAATGGGCGTCGACAGTTTTTCTGCCGTAATCAATCCGCCGCAAGGATTCATCCTTGCGATTGGCAAGGTCACGAAAGTTCCAGTCATCGATGATTCCGATCAAATCGTCGCCGGTCATCGTATGTCGATCACGATGAGCTGCGACCATCGCGTAATCGACGGCGCGCTCGGTGCGGAATATTTGAAAGAACTCCGTCACCTTCTCGAAAATCCCGCGCTGTTGCTGGTCTAAGGCGAACGCCCTGGTTACATCACTGCTCGACCCTCGTTGTTTCCCACGCCATGAAGTCGTCCAGGGTTTGCCGCGTCCTGCGCACCGCTAGCGCCAGGACGGTAGCGTCATCGAGAAAGCCAAGCGCTGGAATCGCATCGGGAATCAGGTCGAGGGGATTTACGACATAGATGACGGCAGCGACGATCACTACCAACGTGCTCTCGGGCACTGCGCGGTATCCGCCTTGGTAATAGGCGCGGATCAAACGCAGCATGGTTTGAAAGTATGGCCACGTTTCTTTAAATGGATCCCTCGGCAGAGACGCGGCCTCCTTTGCGGCCTCCTGGAAGAGTGCACGCATGCGCTGCGGATCTCCGACGTAGGACTTGGCGCTTTTCATCGCTTGCGCGAACTCCGCTTCCAGCCGCTCTTTTAGAACAGGACTGCGATCCTCCTTTGTCTTTGCGGCGGGCTTTCTTTTGCGGGATCCCGCTTTCGCCTTCGCTTTTCTCATTCCGCGCTATGAAAGCACCGCGATTCGTCGATGAGAAGCCGATTTGCGTGAGATCGAAGAGCGCGTTTACGGTTTCGTCGCGAGGACGAGCGGCGAGGGGCCGGGCGCTTTGAGCTTCCGAACTTTTTTGAAGCCGGCGTCTTCGAGCCAGCTTTTGATTTCGTTGAAGCTAAACGTGTCGCCTTTTTCGGTGTTGACGAGCATCTGCACGGCGAACATGAGCGACGGCAGCGGTTCGGTGCGCTCGTCGTTTACGAGCCACTCGGCGATTACGATCGTTCCGCCGGATTTGAGTGCGCGGAAGGTTTTCTTGAGGAGTTGGCGGCTGCGCTCTTCGCCTTCGCTGTGCAAAATGTGCCCGAGCGTTGCGATGTTGTAACCGGCGCCAAAATTCGCTTCTAGCAGATCACCTTCAATGAATTGGAAGCGATCGCCGACACCAAATTTTTGCGTGATGCGCTTGGTCGTCGGAATCATTCCGGCCCAATCGACCGCGGTGACTTGGACGCGTGGAGATTTTTGCGCGAGCACAATCCCCCAGATTCCTGAACCGGCGGCAAGATCGAGCACGCGCACGGTCTCCTTCGCCTTCGCGACTTTCAATTCATCAGCGAGCGCCTGGATGCTTGGGTAACTCATTGGAATGATGTTCTCGACCAATCCGGAGAAAAACTCGGTGCCCTCGCGTTCTTCATTAACAGCCACAGCGGGTTGGCCCGTGTGGACCACATCGCCCAATTGCAACCATCTCGACACGAGCTGCGTCACATTCAGGCTGAAGAAACCAGCGAGCGTACCCGGCTTGTTACTCACGAGAAACGCCGCGCTTTCCGGCGTGAGCGAATATTTCTGATGTCGATCTTTTTTTAAAAGTTCGAGGCCGACGAGCGCGTTCATAAGCGAGCGCAGACCGCGGCCGGACGCGCCGGTCTCTTTGCTGATTTGCTCTGCAGTCTTCGCTCCGCTCGCCAGCGAATCAAAGATGTTATTGCTGACCGCCGCGCCGATGATGAGCGGCGGCGCGTAGGCAAAACCAAATTGCATGAGGCGTTCGGGAGTGACTTGAGTTTTCTTGGAAGCTTTCATCGCGAGTTTGCTTTGAAATTTTGGGATTGTAAGATCGACAAGTAGCGAGCGCGCATGCGCTGGCAAATCGAATCAACGGTGACCGAGAACTCAGAAAAACCTTTTCGAGAACCGTTCCGTCGTGATCCACCAGCGAGAGAACACGTCATAGAATGATGAAGGGCAACGCGCCAGTCATGCAGAGCCTGTGGCGGCGGCAGTGGCTGTGGGCCCTATTCTTGGTCGCGGCGGCGGTCCTTGTGTACCATCGGATGTGGCAGGCCGGCTTCATCTGGGACGATGACTCGCATCTCACGCAGAATCCCTGCATCGTCGGCCCGCTCGGCTTCAAGGAGATCTGGGTATCGAGCCATGCCTATTATTATCCGCTCGTTCTCACGAGCTTTTGGGTTCTTCATAAATTTGTCGGGCTAAATCCGCTGCCGTACCATCTTTTCAACGTGCTCATGCACGCCGGTGCTGCTGTTGTGCTCTGGCGCGTGCTGCGACAACTCAACGTGCGGGGGGCGTGGCTCGGCGCGGCACTCTGGACGTTGCATCCGGTGATGGTGCAATCGGTCGCGTGGATAACGGAACTAAAGAACACCCAATCGTGTTTCTTTTACTTATTGTCGATCTTGTTCTTTCTGAAAGCGGACAATGCGGACACCGCGCCGCAAGAAGGTCGATGGCGCTACGCCCTTTCGCTTCTTTTTTTCGCGGTGGCGATCACAAGCAAGCCCGCTACGGTGATGCTGCCGGTGGTGCTCGGGCTCTGCCTTTGGTGGAGAAGGGGACGATTGCGCTGGCGCGATCTCGCGCTGCTCGCGCCGTTTCTCTTCATTTCCATAGCGGCCAGCGGCTGGACAATCTGGGAACAGAAGTTTCATTCCGGCGCGCTTGGCGCCGAGTTCGCGCAAACTTGGCTCCAAAGATTGGCCGTCGCCGGCCGGGACATCTGGTTTTATCTCGGCAAGCTGCTCTGGCCAAATCCGCTCATATTCATTTATCCGCGATGGAAGATCGACATCGTGCGATTGACCGCGTTCCTCCCATTGCTCGGGGCAACTGTAGGTCTTCTTCTTCTCTGGTGGAAACGGAACGGCCCGCTGCGGCCGGTCTTTTTCGCCGCGGCTTACTTTGTGGTGTCACTCTTCCCGGTGCTTGGCTTCTTCAATGTCTATTTCTTCCGCTACTCATTTGTAAGCGATCATTTTCAATATCTGGCCGGCATCGGACCGCTGGCGCTGGCCGCGGGCGGAATTGTCACCGGGCTACGCTACTTTGAAAAAATAATGCAGGTGCGGCTCGCACGATGGCTGCAACCGATTCTGTGCGGATTGGTGTTGCTGACACTTGGAATTTTAACCTGGCGACAAACCGAAGGCTATCATGACGTCGAAACGCTCTGGCGCACCACCATTGCCCGAAATCCCGAGTGCCCGCTGGCGCACCTTAACCTGGGCGTGCTCCTGAAGGAACGAGGCCAGAGGGACGACGCAAAGGCAGAGTACCTCGAAGCGCTCAAAATCAACCCGGATTACGCTGAAGCGCTCACCACTCTTGGTGTCTGCGAGGCCGAGGAGAAGCAGTTCGAAAAAGCAATAAGCAGTTTCGAAGCTGCTATCAAATCGAACCCGAACTATTCGCCGGCCTGGTACAATATGGGCAACGCTTTTCGTGACGAAGGCAAGTCCAACGAAGCGATCGCGTCCTACCAGACCGCTCTGCAAATGTGGTCGGAGAATCAGGAGGCGCACAACAATCTTGCAGTCGCGTTAAGCGAATCGGGAAAACAGGACGAAGCCATAGCCCATTTTCGAGAAGCGCTTCGGCTCAAGCCCACCGACGCCGGGGCGCACAATAATCTCGGAGTAGTTTTGGCCCAGCAGGGACAGCTGGACGAAGCCGTGCAGCAATTCAAAGAAGCCCTCCGACTAAACCCCGCGTATGCGCAGGCGTACATCAACCTGGGACGCGCGTTAGTTCGGCTTGGGCGAAAGGACGAAGCGGTGCAGGATTTTAAAGAAGCGCTTCGACTCGAACCCGATTCCGGCGAAGCGAAACAACAACTGCGCGAACTCGGCATGCCAGTGCCGCCGTTTTGACTCGAGGCCGATCAACGCAATTCATGATCGCGTGCAAACCGCAGCACAGAGCCGATCTCGTCTCTTGCTCCAATTCGCCGAGTCGGCGAGCGTCGACCATTAGGCATGGTTGAGAATTCTCCCGAAGAAAAACCTCTGCGAACGATGTCGTCAACAAGAGCGCGAGCGCGATGACGAAAAGGAGAAACACTGTTTTGCGTCGCGCGACAATGACGCAACGGAGGTCAAGCGTCTTTCGGCTCACGTGGACTGCGTTGGTTGTCGTCGTGACATCAGCGCCTTACGTGTTCAACTGGCTGACGACGCCAGCCGGTTACCGTTACACTTGGATCGTACCGCCATACCCGGAAGATTCCTTTGGCTACATGGCATGGGCGCAACAGGCGGCCCATGGCGCGTTATTATTCAAAATTAAGTACACAGCTCTGCCGCACGAAGCTTTCTTATTTCATCCATTCTTCCTGTTCTGCGGATGGATCAGCGCGCTCCTTTCGTGTGATATTGCGATAATCTTCTGGGTGGCAAAGGCGATAGGCACTGGCGTGTTCCTGGCCGCCTTCTATCGCTATATCGACTATCTTGGTCTAAACCGGTTCCAGGCAACTGCTGCGTCAATTCTCGTGGGCATCTCGTCTGGGGTTGGGGGCTTTCTCGCTTGGGCCGGTTGGCTCAAGCCGTCGTCTCTGCCTCCCGCGGATATTTGGATGCCGGAAGTGAGCACCTTTTTTGCGCTGCTGTGGAATCCGCTATTTCCATTCTCGCTGACTCTGATGCTCCTCTCCATTTACTGGCTCGATCGCGGCACGCGCGATGAACGCGCACGCGATTTTTGGCTCAGCGGATTTGCGTCCGGCGTAATGATTTTGATTCATCCGTACGCCCTGCCGCTGCTCTTTACCTTGGCGGCGATCGTCACCATCGTTCGCAAACGACTGAAGTCGCTCAGATACCTGTTTCGCTATTTCGCAGCCGCACTTCCGTTTGCAATCTATGTGGTCTTGGTCTCGCGACTTAATCCTTTAGTCGCGAAACACAGCGTGGTCGGTGTGATGAAAAGTCCGCCTCTCATTATGTATGTGTCCGGGTTCGGATTGTTACTGCTTTTTGGCATTGGCGGACTGATTGTGGCGCGACGGACTTTGCTCAAGGGATACTGGCACATTATTCTTTGGTTTCTCCTGTCGGTGGCACTGGCTTACGGGCCTTTCTGGTTTCAGAGGAAGCTCATCTTCGGCGCGCATATGCCATTATGCATATTGGCCGCAATCGCCTTCGATATGATACTGGCCAAGTGGGCACCAGCTCGGCGCAGGTGGATCTTGATCGGTGCAGCGGTAATCCTCCTGCCTTTAGTTGTGACCACTCCGTTGTATCTCCTCTTCAGTCAGCGCGCAGATGTTAAAGCGAACGCCGATGGCGCGTATTTCCTGAGCGACGATATGGTGGAAGGGTTGAAAGTGTTGAAGCAGCAAAGCAAGCCAAACGACGTTGTCTTCGCAACCCCCGCGACCAGTCGACTGATTCCCGTCTTTTCGGGCAACACAACGGTGTGGGGACATTGGGCCATGTCGGTTGATCGGGGCGAGCGCGAGAGATGGTTCGGAAACCTTTTTACAAATGTCGACGATACGAACAGGTCGCGAGAATTCTGGTCAGATGATATTCAATTCATTTTTGCCGATGGAGCATTGAAACAACGGCTGGAACAAAGTCCTTTCGGCTGGGGCGCGATTCTTCGAGATGCGCGAAAGGTTTTCGAGAACCCTTCGGTCGTGATCTACCAGCGACAACCGACGTCATAAAATGACCAAGAGCGCCGCATCAGTCAGGTGGACTTTATCGCAGCGACCCTGGGTGCGGGGCCTATTTTTGGTCGCCGTGACTCTTCTTGTGTATCACCGGCTGTGGCAGGCCGGCTTTATCTGGGATGACGCTGAACACTTGACCCAAAATCCCTGCATAATTGGTCCGCTCGGATTCAAAGATATTTGGACCTCGAGTCAGGCATATTACTATCCGCTCGTTCTGACCAGTTTTTGGGTCATCCACAAATTCCTGGACCTGAATCCGCTGCCGTATCATCTGCTGAATGTCTTGATGCATGCTGGCTCCGCAGTCTTGCTCTGGGGCGTGCTGCGACGGCTCGGCGTGCGCGCTGCGTGGCTCGGCGCGGCGCTGTGGGCATTACATCCGGTGACGGTTCAATCGGTTGCCTGGATAACCGAGTTAAAGAACACGCAGTCGTGTTTCTTTTATCTCTTGTCGATCTTGTTTTTCTTGAAGGCGGATGGTTGCGAGGCGGCCCCGCAACGTCGATGGCACCTTGGTCTGTCGCTTCTCTTTTTTGCAATGGCCATTACAAGCAAGTCCGCCACCGTGATGTTGCCAGTCGTGCTGGCGCTTTGCCTTTGGTGGCGACGCGGCCGCTTGCTGTGGCGCGACCTCGCCGTGCTGATGTTATTTTTCTTCGTCTCAGCAGCTGCCAGCATCTGGACGATTTGGGAGCAACAGTTCCATTCCGGCGCGATCGGCGCAGAATTTGCGCAAACGTGGCCGCAAAGATTGGCTATTGCCGGCTGGGATATCTGGTTTTACTTGAGCAAGCTGTTCTGGCCAAATCCGCTGATCTTCATTTATCCGCGGTGGAAGATCGACACAACCAAGCTGGTGACCTTTCTGCCCTTGGTGGCGGCGCTTGGCGGCCTTTTGCTTTTGTGGTGGAAGCGGACTGGCCCCCTTCGACCCGTGTTCGTCGCGGCTGCTTATTTCGTCATATCGCTTTTTCCGGTCTTAGGTTTCTTCAATATCTATTTCTTCCGCTACTCGTTTGTAAGCGATCATTTTCAGTATCTGGCAGCCATGGGGCCGCTTGCGCTGGTGGCAAGTGGAATTGGCAGCCTTGCCCGAAGTTCCTTTGGAAAAACAAAATTATGGCTTCAGCCCGCCTTCGGTGCAGCTCTATTGCCAATTTTGGGTGTGCTGACATGGCAGCAAACGAAAAACTACGTCGATGCCAAGACACTTTATGGAACGACAATTGAACGAAATCCAGATTGCTGGCTGGCCTATAACAATCTCGGCGCTATGTCTGTCCAAGAGCGACGATTGGATGAAGCGATCGGCTATTATGAAAAGGCACTGACAATCGAACCTGAGATTCCAGAGGCGCAATATAATCTCGGCAATGCCTTTTTTACTAAGAATGACTTCGCTCGAGCGATTGGCGCTTATCAATTGGCGTTGCGCGCGCAACCTAACAACAATAAAGCGCGCAACAATTTGGCCGTGTGTTTGATAGCAACTGGGCACATTAGCGAAGCGATGGAGCAATTTGGCGAAGCTCTCCGATTTAATCCGAATGACCCGGATACCCATTACAATTTGGGGTACCTTCTCGTTCAGCTCGGCCGCAGAGAGGAAGCAATATCGCATTTGACTGAAGCAGTCCGGCTCAAGCCGGACTACGCGAAGGCTAAAGAACAATTACGGGCACTCGACGTATTAGTGCCGCCGCTTTGACTCGAGGTCGATCAACGCAATTCGTGATCGCGCCAAACCAGCGCAGATCCGATCTCGTCTCTTGCGCCAATTCGCCGAGTCGGCGAGCATCGGCCATTAGGTGTGATTGAGAATTCTCCCGAAGAAAAACCTCTGCGAACGATATCGTTCGTTGTTCACGCGACGCGCGGTGTGATTCGCGATCACAATGTGCGGCGCAAAACGATGTTCGTCCTGGTCATGATCGCGCTTGCGCTCTTATTTGCCGGATCGACCATCTTGCAATCGTTCCTGAATCCGCACGAACATCCGGTGTGGTTCATTTTGTTCTGGCTCATCTGCGCGTGGGTGGCGGTGACGGCGGTGTTGCTGGCGGTTTTCGATTTGCTGATGGTGAAGTCGGAGGCGCGCAAGGCGGAGCGAATCTTGCGCGAAAAGTTTGCGCAATCGCAAACTCCGAACTCGCCAAGATCGACAACCGACGAATAATCGCTGCGTGAGCAAGGACGGTTGGAAAACGCGTGAGCAGATGGAAGCGACCGAGCGCGCTACGCTGGCGGCATTTGCCCAAAAATCGGGCGAATCGCGCGGCCGGAAATATCCGGAGCTGAGTCATGCTTACCGGACAGAATTTCAACGCGACCGCGCGCGCATCATTCATTCGCGCGCATTTCGCCGGCTCGAATACAAGACGCAGGTTTTCCTGAACGGCACGGGCGATCATTTGCGCACGCGCCTCACGCATTCGATCGAGGTGGCGTCAATCAGCCGGACGATCGCACGCGCGTTGTCGCTGAATGAAGACCTGGCGGAATCGATCGCGCTTGCGCACGATCTTGGGCACACGCCGTTTGGTCATTCCGGCGAGGAGGTGCTGGCCGAATGCATGGGCAAGCACGGTGGCTTCGAACACAATCGACAAAGTTTGCGCGTGGTCGAGCTGCTCGAAGTTGCATATCCGGATTTTCCGGGACTGAATCTGACGTTCGAAGTGCGGGAGGGTTTGCAGAAACATCAGGCGTTTTACGAACCACCCGCCGGCGGTGGCGAAAAATATAAATGCCCATCGCTTGAAGCGCAGATTTCGAATCTAGCCGACGAGATCACGTATTACAGTCACGATCTCGACGACGCGGTTGATTTTGAAATTCTCGATGTCGGGCAGCTGGAAGAGAACGCCGTCTGGCAACGCAGCCAGTGCGCTGTGCTGGCCCGCTATCCGGATGCGCGCGAGCCCGAGCTGCACAGGCTGATCATTCGCGACATTATCGACGTGCAAGTGCGGGACGTGGTCGCGACAAGCGCGAACTCAATTGTCGAAGCAAGAGTGCGAAGCGCGGACGAGGTACGCAAACAATCAACTCCGCTCATCCGCTACAGCGACGAACTGTTGGAAGCGAATCGCGCGCTCCGGAAATTCCTGTACGCAAATGTTTATTATCATCCGCGGGTGGCGGAAGTGAACCGGCGAGCGTGCGAAATGTTAAAAAAAGTTTTCGAAAGTTACGCTGTCGATCCGAGCGGACTGGGCGAAGCGGCGGCGAAAAGAATCGAGAATGAAGGATTGCATCGCACGGTTTGTGATTACATCGCAGGAATGACCGATCGATATTTGATCGAAGATTACGGAAGAATCAGCGGCGATCGGGATATCGTCGATAAGATGCGCTCGGCTTAAGACTGTCTAGCTTCTGAAGCACGGGCGCGTTTAGTCATCCAGTGATTGCAAAACTTCTCGCGTTGTCATCCTGAACGGAGTGAAGGATCTCACAAAAGTGTATTGATCACGCTATCGATCCTAGCGTATCGCGGACTTCGACTGTGAGATCCCTCGCTTCGCTCGGGATGACGAGCGTTTACACCGTTGCGCTGCCGATTTCGTCGAGCAAATATTGAATGACGAGGCGGAGGCGTTGATTAAGAGAAGGTTCTTCGAGCACATGTTGCCGCCGCAGCGGATCGTTAATGAAGGTCGAAGCCATGAGATCGGCCAGCATCTCCAGATCGTTCAGTTGTGAAAGATATCGATCCACCTTGGCCGGAAGCTGGCGCCCATCGCGTTTTAATTTGGAATAAAGCTCGAGCACCTTTGCGCCGAGCGCTTCGGTCTCGACCGTGGTTGTGCTGCGTGACTCGACGATGTCGATTTTGGCTACGGGAAACGGTGTCTCTTGTTCGAAACTGGCGAAACGCACGCGTTGTAAGCCTTGGAGGATGAGATTCGAGGTGCCGTCGCCGCGTTCAACACAGGCGCGAATCAGGCCGATGGTGGCGAAGTGGAAAAAATCCTCTGGCTCCTGCCATTCCGGGCAACTCGGCTTTATGAGCGTGACGCAAAACATGCGTTGATGCTGGAGCGCGTGGTCGAGCATGTCGCGATAGCGCGGCTCGAAAATATAAAGTGGGAGAAGCGCGTGCGGAAAGAGCACGGCGCCGGGCAACGGCATGACCGCGACTTGCTCTGGTAAAACTACGGACCCGTTCTTCACGTTCAATTCCGTCCCTAGATTAATATCCTTATTTAACTGCTGCCGTTGTGCGAGGGATTTTAATCTACATCAGCATGCGACGGGACGCCCGGGGTTTGCGGCGGCTATTAATCTAGGCGCCCGGCTTCCCTAGGCACATTCGCTGCCGCTCAGTGCCTCCCGCCGTAAAGTTGGCGCACTTGTTTGTTGAAAATGAAAAGAAGTGCGCCAACGCCTGCCTTAATTTTCAACGCCCGAGGGCGGAACGCAATTGCTGGATCGACAATTGTCCTTCGATTTTCGATGGACCAAGTGAAACGTAGTTAAGGGCCGAGCCGCAGCGTGCGAGAACGAAACGCGAAATCGCGCCGAGTTTGCCAATGCCCATCGCGCTGATGGCAAGATCGACACCTTTATTTGCAACGAAATCGACGAGGCGTGCAAGTTGCTCAGGCGTATCAGTTCGGGTAGCGACTTTGAAAATATCGGCGCCACGCGATTTGGCGGCGCGCGCCCTGGTACGCAAACTGCGCGTTGTGGGTGTGGAATCAAAATCATGGAACGAAATAATGCGGCGCACGTTTTTGCGGCGCGCGAGATCGAGGAGCGAGCGAAAAGACAAAGCGGCGCGCAATTCGACATCGACATATCGCGCTTGAGGCAAAAATCGCGAAAGCAATTCGCGGCGCTTTTCAATCGACAAATTATTTGCGCCGCCTTCGCGGGGATCCCGCGCCGTGATAATGACCGGCGCAGGCAAGATCGACATCTTGCTTTCGAGTTGGTCGACATGGCCGCAGAGATGATCCAGCCGAATTTCGAACAAATCCGGCGGCATTCGCATTCGCATTGCAACGCGCAGGTCGGCCGGCGAAGCGATCACTCCGACGATGCGCGGGTTTGGCCACCGCTCTTTGACCGATTGGCGCGTTGTCATATACTTAACGATTCTGGAAGTTACAGGACAAGAAAGCTTCCTCCTTTTGTAGCATGCTCGCGCGAAGACAGGAATTAAACACGCAGCTGCAAGTATTCATCGACGCCTTTCTGCTGGCGTTCTCCCTTTGGGCAGCATACGCGCTGCGCTATTACAGCACGTTCTGGTTCGATCTGAGCAAGACGATCGATCCGCTGCGGAATTATCACTGGTTGCTCATAGTGATCATGCCATTCGGCCCGATCTTGCTCGATCTGCAAGGTTTCTATCAGTCGCCGCTGAACAAAACGCAGTGGAAATCGATTGTGCAAATTGCGCGGGCCATGATTGGCCTGAGCATCATTGTCAGCGCCTGCGTGATTTTTTTGCGGTTGCCGCTGGCGAACCGATCAGTGCCGCTGCTTTTCATTTTGATCGGGATGCTGGTGCTGGTTTTGAAAGAACGAATCATCGTCGGGCATTTGCGGCGTAAAGCGATGCGTGGCGAGCGGCGCGAGCCGGTGTTGCTCGCTGGTTTGCCGCAAGACATCGCGGCGCTTGAGCAATCTTTCACGCCTGAGCAAAAGCTGCTCATCGATGTGGCCGCGCGGATCGACATCGAAAAACAGCCGATCTCGGATTTGATCGAAGCGATGCACCGCCATTCGGTCGCGCGCGTGATTTTTGCCGCAGGTCATGGCCAGCTCAATCGCGTGGAAGAAGCGATCGGCGCTTGTGAAGTGGAAGGTGTGCCGGCGTGGCTGGTCGCGGATTTTATCCGGACTTCAATCGCGAAGCCGGACTTCGATGCATTCGCCGGGCGACCGATGCTGGTGTTTCGTTCAACGCCGGATGTCTCATGGGCGTTGTTTGTTAAGGAATGGCTGATTGATCGTCCGGTAGCGTTCATCGCGCTGGTCTTCGCCGCGGTCCCGATAGCCATCGTGGCTTTGATTATCAGAATCACTTCCCACGGTCCGGTGATTTTTCGGCAACGCCGCGCCGGCCGTTTCGGCAAGCCGTTTGTCATGTACAAATTCCGGTCGATGGCGGATGACGCCGAGATGCGCCGCGCGGAACTGGAGCCATTCAATCAAATGCATGGTCCCGTTTTTAAAGTGGAATCCGATCCGCGCGTCACGCCGTTCGGCCGCTGGCTGCGACGGACGAGTTTCGACGAGTTACCGCAGCTTGTGAACGTGCTCTTGGGCGACATGAGCCTGGTCGGTCCGCGGCCTCTGCCGCTCTACGAAGTGGAGAAATTCGAGAACACGGCGCAACGGCGGCGATTAAGCGTGAAGCCGGGCTTGACCTGCCTGTGGCAAATCAGCGGCCGCAACCAGGTGCGCGACTTTCGCGACTGGGTCAGGCTCGATCTCGATTACATCGACCGCTGGTCGCTTGCGCTCGACTTCAAAATTCTGCTGCGCACGATTCCAG
>Ga0209526_10002267_pt1 | contig 12937 bp, 6 predicted proteins | sample JacPinW_OM2H0_M1_FD_188566 | JGI IMG/M metagenome (GOLD analysis project Ga0209526, IMG submission 188566) | Forest soil microbial communities from Algoma, Ontario, Canada - Jack Pine, Ontario site 1_JW_OM2H0_M1 (SPAdes) (version 2) | ecosystem: Environmental > Terrestrial > Soil > Boreal... | reverse complement strand
CAGCATAGCGCGAGGCGATCGCGATCGAGCTCTTCGCCAGCACCATGTCCATGTTCGACAACAGCGTGCGGAAGAACGGCCATGCGCGATAGAGCTCTTTCAGGAACGGCATGCCCTTGTCGGGATGCTGCTTGACCCACGCCTCCACCGCGCTGCCAAAACCGTACCATCCCGGCAGCATCAGCCGGCATTGCGCCCAGCTGAACACCCACGGGATCGCGCGGAGGTCCTCGATCTCACGGGTCTTCTTGCGCGACGCCGGCCGGCTGCCGATGTTCAGCGTGGCGATTTCGGTGATGACGGTGGATGCCCAGAAATAATCGGCAAAACCTTCGGTCTCATAGACCAGCCCCCGATAGGCTTTGAAGGCGAGCTGCGACAGCTGGTCCATCGCCTCCAGATATTCGTGCTGCGGCGCGCTCTGTTTTGGGTGCAGCAGGCTTGCTTCCAGCGTCGCCGCGGCGAGAATTTCCAGATTGTTGCGGCCGACCTCGGCGTTGGAATATTTGCTGGAGATGATTTCGCCCTGCTCGGTGATGCGGATCTGGCCGTTCACCGCCCCGCCCGGCTGCGCGATGATGGCATCATAGCTCGGGCCGCCGCCGCGGCCGACCGAACCGCCGCGGCCGTGAAACAGCCGCAACCGCACATGGTGGCGCTCGAACACTTCGACCAGGCCGATCTCGGCCTTGTAGAGCTCCCAGCCCGAAGTAACAAAACCGCCATCCTTGTTGCTGTCGGAATAGCCGAGCATCACCTCCTGCACCGAGCCGCGGCTGTCGACCAGTTTGCGGTAATCGTGCATCGACAGGATGCGGTCCATGATCCCGCTGGAGGCCTGCAAATCCTCGATGGTCTCGAACAGCGGCACGATATTGATCGCGCTGCGGCCCGAGGGGTCGACGAGGCCGACCTCTTTCAACAGCAGCGCGACCTCCAGCATGTCGGATACCCCCTTGCACATCGAGATGATGCATTGAGGGATCGCGTCCGCGCCGAATTTGGCATGCGCCTCGGCCGCCGCGTGGAACACCGCGAGCTCGCCCAGCGTCTCCTCGCTGTATTTCACGAAGGCCGACGTCAGCGGCCGGGCGTTGCGCAATTCGCTGGTGAGGAGCGCGATCCGCGCCTCCTCGTTGAGCGCCAGATAGGACATGCCGGGCATCGCCGCATCGATCAGCTCGGCGACGGAGCGCTCGTGCAGCGCCGAATTCTGCCGCATGTCGAGACAGGCCAAATGAAAGCCGAAGCAATCCACCGCGCGGCGCAAATAGCGCAGCCGTCCGCGCGCGATCACGCGCGAATTATTCGAGATCAGCGAACGATAGAGCACATCGAGATCGGTCTTGAACTCCTCGACATCGGCGTAGGGCGCCGCGGCGCCGACCGGCGGCCGCATGGTTTCCACATCCAGCCGCGCGGCGGTAGCGGTGAGACGGGCGTAAATGCCGGATACCGCCAGTCGATACGGCTCGCCGCTCCGGTGCGGCGAGGTGTCGGGCGAGCGCTCGGCGAGCGCGCGCAAATCCTTGGAGACATCGGCAAGATGCGCCGCGAGCGATAATTCGGCGCCGAGCGCGTGCAGCTCCTCGAGATAGAAGCGCAAGACACGGCTCGACTGCATCTTCAACGTTCCCCGCATCACCTCTGCGGTAACGAACGGGTTGCCGTCGCGGTCGCCGCCGATCCAGCTTCCCACCCGCAAGAACGAGGCCAGCTCGCCGGCGGCGCTATCGCCCTCGTTCAGCCGGTCCTCGAGCGTGCAATGCAGCTGCGGCACCTCATGCAGGAAGGTGTAATCATAGAACGACAGGCCGTTGGCGACCTCGTCGAGCACGGTGAGCTTGGTACGACGCAACAGATTGGTTTGCCACAACGTCAGCACCGCGCGGCGCAACTGCTCGTCATCCACCTCGACTTCCTGCGGCGTGAGCTGGATGCGTTCGCGCCTCTCCAACAGCGCCGCAATCTCCATCTCGCGGTCGATGGTGCTCTTGCGGCGGACTTCGGTCGGATGCGCGGTCAGGACCGGACTGACCAGGGCGCTCGCGAAGAATTTACGCAGGTCGGCCGCGCCAAAACCTGCGGTCCGCGCATGCGCCAGCGTCTGCACCAGCGCTCCGGCACGCAGCCCCCCGCCGTTGGTCGAGCCCGCCCGCATCTGGCGGATGTTGTTCTGGTCTTCGGCGATATTGGCGAGATGAGAAAAATAGCTGAAGGCGCGGACGATGCGCACGGTCTGGCTGATCGACATGCTGTCGAGGATGATTTCGAGCTCGCGCCGCGCCGGCCGGTCGTCGTCGCGATGGAAGCGGATCGAGGTCTGGCGGATGCGTTCGACCAGATCGAACACGTCGGCGCCTTCCTGGTCGCGCACAGTGTCGCCTAGGATGCGTCCGAGCAGCCGGATGTCATTCCGCAGCCGGGCATCCTCTTCAAGCGCCTGCGCTTCGTCGGCGCGATTGGACCTGAGCTCAGTATCGGAAGGCATGATCTGGGGTGACATGGCGCGATGCTCCAGAAAGTGCCCGGCAGCCATTGAGTCGCAATTTTTTGGGTTTCGCGCAAGAGTAAGAAAAGGGCGATCCTCGTCGTCGCCCGAGCGAACTTACTTTGTCGTCCCGGCGAACGCCGGGACCCATAACCACAGGGCGCTGTTGTTAGATCGGCTGGGGCCCCAGCTTCGTACAATACGAACATTGGTGGTTATGGGTCCCGGCTCAAGGCCGGGACGACGAAGTTCTAGCTATTTGGCCGGAACGACAGCCCCCTAAATCCTCCGCCCCGCCCTTTCCCAATAGGGATCGCGGAGGCGCCGCTTGAAAATCTTGCCGGAGTCCTCGCGCGGCAGATTTTTTTGGATTTCGACGTGTTTTGGCACCTTGTAATCGGCCAGCGACGTCTTGAGCTGCGCTCGAATATCAGCCGTATCCAGCGTTATGCCTGCCTGTGGTTCGACCACCGCCATCAGCGCCTCGCCGAATTCCTCGTCGGGGATGCCGAACACCGCGCAGTCATGCACGCCGGGAACCGCATGCAGCGCGGCTTCGATTTCGGCCGGATAGATGTTGACCCCGCCCGAGATCACCATGTCGCGCTTGCGGTCGCAGATGAAGACGTAGCCGTCCTCGTCGATGTAGCCGACATCGCCCGAGGTGATAAAACCGTCGCGCTCGATCTCGGCGCGTTTTTCCGGCTTGTTGTGGTAGGTGAAGTCCGGGTTGCCGGCGATCTTCGAATAAATCTCGCCGATCTCGCCTTGCGGCAGCGGGTCGCCATTGTCGCCGAGAAAGCGCAGCTCGACGCCTTCAAGGATCTTGCCGACCGTGCCGGGTTTCCTCAGCGCATCCTCGGAACTGGCAAACGTGAGGGCGCTGGCTTCGGTGCTGCCGTAATATTCATAGATCACCGGCCCCCACCATTCGATCATCGCCCGCTTCACATCGGCGGGACAGGGCGCGGCGGCATGGACGACGTGGCGCAGCGAGGACGTGTCATATTTCCTTCGCACCGCCTCCGGCAGCTTCATGAGCCGGACGAACATCGTCGGCACCATGAAGAGCGTGTCGATCCTCTGCTCTTCGATCAACCGCAGAAACTCTTCCGGATCGAACCGCGGCATCAGCACCAGCGCACCGCCGAGCCGGCCGGCGCGCAGGCCGAACGAGTTCGGTGCCGAATGATACAGCGGCCCCGGTAGCAGCGCCCGCACGCCCGGCTTCAGGCCGTAAATCAGCGCGCGCAGGCGTTCGGCCGCAATGCTCTGCTCCAGCGTCGGGGCATTGCGCCGCACGCCCTTGGGATGACCCGTCGTGCCCGAGGTATAAATCATGTTCGAAGGCTGAGGCACCGCCGGGCCGTCATACGGACGTTGCTGTTCGAGCCAGGATTCGAGGTCGGTTGCAAAATCGGGCGTCGCGAGATGATCGGGATCGATCTTGTAGTGCTTTAGAATTTCCGGCGGTGTCGGCACGCTGAGGACGGTCGTGCCAGTAGGGATCGCCTCGCGCAACTGATGCATCATGTCGGCGTGGCCGATCAGGACCGAGGTGCCGGAGTCCTTCAGCACGTAATTGATCTCGTCCGGCTTGAAGTGCCAGTTGATCGGTACGCCGTAAGCCCCTAACCGCATCGCGGCATAGGCCGCTTCGATGAAAGCGACGTCGTTGCGCATGAGTATGCAGACGCTGTTGCCCGACTTGACGCCAAGCCGGTGCAAGCCGCCGGCGATACGCTCAGTGCGGCCTGCGACTTCGGCGTGGTCGCGCTTCCGTTGGCCGCTGATGATGCCGAGGAACGGCGATTCCCGATCGTCCATTTTTTCTTTTTCGTTGTTGGAGAACACTCAATTTTTCCGTCATCACCGGGCAAAAGCGCGAAGCTGGGTCTTCGCGTTAGATGTCCCGGTGATCCCCGTCTTACTTCGGTTGTCGCAAAGCGAAGACGTGGACGGCCGGCACAAGCCCGGCCACGACGAGAAATTCGGCTAGAGGTCGGCGAAGCGCGGGGCGCGTTTTTCCATGTTGGCGCGGACCGCCTCGGTTTGATTGGGACTGCCCAACAGCTTCTGCTGCTCGACGGATTCGGCGAGCAGCGCAGGACCCGGATCGACGGAAAGATTGTTCAGCATGCGTTTTGCCGCGCGAATTGCGTCCGGGCTCTTGCCGGCGATCTCGCGGGCGATCTCAAAGGCGGCCGCTCGCGGATCGTCGCAGATTCGCGTCGCAAGGCCGTAACTCATCGCCTCCTGCGCCGAGAAAATCCGCCCGGTATAGGTCAGCTCACGCAAAATATCGTCGCGCACCAGACTGGCCAGGATTGGCGTCCCAGCCATGTCCGGCACCAGACCCCACTTGATCTCCATGATCGACATCCGCGCGTCGGGGCTAAGGAAGCGCATGTCGGCGCCGAGCGCGAGCTGAAAGCCGCCGCCGAACGCCACGCCCTGGATCGCGGCAATCACCGGGACCGGGAGCTGGCGCCAGCCCCAGACCGCCTGTTGCGGGTAATTCGCCGGCCCATGGGTCCGTTCAGTCAGGTCACGCCTTTCCCCGCCCGCTATCCCGTTACCGCCGTTTTCCTTCATGGCGGCGAACCGGCTTATGTCGAGACCGGCGCAAAAAGCACGGCCTTCGCCGGACAATACGACGGCGCGGAGGCCTTTTTCGCGGGATAGCCGGCCGGAGGTGGTAACCAGCGCATCGAACATCGCGGCATCCAGCGCGTTCATCTTGTCCACCCGGACCAGGCGGACGTCGGCGACGCCTTCTGATATTGTGACCGAGACACGCGGCTCCATCGGAGGTCTCCCTTAACTCTTCTTCGTTGTTGCCGCTTTACAGAAAGGCGTCGGCCGGATTTAGTCAATCAACCAATTAACAGATTTTTCCTTGGGACGGGAACCCCTCCAATGTTCAGCGAAAACCTTCTCAACGGCCGAAGCATTCTGGTCACCGGCGGCGGCACCGGGCTCGGCAAATCGATGGCAGCGCGCTTCCTCGAATTGGGCGCCGAGGTCCATATTTGCGGCAGACGGAAAATCGTTTGCGACGAGACGGCGACCGAGTTGATGGACCTCCATGGCGGCCGGGTCACGAGCCACGGGGTCGATATCCGAAACCCGCTCGCGGTCGAAGAGATGATCGAGACGATTTTCCGCGAAGGCGGGCTCACCGACCTCATCAACAACGCCGCCGGCAATTTCATCTCGCGCACCGAGGACTTAACCCCGCGCGGTTTCGATGCGGTCGCCAACATCGTGATGCACGGCACGTTCTACGTGACCCATGCGGTGGGGAAACGCTGGATCGCCTTGAAGCAACCCGGCAATGTGGTGTCGATCACGGTGACCTGGGTCCGCAACGGCAGCCCCTATGTGGTGCCGTCGGCGATGAGCAAATCCGCGATCCACGCCATGACGATGTCGCTGGCGGCCGAATGGGGGCGCTACGGCATCCGGCTGAACACCATCGCGCCCGGCGAAATCCCGACCGAAGGGATGAGCAAACGCATCAAACCCGGCGACGAAGCCGGCGCGCGCACCAAAGCGATGAACCCGATGGGCCGCGTCGGAACCATGGAAGAATTGCAAAACCTCGCCGTGTTCCTGATTTCCGGCGGCTGCGACTGGATCAATGGCGAGACCATCGCGATGGACGGCGCCCAGGCGCTCGCGATGGGCGGCAATTTCTATCAGTTGCGCGACTGGTCCGACGCCGACTGGACCGCGGCGCGCGAAGCGATCAAGGCGCAGAACGAAAAGGACAAGGCGGCACGGGGGTAAAGTGGTCGTCCCGGCGAAAGCAGGGACCCATAACCACAGTCGCTGATTGTTACCAAGGCAACTAACCCCAACGCTCTATCCATAGGCCGCGGCGCCGCGATGAGCGCAATTGCGCTCACGCTAGGGGTCCCTGCTTTCGCAGGGACGACATTGTTTTTGGCGCGAGATCACGCCAAACTCCCCCCAACCAAAACAAAACTCCCGGGGGAAACATGTCCGACGAACCGGCAAACCTTGCCGATATGGTGCGCGCACGGGCGAGGAGCCGCGGCGATGCGACAGCGTTCGAATTCGAGGGACGCCTAACCAGCTTTGCCGAGTTCGACGTCAAGACCAATCGCGTCGCCAACGCGCTGATCGCGCTCGGCATCAAGCCGGGTGAGCGCATCGCCTATCTCGGCAAGAACAGCGACATCTATTTTGAGCTCTTGCTCGGCGCGATGAAAGCCAATGTGGTGATGGCGCCAGTGAACTGGCGGCTGGCGGGGCCCGAGGTCGCCTTCATCGTCGATGACTGCAAGGCACCGGTGCTGTTCGTCGGGCCGGAATTCATCACCCAGGTCCGAAATATCAAATCGCAATTGCCAGACTTGCGCACCGTTATCACGACCGAAGGCGGCGCGCCGGAATGGCAGGATTTTGCGGCGTGGCGCGACGCGCAGAGCGGCGACGATCCCAACGTTCCGATCAGCCGCAAGGACATCGCGATCCAGCTTTACACCTCCGGCACGACCGGCAAACCCAAAGGCGCGATGCTGTCGCATGCGAATTTTTTCAATCTGGTGGAGACTGGCAAGGACCACAAGCCCGACTGGAACAAATGGACGACTGACGACGTCTCGCTGGTGGCGATGCCGATCTTCCACATCGGTGGCTCCGGCTGGGGCGTCATGGGCCTCTACCACGGTGCCAAGGGCGTGATCGCCAGGGAATTCGATCCGACAAAGGTGCTGGATTTCTTCGAACAGTCAAGCATCACAAAATTATTCATGGTGCCGGCCGCGATGCAATTCGTGGTGCGGCAGCCGCGGGCGCGCGAGGTGGACTTTTCGAAGCTGAAATACATGCTCTATGGCGCTTCGCCCATTCCTGCAGCGCTTCTGAAGGAATGCATCGAGGTCTTCAAATGCGGTTTTGTCCAGATGTACGGCATGACCGAGACCACCGGCACCATCGTGGCGCTGCCCCCGGAAGATCATGTCGAGGGATTGGAGCGGATGCGATCGGCCGGCAAGGCATTGCCAGGCATTGAGCTTGCAATCCTCGATGCCAACGGCAAACGCTTGCCGCCCGGCGAGGTCGGCGAGATCGCGACGCGCTCCGGGTCCAACATGGCAGGCTACTGGAATCTGCCGGAGGCGACCGCCAAGACACTTGATGCCGACGGCTGGCTGCGCACCGGGGACGCCGGCTACATGGACAAGGATGGCTATCTCTACATCCACGACCGCATCAAGGACATGATCATCTCCGGCGGCGAGAACATCTATCCCGCCGAAGTCGAAAGCGCGATCTGCGACCATCCCGATGTGGCCGAAGTCGCCGTGATCGGCGTGCCCGACGACAAATGGGGCGAAGCGGTCAAGGCGATCGTGGTGATGAAGCCGGGCAGGAAGGCTGCGGCCTCAGACATCATCAACTTCACTCGCGAACGCATCGCGGGCTTCAAGACGCCAAAGACGGTGGATTTTATCGAAGCCCTGCCGCGCAATGCGTCGGGCAAGATTTTGCGCCGGCATCTGCGCGATCCCTATTGGGCGGGGAAAGATCGGCAGGTGAACTAGGCACTCCCCGTCGTCCCGGCCAAGCGAAGCGCGAGCCGGGACCCATACGCCGCGGCTTCTCATTTGGGCACATGGGGAGACGGCTTTGGTAACAACGCAGGCCTGTGGTTATGGGTCCCCGCCTTCGCGGGGACGACAGCTTTGTTGGAGCGCTACTCGCGCCCCCCAACCCAAGAAGTGATCGAAGAACCACATCTATAGAGCCCGACTACCTCTGTTCAGCTTCTCCTTGGGGTATCTGCGGTTGTGGGGCCACCTCTCGTCCGAGGAAGTAGCTCTGCAGAGCCGGCACGATCACGAGCAACATGACCGGTCCGATCAGCATTCCGCCGACGATTACCGTCGCGAGCGGTCGCTGCACCTGGCTACCGATTCCAGTAGAGAGCGCAGCCGGGAGCAGGCCGATGCAGGCTGACAAAGTCATCATCAGGATCGGCCGCATCTGCTGGTCGACGGCGTGAAACATGGCGTCAACCTGGGTCATAGCACCGCCGGCGACTCGATAATAGCCGTGGATGATCAGGATTCCGCTCATCACCGACACGCCGAACAACGAGATGAAGCCAATTGCGGCCGAGATACTGAAGTTCAATCCGAAAGCGTATAACCCTAAAATGCCGCCACTGATCGCGAAAGGAAGTCCGAGCAGCGCTAAAAGGCTGTTGCGGAGCGAGTTGAACAGCCCGTAGAGCAGCACCATGATGAAGATGAGTGTAATCGGGAGAATGATGGCAAGCCGCTTCTTGGCTTGTTGGAGCCATTCGAACTCTCCAGCCCAATCAATGCGATAGCCGGTCGGCAGTTTTACATTGCGGCTGATACGCTCCTGAGCTTCCTCCACCGCGCCTGAGAGGTCGCGGCCACGTACGCTGAATTTGATCGGCACAAAACGCTGGTTACGTTCGCGAAAAATGTAAGAGGCGCCGGTATCAAGCGAGATGGTAGCGAAGTCGCTTAAAGGAACATATGCGTTGCCTGCGGGCGTCTGAACTCCGAGCTTGATATTTCGCACATTTTCGATGTCGCCGCGATATTGGGGTGCCAGCCGCACCACCACGCCGAATTGGCGGTCCGCCTCCAGAAGCGTGGTCGCCACGGTTCCACCCAAAGCGGCTTGAACGACGACATTCGCGTCGCCGACGTTCAAGCCGTAACGCGCGGCCTTTTCGCGATCTGCCTTGATGTTCAGATTGGGCTGTCCGAGCACCCAGAAGGCGCCAAGATCAGTAATTCCAGGCACCTTGGCCATTTCGGCCATGGCAGCTTTGGCAATCTGCTCCAGAGTCGCCAGATTGGGACCCACAATCTTGATGGAGTTGGCGCCTTTGACGCCCGACAGTCCTTCCTCAACGTTGTCCTGGATGTATTGTGAGAAATTGAAGTTGATGCCGAAGAATTTATCCGAAAATTCGGCCTGCAGTTCCTCGATGAGCTTCTCCTTGGTAAATCCTGCCCGCCATTCGTCGAATGGTTTCAGCGGTACGAAGAATTCCGCATTGAAGAACCCCGCTGCATCGCTGCCGTTATCTGGACGGCCATGTTGCGAGACCACAGTAATGACTTCAGGATGGCGCAGCAGAATTTTCCTGATCTCGTTCACGATCGGCATGCCCGCTTCGAGCGATAGGGTCGGCGGCATAGACGCGCGAATCCACAGATTGCCTTCCTCGAGCGTGGGCAAGAACTCGCTGCCGAGCCGCGAGCCGAGGAAGCCGCTGATGCCGAGGAAGACCAATCCGATCGCAATCGTGACTGGCCTGTTGTTCAGCGACCAGCGCAGCACAGGCCTGTAGACCCGGCGCAAACTGCGCACGACGATCGTCTCGACTTCACTGACATGCTCCGGAAGCAGCAGCGATGTGAGACAAGGCGTCACCGTAAATGTCGCCAGCAGCGCTCCCACCAGCGCGTAGGCATAAGTTCGCGCCATTGGACCGAAGATTTGACCCTCAACCCCCTGCATGGTGAACAGAGGGATAAAAGCCGCGACGATGATCACGGTGGAGAACAACACTGCTCTGTCGACTTGCAAACCGCTGATCAGGATGAGCCGCAGCCGATCGGTCCATGTCGGGCTGCTCGACGGAAGTCCGGTGCCTGTCGGATCGTCGCCCCACCGCTTTTCGGCAAGATGCTGCATTAGTCGCTGTTTTTCTTCGGGTCCTGCTTGGAAGTTACGATAGATGTTCTCGACCAGGATAACCGCGGCGTCGACGATGATACCGAAATCGACGGCGCCGACGGACAGCAGGTTTGCGTCTTCGCCGCGCAGGACAAGAATGATGATGCTGAAGAACAGCGCGAACGGGACATTGGCACCCACGATGATGGCGCTGCGGAGGTCGCCTAGGAAGAGCCATTGAACCAAGAAAATCAGCAAACAACCAAACAAGAGGTTGTGCATGACCGTGCTGGTGGTGACGGCGACGAGTGTGCTGCGGTCATAGAACGGGACCAATTTCAGGCCGGGAGGAAGACTGCCGTCAGTGTTGATCTTCTCGATCTCCGAGCGGACTCGCGTGACAACGTCATTGGTGTGCAGCGTGCGATTCATGATGACGATCGCCGCAACCACGTCATCCGAAAGGTCGCGACCGGCCTTTCCAAGCCGAGGCACATAGCCCACCGAAACCTTTGCAATATCCTTCACAAATATGGGCAGGCCGTTTGGCGCCGAGAGCATTGCGTTCTCGATGTCCTGGACCTTATAGCCCTGGGTCAAATCCGTCTCGCCGCCGCTGTCCATGAGTCCAACGCCGCGCACATTCACGGACTGCTGCCCCACGTTGATGGTGCGGCCGCCAACGTTGATGTTGGCGTTGCCTAGTGCGCTGATCACCTGCGGCAGCGTCACGCCGTAGACTTCAAGCTTCTGCAGATCGACGTCAACGCTGTATTGCTTGATCGTGCCGCCCCAGGTGTTGACTTGCACGACACCAGGAACGGAAAGCAGCCGCCGCTGCAATATCCAGTCCTGGACCGTGCGCAGATTGCTCAGCCCGAAATGCGGCGGTCCGACCAGCTCATAGCGGTAGATTTCGCCGACGAGACTGGTAGCCTGGATTTGCGCTGTGACTCCACCAGGGAGACTGACATTCTGCTGCAGGTTGATGGCTGTCTGCGTGAGCGCAAAATAGTAGTCGACACCGTATTGGAACACGACGCGGACGAAGGATAGACCATAGAATGACGTCGAGCGAATCACATCGACGCCTGGCGTCGCGGCAAGGCCGACCTCGATCGGGATCGTGTAGTAGCGCTCCATCTCCTCCGCGGACAGGCCCGCAGATTGCGCCGTGATTTCCAGAATAACTGGTGCCGGGTTGGGATAGGCTTCGATGTTGAGCCTGGAAAACGCGAACGTCCCGGCGCCAATAAATGCGAGCAAGCCCAACAGGACCAGTGGCCGTCGGGTCAAACTGAATGTGAGAAGCCCCTTGAGCAGGGATCGCCTCCGAATCCGAGCGTTGCGCCGGGAGACCGGCGAATAGCAGTTTAGACCGGATTGCCCGGACGCCTCCCCAATTAGCGCGAATGGTAGACAGTTTCTGAGCTGGCCGGAAGTGCAAACTTTAGTCGTTTCCAGGCGTTATATCGCAACGCAAGAGCGCGGGACCGGGCCGACTCGTTCCGCCATCGCTTCTACGGCGCGCACGATGTGGTTCGCAGGCGTCTCCGTCGGGAGCCCATCGAATCGGTTCCGGGAGGCTCTGCTGCGTATCACAAGAGACCGACCGATGGCCGTTTTGGGTCAAACTGAGAAGAACTCTGGATGAGCAAATGTCTTCGGGGTTACCCCTGATAGCGGACATTGCCCCGATACAGTCGGCATGTCTCAAAGGTGCCAAAAGAGCGGAATTCCGACTCTACTTCCTTTACTTCCGATCTACCGCAAGAGGCTGATTGTCAGAAAAAGCGCTTTGAGGAATATCGGGCAGGCTGGCAAGCGGAGAGCTCACTCAGCCCTTGTGCATGAGGGCGTACAAAATAAGGGCGGCAGCACCGGCGCATGCCGAAAATATCCAGAACCGTCGCGCGTCTTCACTGGCTTGCTGTTGCATCTGCCTCCACTCCTTCAAAATATCGTCTCGCCGTTCCTCCGTCGGTGCGATATCATGCCTAATCAACGCGCCAGTTGCTTCGATCTGTTTCCCTAGCCGGTCGAGGCGCGTCATCAGTATGGCGTACATGACTACAGCCAGGAAAATGAACCAGGGCCCCTCATGCATACCGATGCTCCCATTTGGTTGTTCGTTAGTGGCAGGCCGCTTGCTCGCTTCGTAAGAGGAAGCGCAATCAGCGATACTACTTGCCCTGGCTTACTGCGGCCTTACGCCGTGTCCCCATGAGAGATTGAGAAAAAATAGCCTGCGACGCGGGCCGACGCTTCGGCTTTCCGACATCGAGTCGCACTTCATCTGCTCGGCATGCGGCAAGCGCGCGACTCGACATCTGGAAGACTTCAGGAGGCCCGTCCCACGAAATAATATCTTTGAGGGTCGCCAACGTCGCAGTTGGGTCATTCGCGTCGGTTTGATAGGACACCGGCGACTTCCGGTCTTTCCCGCAGAACGGACATTCTCAGGGACAGTCGGCATGTCTCAAACGTGGCCGCTGCGATTGGCAGTTGTGGCTGCGACAAAGTAACCCGACGGGCAAAATTTCGCTTTCGCCGTCGGGCAAATCACTTTTAGGACTCACGCCATCCTGTCCCCGAGGAAGGGGCGTTGGCCATCGTTACCGAACGTTGGGATGGGATGCGGTGGACGCCGCGGCATCGTGCGCGCGATGGGATCGCAGGGCGGGATAAACTCCGTGAGCGATCACAGGACGTGCCGACGAGCGGTGCCGAGGCGTACGGCAAAGTCGT